>OIXA01004080.1_pt1 | contig 14499 bp, 12 predicted proteins | sample 1587721 | NCBI WGS metagenome assembly OIXA01 (sample SAMEA3888900, study PRJEB22519) | human gut metagenome | biome: human gut; feature: human-associated habitat; material: faeces | place: Denmark | collected 2013 | reverse complement strand
AGAAGCTTGGTATTTCCTGTGATTGGGACAGAGAGCGTTTCACAATGGACGAGGGATGTTCTAAGGCTGTAGAAGAAGTATTCATCAATTTATACAACAAGGGATATATTTACAAAGGTTCCAGAATCATCAACTGGTGTCCGAAATGTAAGACATCTCTGTCAGACGCAGAGGTAGAGCATGAGGATCAGGACGGAAACTTCTGGCACATTAAGTACCCGATCGCCGGAACAGACCGTTTCCTTGAGATTGCAACAACACGTCCGGAGACACTGCTTGGAGATACAGCGATCGCCGTTCACCCGGATGATGAGAGATACAAAGATATCGTAGGAAAGATGGCAATCCTTCCGCTTGTAAATCGTGAGATTCCGATCGTTGCAGACTATTATGTAGACAAAGAATTCGGAACAGGTGCTGTTAAGATCACACCGGCACATGACCCGAACGATTTCGAAGTAGGAAAGCGTCACAACCTTCCGGAAATCAATATCATGAACGATGATGCAACAATTAACGAGAAGGGCGGAAAATATGCAGGAATGGATCGTTACGAGGCGAGAAAAGCAATCGTAGCTGATCTTGATGAGCAGGGATACCTTGTAAAGGTTGTTCCTCACATGCATGCAGTAGGAACACATGACCGTTGTGGTACAACCGTTGAGCCGCTGATCAAACAGCAGTGGTTTGTAAAGATGGATGAGCTTGCAAAACCGGCGATCAACGCACTGAAGACTGGTGAACTTCGTTTCGTACCGGAGCGTTTTGACAAGATTTACCTTCACTGGCTTGAGAACATCAAAGACTGGTGTATCTCCCGTCAGATCTGGTGGGGACACAGAATTCCGGCTTATTACTGTGATGAGTGCGGTGAATTTGTAGTTGCGAAAGAAGCACCGGAGAAATGCCCACACTGTGGATGTACACATTTCACACAGGATGAGGATACACTGGATACATGGTTCTCTTCCGCACTGTGGCCGTTCTCCACACTTGGATGGCCGGAGAAGACAGAAGACCTTGATTACTTCTATCCGACAGATGTTCTTGTAACAGGATATGATATCATCTTCTTCTGGGTAATCCGTATGGTATTCTCAGGATATGAGCATACAGGAAAAGCTCCGTTTAACACAGTACTGATCCACGGTCTTGTAAGAGACTCTCAGGGACGTAAGATGAGTAAGTCTCTTGGAAATGGTATCGATCCGCTTGAGATCATCGACAAGTACGGTGCAGATGCCCTGAGACTGACACTGATCACAGGAAATGCACCTGGTAACGATATGCGTTTTTACAACGAGCGTGTTGAGGCAAGCCGTAATTTTGCAAACAAAGTATGGAATGCATCAAGATTTATCATGATGAACATGGAGAAGAACGTTGTAGAAGAACCGGAAGACTTCATGCTGAAACCAGCAGACAGATGGATCATTTCCAAGGTAAACAGTCTGACAAAAGAAATGACAGAGAACATGGATAAGTTCGAACTCGGTATCGCAGTTCAGAAAGTTCATGACTTTATCTGGGATGAGTTCTGTGACTGGTATGTAGAGATCGCAAAATATCGTATCTACCATGCGGAGGAAGATTCACAGTCCGCAAACTGTGCTCTGTGGGTACTTAAGACAGTACTTGGACAGGCACTTAAGCTCCTTCATCCATTTATGCCATTTATTACAGAAGAGATCTACGGAGCACTTGTACCGGAGGAAGAGTCACTGATGATGTCAAGCTGGCCGGTATACAGAGAAGATTGGGAATTCCCATATGCTACAGAAGTTATTGAGCATGTAAAAGCAATCACACGCGGAATCAGAAATATGCGTGCTGAGATGAATGTTCCGAATAACAAACGTACAAAGGTTTATATTATCAGCAGTGATTCAAAACTGCTTACAGCACTTGAAGTACTCAAGGAATCTGTAAAACCGTTGATGCTGGCAAACGATATTATTCTTCACTATGAGAAGAAAGATGTTGCTGATGATGCAGTATCTATCGTTGTTCCGGGAGCAACAGTTTACCTGCCGCTGGAAGACCTTGTAGACTTCGAGCAGGAGAGAGAAAGACTGAAGAAAGAGGAAGAGAGACTCAACAGCGAGATAAAGAGAGCACAGGGAATGCTTGCAAATGAAAGATTCACAAGCAAAGCACCTGCAGATAAAGTTCAGGCTGAGCGTGATAAACTTGAGAAATATACAAAGATGCTTGAGCAGGTAAAAGAGAGAATCGATAGTCTCAGATAACTGTGGGGGGAGAAAAGCTGCGAAAAAGCAGGAAACTGCAAACAGCAGTTTAGACACAGTATCAGGTATTAGACGGCAAAAAGTCGCACGGCAGAAAGGAACTAAGATCCCATGCCGTGCATTTTGCCTATAAGAAAGAGGTTATAGATGAAGCGGATTCATATTAAAAAACCAGATATCAAAGGATTTTTTACAAAGGTCAAAAATCTGAAACCGGAAGATATCAAGAGACACTATCAGGAGAAAAAAGCAAGACGCCAGAGAATCCTGGAACAGAGAAGAAACAGTAAATTTGCGAAAAAGATGCAGCCGGTTTATAAGTGGATGAACAGATTTTCACTCGTCTTTCATTATCTGCTGGCCTGTGTTTTAAATTTTTTGATCGAGGTGATCTCAAGGCATTCTTTTTTTGAAGCATGGAGCTACATGACAGGAACACCGCTCGTGTTTCTGTTTAACGCATTTTTAATTTTTGCAACATTTATGATTGTTTATCTGTTCCGCAGACGTGTATTTGTCAGAATTCTTCTCAGTGTATTCTGGCTGTTTCTGGGAGCATGTAACGGATATCTGCTCCTGAAGCGAGTGACACCGTTCAATGCACAGGACTTGAAAGTTCTGTCAGATGCCTTGGAACTGACAAGCAATTACTTTAATGGCTTTGAGATCGTGATGCTTACCATTGGAATCGCAGCTGTTGTTTTGTGGGTGATTTCCATGTGGCGCCGCGGTGGGCAGTATACTGGAAAGATGCACCGCATTATTGCAGTGATTGCTGTTATGGCATCCGGATTTGCCTATGTAGGACTTACTGATGTTGCAATCGACAAGCGAGTGATCTCAAATTATTTTGGAAATATCGCATTTGCTTACGAAGACTATGGATTCCCATATTGCTTCGCAGCAAGCTTATTTAATACAGGAATCAATCAGCCGGTCGGTTACAGTGAAGAGACGATGGCAGAGATCAACAAGGATGGATGTCTTAACGTGAGTGAGACAAGCCGTTCAAAAGAGGAACTGCCGAATATCATGTTTGTCCAGCTGGAATCTTATTTTGATCCGACAGAGGTAGAATGGCTGAGATTTTCCGAGGATCCGATCCCAAATCTCAGAAAGCTTTATGCTGACTATTCTTCCGGATATTTTAAAGTTCCATCTGTCGGAGCAGGTACAGCGAATACAGAGTTCGAGGTGCTTACCGGAATGAATATGCGTTTCTTCGGACCGGGAGAGTATCCATACAAGACTTATGTGAAGACGACACCTCTTGAGAGTGCGGCAAGTGCGCTTTCATCCCTTGGATATGGTGCAGAGGCACTTCACAACAACGGCGGTAATTTCTACAGTCGTGCCAAAGTATACAACAACATGGGATTTGACCATTATACAAGTAAGGAATTCATGAATATCTTAAAGACGACTCCGAAGGGATGGGCGACAGACGATATTCTTGTTCCGAACATCATGGAGTCTTTGGACACAACAGACGGAACAGATTTTGTATGTACAATCAGTGTGCAGGGACATGGAGATTATCCGACAGAGCCGACCTTGGAAAATCCGGAGATCAATGTAACCGGAGTGGAGGATGAAGGCAAGAGAAATGCATGGGAGTACTATGTAAATGAAGTCCATGAGATGGACAAATTCGTTGGACAGCTGATCGATGCAATCGAGCAGAGAGGGGAACCGACAGTGCTCGTATTCTACGGAGACCATCTCCCGACACTTGGTCTGGAAGCAAAAGACCTGAAAGGAAAATATCTGTACAATACGAATTATGTTATCTGGGACAATATTGGACTGGAAAAGAAAGATGGGAATATCGCTGCTTACCAGATTATGGCAGAAGTCTTTGATCGTTTGGATATTCATACAGGAACTATTTTCAATTACCATCAGCAGAGAAGACAGACAAAGAATTATCTTGCTGATCTGGAATTACTCCAGTATGATATCATGTACGGAAAACAGTATGTATACAAGGACAGTGGAGCTCCAATCACAGAAGGACATATGGTCATGGGGGTAAAGGATGCGACGATCACCAGTGTTGTGGAGCAGCTGAAAGGAACTTATAGCATTTACGGAGAGAACTTTACAAAACAAAGTAAGGTTTATATCAACGGAGAGAAGCAGACAACAAAATTCCTGAACAATACAAGACTGGATCTGAAAGAGTCAGAAATCAAAGATGGCGATCAGATCATGGTTGCGCAGTGCGGTTCAAGCAATACAATCTTCCGTACATCGAAGACTTATGAATATACAGGAGGCCAGCTTGTAGAAGTGACAGACCAGGATACGGATGTTGAGAATGGAAGACAGGCCTTTGTAGAACAAAAGGAAGAAAAGAAAAAATGACCTATAAGGAAATCGTAACCTATATAGAAGAAATTCCGAGATTTACAAGAAAGCACTCTCTGGCTCATACCAGAGAGATGCTTCTGTTTTTGGGAAATCCGCAGAATGGAAAGAAGATCATTCATGTAGCGGGAACGAATGGAAAAGGTTCTGTATGCGCTTATCTGGATGCGATGCTCAGGGCAGAAGGAAAAAGCACCGGATTGTTTACTTCACCGCATCTGGTGAAAATGAATGAACGGATTGTTCTGAACGGAAAGCAGATCAGTGATGAGGATTTCTGCGAAGTATTTGAAGAGACCATGCAGGCTGTCCGCAGGATGCAGGATGCAGGATTGGAGCATCCGACATTTTTCGAATTTTTATTTGCAATGGCGATGAAAGCTTATGACAGAGCAGGAATGGAATACATTGTCCTTGAGACAGGACTTGGAGGTCGGTTGGATGCAACAAGTTCTGTAGAACCGGTCGCCTGCGTGATCACATCGATCGGTCTGGATCATATGGAATATCTTGGTGATACAGTGGAACAGATTGCGGGAGAGAAAGCAGGAATCATCCGGCCGGAAGTTCCGGTGTTCTTTGCACAGACAGCACCGGAAAGTGATTCTGTAATTGAAAAAACAGCAGAAAAAGAAGGCTGTTTCTGTAAAAAAATAGGGAAAGATGCGTACGAAATTCTTGGAATTGAAGATAAACATATTGCATTTTCCTGCGCAAGTGCTTATTATGGAACTACCACGTGGAAATTAAATAATATTGGAACCTATCAGCCGGGGAATGCACTGCTTGCGATGGAAGTGATGCGTTATCTTTTCAAAGAAAACGGTCATCCACAAGAGTGGAGAACAGCACTTGCCAGGGTGAAATGGGCAGGAAGAATGGAAGAGATTCTTCCAAAAGTATACGTTGACGGAGCACATAATGTGAGTGCCATTCAGGCATTTGCAAGAAGTGTTCCGAAGAATCCAGATGGAAATATTATTTTATTTTCGGCGGTAAAAGATAAAGAATATGAAGAAATGATTTCGTATCTATGTAAACATGATGATGCGGAAGAATATGTAGTAACATTGATCGACGGAGATCGAGCGACAGATGCACACATTCTGGGTGAACTGTTCCGGAAATATACAGAACAGCCGGTGACAGTGATTGAATCTGTCAAAGAGGCAATGCAGTATGTATTGCGAATTCGGGGGAGAAGAACGGTATATTGTCTCGGTTCTCTTTACCTGACAGGAATGATCAAAGAGATTATACAGGAATCTTTAAGCGGATGTGGGGAGGTTTGATTGCAGATGCTTAATTATGAAGAAGAACTCAGAAAATTCAAGCCAAGTCTCGAGGTGGACCAGATTGAGGAAGCTGTTTACAAGGAAGATCTGACAGATATGCAGGATATCGTAAAAGAGGTTATGGCAAAGAAAGAAAAAACGGTGAGAAGATAGAAAGATAGTGGTGGGTATAAATGGATTACACAAAGAAGATCATGTATCAGTCAAATTCCTGGTACAATGATGGACTGCGCAAAGCCCAGGTGAGAGATATGTCCGGGGCAATTGTTTCCTTGCAGCAGAGCCTGCAGTATAACAGGGAGAATATTGCGGCGCGGAATCTTTTAGGTCTTGTGTATTATGGCATAGGGGAAGTTTCAGAAGCTCTTGTGGAGTGGATCATCAGTAAGAATCTGTGCCCAAGAGATAATATTGCAGATTATTATATTAAAAAAGTACAGAATTCAGCGAATGAATTAGAATCACTGAATCAGGCAATTAAGAAGTTTAACCAGTGTCTGGTTTACTGTCAGCAGAACGGGGAAGATCTTGCGATCATCCAGTTGAAACAGGTGATCGCGTCTCATCCGACATTTTTGAAGGCGTATCAGCTTCTGGCTCTGATCTATATACAGACGAATCAGAATACAAAGGCAAGACAGATTCTTATAGAAGCAAAGAAATTAGATACAACAAATGAACTGACACTGACCTATTTGCAAGAAGTTACAAAACAGCGTGGCGGATATGGGAAGAATGCAGAGAGAAGTTTCCGGAAACCAAAAAGTGCGACAGTAGAATACAGTCTTGGAAATGAGACGATCATTCAGCCGAAACGTTCTAAGATCCGGGATATGGCACAGCAGCTTGCATTTGCCAATATATTGATCGGAATGGTTCTTGGTGCTGCTTTGATCTGGTTTCTTGTTGCTCCGGCGGTGAATCAGAACCGCTCGGAGAAGTTGAATAATCAGATGCGTGCATACAGTGAACAAATCAACACACTGGAAGCACAGGTGAGTGCCCAGACAAGAACACTGGATCAGTATCGAACAGCCGGAGACGAGGCACAGAAAGCAGTTGATCAGGCAAAGGCAACATCTGACAGCTATGAGAAACTGCTTCAGGTTTCAAGTCAGAGCCGTTCCGGAAAATATAGTTATACGGATATGGCAGACGCGCTGCTTGAGATTACAAGAGATTCTCTTGGAGACAGTGGAAAAGAGATGTATGATACACTTTCTGATTCTATTTTCCCAACAGCATGCAAGAGAAGATATGCAGCCGGTGTAGATTCACTGGAATCAGAGGACTATGATCAGGCGATTGAGTACCTGACGAAGGTTGTGAAGATGGACGAAAGTTATAATGATGGACAGGCTATTTATCGTCTGGCACAGGCTTATCAGGGAAAAGGTGATACAGAGAATGCAAAGACCTGGTATCAGAAGATGGTAGATACTTATAATAATTCCAGATATATTGAGGATGCGAAAAAGCAGCTTGCAATTCTGAATGGAGATGCCAGTGCAGATACAAGTGCAGATAGTAGTTCAGTATCAGATGACTCTGAAAATTCCGATGACTCCGACAACTCTCAGGATGGCGGGGATAATGGAGATTACGATAATTCTGACAATACAGAGGATAACGAATAAGATTACGAAGGAAAAGGATATGCGAAGAAGCATATCCTTTTTTAGCGTACGGATTCAGGTAATTAAACGGAAAATGAGAAAAGCAGGAGGCATGAAAATATATGAGATATCAGGTACAGGAAAATTGTCTGACGATCTATCTTCCAAGAGAGGTAGACCATCATAATGCAGATGAAATCAGGAAAGAAGCGGATGCAGTGATCAGCAGAAATCATATCAGATATGTGATCTTTGACTTTGACAGGACAGATTTTATGGATAGTTCAGGAATTGGAATCATTATGGGGAGGTATAAGACCGTCAGTCTGATCGGAGGAGAAGTATGGGCGGTACATACGAACGAAAGAATCCGGAAGATTCTTACATTTTCAGGAGCAGCAAAGATTATGCAGATTTATGAGGGGGAAAAGTGATGGAGGCGAGTAATACACAGAATAATGAGATGGAGATCCGCTTTGACAGCAGATCAGAAAATGAGGGATTTGCCAGAGTATCGGTAGCATCCTTTTTAACACAACTTAATCCAACGGTGGAAGAAGTAGCAGATGTGAAGACTGCAGTGTCAGAAGCTGTAACAAATGCGATTATCCACGGATATGAACAGAGAGTAGAGAAAGTAAAGATACATTGTAGTATAGAAAACCAGCTTTTTACAGTAGAAATATCGGACCGTGGAAAAGGTATTGCAAATGTGGAAAAAGCAATGGAACCGATGTTTACAACAAAACCGGAGGATGATCGGTCAGGAATGGGATTTTCTTTTATGGAAGCATTTATGGATACTGTGGAAGTAGAGTCAAAGGTAGGGGAAGGAACCAGTGTAAAAATGACTAAGACAATAGGTAAAGGGAGCAGAATATGGACGACACAATCGCTTTAATCAGAAAGTCACACGACGGAGATAAAAAAGCGAGAGAAGAACTTGTTGAAAAAAATATAGGTCTTATCTGGTGTGTAGTAAAGCGATTTTACGGAAGAGGTGCAGAACCGGAAGACTTGTTTCAGATTGGAAGCATTGGACTGCTTAAGGCAATTGATAAATTTGATTTTTCTTATGAAGTACAGTTTTCAACCTATGCTGTTCCAATGATATCCGGAGAAATCCGGCGTTTTTTGAGAGATGACGGAATGATAAAAGTCAGCCGTTCATTGAGAGAGCTGTCCTATAAGAGTCTGCAGGTGAGAGAAAAGATGACCAGGATACTCGGGAGAGAACCGACATTGAAAGAGTTATCAGAAGAGCTTCAGATAGATTGTGAGGAGATCGTCCAGGCAATGGAGTCGTCAGTGGAGGTGGAATCCATATATAAGCCGATCCATCAGAAAGAGGGAAGCGAGATCCTTTTGATGGATAAGCTGGAAGAAAAAGACAGGCAGGAAGAAAAGGTTCTTGATCGGATTGTATTAAAAGAAGTACTGGAAACACTTGAAGCGAAGGAACGGACGATCATTTATCTGAGATATTTTGCAGGAAAGACGCAGGCTGAGATAGGAAAGAAAATGGGAATGTCTCAGGTGCAGGTGTCAAGGACAGAAAAAAAGGTGCTGGAGCGGATGCGGAAAGAAATGAAGCGGTAGAGTTTACCATCTTTTCCAAAAAAACAATCCCGTTCCGATTCCTTTCCCTAATGCAACCATTACCACAAACACCGCGAGATACCGGACAATCCTTGCCCGTCTCATAAAAATGGGAAATACATTCAAAATTTCTGCAAGTGCCATTGCCCAGCAACCAACAAAAATCCCTCCGAAAAGTCCATAAATTGCAAGAAATATCATCCTTCCCGGAAGATTAACTTCAAAAATTTGAAACAAGTTTCCAAGGATCGCACCGGCTGCTACCATATCTTCATAAATTAAAATATGATTGCCGGTATGGGTACGATCTGCAAAATCTGAGATCACACCAAGTTCCACAATGAAAGAAAAGACACCGCCAGCTACTATCATTCCGGCACTTAAACCAAGCAATGCCAGGAAAATTATCTGCAACAAGTTCATTTTTCGACCTCCAGTTCTTTCTTTTGCCGTGCTGCATTTTCCACCAGAGTTGTCTGGATATCATTTTCATAAAGACGCATCTGTATTTCCATCGGTGTAGGATCTACTGTAAAGCGTTTCTTACCAAAGTGATTAAAAAATATTAGAATTCCGATTGCAAGCCCTATGGAATACGTGACTTCCAGAACAGAAAAACCATCTGTCTTCTTTCCCATGATCAGTTCATAAATCTGACCAAACAGCTTCGTTACCCCAACATCATTATTGAATGCCATGATTGAGAAGGCAGATCCAAAGAAAATCACTGCTGATACCAGCACTACCTTTAAAATGTGCCAGAGAAGAGGTGGTGTTTTCTGATTTTCATAAGTAACGATAATATCTGTTTCGCCCAGATTCTGAATCTCCAGCCGGGGATACTGTTCATGAATACAGGCAATGATTTTCAACACGGAAATTACATAGCGCTGTTCTTTTTCCTCCCGGATCTTCAAGATCCGCATAGATTTTACTTTCATCAGGATGGTCTTGTCTGAACACTCCATACTCAGGAGATCTCCTAACATGACGTTCTGCTTTGATACCTCAACATTCCTGTCTGCTTTGAGATAAAGAGTTGTTGATTCAGATGCCATGGACGATCACCTCCAGTTTCTTATCCGGAGCAGAATATTTGTTACTGTTCACACGATGTGCGACCAGCAACGCATCTCGCCATTTTAAATCGCCTTTGGCGATGGGGCGAGATGCATTCAAGTCAAAACGCGCATCCTCCGTGTCAATCAGCGGAGTGATTGACACGGGAGTGAACAGTAACCTCTTATTTCCTGATCACCATTTTTGTATTTTACTTACTACTTACTACTTAGAAAATATCATGCAGTACGCAAACTGTCAAGTTGTTACTATTACTTCTACTGACTTTACCTATTAACACAATAATTCAAGAATGCCAAACTGACCTTTAAGACATTTTCAAGTCTTCAACTATTGAAACGTACACCATATAATGCTATTATTAATAATTGGCACTTTGAATGAATTTTTAGTAATAACAGGAGAATATATGAACCAAAAAACAGCTTCTGCCCCTGCAGCAGAAAACAAAATGGGAACCATGCCGATCGGCAGACTCTTGTTCAATATGTCTTTACCGATGATGGTTTCCATGCTAGTGCAGGCACTTTATAATATTGTAGACAGCATCTTTGTAGCAAAACTGTCAGAGAATGCTCTTACTGCAGTTTCTCTTGCCTTCCCGTTACAGATGCTGCTCATCGCAGTTGCAACCGGTACCGGCGTTGGTATGAATGCACTTCTTTCCAGAGCACTCGGAGCAAAAAAAACTGACGAGGCAAATAAGATTGCATCTAACGCAGCTTTTCTTTATATCATAAGTTATATTGTATTCCTTATCCTTGGCTTTACAGTTGTAAAACCTTTCTATGCAAGCCAGATTGGAAATGCAGACGTTGAGATCATGGAAATGGGAATTGATTATCCAAAGATCATTGATGAGACGTTCTATACGAAAACTTTCAGCCAGAATAAAATATTAGGACAGGCTCTGATAAAAAGTGAGCTTTATCTTGATGGAGATGTTATATTCACATGGATAAGCCTGGATGAGATGAGAAAATATGACGTGCTTCCAAAACATCTTGATGGGATCGTGAATCAGCTTAGGATAACAAAGGATATAAAAATAGCTGTATTTTTATATGAAAATGAAGATGGAACATATAAGGGAAGCCTTCGGGTAAACGGAGATTATGATGTGTCAGCTATTGCTTCCATATTCGGTGGCGGTGGACATGTAAAAGCTGCCGGATTTACGATCGATGGACCGGTGGATATTGCAAGGGACAGGATCATTGGCGCTATAAAGGAGAATATCAGAGGCAATGGTTAACGGAATAATTAATGTATACAAAGAGAAAGGTTATACAAGCTTTGATGTCGTTGCTAAAATGCGAGGGATATTCGGACAGAAAAAAATCGGACATACCGGAACATTAGACCCTGATGCACAGGGGGTTCTTCCGGTGTGCCTTGGAAAAGCAACAAAAGTGTGTGATCTTTTAACTGATAAGGACAAGGTTTACAAAGCAACAATGCTGCTGGGTATCCAGACTGATACACTTGATATTTCGGGTAAAGTATGCAATAAAGCCGTGGTAAATGTAACAGAACAGCAGGTAAGAGATGTTATATCGACCTTTGTAGGAACTATAGAGCAGGTTCCGCCTATGTACTCGGCTTTGAAAGTAAATGGAAAGAAGCTTTATGAACTTGCAAGAGAAGGAAAGACCATTGAAAGAAAAGCCAGAAAAGTCAGCATCTATGATATTACCATAAATGAGATATGTCTCCCGGAAGTTGTTATGACAGTTTCCTGCTCAAAAGGGACATATATAAGATCCCTGTGCGATGATATAGGTACAAAGCTAGGCTGTTATGGCTGCATGAAGGAGCTGCTTAGAACAAAGGTTGCGTGCTTTGATATAGGGGATGCCTATAAAATTTCAGAAATAGAAAAGCTAAAAGAAAGCATTGTCCTTCCGGTTGATATGCTTTTTGAAAATATTCCGGCGGTTAATACAGTTTTAATGGCGCAGAAGCTTATCGAAAACGGGAACCGGATTCCGGCAGAAATGATAAATGCGGATGGTAATAAACAAAGAAAATATGACGATGAAGGAAGATACAGAATATATAATCCAGAGGATTCTTTTGTCGGGATATATACATATAAGGCGGAAACAGACGATTTTAAGCCGGTAAAGATTTTTATGGAATAGAGTATGGAATATATAAAAAATACACTTGATTTTCATGTTGACCAGCCATCGGTCATAACTTTTGGAAAGTTCGACGGATTGCACAGGGGACATGAATTTTTAATGGACAGACAAAAAGAACAAAGCAGTATAAATGGATATAAACGTATAGTATTTACTTTTGATATTCCGCCTAAGACAAAAGTACTTGGCGATGCATCAAAGGTAATTACGACAAACGATGAAAAGCAGTACATATTCGAAAAAGACGGGGTAGATTATCTGATAGAATGTCCTTTTACTAAGGAAGTTATGTGCATGGAGCCGGAAGAGTTTGTTTCGATGATAGTATCAAGACTGAATGTGAAATGCATAGTAGTAGGAGATGACTTCAGGTTTGGGCATAACAGGGCAGGAGATCATGAGCTTCTTTTAAAGCTGGCACCGAAATATGGATATGAGCTGATCGTGGTTGATAAATTAAAAGATAATGGGCGCGACATAAGCAGCACATATATAAGAGAAGAAGTAGCTCGTGGAAATATAAAAAAAGCTAATTCGCTTCTGGGATATCCTTATTTTATAATGGGAAGAGTCGTGCATGGAAAACAGCTTGGGCGGACACTCGGGATTCCGACTATAAATATCCTTCCGGAAGCGGAAAAAATATTGCCGCCATTTGGTGTATATGCATCAAAGGTAAATGTTTCAGACAAATGGTATCTGGGGATTACAAATATCGGGCGGAAACCTACTATAGAAGGGGAAAATCCTGTAGGTGTGGAAACATACATAATAGATTTCAGCCAGGATGTATATGATCATGTGGTGACGGTTGAACTGTATGACTTTTTAAGACCGGAAAAGAAGTTTGATTCAATAGAAGAGTTGAAAGAACAGATAAGTGGTGACATAGTAAAAGTGATAAAATATTACGGAAATGTTACATAAATATGTTGACAATTTAATAATTCGTGATATACTCGTAACTATAAAATTTATAGTTATGTATGAACTTGGAGGTTTTATGAGTATAAACAATAAAAAAATCAGAAAGGCATCGGTTATTGCTGCAGTTACACTTGCCATGGGAACCATGTCAGTAAATGCCAGTGTGGCAGATGATAATTCAAAAGGAAAGATTTTATCAGACTGCGCACTTACAGCAGGTGTGTCAAAGGATCTGAGCAATGTTTCGGGTGAGAGTTTTAAACTCACAGCAGGCGTGACATCTGCTCTTTCATATGCATATAATGACGTATCGATAATGACACAGAGTAAAGATGTTGTTTCAGCACCAGAGAGCAGCCAGGCAGGGGCAGATGCATCTTCTGATACGACACAACAGGATCAGGCAGATGAAAACACACAGCAGAGCGAAGTTGTACAGACCGCTGCCCAGCAGTGTGGATATACAAATCTTGCAATGTCAAATATAAGTGAGGGAAACTTAAACATAAGGGAAGAGGCTACAACAGACAGCAGTGTCGTTGGAATCATGACGAAGCACAATGCGTGTGAAATACTTGAGGATGATGGTGAATGGCTCAAGATCAAATCCGGAAAAGTTACTGGATATGTAAATGCATCATATATCGCAACAGGTGATGAGGCAGAGGCTATGGCACAGGAAGAAATGTCAACAGTTGCCACAGTTAAGACAGAGACACTTCGTGTCAGATCAGATAAGTCTACCGATTCAAGTATCGTGTCACTTGTAGGAGATTCTGAAAAACTTACAGTAAACAGTGTTGATGGACAGTGGGTAGAGGTTACCGTTGATGATGAAACCGGATATGTAGCATCTGATTTTGTGGAATTGTCAAAGAGCCTTCCTACAGCAAAAACTATTACAGAAGTTAAATACGGCGATGGCGTATCTGATGTCAGGGTAGGCCTTGTACAATATGCTCTTTCATTTGTAGGAAATAGATATGTATGGGGTGGTACAAGCCTTACAAACGGAGTTGACTGTTCCGGATTTACAATGCAGATACTTGGAAAGTACGGAGTATCACTGCCTCATTCGTCAAGTGCACAGCCGGGATGTGGAACAATAATAAACTCTTCAGATGCACAGCCGGGAGATTTATTCTTTTACGGAAGTGGAAGCAGTATCTCACATGTCGCCATATATATCGGTGACGGACAGATCGTCCATGCAAGC
>OIXA01004069.1_pt1 | contig 14516 bp, 10 predicted proteins | sample 1587721 | NCBI WGS metagenome assembly OIXA01 (sample SAMEA3888900, study PRJEB22519) | human gut metagenome | biome: human gut; feature: human-associated habitat; material: faeces | place: Denmark | collected 2013 | reverse complement strand
CAAGATCGGCGTCATCAACAACCTGCTGGAGATCGCCGACACCATCATCATCGGCGGCGGCATGGCCTACACCTTCTCTGCCGCTCAGGGCGGTCAGGTGGGCGACAGCCTGCTGGAAGCCGACTGGGAAGCCTATTCTCTGGAAATGCTGGAAAAGGCCAAGGCCAAGGGCGTAAAGCTGCTGCTGCCGGTGGACACCGTGATCGCAGACGCCTTCTCTCCCGACGCCAACAGCAAGGTAGTCAAGTCCGGTGAGATCCCCGCCGGCTGGCAGGGTCTGGACATTGGCCCCGAAACCGTGAAGCTGTACTGCGACGCTGTGGCCGATGCCGGTACCGTTATCTGGAACGGTCCTATGGGCGTGTTTGAGTTCCCCGCCTTTGCTGTGGGCACCAAGGCTGTGGCCGAGGCTCTCAGCAAGACCTCCGCCATCACCATCATCGGCGGCGGCGACTCTGCTGCGGCTGTGGAGCAGCTGGGCTATGCTGACAAGATGACCCACATCTCCACCGGCGGCGGTGCTTCCCTGGAATTCATGGAGGGCAAGGAGCTTCCCGGCGTGGCCTGCCTGCTGGATAAGTAATTGCAGCGCAGCGGGCTTTGCCCGCTATCGCTGTCCGGCAAAATCAGGATCTCCACATAGTTCGATCCCACAAAGCGGCAGAGCATTCTGCCGCTTTCCATACGATTTTTTCGCAAAAACAGTCGAATTTTTCAAAAATACTTGACAAATCCCCTTGTTTTCGCTATAAAATAATAAGTTTTGTTGTTGAGCCTTTTTCGGACCGCCATGACGGCCCTCCGAAACGGTCCGATCATCGTTATCAAAGATACAAAAGGAGAAAAAAGAGTTATGAACCGCAGATACCGTAAGACTGTCATCGCCGGCAACTGGAAGATGAACATGACCGCCACCGAGACCAAGAAATTCGCCGAGGACCTGAAGAAGATCATGCCCCGCGCCAAGTGGTGCGACACCCTGATCTGTGTCCCCGCCTGCAATATTTCCACCGCTATGAAGGCTTTCAAGGATCTGCGGATCTCCGTGGGTGCTGAGAACGTCTACTTTGAGGAGAAGGGCGCTTACACCGGCGAGGTTTCCGCCGATATGCTGAAGGACCTGGGCGTGAAGTACGTCATCGTGGGCCACAGCGAGCGCCGTCAGTATTTCTGCGAGACTGACCAGACTGTCAACAAGAAGGTCCACGCTGTGCTGAACGCCGGCATGAACCCCATCATCTGCGTGGGCGAGAGTCTGGAGCAGCGCGAAACCGGCATCACCAACGAGTGGATCGCTCTGCAGGTCAAGAGCGCTCTGAACGGTGTCCCTGCTGAGAAACTGCGCCGCTGCATCATCGCCTATGAGCCCATCTGGGCCATCGGCACCGGCAAGACCGCCACTGCTGAGCAGGCCGGCGAGGTCTGCTCCAACATCCGTGCTGCCATCCGTGGCCTGTACGGTGCCCGCGTGGCCCGCAGCGTCACCATTCAGTATGGCGGCAGCATGAACCCCAAGAACGCTGCTGAGCTGCTGGCCCAGCCCGATATCGACGGCGGCCTCATCGGCGGTGCTGCTCTGAAGCCCGAGCAGTTCGTGGACATCATCAACGCGGCCAATCAGGAATAATGCGGAAAAGCGGGGGGACACAGTCCCCCCCTTTATGCGAAATGAGGTTTCTATGAACAAAACACCGACCACACTCATCATTATGGACGGATTCGGTCTCCGGACCGAGACGGAGGGCAACGCCGTTGCCGCCGCCAACACCCCTCGTCTGGATCAGTTCTTCCAGGAGTATGCCCATACAGAGCTGTCCGCCTCTGGTCTGGATGTAGGTCTGCCTGCAGGCCAGATGGGCAACAGTGAGGTGGGCCACACCAACATCGGCGCAGGCCGGGTGGTGTTTCAGGACCTGCCCCGGATCAGCAAATCCATTGATGACGGAGATTTCTTCCAGAATCCCGCCTATGTTCACGCCATGGACGCCTGCAAGGAAAAGCGCTCTGCCCTTCACCTCATGGGTCTGCTCAGCGACGGCGGCGTCCACTCCCACATCGACCACCTCTTCGCCCTGATGCAGATGGCAAAGGACCGTGGCCTTGAGCGGGTCTACATCCACGCATTTCTGGATGGACGGGACGTTTCCCCCACCTCCGGCGTGGACTATGTGACCCGGACGGTGGAAAAGTGCCGGGAGCTGGGCGTGGGTAAGATCGCCACCCTCATGGGCCGTTACTACGCCATGGACCGCGACAAGCGCTGGGACCGTGTGGAAGCCGCCTATGACGCCATGGTCTACGGTGAGAGCGCCCACGTCAACCCCCTGCCCGTGGCAGCGGTGAAGGATGCCTACGCCGCCGGCGTCACCGACGAGTTCATCGAGCCGGTGATCTGTGATGGGGACGGCACCATCTCCGATAATGACAGTGTGATCTTCTTCAACTACCGCCCTGACCGGGCCCGTGAGATCACCCGGACCCTTGTGGACCCGAAGTTCGACGGCTTCACCCGCCAGTATTTCCCCGTGACCTTCGTCTGCACCACGGAGTATGACGCTACCATGCCCAATGTGGAGGTGGCCTACCCCCGTCAGGCCGTCCGCAACGGTCTGGGTGAGTATCTCAGCAACCTGGGACTGACCCAGCTCCGCATCGCGGAAACGGAGAAGTATGCCCATGTGACCTTCTTCTTCAACGGCGGCGTGGAGACGCAGTACCCCGGCGAGGATCGGGTGCTGGTGCCCTCCCCCAAGGTAGCCACCTACGATCTCCAGCCGGAGATGAGCGCCTACGAGGTGTGCGACAAGTGCGTGGAGCGAATCGAATCCGGTGCGTATGATGTCATCATCCTGAACTTCGCCAACTGCGACATGGTGGGTCACACCGGTGTCTTTGACGCGGCGGTGAAGGCCGTGGAGACCGTGGATGAGTGCGTGGGCAAGGTGGTGGACGCCACCATGAAAATGGGCGGCATCGCCATGATCACCGCCGACCACGGCAACGCCGAGACCATGACCCAGGAGGACGGCTCCCCCATGACCGCCCACACCACCGATTTGGTGCCCTTCATCCTCTGCGGCGCCGGTTCGGAGCTGCGTCAGGGCCGTCTGGCGGACATCGCTCCCACCATTCTGGATGTGATGGGCCTTGCCGTACCGGAGGAGATGGACGGCCAGACCCTGATTGTGAAATGATCCGGTAAAACATTCCTGCCATAGGACGGCTGGCTTCCCTCGCAAGGGCTGAACGTAAGCCGTACCTCTAAATACAGCCTCAACCGCGTACGATCCGGAGAAGCCCCATGGAATGGGGCTTCTCTTTTTTACTTTGCCCTCGTGTGAAAATGCCAAATTCCGAGGCTGTCTCCACAACGCAAACGTTATCGTCATTTTTGTCTTTTATTTGCGAAATTATCTTTTTAATTTCCTTATGTACGCATAAACAGTGATATAATGTAATATAAAGATTTTATAAATATTGCAAACGTTTGCATTGATTTTATAAAAGCCAAGGTGTATACTGATGCAATCAAATGCAGGAGAGAAGGATTCATTCACATGTCTACACTCTTATCTGTTTCCATTGCGGTTCTGGCAGGACTTCTGATGACGCGCGTATTCAATCTGTGGCGATTGCCGGACGTAACTGCGTATCTGGTGGCCGGTGTACTGATCGGTCCCTATGTTCTGGGGAGCATGCATATTACCGGTCTGGGCCTGGTCTCGGCTGAAGCGGTAAGCAGTCTGCAGCTGGTCTCTGAGGTGGCGCTGGGCTTCATCGCCTTTTCCATCGGAAATGAGTTCCGTCTGGAGGACCTGAAGTCCACGGGTAACCAGGCTGCCATCATCGGCGTTGTTCAGGCCTTGACCGCCACTCTGCTGGTGGATACCGCACTGCTGACGGTCCACATGCTGCTGCCGGAAAAGCTGTCTGCGGCTCAGGCGATTACCTTGGGCGCCATTGCGACGGCTACTGCGCCGGCCGCCACGCTGATGGTAGTACGCCAGTATAAAGCAAAGGGTCCGGTGACCAATCTTCTTCTGCCCATCGTCGCACTGGATGACGCAGTGGGTCTGATCGTGTTTGCGGTCAGCTTCGGCATTTCCAAAGCGCTGGTCAGCGGCGAGTTGGATCTGATCTCCATTCTGCTCAACCCCCTGCTGGAGATCGTCGCATCTCTGGCATTGGGTGCCGCCGCAGGCTGGCTGCTGACCAAGCTGGAGGTCCTCTTTCATTCCAATACAAACCGCCTGAACATGACCATTTCCCTCGTTTTTCTGACTGTGGCCCTGTCCATGTCGCACATCACCCTTGGGCCGGTAACTATCAGCTTTTCCTCTCTTCTGGTCTGCATGATGCTGGGAACGGTGTTCTGCAATCTCTGCCCCCAGTCTGCCGATTTGATGAAAGCCGCAGACAAATGGACCTCTCCCCTTTTTGCGCTGTTCTTCGTCATCAGCGGCGCGGAGTTGGAGTTGGGCGTCTTTACGGATTGGGCCATCGTGTGCATTGGTCTGGTCTACATCCTGTTCCGCTCTGCCGGCAAATATATCGGTGCCTTTGCCAGCTCCAAATATATGAAATGCGGACCGGAGATCTGTAAATATCTGGGGATCACCCTGCTGCCTCAGGCAGGTGTAGCGCTGGGAATGTGCACAACCGCTATGCAGCTTGGAGAGCAGGGCGGATTGATCCGCAACATCACCCTCTTCTCTGTGCTGATCTATGAAATGGTCGGTCCTCTTCTGACACGGCAGGCCCTGATGGCCGCCGGGGACATCCAGCCTCTGTCCGCCGAGGTCTGCCAGCGCCGTCCGGCTCGGGGACGCTCTGCCAAGCGGAGCCGGGCGTAAAGTATCTGTCCAAAAAACAACACCATCCATTCGGATGGTGTTGTTTTCCTATCTGTTCTGTTGTCTGCGCTTACCGGCGGGTTTTCCCGCGCTGAATGGACCGCAGCAGTCCTTTGCACTGCCACAGGCTCAGCAGAGCGAATACCGCCGCCGGAACGCCTAACAGTCGCAGTCCCCAAGCATCCTGCACCAGACTGCCCGCAAAGGAGCCTGCGGCGATGCCAAAGTTATAGGACACCGGCTGCACCGACGCGCAGAGGCTGGCTGCCGCCGGGTATTCCGCCTCTGCCAATCCCAGAGAATGGACCTGCACCGGCGTATTCAGCAGATACATCAGCAGGCCCATGGCAAACAGCCCTACCAATCCCAGCCACCGGTTCACCAGCAGCAGAGGCAGCACGGCAAACAGCAGAACCTGCGCGGCAAAGAACACCGGCAGGGGCTTCAGACCGCCTTTTTCCGCAAGGCATCCGGAAAACAAATTGCTGGCGGCACTGCAAAGCCCCATCACCAGCAGGACCGGACTGACCGCCGTCTCCGGCAGACCCAGCGTACCGGTCAGCGTCGGTGTCAGATAGGTGTAGACCGTATAGGTAGCGGAAGCGCTGAACAGCACCATCAAAACGCAGTGCCAGCAGCGACTGTCCCGCAGCACCGCGAACTGGTTCAGCAGGCCGCCCTCTGCCGGAGGGACATCAATCTCCCGCGGCAGCAGCCGGGCCAGCACCGGCAGCAGCACCAGTCCCATTGCCAGGATCACGCCAAAGGTGGCCCGCCAGCCAAGAGCGTGGCACACCGCTGTACCGATGGGCACCCCCGCCACCGCCGCCACGGAAAAGCCCGCGTACACGGCGGAAATGGCCCGGGCCGTCTGCTCCGGGGAAGAAACCTCCTTCGCATACAGCATAGCCACTGCGGTGAGGGTCCCGGACACCAGCGCCGCCACTACACGGGATGCATACAGCACCGTCACGCCTGGAGCCAGCATACTCAGGACATTCACACCCAGAAACAGAAGCATCAGCCCCATCAGCAGGCGGAAGCGGTCCATTCGGCCGGTCAGGGCCGTGAGCAGCGGCGTTCCTACCGCATAGCAGGCGGCAAATACGCTGACCAACCGCCCCACGGCGGCCAGAGATACGTTCAGCCCCGCCGCAATATCCGGCAGGATACCCACGATCACAAATTCACAGGTGCCCAGGGTAAAGCCCAAAGCGGCCAGCGCCAGCACAGCCGCCGGTAAACGATGCTTTTTCATCATGCGCTCCTTACTATGTGTTTATATGTGTGCGTACACAGTTTTGCCCGGAAACAGCGGAGGACCGCAGTCCCCCGTTTCTTTCCATATTTACCGTCAAATACTCTCCGAATTGAGAATGGGGCAAGCGGTCACATAGGTGTCCCGGTCAGGCCGCTGTCCCATCAATGCCTCAAAAAGCACAGACAGCGCCTGATAAGGCTGATACGCCAGATCCTGCCCGATAGTAAAATCCACCTCGCCGCTTTTCAGCAGCTCCTGGATCTCCGGGCCGCAGTCGTGGGAAAGGATGTGGACCTTTTCTGCCAGGCCCCGGCTCCGGAGAATTTCCGCGCAGGCCGGGACGCTGGGGTTCGCCATATACACCATCCGCAAATTTGGATGCGCCGCCAATGCACTTTCCACCGTTTCCGCCGTTTTCCGGTAATCCCGGTGGGTGGCGGCGATCACACCGTTTTCCTCCGGGATCCCCCGCTCCGCCAGCCGCTCCAGGAACCCGTCCACACGGGCCTTATGCGCCGTATATTTCGGATCAGCATAGATGACCAGAAACGCATCACCACGGCTCAGGAAGCAGGATGCGATCTCTCCGGCCACCCGTCCGGCCCGATGGCCGTCCTCGCCCACATAGCAGATCCGCCGTCCGCCGGGCACGTCGGAGTTAAAGGTCGCCACCGGGATTCCCCGCTCTGACAGCCGTTCCAGCGCCCGCCGGATCTCCTCGGTGCCGGAAGCACACAGCGCGACGGCCTGTGCGCCGTTTTCCACTGCCTCATTCAGCAAACGCAGACATTCCGCCTCGTCCCCCGACGGGTAGTTCCGGATGTCCAGTGATACATTGTAATCTCTGTATTTCTCCAGAAAGCGGGCTGCACCGGCATCCATTTCATCCCGCACAAAGCCCTCCTCCCATTCCGGCTGCACCAGCGCCAGCTTTCGGGGCGTACCGCTGGTGGCCAGGGCGCTGGCCATCCGGTTGGGATGATAGTCCAGTTCCTCCATCACGCGCAGGACCCGCTCCCGGACTTCCGCCTTTACATAAGGCCGGTCATGGAGCACCCGGTCTACTGTGCCGATGGATACACCGGCCCGCTCCGCAATCATTTTAATGGTGGTCCGCATGGTTGGTTCCTCCGTCCTATGTCAACGCGCATACAGTAGCAGATTTTCAGGAATTGTCAATAGGTGCCGAAAAATTCTTTCTCCCGGCAACAATTTTCTTTATATTGTCCGTGTTGCAGCGCATTTCCGTCTCATTCAAAATTTTATGTATACAAATACTCTTTTCTGTGCTATACTATATCAAATCTGGCACCTGGGAGCAAGGCTTCCCTGCCGTTTTCTTACATTTTATTTATTTCACCTGTATTTTTCCGCGGCCCGGGAGCCTGCGGTTGAATAAATAGAGCTTTTCATACGAGATCGGACAGACGTGACCGAACCTCCGCCGGCGAAACGGGGCCGTGCGGACAACGGACGTCTTTATTTGCCGTGCCTCTTTAGGCACCTGCGTCCACTTTACGTCATCCGTATTCTCTGAAAAGCTCCTACATATTTCCGCCCCTTTGAGGGCGTTCAGCAAAGGAGTTTCTATATCTATGGCAGAAAAACTGAAAATTATCCCCCTTGGCGGTCTCAACGAGATCGGCAAGAACATGACCGCCTATGAATACGGCGGCGAAATCATCGTGGTGGACTGTGGTATGGCCTTCCCCGGTGATGACATGTACGGCATCGACTGCGTGATCCCCGATGTGTCTTATCTCATCAAGAACAAATCCCGGATCCGGGGCCTGTTCATCACCCACGGCCACGAGGACCACATCGGCGCCATTCCCTACGTCCTCAAGCAGATCAACATGCCCATCTACTGCACCCGCTTCACCGCCGGCCTCATCAGGCTGAAGCTGGAGGAGCACCAGCTGGTGAAGTCCACCAAGCTGGTGACGGTGGAAGCAGGCAAGAGCGTCCGGGCGGGCAAGTTCACCGTGGAGTTCATCCATGTGAACCACTCTATCGCCGACTCCGTGGCTTTCGCCATCCACACCAAGATGGGCACCATCGTCCATACCGGTGACTTCAAGATCGACTCCACCCCCATCGACGGGGAGGTCATCGACCTGGCCCGCCTGGGCGAGTTGGGCAAGGAGGGCGTTCTTTGCCTGTGCGCCGACTCTACCAACGTAGAGCGCCCCGGCTTCACCCCCTCCGAAAAGGTGGTGGGCGCCACCTTCATGCGCCAGTTCCAGAATTGCGACGAACGTATCATCGTCACCACCTTCGCCTCCAACGTCCACCGTGTCCAGCAGGTGCTGGATGCCGCCGCCCAGTGCGGCCGGAAGGTGGCCGTTACCGGCCGCAGCATGGAGAACATGATGAAGGTCTCCACGGAGCTGGGCTATATGAAGGTCCCCAAAAACACACTGGTGGACATCAATAAGCTCAAGGGCCTGCCCAAAAACAAGCAGGTCATCGTCACCACCGGCTCTCAGGGCGAGGAAATGAGCGCCCTGTACCGCATGGCCTTCTCCACCCACAAGCAGGTGGAGATCGGCGCCGGCGACAAGGTGATCCTCTCCGCCTCCGCCGTTCCCGGCAACGAGGTCACGGTGGGCCGTGTCATCAACGAGCTGTTCCGCAAGGGTGCTACCGTGGTCTATGACCGGGCGGATATGCTTCACGTCTCCGGCCACGCCTGCCAGGAGGAGCTGAAGATCATCCACGCCCTGACGAAGCCCCGTTTCTTCGTCCCGCTCCACGGTGAGCAGCGGATGCTGCAGATCCACTGCCAGCTGGCTCAGCAGATGGGCATGGACCGCAATCACATCGCCATCGCCGATAACGGCGGCGTCATTGAAATCACCGGCAAGTCCATGAAGCTGTCCGCCAACTCCGTCCCCGCCGGCGAGGTGTATGTGGACGGCTCCGGCGTGGGCGACGTGGGCGCCGTGGTCATGCGGGACCGCAAGCGTCTGGCCGAGGACGGCATGGTGGTGGTGGTCCTTCCCATCGCTACCCAGGACGGCGCGCTGCTGTCCCCGCCTGAGATCATCACCCGCGGATTCATTTATGTGAAGGAATCCGGCGATCTGATGAAGGAGCTGCAAAACGTTGCCATGAACGCCGCTGACAGCGTCACCGGCAGCCGCAAGCGCGGCCGGGATGACGGTGAGCTCCGCGGCGCGGTCAAGTCCGCTGTCAGCAGCTACCTGTTCAAAAACACCAAGCGCAGCCCCATGGTCATTCCTGTGGTGACCCGGCTGTAACATCACGGGAAAACCCACACACATTCCCGGTTTGCCCTGTCTTGCTTTTGTAAAAACAGCCAAAATTGGCGCGGTATGATTGACAGAGCCGACAAACCGTGTATAATGCCCCCATCAAGGCAAAGGCGTCTTAGAGTGCATGCTCTAAGACGCTTTCTCTCTTCCCCCGATCTTTTCTGCATATAACTGCCGGATAGCGGAAGCGAACCCGCTCCTGTCTCCCGGCAAAACGCAAGGCAATGGAGTCTTACCGTTCGGAAGGCTCCATTGCCTTCTTATATGCAGAACCGTTCGCTGGAAGAAAACGACAAAAATGGGAGGAAACAACTATGGAATTCAGTTCTGTCAACACCATTTGGGTGCTGCTGGGCGCAGCGCTGGTCTTTTTCATGCAGGCGGGCTTCTCCATGTGCGAGGCCGGCTTCACCCGGGCCAAAAACACCGGCAATATCCTGATGAAAAACCTGATGGACTTCTGCATCGGCACCCCTTGCTTCTGGCTTGTCGGCTTCGGCATCATGTTCGGCGCGGGCACCGGCCTCTTCGGCTGGTTTGACCCCATGATCATGAAGGATTACAGCAGCATCCTTCCCTCCGGCGTCCCCCTGTGGGCCTACGCCATTTTCCAGACCGTCTTCTGCGCCACCTCCGCCACCATCGTCTCCGGCGCTATGGCGGAGCGCACCAAGTTCAGCGCCTACTGCATCTACTCCGCCGCTATCTCCCTTTTGATCTACCCAATTTCCGGCCACTGGATCTGGGGCGGCGGCTGGCTCAGCGAGCTGGGCTTCCATGACTTCGCCGGATCTACCTGTGTCCACATGGTCGGCGGCGTCTGCGCCCTGATCGGTGCCAAGATGCTGGGCCCCCGCATCGGCAAGTATGGTAAGGACGGCAAGCCCCGTGCTATCTTAGGCCACAACCTGACCTTTGCCGCTCTGGGCGTGTTCATTCTCTGGTTCTGCTGGTTCGGCTTCAACGGTGCCTCCACCGTAGGCATGGACACTGACGAGTTGATCGTCAGCGCCGGTCTGGTGTTCTTCAACACCAACCTCTGCACTGCCGTGGCCTGCTGCACCACCTTGATCTTCACCTGGCTGCGCTACGGCAAGCCGGATGTCTCCATGACCTACAACGCCGCTCTGGCGGGCCTGGTGGGCATCACCGCCGGGTGTGACGCTGTATCCCCTCTGGGTGCCGCCGTTATGGGCATCGTCTTCGGTCTGGTCATCGTGCTGGCCGTGGAGTTTTTCGACAAGGTTGCCAAGATTGACGACCCTGTGGGCGCCATCTCGGTCCATGGCGTCTGCGGTGCCCTGGGCACTATCCTCACCGGCCTCTTCGCCATCGGCGTGTCCACGGAAAAGGGGGTCTTTTACGGCGGTGGCTTCCATTTCTTTGGCGTCCAGTGTCTGGGCGTTGCTTCCGTAATCCTCTATGTGGCTGTGGTCATCACCATCGTCTTCGCCATCCTGAAGCACGCCATCGGCCTGCGGGTCACACCGGAGGAAGAGATCACCGGTTTGGATGTCTCCGAGCACGGCCTGCTCACTGCCTATGCCGGCTTCGCCATGCTGCCTGATACCGCCGCCGTGGAGACCGACGCTCCCGCAGCCATCATCGGCGATGTGCCCGCCGCCGAAGCCATTCCCGTCAAGCGTGTCCCCTCCTTCGACACTGCCGACGGCACCGCCCCCAAGTTCACCAAGGTGGAGATCATCTGCAAGGAATCCAAGTTTGAGGCCCTGAAAACGGCTATGCTGGAGCTGGGCATCACCGGCATGACCATGAGCCACGTTCTTGGCTGCGGCATCCAGAAGGGCAAGCCGGAGTATTACCGTGGCGTGGAGGTGGAGCCTACCCTGCTGCCCAAGATCCAGCTGGACAAGCCGGAAAAAGACGGCGTTCTCAGCGTGACCTCGGTGGAATCCACGGTGGAGGGCAAGCTGTACGGCACCGAGGGCGAAGCCTGGAAACCTGACAGCGCAGAGATCACCATCCACCAGTACGCTGTGCAGTGGCCTGCCGTCAACGAGTACACCGATACCGACGGCACCACCCGCAACTTTGCCGAGAAGTACCGCTTCCACGTGACGCCTGCCGCGGATATGCCCGCTGACGACCCGAACGAGGAAGGCTACGACATCCGCTTTACCGTGGCCCCGGCGGATGTGGTAACGGAAAATGACGATGGTACGCAAACCATAACGACCCACCGCGGCGATATTTTGAAGGTGGAAAAACTGCCGTTTGGCTCGGACGAAAACGACCCGGCCAACTGGCTGGACATCACCGAGGCCGCCCGCAACATTGCAAACGAGGGCACCGAGGATGAGTATGTCTGGTACGATTTGAGCATTGTGCAGGTGACCCGCACAGTGACGAATGATGACGGTACGACGTCCGAAGTGACGGAGCTGGTCAGCCAGCCCATCACGCTGACCGGCCACCACGCTATCGACAACGATAACCCCAGCTACCGCATCAAGACCGTGCCTGCCCTGCGCCAGGCCGAGATGACCGATTATTCCCTGGGCTACCGCCTTACCCTGCCTGATATGACCCAGCGCGCCGACGGCGACAACGACGAGACCAGAGCACTGGAGAAGTACACCGAAAAGGTCACCATCTGGGCTGTGGGTAACGGCGAAAAGACCGTCGATTCCGACCGGCTGGAAGTCTCCCTGCGCACAGAGGGCCAGGCCATGACCGAGGATGCCGCCCGCCCGGTGTTCGCCATGGCGGAAGCCGACCCCCGGCCCGCACAAAGCACGGGCCGGGCAGGGGAGACGGACCCCACGCCCCCGGCCAACGACCCCGGGGCAGAGGATACCCCCGTTACCCCCGAAAACGCCGCCCCGGCGGCCTGACCTTGGGCAACACCGCACAATTCCCGCCTTACGGCTTAAGCACCGCTCCAGCGGCTACGGCACGGCATCAGCGTTGCCAAAATGCTCGATAATACACAAAGTATTATCTGCGCTTTTGGCTTAGCAGCTGCCGCACCTCGCTCGCCGTATCGGCACTTAGAATTGTGCGGTATTGCCCTTGATTTAAAAAAGCAGAAAGGAGGGCGCACCATGCCCCCAAAACGCAACCGCCCGCTGCGGGACCAGCAGGGCCTTGCCATGATCTTAGTGCTGTGCCTGGGCGCGCTGTTTGTGGCGCTGGCTGCCGCCCTTGTGTATGCGGCCTCGCTGATGATGGCCAACGCCGACCGCCAGCTGCCGGAGCAGGACGTCTACGAGCTGGCCGTCAGCTTCTCCGACGTGCTGGAGCAGGAACTGCTGCATTACACCGGCGCTAAAGAAAAAGACGGCGCGATGACCGAGGAGAACGACCAGAGCATCGGCTACTTTATCAACCATATCTACGTTAAAAAAGGCTCTATCGATAACCCCTACGGCGACGACACCGACCATACGTTTACCCTGCAGGCGCCCGAGGGCATCGACGAGATGACTGTCACCCTGAACAAGCACCCCAGCGACGATGTGGACGAAGGCGGCAACGTGATCGATAACGAACCCATCACAGAGAACCTGAGCAACCTTCTCATCAAACTGAGAAATCAGAGCGAGAACGGTTCCACTATGAATGTGGATGATTATATCATTCGTGTGACCGTCAAAGTGGTCAAGGGAGACCAGAGCTACAGCTACACCAGAAAGTACAAGCACACCGGCATTTACAGCTACTATTACACGCTGGATGATAATGTAACTCGTTACAGCTTCATTGGTGCCGAGGGCGATACAGCTTTGAGATTGATCAACATGGCAACCCGTGAGGAACGTACCGTCACAAAAAATGATGCTTCTACACTATACCTGCGCTACAGCATGGATACGGATAGTGCGTGCATTTTTACACGCATCAACGGCAATGATGAGTAAGGAAGTGGCACTATGCAAAGATTGAAAAACGCCCTCCGTGACCGCCGCGGCGAAACCATCGTGGAAGTGCTGGTGGCCTTCGTGCTGCTTATGCTGTTTCTGGCGCTGTTTACCGCGTCGCTGCGGTTTGCCCGGCGGGCCTCGGCCCAGGCGCAGACCACCCGCGATAACGCCTACCTGCTTACCGAAGCACTTTACCCGGTCAACGACGATGCGGCCGAGTGGAAAAACGAATCCGGCACCAAGACCAAGATGAGCTTCAGCCGCGGTGACCGCACGGTCTTTGCCGTCGAGGATGTGGAAATACAGACCATACAGGCTAAGGTCAAAGACGATAACGATGAGGCTGCTGCCACGCATACCTTCACCCGTTACTACAAAAAAGTGGACGAAGATAAAGACGACACAAAAGAGGACACGACCCCATGACCACCCCGCTGAACAACAAAAAAGGTACCACCCTCGTGGAGCTGATGGTCTGCCTGGTGCTGCTGGCACTGTTTGGCACGGCGGCGGTCACGCTGGTCAAGCCCTGCGCCGAAGCCTACATCGAGGTGCAGCAGCTGACCCGCGCCCAGAACCTGGCCGATGCTCTCACCGAGACCATCCGGGGCGAGCTGGCCGATGCCGACGGCACGATCTCTATCGTAAACGCCGCAACAGAGAGCGACGCGGATTCGGCAGACGCGGATTCGGCAGACGCGGATTCGGCAAATAATATTTTTATAGAAGATGCCCGCTTGACGGAAGGCACTGCTCTGCGCTTTACAGTGGAAAGCAGCTATACCGAGATACTTGATGCCGGTTATGTGCCCAAGCTGACCGCCACCACCCTGAACGCCGACAACACCACCAGCACCAAGGTCCTCTACGACCCCGCCGACGACACCTTTGCCGAGCTGAACCGCTACCTGCACATGCGTTTTTACAAGCAAACGGAGGGCAAGGACGGAAAGAAAAAAGAGTACACGACCTACGCTTATACAACGGCCTATCCTAACAAAGATTATATGGGGCTTGTCGTTTCGAATCTTGAATTCTATGCCCGCGGATGGAAAGAGGAGAAGGAAACCGGGAAGATCTGCCTGACCTCGCTGTCTATGCAGCTGACCGTCGCTAAGCCCGATGGCACCCCCGTCTACACCCAGACCGCGGTCATTCCGCTGCCTGGCGCACCGGAGTTCCAATAAAAAAATAGCAAAGGCAATACCGCATAATTCCCGCCTTACGGCTTAAGCACCGC
>OIXA01004058.1_pt1 | contig 14541 bp, 10 predicted proteins | sample 1587721 | NCBI WGS metagenome assembly OIXA01 (sample SAMEA3888900, study PRJEB22519) | human gut metagenome | biome: human gut; feature: human-associated habitat; material: faeces | place: Denmark | collected 2013 | reverse complement strand
AAAGGCTGTTTTTTATGTTTTTGTTTCAGTCCCCCAGTATTTTTCCACTGAACCGCTTCATTCGCTTGCATGGAGTTAACAATAATCAGCCGTTTCCAACGGCTAATCAAGAATTGATTTGGTCTGTTTCTTCGTTTTTTCTATGGTTGTTGATGGTCAAAATGTCTGATTTTTAATTCTATTATTACTCATTGTGCAAAAATTTGGTAAATAATTATTACCTTTGCAATTGGTGTTTTAGCGCCTAACTGTTACAAAATTAATTTGTCATCATTAAGAAAACTATGTTTAAGCGTCACAAAATAGGGTTATTAATGGGCTTGGTGTGCTTGCTTTTTGCCTCTTCCTGCAAGGATGAGCCGCTGAATGCGGAGTGCGACATCGAGCAGGTGATTCTTCACACGAATCACGTAGATGAGGTGTTTTTCAATAAGACAGATTCTGCCAAATCCCTTCTCTATACCGACAACGAGGCGGTGTTTAACGTGCGACGCAACGCACCGCTCGATGGCATCACGCTTGAATTTAAAATCACCGAAGGTGCCACCATTCAGCGCATTACCGAGGGCGACGACTTTCAGGCTGATGTGCCTGTGAGTTATCGTGTGACTTCGCAAGACGGCAACTGGCACCGCGACTACAAAATCACCATTTCGCCAGAGCCTGTGCATGTGGTGAAGAGCGTAATCAAGTATGATTTCGAGAATTTTGAATTAGATCCACAAACTAAAAAATACTACATCTGGCACAACGAGCGCCTTGATGGCACTTTCGGCAACGAATGGGCTACGGGCAATCCGGGCTACAAGATGAGCAAGTCGTCGGCACTCCCCGACCAGTATCCTACTGTGCCCATCGACGGCATGGACGGCAAGGCACTGAAACTCACCACTTGCGACACCGGTCCGTTTGGCGCAATGGCAAACATGCGCTTGGCGGCTGGCAACTTCTTCTTGGGCGAGTTCGACGTGTCGCAAGCCTTGGGCAACGCCATGGCGGCTACTCGCTTCGGTGTTCCGTTCACTCTTGAGCCAGTGAAATTGTCGGGCTACTATCAGTATCAGCCGGGCAAGAAATTCCAGGACAAGAGTGGTAAAGAGGTGGTAGGCCGTGTGGATGAAGGTTCAATCTACGCTGTGATGTATCGCAACCACGATGCCCAGGGCAACCCTGTGCGCTTGCGTGGCGACAATGTGCTTACCAGTCCGCTGATTGTGGCGCTTGCGAAAGTGAAATCGCTCCCAGCCACCAGCCAATGGACACCATTTGAAGTGGAATTTGAGTATTATGAGGAAATCGACAAGGTGCTTCTCGCCAACAAGGGTTACAACCTTGCTGTGGTGTTCTCCAGCAGCGAGGAAGGTGCCTCGTTTCAAGGTGCCATCGGCAGCTGCCTCCTTGTGGATAAGGTTCGTTTAACTTGCCAAACTGAAGAATAATGAAAAAAACGATATTAATTGCCGCTGTGGCTTTGCTCACTGCCGTAGGCGCTCAGGCGCAGAGTTTTTTCCACAAAGGAGTGCTCTCCGATGTGAAGTATGGCGCACGCTTAGGCTACAATCTGGGTGGCTCCGCTCCGCTCAATATGCCGGCAAGTATTCGCAAAATGAACAAATTTCCGCTCACGCCCAACATTGCCTTTGGCATCAACGCCGAAAAGCCACTTGATGGCGATTTCGGATTGATGGTGGGTGTGCGTTTTGAAAATAAGGGTATGTCGGTAGATGCTTCGGTGAAGAACTACAAGATGGAAATGGTGAAAGGTGGAGAGCGCCTTGGCGGCGTGTTCACCGGCAAGGTGGTGACCAAAACCACACAATGGATGTTTACCTTCCCTGTGCAAGCCACTTTCCACTACAAGAAGGTGACCTTTAAGGCTGGCCCCTATGTGTCGTATCTCACAGGCCGTGAGTTTTACGGCTGGGCTTACGACGGCTATATCCGCGTCGACGACCCTACAGGCCCGAAGGTGATGCTTGGTTCCACTCCTGATGAGCGTGGCGACTACGATTTCACCCCCGACATGCGCCGCTGGCAAGTGGGCTTCGATGTGGGTGTGGATTGGGCGTTCGGCCGCCGATTTGGCGCCTATGCCGACCTCTCGTGCGGATTCCACGGCATTCATCGTAGCGGTTTCAAAATCATTGAACAAACGCTCGTGCCTATCTATGGCTCCATAGGTGTGACTTATGCATTCTATTAATTTCGGATAAAAAATATTTACACGCTAATTTATAATTAAAAAAGAAAAACATGAGAAAGTTATCAACATTGTTTTGTGCAGTGCTCATGACCCTTTCGGCAATGGCAACCGACTACAAGGGCAATCTCACCGTTTCGATTAACGGAGAGGGTAGCACTCAGCCTGCCACTATCTCTATTGTGGAGAATGCAGGTAAGTATAATTTGAGTATTCTTAACTTCATGCTCGATGAAGGAGAATCTGTTCTCCCAGTGGGCAACATCGTAATTGAAAATGTGACTGGTGCGGTTGCTGGCAATCTTACCACCCTTTATGTGAATAAAAACATCACCATTCAGAAAGGCAACGCCGCAGGTATTGCCGACGATGCTTGGCTGGGCCCAATGTTGGGCGAAGTGCCTGTGAAAATGTCGTCGTCGTTCAACACCAATGGTTTCCTTGGCGTGAATATCGACATTGATATGGTGTCTACTCTCGATCAGGTGATCAAGGTTACTTTCGAGAATGTGGGCACCCATTTCCAAATGCCTAACAGCGACTTTGAAACTTGGAGCGTCAAGAACAAAGCGCCAAAGCATTGGCACGGATTTGAGAGTGTGAAAGGTAGTTTGAGCGGCACTGCAAAGAGTGACACGAAATTGGTTTTTTCCAATAATGTTCGCCCCGGTTCTAAGGGCTTGACAAGTGCTGTGGTAACAAGCACCAAAGTGTTTACGGTGATTGCCAACGGTACGATGACCAATGGTAGACTGGCAGCCGGCAGTATGTCGGCAACCAATAGCGCCAACCATAGCGAAACCAACCTTTCAAGCACCGATGAGGATGCTAATGGCGACCCGTTTGCCACCCCTATGTATGCCAAACCCGACTCGGTGAAATTCTGGATGCGATTCACGCAAGCCAAAGCCCAAGCATCCTATCCCTATGCGGCATTCAATGCAGTCATCACCGATGGCACCTACTATCAAGACCCCGAAAATAAAACCTACACCAACAAGGTGGCTGTGGCGGCTCCCAACAAAGCCGATATGACCGTGGGCGATTGGAGATTGGTGTCTTGCCCCTTCGACTACGCTTCTTATGCCACCAATGGCGCTGAAGCCAAAGCCATCTTGCTCACCGTTTCCACCAATGCCACTCCGGGCAAGGGCAGCTACTCCAATGGTGTTGCCGACTCGGTGTATGTCGACGACCTCGAACTCGTGTATGCCGCTGGCATCAAATCTATCTCTTTCAAGGGTCAAGCCCTCGATTTGGCTACTATCCAAACCACAGGCATCGAGCTCGCTGCCGATGAGGCTGTTTCTGCTGCCGATTTTGAGGTGGTGAAGGAAGGCGAAGACGCTAAGGTGACCAAACTCGTTGAGGCTACCGCAGATGGCTATGTGGCTGTGATTACCGCCGTTTCTGCCGACTTGAAAACTCAAGTGGCTTATGAAATCAACATCAAGAAGCCTGCCGCTCCAGTGCTCAAAGGCGATATCAACGGCGATGGTGTGCTCGATGTGGCTGATGCTTCTGCTCTTATCGATATGGTGCTCAATTCGGGAACTTGCACCGAAGTTGCCGATGTCAACGGCGATGGTGCGCTTGATGTGGCTGATGTGACTGAACTTATCACTTTGATTTTAGGATAAACAATAATAAATGGAAATAGTTATGAAAAAGATTTTAGCATTTTTTGTGGCTGCTGCATGTGCAGTGTCGGCCATGGCTACTAATTACGAAGGCGAACTCATCGTTGCGATCAACGAAGAGACTACTGCGATGGGTACCAACATCACAGTGGATAAGACTGGCGCAGGTTATGACTTGAGCATCAAGAACTTCAAACTCGTGGCTGGCGACCAAGTGTTGCCTGTTGGTAACATTGAATTGAAAGGCTGCGAAGGTACCGACGCTTACGGTATCACCACCATCAAGTTCAACAAAAAAGTGACTATCACTGCTGGCGACGACCCAACTATTGATGCCGATAGCTGGATGGGTCCAATGCTTGGCGAAGTGCCTATCGTGATGACCGCTAAGCTCAACGACACCGTGCTCAGCGTGAACATCGACATCGATATGCAAGTGCTTGAACAAGTAATCAAGGTCGGATTCGTGGGCAATGCTCCAGTTCCTGCTAAGGGCGACATCAACGAAGATGGCTTGCTGAACGTGGGCGACGTTTCTGCCCTCATCAACATGCTTCTCAAGTAAAAAGGTCGCAAATTTTAGAAAGAAAATCATCGATTCGCCTCTCCGATTGAGGTTTATCAATATTTGATCCGCTTCACCCCGATAATCACTTTAGGGCTGATTATCGGGGTTTTCCCATTCCCATGAAACGCCAATATATTGGTAGGGACGCGATACTTCGCGTCCGCGCCAAATAATTGATATTCAATATGGTATCACAATTATAGGCGGACGTGATGTATCGAAAGCACTAAAAAACTATAAAAATAGTGAATGAATTAAAGGTTTTGTGGAGGCTTGTAGCCGTTGGAAGCGGCTGATTATGGTTAACTCCATGCAAGCGAATAAAGCTCCGCAGGAGCGAATGAGCGCAGCTTGGAGATAGTACCCAAAAGGGTATGAGCCTCGTAGAGGGTCGGTTATGGTCAAAACTTTTGATGCTACCACGACCGACCGTCTCCGACGCTCGCCACTATATTCGGACCTGTCTCCAAGCTACGCTCGCAAGCGAGCTTGCATGGAGTTAACCACAATTTGCCGTTTCCAACGGCTCAAAATCCCTCTTTTCGACTTTTTCAGTGCTTTCGATACTTCGCGTCCGCGTTAAATAGTTGTTTTTCAATGTATTATCACGATTGTAGGCGGACGTGATGTATCACGTCCCTACCATTTTCTTTTTGACACATTTTGGTATCTTCGATACTGTTGGCTTTTGGGGCTTTTTGGTGTAGCATTTTGATGCCATTTTCGGAAAAAATCTAATTTGGGTTACTTTGGATGACTACAAATTGTGATTTTTAACCATAAGTTTTGTAACTTTGTATCGTTTTTTGAAATATGTGAAAAAACAGAAAACATTTTAAACGTTGTTTAAAACATACACATACGGACAATCCTAAGTAGAACATATAGAATAATTATGGATAAGATTATTAGCAAACTTTTGGAAATTAAATGGTTAGCTTCAATTAAAGCAAATACAGCACCACGATGGATGGTATTGATTGTCGACCTTATCATCATCTCCTGCAGTTTTCTTCTTTTGGCTACCAGTGAGGCGTTTATTCCTGGTCACTCTGTTAGCTCACTCGTTTTCCTCCGCAACTGGGGTATAGTGCTTGCAGTGTATTTGCTGATGATTTTTATCACCAAAAGTTACACTTCCGTTATTCGTCTGTCGGTTATTGAAGACCTTTACCGCGAATTTTTGGTGGTGGCAGGTAGCACGATTTTACTTTTAATCATCAATGCCGTGTTGTCGGCTTGCTCTTACGAAGACTTGGCTCGCTCTTGGAATATCGTTATTATTGGTGCCATTTCATTCTCGTTCCTTGTGATGGAGCGATTGCTTATCAAGCACGCCTATTCAGTGCTTAGGCAGTACGACTCTTCCGAACGCAAGCGTGTGTTGGTGCTTGGCACTTCGATCGAATCGATTATTCTGGCAAACGCTTTGAAAACTGAGATTGGCGGTAAATACTTGCCAATTGGCTTGTTGGCTGAAAAAGGAGCGAATCCACCTGCTCAAATCAGTGGTTTCAAGGTGTTCCCCTACGATGAAAATACGCTGGTCAACACTTTCGTGGAAAACAGCATTCACGCTCTTATTTTCAACCACGACAAGGTGAAACTTGTGGGTCGTGAATATGCCGATTTCTTTATCAACAACAACTTGCGCATTCTCTCTCTCAACCACGTTGAGGAATTTTCTGACGACGATAAGGGCGACGATAAGGGTGCAAATATCTCCACCCACGTTAAGAACGTGCAAATTGAAGACCTCTTGGGCCGCGACCCTATCGTGCTCGACAATTCGCTCGTGCGCTCCAATATCCGTGGTTCGGTGGTGATGATTACCGGCGCCTGTGGCTCGATTGGTAGCGAAATCGTTCGTCAGGTGGCAACTTATAAGGCTAAGAAAATCATCTTGGTCGACCAAGCCGAAACCCCTATGCACGACATGGCACTCGAAATGAAGGAGAAATTCCCCGAAGCCGACATCGTGCTCTTTATGGGCGACGTTCAGAACCGCGACCGTATGGAGCGTGCATTCGCCGAATACCGTCCACGATTCGTGTTCCACGCTGCGGCATACAAGCATGTGCCTATGATGGAAATCAACCCATCTGAAGCAGTGCTCACCAATGTGATGGGTACGAAAAACATTGCCGACCTCGCGCTCAAATACGATGTGTATAAGTTTGTGATGATTTCTACCGACAAGGCTGTGAACCCAACCAATGTGATGGGCTGCACCAAGCGTCTGGCAGAGGCTTACACTCAATCACTCTTCTTCGATGCAAAGCGCAAGGGTAAGAAAACCCAATTCATCACCACTCGCTTTGGCAATGTGCTCGGCAGCAATGGCTCTGTGATTCCTATTTTCCGCCGGCAGATTGCCGAGGGTGGTCCGGTCACCATCACTCACCGCGACATCATTCGCTACTTTATGACCATTCCAGAGGCTTGTAGCCTTGTGCTTGAGGCTGGTTGTATGGGTAATGGTGGTGAAATCTATGTGTTCGACATGGGAAAACCAGTGAAGATTTACGATTTGGCTACCCGCATGATTTCGCTCGCAGGTCTGCGCCCAGGTGTGGATATCGAAATCAAGGAAATCGGCCTTCGTCCGGGCGAAAAACTCTACGAGGAACTGCTCAACGATAAGGAGAAAACACTCGACTCCACTGAAAACGATAAAATTATGGTGGCGAAAGTGCGCACCTACGACTTCAACACCGTGTGCGACAATATCTCCAACATCATTTCCTTTGCCGCACATGGAAATGTTCACGATATGATCAAGTGCATGAAGATGTTCATTCCAGAATACCACAGCAATCATTCTGAATTTGAACAAATCGATAAGGAAATTGAGGCTGAGCACAGCAAGGGCGTGAACGATAAGCCTGTGCAAGAATCCGAGATTTTCTATTAATTACTTGATATTTAGTTTACTACTCATAAATAAGCAATCGTCACCAATATGTGGATAGTACTGGCTATAGTCTCGTCTATTAGCCTCGGCTTTTACGACATAGTTAAAAAATTGGCGCTTGAGGGCAACAACGTGTTCCACGTGTTGTTCCTCAACACCTTTTTTTGCACTCTGTTTATGTCGCCAGTGCTGATCTACACCCTTGGTGATATGGACGGCAACTTCGTCCACCCCATGAGCCACTTCTATCTGTTCGTGAAAGCGATGATAGTGACCGCTTCGTGGTTGCTGGGCTATTTCTCCATCAAAAACTTGCCGCTCACTATTCAAGCCTCCATCAATGCCGTTCGCCCCATTCTGGTGCTTGTGGGTGCGCTCATCATCTTCGGCGAGTGTCCCAGTCCGCTCCAGTGGATTGGTATCGTGTTGGGCTTCGTGTCGCTGGTGTGGGTAGGCTTCATCGGGCATAAGGAGGGCATCTCGTTCACGCAAAACAAGTGGCTTTGGGCAGGCTTGGCAAGCGTGCTGCTGTGGGCTGCGAGTGGACTCTACGACAAGTTCCTCATGCTTCATTTCAAGCCCCTGAATGTGGAGGCTTGGTATTCGTTCTATCAGTTGGTGATTATGTCGGTGGTGATGGCACTGTTGAGGTTCCGCAAAAAGCCCTTCGACAAATTCCATTGGCGCTGGTCAATCCTCTTCATCTCTTTCTTCATTTGTGTGGCCGACTTGACATTCTTCATGTGCCTCTCCGAGCCTGGCTCAATGGTGTCGATAGCCTCAATGATACGCCGATGCAGTGCCCTCGTGGCATTTATCTATGCCGTGATCGTGCTCCGCGAAGGCGACCTCAAACTCAAAATCATCGACCAGTGCATCCTCATCGCCGGCGTCCTCTGCATGGTCATCGGCAGCCTCTAATCCCCCTCCCTCTGTTCTCCCACGAAAGTTCCCCCTCAGTTCTCCCACGAAAACAAAAACATAAAAAACATCCTTGGAGGAATGTGGGATGCTTCGCATCTGGCGATGATATTGTGCGCTTTGCGTCATTGGAAACGAGTTTCCATGCCGCCAATCACACAATATCTTCGCCACCCTCTACCGAGGGCTAACCACATTCCTCCAAGGACAAAAACCACTCGCCTTACGGCGAAAAACCCTGCCTGCCTCCTTTATAAAAACCGAAAGTAGTAATCTAAAAAAACTACACAACCTAATGTCCGATTTGGGTTAAAACACGTACATCACATTTTGTTCAAAATCCAAATAATAACGCTCGCTTTGGTCTTTTATAGGAGCAAAATTGTAAAGAATACCGATTTGAACTTTCGTAAGGCGCATATAGTTCCACAACTGTTGACGATGCTCTGGTCCAAGAGCGGCAACAGCCTTACATTCAATTATCATATTATCTTTTACCAAAAAATCCACATGGTGCTTGTGGTTAATGCGCTGGCCATGAAACTCTACAGAGAAATAAAATTCACGCACGGCAAGAATATTCTTCTCTTGAAATGCAATTTCCAGCGCATCTTGATACATGTATTCGTTGAGAAACGGACCCATATCATTGTGAACGATTTGGCAACACCCAGTTATGTCATAACAATAGTTCTTTAATTTCACTGCCAAATCGGGATTGAAATCTGCTAATTTCTGAATTTTAAAGTACATGCTTTGGTAATTGGTTGGTTTTTAGTTCAAATCAGTTTGTAAAGCAAATGTATGAATAAATCCATTCTTATCAAAATCTAAGGTCTATTATATTTCGCAATTATAAGGAAGATGTGAATGTGGAATGGCTGGGTTGAATGGTTGGGTTGAATGGCTGTGTTGAATGGCTGTGTTGAATGGTTGGGTGGAATGGCTGGGTTTTTCGCCGTGAAACGGCGAGTGGTTTTTGTCCTTTTGGCGATGCCATCGACCTCGTAAGAGGGCGACGTTAGCGTTGTGGTGTGGCAGATTCAAGCCTCGGCTTGAAATCTGAAATGCCACAGCGATAACGACAGGTGCGAAGCACTGGCATCGCCAAAAGGATGTTTTTTATGTTTTTGTTTTCGTGGGAGAGCAGAGAGGGAACTTTCGTGGGAGAACTGAAAGAAGTCCGTGAGCCTTGGGTGGGGGGATTTGGGGGATTCGGGGGAAATCGTTATCTTTGCAATATCAATAATATGATTTAATTATGGCATCAATTTTGAAATCGGGCTTGCCTGTGGCGCTCTGCAGCGACCACGCCGGTTGGGCAACCAAGCAAGCAGTTATTGCGTATTTAGAGAAAGAAGGTATTCCTTACAAGGACTTTGGCACCTACAACGAGGAAAGTTGCGACTACCCCGACTTCGCACACCTTGCAGCCGTGGCTGTGGAGAGTGGCGAGTGCTACCCAGGCATTGCCGTGTGTGGTAGCGGCGAGGGCATCAACATGACCCTCAACAAGCATCAGGGCATTCGCTCTGCGCTTTGCTGGATTCCTGAGGTAGCTTCACTTTCGCGTCAGCACAACGATGCTAATTTCATCGCCATGCCCGGCCGTTTCGTGACCAACGACGAAGCCTTGGCAATGGTAAAAGTATTCCTCAACACCGATTTTGAAGGTGGCCGCCACCAGCGTCGTATCGACAAAATCCCCCTGAAATAATCCCATACAATAGGTAGGGACGTGATATTTCACGTCCGCCCAATGTGTTGATTTATAACGATTTGATGCGGACGCGAATTATCGCGTCCCTACCAATGATATTTTAAAATTCGATGGTGATATCCACCTTTTCCATGTCGCATTTGAATGGAGGGGTGAGTTTACTGATGGTGATTTCTCCGCCTGTGACGGTGGGGAAATTCTTTTTTACGGCTTGCGTGATGCGGTAAGCCACATTTTCGAGTAGCAGCGATGGCTGCGCCATTTCAGCCTCCACCGTGGCGTAGAGGTCGGCGTAGTTCACCGTGCCGTCGAGGTCGTCGTCGGTCATCGCCTTCTCCATGGGGCAATACACCGTCAGCGTCACCTCAAAGTGGTTGCCCACCACTCTCTCCTGTTCGCCCACGCCGTGGTAGGCGAAAAATTTCATCTTATGTAGTGTGATAGCGTTCATTTCTCCTGTTCTTTCTTTTCAATCCAAACGTATGCGCCCAGGTCGGTAGCCGTGCCGTTGGTGAAGCGGTCGTTGCCGTAGCGGTCGTAACGTGCGCTTTCGGGACAAAGGCTGATGTCGCCGCGCGCTATTGCGGGGCTCTCGTTCATCAATCTGTAGTCGAAGATGTATTTCTCGCGGTTCACGTAATATTTCGGGTCGGCTTCCCACACGCAGTTGAAGAAGTGGTCATCGTCGTTGCCGCTCGACTTAAACAGCGTGTTGTAAATCCAAATATTGGTGCCGCTCATGTCGCCCAAGTTCACATCGTAGCCCAAGCCGTAACTGATGCTGTTCATGATTTTGCAGTCGAGAGGCATCAGCGAATTTTTCTCATCGTTTTGGAAGAACGCGATGTTCGGCCCCTCAATCGCCGCAAACAGATAGTAGTTGGCAAAGGTGCACTGTGTGGCGCGGATTTTGCCGCCCATGAACGCCACCACGCCATCGGGAGCGTCGCTAAACTCGGTGCCTTCCGCCTCCACCCATGCGTTGATGGTGAGCATACAGTACGACTCCGAATTATGCACCACGCTGTTGAGCAAGTGCAGCGATTGCCTTTCGGGATTGTTGCTTGCCACCTGTATGCCGTATTGCGTGCTGTGAAGGTCCACGTATTGCAACTCATTGTCGTGGCTGCCGGCGAAAATCAGCAAGCCGCCCCATTGTCCCGACATAATGTCGAAACTGATGTCGCCCACCACATGGTCGAGACGGTCGCCGCGCATCACTATCTGCTTGTCTTTTGTGCCGATAGCCTTCAGTGTGCCATACACCTCCAGAAGCGCCTTGTCGTGGAAGAGTAGGGTGGTGCCGGGGTCGATGGTCAGCGTCACGTTGGGGCTCACCACCAGTGAGTCGTAGATGATGTATGGCGTTTCGTTGGTCAGGTGGGTGTCTTCGGTAAGCGTCACGGCTTTAAGGGTGCGCACATCTTGCCCCCAGGCGTTGAGCGCCACGCTTTGCGTCACACCGTTGGTCACAAAGTCGATGCGGTCGTTGATTTCCTCCGGCTCGTTTTTGCTCAACTTATCCACATATCCCTCCACAAACACGTAGATGCTGTCGCCGCCGCGAATCTCAATATCGCGAAACACGCTGCCCTTCGTGCCGTCCACGTTCAGATAGAAGTGCGCCTTGCTGATACCAGCCACCTGTATGTTGGAAATGTTGATTTGCTTCTTGCTCCTATTGTAGATCACAAACTGCTTAGTGGCAGTGCCTTTCGTGGTCATCACCGTGTCGAATTTCACGGTGTCGACCGAAAAGGTGAGCACATCGTTGGGGTCGGTGGTAAACGAATCGTCGATGCAACTCGTAAGCCCAAGCCCCATACACATACTTATTGCTATGTAGAAAAATAGTCGGTTCATTTTTTATGCTGTTGTTATAAAAGCAAAACGCACAACTTCGCAAAATATTGCCCCGCTATGGCGCTTTTGCTTAAAAAGAATGAGGCAGCCCCATCCTTTCGGGGTAGCCTCATTCCGAAGCGAAAATATGGAGTAAAAGTTAGCCAAGAATGATGTTCACGAGTGCTGTTACGTCGGATACGTTGATTACGCCGTCGGCATTGATGTCGCACACGGCGTCGGAGTAGGTGGTGTCGCCGAGGATGCGGTTCACGAGCGCTGTTACGTCGCTCACATTCACCACGCCATCGCCGTTCACGTCGCCGGTGAGGGATTCCACTTCAAAACCGCTCACGGTGAGGGAGGTTGGGTATTGGAGCAAGTTATTCAACTTCAAATAAGCGGATCCCGCTCCGACATACATATCGGTGGTGGGGCGAATGAATGTGAGGGTAGGCAAGTCGAAAATGTAGCCTCCCGTCACATTTTTCACATTGGTGAGAATGGAAGAGGTTACGCCCACGAGCAGATTGTTGCCAATGGTGGAGGTGTCGGTTGGGCGAACGAGTTTGTAAACATCTCCTTTCTTGTAGCCCTTCACCAGCAAGCCGGTTCCGGCAGGAGTGGCGCTTTGCTTTTGAGTGTAGGCAATCGTTTTGCTCACATTCACTTGATTCACCGTATAGGCTTCCACGCCCGAAGCGTCCCAATCCACGGGATGGGCGATGCAGATGGCTTCGGCAGAGTTGTTGCTGCTGAAGTAAGCATTGAGGCGGTCGATGGGTAGATCGGAATCGGCGCCAAATGCGGTCCAATTGTTGATTTTGCTCTTATAGGAAGCATAGTGTGCCCAATTCACATAGCATTTGAAGCCGGTGTTGTTGGCGCCATAGAACGCATCGCTGAATGTGGGAACGGAATTGCTGAGCAACACCAATTCATTGAGATTGCGTGCGTTCACGAATGCGTATTTACCGATTTCGGTACAAGTGGCGGGGATTCCCATCGAAGTCAATCCCGAGCCGTAGAACGAGTAGGCACCGATGCGTTCAATCAGCGGATTGTTTCGCACAGTTACATTTAATTTAGAAGCACCGTAGAAGAGGCTGTCGCCAAATTCGGTGATGAGGTATTTTTGATTGTTGAAGTCTTCGTAGCGGTCAACGGTGAATCCGGTAACACCGCTCGAAACGATGTAGGGGTGATACACATATTTCGCCTTGCCGGCATAGCTCACGCCGTCCACTACCAGCGGAGTGGGGTCGGTAACGGTGACGTGGTAGATGGTGCTGATTTTGTCTTGGTAGGTGAAATCGTAGGCACCGGCTTTCACATTGAGTGTGCCCCATTTGCTATTGTTTTTGTATTGCTGCACGGTACCGGTGGGCACATAGAGTGTGCAGGAAGTGGGGATACCGGTCAGCACCCACGATTCAGAGGCTGCCGACTGCGCATTATTGAGCACAATTTCAGTGAGTTGCTTGTTGCCCTTCAGCGCATCATAGCCAAGATTGGTGACCGATGAAGGAATTTTGATAGCCGGAATTTTATTGCCTACAAACGAGGAAGTTTGCACATATTTAATACCGTAGGGCAGCTCGAGTCGGTTTTCAATTCCGCAATTATAGAAAGCGTAGGAACCGATTTTTTGGAGATTTTTGTTGAGCGTGAGCCCGGTGATATAGGGTTGGTTGTTGAATGCCATATTGCCAATGGATTTAATATTCTCACCCAATGCCACTGTGAGCGGATACGACATCGTTTCGTAAATCACCTTACCATCGATTTCGGTCACGGCATAAGTCTTTGAATCGTGCGACACGGAGGCAGGAATCTTCAGTGTGGCAGCTTCGGTGGGTGCTTGTTGGCTGGAGAGCTTCATGGTGCCATCGTAGGTGGTGCCATTGATGGTGGTGGCAGCGGTGCTTGTGATGGTGAAGCCGGAGCGCACATCATTGAGCAAAGTGCCGGAAACGGTTTTGGTGCACGCTTCAGGCACATCGTAGGAGCCATCTTGGATATTGACACAGTTTTTCCAAAAGGCGGCAGATTTGTAATTGCTCACAAATCCGTAGGGCACATAGAGGTTAGCCGGTGTGGCAGGGAAGATCGTGATAGTGGGCGGAGTGGTGATATTGATGAATATACGTTGCAAACCGGAGGCATTTCCAAATGCATCCGCATCAAATTCGGACACCGAGCCCGGAATCTTCACTTCCTGCAAAGCAGCATTGAACAAATAATCTTTTAATTTTTGCACCCCGTAAGGAATATGGATGGTCTTCAAATTGGTGCAAAAAGCAAATGCATTACAATCAATGACAGTTACTTGAGAAGGGAACATGTATTCGTAGAACGCAGTATAGGGGAATGCAGCAGGGCAGCACACTAAATCCCATTTATCACCTTTTAAGTACATATAGAGTACCCCATACGAGGATTTATAAAACGGATTATTGGAATCTACTGATATAGCGCTCAAATTCGGGCATTTATTAAAAGCTAAATAGCCAATATAACTTACACTCTTGGGAATGGTTATCGACGAGATAGGAACATTCTCAAAAGCATATAATTCTATTTGATCCACAGTGGAGCCTAAATTCACGGAAGTAAGGTTTGTACATCCCGAAAATGTATAGCAGTCAATCGTTTTTAGATTCGTGGCGTTGGAGAAGTCGAAGGATTTAATCTGGGTTTGGTCTTTACATGACCGAAATCCTGTGGCTACCAACT
>OIXA01004040.1_pt1 | contig 14611 bp, 9 predicted proteins | sample 1587721 | NCBI WGS metagenome assembly OIXA01 (sample SAMEA3888900, study PRJEB22519) | human gut metagenome | biome: human gut; feature: human-associated habitat; material: faeces | place: Denmark | collected 2013 | reverse complement strand
ATGATTTCATTTCGCTGGTGGAAAAAGAAGGATATGATGTGATCTTTGCAGATCCATGTATGGAGCGGATGATTCCGGAATTTGAAGGAATCTTTATTCCGCTGACACATTTTGCAGTGTCAGGAAAGCTGAACGTGTGATTGTATTGAAATAAGGGGGAATGCAGGTGATGACAAAGAAAATCCGTGTCTACGGGATTGTGCAGGGGGTAGGCTTTAGACCGACTGTAAGCCGTCACGCATCGGCTGCCGGAATCACCGGAAATGTGTGTAACAAGGGCCCTTATGTGGAAATCTTTGCACAGGGGGAAGAAAAATGTGTAAAAGATTTTCTGGAGAGGCTGGAAAAGCAGCCGCCAAAAAGGGCTGCCATATTGAAAATCAGTGTAGAAGATCTGGAAGAGTGTGGACAGTTTGATGACTTTCAGATCATAGAAAGTGAGAAGACGAAGGGGGAAATCTTCGTCTCGCCGGATATTGCAATCTGTGATGAATGCAAGAAAGAAATGTACGATCCAAAAGACCGGCGCTATCTGCATCCATTTATCAACTGTACCTGCTGCGGTCCCAGACTTACGATCCTGGATGCGCTTCCATATGACCGGGAACGGACCAGCATGAAGGAATTCCCGATGTGTCCGGACTGTGCTTCGGAGTATGAGGATCCGGCGACCAGACGTTATGATGCACAGCCGGTATGCTGCAACGATTGTGGCCCGGAAGTGTATCTGACCGGCAGGGAAGAACGGGGAAGAGCTGCGATCATTGCCACAAGAAAAATGATCCATGATGGCGGGATCGTGGCAATCAAGGGAATCGGCGGATTCCATCTCTGCTGCGATGCGACGAATGAAGAAGCAGTACAGAGGTTACGGACATTAAAGAACCGGCCGGCGAAACCATTTGCTGTGATGGCAAGAGATGTAGAAGCAGTAAAGCGGGAATGTCTGGTAAATGAAGTACAGAAGGAGATTCTGGATGGACATCAGAAGCCGATTCTGTTACTTGAAAAACGGAAAAAAAGTATAGAAAAAATTACAGAGCACGTAGCGGAAAATATGATGGAAACAGACGAAAACAGTGCAAGAATTTGTGAATCTGTCGCTCCGGGGAATCCGAAAGTCGGTGTCATGCTTCCATACGCTCCGGTACAGATGCTGTTATTCCAATATGACGACGGAATCCAGATGCCAGATTTTCTGGTGATGACAAGCGGCAATATATCCGGTGCACCGATCTGCAGGGATGACAAAGAAGCGGTGGAGGAACTGTCGCATCTGTGTGACCTGATCCTTTCTCATGACCGGAAGATCCGGATCCGGGCGGACGATTCGGTGATGGATTTTTATAAGGGAGAGCCTTATATGATCCGGCGCTCCAGAGGCTATGCGCCGCTTCCGACGATGGTGACGATGCCGTGGAAAGGACAGGTGCTGGCCGCAGGCGGAGAACTTAAGAATACATTCTGTATCGGAGTGGATGGACGTTTCTATCTGTCCCCGTATGTAGGGGATCTGGAAGATCTCCGTACTGTAAAAGCGTTGCAAGAGACGATCCACAGATTCGAGACACTTCTGGAGGTAGAACCGGAAGTTGCAGCATGTGATCTGCATCCAAAATACAATTCGACAGTCGTTGCAGAAGAACTGGGACTTCCGGTCGTAAAGATCCAGCATCATTATGCACACATTTTATCCTGTATGGCAGAAAATGACTGGAAAGAGCAGGTGATCGGTGTTGCATTCGACGGAACAGGATATGGTACAGACGGAACCATCTGGGGAGGAGAACTTCTGCTTGCAGATTATCACGGATTTGAACGGATGGGAAGTATCGAACCATTTCTTCAGATCGGAGGCGATATTTCTGCTAAAGAGGGATGGCGAATTGCAGTTTCACTGATCTATCAGCAGACACAGGATAAAGAGCAGACAATGGAGAGTGTAAAGAAGCTTAACCTGTGCAGTGAACCGGAATGCAAAGTGATCCTTGCCATGGCGGACAGGAAAATGAATGCTGTGACATCGACCAGTGCGGGACGTCTGTTCGATGCAGTCAGTGCAATTCTCGGAATCCGGACGAAGTCTACGTTCGAAGGGGAGGCTTCGATGGCACTTGAATTTGCCGCAGAAGCTTATGAGGAAGAGCTGTGGGAAATTGATGAGCTGGCAGATGGTGAAAGCGATCCGGATGAAGAAAAGAAAGAGTCGGAAGACAGGCTGATTATGAAGACAGGAAGCCTTATAAAATATCTGACGGAGAAGAAAACAGAAGGCATTCAGGCAGAAAAATTAGCTTATATCTTTCATCAAAAGTTGGCAGACCTCATAACTGACGGCTGCAGGAAGATCAGAAAGAAAACAAAATGTAATTGTGTGGCATTAAGCGGCGGTGTATTCCAGAACCGGTTATTGTTAAGAATGGTGGAAGAAGGTCTGGAAAAAGAACATTTTACCGTACTCAGGCATCACCTGATCCCGGCAAATGACGGCGGGATCGCACTGGGGCAGGCAGCATATGCCATGCAGTATATTCAGGAGGGAAAATAACATGTGTGTAGGATTATCAGCAAAAGTAGTCCGTATCAGTGACGGTACGGCGGTTGTAGATGCGGGGGGCGCAAAAAGAGAGGTCTCTTCAGAATTACTGGAAGATCTGGAACCGGGAGACTATGTAATGGTGCATGCAGGAATCGTCATTGCAAAAATTACCGATGAAGATGACAGTGAGACAGATCAGTTGATGGAGGAACTTCTGTAATGAGTGAAGAAAAGAAAACGGCAAGAGAGATCATAGAAGGATATGACGGCCCTGCAGTCCGGATCATGGAAGTATGCGGGACACATACACATGAAATCTTCCGTCTGGGTATCCGCAAACTTCTTCCAAAGCAGGTAGAATTGATCTCTGGTCCCGGGTGTCCGGTCTGTGTCACACCGGTAAGTTATATCGATGAGGCAGTTTATCTGGCTCTGGAAAAGAGTGTGACAATCTGTACATTCGGAGATCTGGTGCGTGTGCCGGGAAGTAAGAAGAGTCTGGCAGATGCAAGAAGCGAAGGCGGGAAGATCCATATCGTCTATTCACCTGCCGATGCGGAAAAATATGCAAAAGAACATCCGGAAGAAGAGGTTGTATTCTTATCTGTAGGATTCGAGACGACGACTCCGGCGGGATGTCTGTCTGTCAAAAAAGCAAAAGAAGAAGGAATCACGAACTATTCCATGCTGATCGCAAATAAAACGATGCCGCAGGCATACGAAGCATTAAAAGGAAGCGCAGACATTTTCTTATATCCGGGACATGTCAATGCGATCACAGGAACAAAGCTTTGTGAAGAACTGGTGCAGGAAGGTGTAAGCGGTGTGGTGGCAGGCTTTACGGCAAAAGAACTTCTGACTGCACTGGCAGTTGCACTGACACATTTTCAGAAAGGGAAACCTTTCTTTATAAACTGCTATCCGCGTGTAGTGACAGAAGAAGGCAGTAAGGAAGCGCAGAGACTGGTGGATACGCTGATGGAAGCATGTGACAGTGAATGGAGAGGACTCGGAATCATACCGGGATCCGGACTTAGGTTACGTGATGAATGGGACATGTATGATGCCAGAAAGAAATATCAGGTTCCGAAGATGGAAGGAAGGGCGAATCCGGCCTGCAGATGCGGGGATGTATTACAGGGAAAATGTAAACCATCCGACTGTAAAGTATTTGGAAAGGTCTGTACACCGCAGCATCCGGTAGGTGCATGTATGGTATCCGGTGAGGGAGCCTGTTCAGCATATTATATGTATGGAAGAGAATAAGAAAAACAGACGGAAAATAGCAAGGAAGTGGACAAAATGAACGAGTATGTGGATAACGAAGCAAGAAAAGCGAAATTAGTGGGAAAAACTGTGACGATGGCACATGGTGCGGGAGGACGCCAGACGTCAGAGCTGATCGATATGATCTTCAAAGCACATTTTGATAATCCGGATCTGACTGCGGATGATGCGGCAGTCCTGACGCCGCCGATTGGAAAGATGGCGGTGTCTACTGATGGATTTATCGTATCACCGGCATTCTATCCGGGAGGAAATATCGGAAAGCTTTCCATCTGCGGTACGGTCAATGATCTTTCCTGTATGGGAGCAAAACCATTATACCTGACCTGTGCATTTGTGATCGAAGAAGGATTTCCTATGGAAAAACTGGAAGAGATCGCAGAGGCAATGGAAAAGACGGCGAAAGAAGCCGGAGTCCGGATCGTATCGGGGGATACCAAGGTTGCCGGAAAGGGCCAGGTGGACGGAGTCTTTATCACGACAACAGGTATCGGTGAGATCACGGATGGAGTTGAAGTTGCGGGAAATCTTGCAAAACCGGGCGATGCGATCATTGTGACAGGAGATATCGGAAGACACGGATGCACGATCCTTCTTGCGAGAGAAGATTTTGGAATTGAAGCAGATGTGACCAGTGACTGTGCACCTCTCTGGGGCAATGTAAAAGCAGTGATGGATGCAACACATGAACTGCATGTGATCCGTGATGCAACCAGAGGTGGAGTCGGAACTGTGCTGTATGAGATTGCAGGACAGAGTCAGGTAGGAATCCGTCTGGATGCTTCGAAGATTCCGGTTGCACCGGAGGTACGCGGCGTATGTGGAATGCTTGGCCTGGAGCCGCTCTATCTTGCGTGCGAAGGACGGCTTGTGATCATGGCACCGAAAGAACAGGCACAGACAATCGTGGATGCATTGAAAGCATGTCCGTATTCTGAAAATGCGGCAATTATTGGTGAAGTGACCGAAGAACAGCCTGGAAAAGTTGTGATGTTGACGGAGATTGGAACGCAGGCATTACTTCCGCAGCCGGGAGGGGAATTACTGCCGCGTATCTGTTAAGCATGGAAGACAAAGCAGACATAAAGCATGAAAAAGTGAGGAAATCTATGGATACAAGAGTGGCAGTTATTTCGATTATTGTGGAGAATCCGGAAGCGATCGAGACGTTGAATCATCTGCTTCACGAGGCAGGGCAATTTATTATCGGAAGAATGGGAATTCCGTACCGGGAGAAAGGGATTAACATCATCAGCATTGCGATCGATGCACCGCAGGATATGATCAGTACATTATCCGGTAAGATCGGGCGCCTGAACGGGGTATCCACGAAGACGGCATATTCGAATATTATTACGAAAGCAGGAGAATAGAACATTCGGATATTATTTATGAGAGCAGGAGAGCAAGAATAATATGATTAAGATTGCAGTATATGGAAAAGGCGGGATCGGTAAATCAACGACGGTATCGAACGTTGCCGTGGCACTGGCAGAAAAAGGCCTGAAAGTGATGCAGATTGGCTGCGATCCGAAAGCCGATTCAACGATCGCATTAAGACACGGGGAAGCAGTACCGACGGTACTGGATCTTTTCCGGGAGAAAAAGCAGGATCTGAAATTGGAAGATATGGTGCGGACCGGATATCAGGGTGTGATCTGTGTAGAGGCAGGTGGTCCGACACCGGGACTCGGATGTGCAGGAAGAGGAATTATCACGGCATTGGAAAAATTAAAAGAGACGGGAGCGTATGAAGTATATCAGCCGGATGTTGTATTTTATGATGTACTCGGAGATGTTGTATGCGGTGGATTTTCTATGCCGATGCGGAAAGGATATGCGGATAAAGTTTTTATTATTACTTCAGGAGAAAATATGGCGATCCATGCAGGAGCCAATATTGCGATGGCGGTAGAGAACTTTAAGAATCGTGGATATGCTTCTCTTGGTGGGATTATTCTGAATCGCAGGAATGTAGCGAGAGAAGAAGAAAAGGTAAATGAGCTGGCAGATGATTTTCAGACACAGGTAGTCGGAACATTGTCCCACAGCGGACTTGTGACAGAAGCAGAAGAAAAGAAAGAGACGGTTATGGAATGCTTTCCGGACAGTGAGATGGCTGAGGAATACAGAAAACTTGCGGAAGCAATCTATGAGTTGTCAAAACGACCAGAAGGATCAGCCTGTGAAAAAGCCGATGAAAAGTATACTGCCGATAAAAGACCTGGGGAGGGATTGAAATGTTAAAGAAAGCCGGAGAATCAACCGGACTGGAATTCAATTCCCCGGCACATGGAAACTGGAATATTGTCCATACAGGAATGCTTCTTCCGGAATCCATACAGATCTATGTCTGTGCAGATAACTGTATGCGGGGAGTCGTTCTGACAGCAGCTGAGATGAATGCGGCAGACAGATTTTCCTTTGTGATCGTGGAAGAAGAGGATCTTCTGAACGGCAATCTGGAAGATGTGACGATCGAAGGCGTTACAGATGTATTAAGAAAACGAAAAGATCATCCGAAAGCAGTACTGTTATTTACCGTGTGTCTGCATCATTTTCTGGGATGTGATCTGGAACGGGTGTATGAAGAACTGGAAGACAGATTCCCGGATATTTTCTTCGTCCGCTGTTATATGGATCCAATCATGCAAAAGCACGGGCTGACGCCGGATCAGAAACTTCGAAAGGCAATATATGACGGACTTAAGGTGAGAGAAGAAAATCCGAAAGCAGTGACGATTCTTGGCAGTGATTTTGCGCTGGATGAGACCAGTGATATCAGGCGTTTGTTAAAATGGAAGCATATAGAAGTAAAAGAATTGCCAGAGTGTAATTCATGGAAGTCCTATCAAGAGCTTGCAGACAGTAAAATATTCATAGCGTGCTATCCGCCTGGAAAATATGGTCTGGAATGTCAGGCAGAACGACTTAGGAAGAAAGCGTTATATCTTCCGGGAAGCTTTGATTATGATGAGATTATCAGGCAGTGGAAGACGTTGGAGCAGGCGGTTGGAGAAAATGTGGAAGAGGTTGAGGGTATAGAAGATACAGATATGCACATGGAGAAATCACTGGAAAGAATTACAAAAAGAGAGATTGCACTGTGTGAATCTGCTTTAGAACAAGCCAGAAAAGTGGTCGGAGATGTACCCATTATGATCGATCACACCTTTCATCCAAGACCGCTGGAACTGGCAAAGTTGTTACTGACACATGGTTTTTCTGTGACCAGAATCTATCTGGACGCGGTTAATCCGGAAGAAAAAGACACATTTGAGTGGCTAAAGGAACAATATCCTGAACTGGAATATGAACCAACGATTCGTCCGGAGATGCGTATGAAGCCAAGAAACGAATCAGATGTACTGGCAATCGGGCAGAAAGCAGCGTGGTTTACAGGAACCAGGCATTTTGTCAATCTAGTGGAAGGTGCAGGACTGTATGGATTTGACGGAATCCGCAGAACGGCAGAATTGATGACAGAAGCCTGGCAGGAAGAAAAAGATCCAGAAGATCTGATCATTCGGAAAGGATGGGGGTGCGAAAGCTGCATATGAGACAGAGTTACAGAATTATACCGATTTACACAGCTGACGTATCCGGTGTCTGCTCTGCCCTGTATGAATTGGGCGGGATGACAGTGATGCATGATCCGTCCGGTTGTAATTCCACTTATAATACACATGATGAGATAAGATGGTATGAGCAGGACAGTATGATCTACATCTCAGGGCTGACGGAGATCGATGCTGTCATGGGGAATGATGAGAAGATGATCTGTGATATTGAACTGGCTGCAGAAGAATTAAAGCCGAAATTCATCGCACTTGCAGGATCACCGATCCCATATATGAATGGAACGGATTTTCCGGCAATCGCCAGGATGCTGGAACAAGATCTCGGAATCCCGGCATTTTCGATTCCGACAAATGGAATGCATGATTATGTATATGGTGCCGGTCTGGCTCTTGCAGAGATTGCAAAACGTATCAAAGGAAAGAAAGAAGTGACGTCAAAAAGTGTGAATCTTCTGGGAGTAACACCTTTAGATTTCGGGCCGCAGGAGCATGTAGATGCTTTAAAAAGAAATGTAGAAGAGACGGGATGGAAGGTATTGTCGACCTGGGCTATGGGAGATACACTGGAAGATCTCGGACGTGCACCGGAAGCGGAGGTTAATCTGGTGGTATCTTCTGTGGGACTTTGGGCGGCCAAAGTATTACAGGAGAGGTTCGGGACACCTTATGTGATCGGGACACCGATCCGGGGATTTATGAAGAGTCTTTTGAATGCAATAGAAGAAAAAAAGCAGGTAGCATATCTCGAAAAGGGAAGGCGCATCAGCCTGACAGGAAACAAATCGGAAAAAAGTTCAGAAAACCAGATTATATTAATCGGAGAACCGGTGATCATGGAATCTCTGGCAGTAGCGATCGAGATGGAATATCAGATGTCTGTAAGAGTAATCTGTCCGATAAGGGAGAAGAAAGGATTACTTGCGGATGGAGATATTGCAGTCCGTGGAGAAGAAGAACTGGAACAGGTACTTCAGAGATTAAAGAATGTAAAAGGCATTGTAGCGGATCCATTGTATCGCCCGGTCTGTCCGGAGAATGTGGCATTTTATGAGCTGCCGCATATTGCATTTTCGGGAAGAATTTATAAAAAGAAACTGCCGGTCCTGGCAGAACTTATATAGGTGACAGATAAGTAAAACGTATGTTCGGATAAATGCTTGAAGGATTTATCTGTTCATGATAGAATGTGAAATATAAATTGCCGGATATTTCTGAGTAAATGTCCGGTGCAGAGAAAGCGAGTAGAAAGGGAACAGAATGGGACATTTTTATTTTGCAAGACACGGACAGACAGTCTGGAATGTAGAGAATAAGATTTGCGGAGCAACGGATATTGAATTGACAGAACTTGGCCATCAGCAGGCAGAAGAACTGGGGCAGGCAATTCTGGAGCAGGGAATTCAGATTGATGAGATATTGTATTCACCATTGATCAGGGCAAAGGAGACCGCCAGACATGTATCCGAGGTAACCGGGATCCCGATGCGTGAAGAAATGCGCCTAAAAGAACAAAACTTTGGAAAATACGAAGGTACGCCGAGAAATGGAGAGGAATTCCAGAAGGCTAAGGCTAATTTTATTAATTCTTATGAAGGCGGCGAATCGATGCTGAAGCTTTGCCACCGAATCTATGATCTGCTCGATGATATTAAGAAAGAATCAGATCAGAAGACATATCTTCTGGTTGCACATAACGGGATCTCAAGAGCGATACAGTCTTATTTTTGTGATATGACGAATGATGAATTTGCAAGGTTCGGTATCAAGAATTGTGAGATTCGTAAGTTTGAATACGAGGAGTAAGAATGAAGAAGGATGAAAAGATGTCAATCGAAGATATGACGGCATATATGCGCATTGTGCCGGAGAGGAAGGCTTCTTATGCAGAATTTCCGGATACTATGAATGATGAAATAAAGGAATATCTCGGAAAACAGGGGATTAATGCTCTTTATACGCATCAGACGGAAATGTTTGAAAAGGCCGGACGGGGAGAGAATACAGTGATCACGACATCGACTGCCAGCGGAAAAACGCTGGCATTTCTTCTTCCTGTCCTGCAGAAGATATTGGAAGATCCACTCACAAGGGCGATTTTCGTCTATCCGACGAAAGCGCTGGCGAGTGATCAGTACCGTTCATTGCAGCCGGTACTGGAATATTTCGGAGAAGGGAAGATTCAGGCAGGAGTCTATGACGGAGATACGATGCCTGCAGAGCGCAGCCGCATCAGAAAGAGTGCGAATATTATATTAACGAATCCGGAAATGTTGAACTCTGCATTTCTTCCGAATCACAGTAAGTATGGGTTTGACTTTATCTTTGCAAATCTGAGATATATTGTGATCGATGAATTACACAGTTACAGGGGCGCATTTGGTGCCCATCTTGCGAATATTTTCAGGCGGATGCACAGAATCTGCCAGTATTATCATTCAAGCCCCCAGTTTTTATGCAGTTCTGCGACAATCGCCAATCCGGTAGAACTTACAAAAAAAGTATGTGGCACTGCATTTTCTCTGATTGAGAAGGATGGATCTCCATCACCGGTCAGGGAATATAGAATTATCCAGCCGCCGGAGATCAAAGGGCATAACGACAAGGTTTATGGAAGGTATGCGGCGTCTACGGTCGCGGCAGATATGCTTCCGGATCTGGTAAAAGAGCAGAGGCATTTTATTGCATTTGGAAAATCCAGACGAACGGTAGAAGTTATTTTGAAAGAGGCAAGAGACAAGTTGGATGCGGCAGGTTTCTTAAGTCAGGCAGATAGCAGAAAAATTGCCGGATACAGAGGCGGGTACACACCTCTGGAGCGAAAAGAAATTGAGCGGAAGATGATGTCCGGGGAACTGAACGGACTGGTGTCGACTAATGCACTGGAACTTGGAATTGATATCGGAAGTCTGGATACGACGGTGATCGTCGGATATCCTGGGACGCGGGCATCATTCTGGCAGCAGAGTGGCCGTGCAGGGAGAAACGGACAGACCTGTGTGAATTACCTGATTCTTGAAAATCAGCCATTTGACCAGTACATTGCAGTGGAACCGGGGTGGCTTTTTGAAGGAAAAAGTGAAAATGCAATCGTAGACCCGGATAATCTGCTGATTGAATTGGCACATATCCGTGCGGCAGCGGCAGAACTTCCACTGAGTCTGGATGATGCAGCATTGTTTCCGAGTCTTGGTGAGATCATTCCTGTTCTGATGAAAGCAGAAGAAGTAAAAAGTATGGCCGGGAGATTTGCCTGGTCGGGTCCTGCATTTCCCGCAGGGGATTACAGTCTGAGAAATATGGATAAGACGAGATTCAAATTAATTCTGGATAATGAAAATCGTGAGATTACAGAGATGGATGAGTCGCAGGCCTATCATGAATTACATCCGGGAGCAGTCTATATGCATGACGGTGCATTGTATGAGGTTCTGAAACTGGATCTGGTAAGCAGGACAGCAACGGCGAAATCATTTGAAGGGAATTATTATACAGTCCCGGCAGGAACCGAAGACATCCGGATCCTTCAGACTTTTCAGGAAAAAACAGTGGAAAGAACGAAGATACATTTCGGAGATATTAATGTAGACGAAGTGATCTCGATGTTCAAGAAATTACAATTTCATAATCATCAGAATCTTGGGTATGTATCACTGACACAGCCGCTTCAGAAAGATTATGATACAGAAAGTACATGGATTGATATTCCGGAGGATGTGGTGCGCGTATACAGAAGTCTGCTGTTACCGAATGGGGCAGGAGAACTTGTATTGAATAATCACTTCGAAGGCCTGCAAAATGCGATAAAGAACGCTGCGATGATGGTGACGATGACGGAACGTGATGATATCAATACAGGAATGTCTAATAATGCGACCGTGCAGGGATATGTGGATTCTGGCAGCGGAGAATCAGAAGGACACGAAGTGGTGTCATTATTCATTTATGATAAGTATGAAGGTGGTCTTGGATATTCAGAGAAAATCTATGAATTGATCCCAGAGGTGATCGACCATGCGATTCAGATGGTGAAGGGATGTTCCTGTGAGGATGGCTGTCCGGCCTGTGTGGGAGACTATACATTAAGTAAGAAGATGGTGTTATGGGGACTTAGAAGCCTGAAGGAAAGGCTGGAAGCCCCGGAATATGTAAAAAAGCAGGTAGAAGAAGAGCGTCCGGGTGTTCACAAACAGTATTCATTCTTTAAACTTCCGGAGAAATGGAACGAATTCTGTGAGACAGTGATTAAGAATGGAGAGAGTGGAGGCGCATTTCTGAAGACCGCAAAACGAGTAGAAATAGAGAAGCATAATCTGATATTGATCGTGGACAGTTACTTTTATGAGGACTGGCTGAAGATACCGGAGAATGCGAAAAGTATCAAAAACATATTAAAATTTCACGCAGTATGTCCACAGGATATGGAGATTGTTGTCCGTACAGAAGAGGACATGGAGCGAAAGAAAAAGACAGAAGGCAAGTTAAAACGACGATACGAAGATAAATTTTAGGTGACAGGAATGGATTTTAAGGAAGAATGGAATTGGTTGAATTCCTATCAGATGGAAGCAGTGACAGATGAAAATGATGCATGTATTGTAAATGCCAATGTAGGAAGTGGGAAGACGACCGTACTGATCGCGAAAATTTTATATTTGCATTATGAAAAGAAGATTCCGCTTGAGAAGATGGTGGTGCTGACATTTACGAATAAGGCAGCAGGAGAGATTATTGAACGTCTGAAGAAAAAAGAACCGGGACTTACGGAAGAACAGGTGCAGTTTGTTGGAACATTCCACAGTGTTGCCATGCGGATGCTGAAAAATACACTGTTACAGGCAAAAGCAGAGAATGAAGAAATAGCTCATACAGTGGAAAATAGCAGCATGGCACCGGAAGAATGGACTTCGGAGTTTGAAATTATAGATCCGGACGAGGAACAGGAACTGGCGCTTTGTCTGATTGCAGAATATAGTCTGAAAGTAAAGTATAAAAACCGTTTGAAAAAAAGACTGGAGCAGGAATATCCAAATTATAAGGCCGGAAAAGTAACCAGCCGCTATAAGGATGAACTGTTTCGGTTATATCCTCTTTTACAGAAGGAAAAGAAGAAAGAGAATAAAATGAGCTTTTCCGATCTGCTGGAAGAGGGGACAAGACTTCTGAAAATGGGGAAAAATTCTCGGCCAGAATGGATTATTGTGGATGAAGTACAGGACAGTGACCGGTCACAGCTGGAATTTCTGGAAGCATTAAAAGGACCGGAGACGAAAATCTTTGCAGTAGGAGATCCAAATCAGGTGATCTATAGTTTCCGCGGGACAACTCAGAATATGTTTTTCCTGTTAAAGAACAGGTTTCAGGCAAAAGAACTTTCACTTCCGGTTAATTACCGATCGAATGCATCCATTCTGGAGGCGGCAAACCGTTTCCTTCAATTTGGCGGAAAGATTCAAGGCAGTAATGAATGCGGGGAGAAGATTCAGATAAGGAATCATTATGATCCGTTTCAGGAAGCAATGTATCTGGCAGACAAGATCTGGACACTTCATCAGGAAGGGAAGGAATACAGGGATATTGCAGTATTTTACAGGCTGCAAAAACAGGCAGAAATCCTGGAAAAGATGTTTGCAGAACAGAATATTCCATATGAAGTATCGGTGAAAAAGTCGTGGAAAGATATTCCTGTATTGAACTGGCTTATGTATGTCTTAAGATTTGCGACGCATCCGGACGATATACAGGCGGGAATGCAGGTATTGATGGATAAAAGGTTCGGAGACAAATGCACAAAAAAGAAAGCAGAAGACATTATAAAGAATCACAAGACAGAGAAATCTGATATATATAAGAATATGATGCTGTTTTATACAGAGAAAGAAGTATTGTCAGGAGAAGATATATTTGATTCGCTTGGATTGAAAGAAGCACTGCACCCTACCTCTGCAGATTATCAGCAAGATGCAAAGCAGGTATTGGATTTTCTGAATCAGATCTGTACATATAGCAGGGAAAAGAAGCTGAATATGTCAGACGGAATCCGGGAATTCCTAAATGGGGTGGCACTCGGAACAATAGAAAGTCCAGAGGATACGCAAGAGTCTGCTGAGAAGGAAGAAGCAGGCGGCAGAGTAAAACTCATGACATTACATGCATCGAAGGGGCTGGAATTTGATACGGTATTCATTATCGGAGTAAATCCGGGACTGCTGCCGATCAGATGCAGTAGTTTTGATCAGGAAGAGGAAGAACGGAGATTATTCTTTGTAGGGATCACGCGTGCAAGAAATCACCTGGAACTTTCTTATTACACGAATCCGGGAGAACCGGGGGTATTGGGCAGTTACAGTAATTATCTGAAAATGATCCCGGAGGAATTACTTGAGTGGAAAGAAATACGCAGTGATGAAGAAAAGCGGACAAATCTTAAAGAACTAACGAGAAGGGCAAAAGAAGAAATCCGAAAAGCAGAAGCACAGAAAGCAGAAAATGTTCAGGAACAAAAAACGGAATCCGAGAAAACAGAAAATGTTCAGGAACAAAAAGCGATACATCCCAAATATGGAACCGGTATTGTGACATCGGAAGACGATATGATGGTAGAAGTAGAATTTCCAAATTACGGAAAGAAACAATTTATCAAGGCATTTCAGGAGGTCGAGATGATCAGGTAACCGAGTACATTAGTTAGAAATAAAAATAAACAGAAGCATAAAAAATCCACCGTACTTAATAATTTTTTAAATACGATGGATTTTTATGATATTTCATCCAATGGACTATACCTCTTTCTTTCTTCGATTTGTTTTTTTATCATTTTTTAAATGATGTTAAATTTACGTTCCTGGTGGTTTGTCCTCCTTTTTCTTTATTAGACTCTTTTCAGTTTAGATTGTCCTCTGCATTGGACTGTACCTCTTTCTTTAGATTTTAAATAAAGATTTAACTGATTGGTGGTCCGTCCTCCTTTTCTTTTGTTGATATTATAATATCGCACGAAAGTGAAAATGTCAATAGGTAATCTGAAAAAAAAGTGAAAAATAATAAAAAGACAAAATATTCTGAAAATAATATCTGCATGATTGCCGGGAATGATGTAACTGGTGTCATCATCAAAGGTAGAACGCTCAGCCACGTAATGACGGATTTTAGAGAGATCTTCATCTGTAAAGTAAGGAGCAACATGTCCGCCTAATATAACGGTATG
>OIXA01004030.1_pt1 | contig 14629 bp, 11 predicted proteins | sample 1587721 | NCBI WGS metagenome assembly OIXA01 (sample SAMEA3888900, study PRJEB22519) | human gut metagenome | biome: human gut; feature: human-associated habitat; material: faeces | place: Denmark | collected 2013 | reverse complement strand
CTACTGATGACCCACAGCTTGTATTGTATACAGTAATTGATGAACCATTTGAGACAAACGGAACATCAGGAAGTTCTCTTGATGCACTTAATCTTTCAAGAAGTATCTACGAGGAGGCTCTTCCATATCTTAATATTTATAAAGATATTAAGGCAGAACCGGTTGATACAACCAATAGTGCAGTTGAATCGACTGTAGAACTTCCGGATACAACAAATACAAATAATAATTAAAAAGAGTGATTATATCCGTTATATAGTACATAAAATTATGTAAGCCACTGACATATCAGGAGATGTTTATGAAAAACCGTGATGAAGGCATGGTTAAGACTTATCACCGCAAGAAGCTGCTGGTTAGTATTACATGTGTGATTATCGCACTTTTACTTATAAGCATAAGACTTTTATATGTATGTGTATTCCAGTCATCGTACTATCTTGAAAAGGCACAAAAGCTGCATGAAAGAGAGCGTGACATAAAAGCGTTAAGAGGTGAAATCCTTGACAGAAACGGAGTTGTGCTTGCATCAAACAAAACAGTATGTACTGTTTCGGTTATACATAGCCAGATTACACAGCCACAGGAAGTAATACAAATGCTTGTAAAAGAGCTTGATATTACGGAAGAAGCTGCAAGAAAGAGGGTTGAGAAAGTATCCTCAATTGAGAGGGTGAAGACAAATGTAGACAAAGAGACCGGTGACAGGATAAGAGAATATAATTATTCAGGTGTCAAAGTGGATGAAGATTATAAAAGATATTATCCATATTCAAAATTATGTTCCAAAGTTCTTGGGTTTACAGGAAGTGACAATCAGGGGATACTTGGACTTGAAGCGAAATACGACGCATATCTTTCAGGTACTCCCGGGCAGATACTCACACTGACTGATGCGTGGGGTGTTGAGGTGAAAAATGGTAATGAAGAACGTGATGAACCTGAAAAGGGGAGTAACCTTTATACCAGCATAGATATTAATATACAGTCATATGCACAGCAGCTTGCACAAAAAACTCTTGAACAGAAACAGGCAAAAAGCGTTTCAATAATCGTTATGAATCCTGAAAACGGAGAGATTCTCGCTATGACAAATGAACCGGAATATGATTTGAATAACCCGTATGAATTAAACAGTGATTTGCTGATATCATCAACAGGAACATCAAAAATGGATTTATTAAATAATATGTGGAGAAATTTCTGTATTAATGATACATATGAACCAGGCTCAATATTTAAAATGGTGACAGCAACTGCCGCACTTGAAACGGGGAGTGTAACATTAAATGACCATTTCACATGTGGAGGAAGTGCTATTGTTGCTGACAGAAAAATAAGGTGCCACAAGACGACAGGACATGGAACACAGACGTTTACACAGACCGTAATGAACTCTTGTAATCCGGCATTTATAGAGTGGGGAAGAAGAGTCGGAACTGAACGGTTTTTTGAGTATATGGGAAAACTTGGGCTGCTTGAAAAGACAGGAATTGATATAGCAGGTGAAGCATCGACAATCATTCACAAGCAGGAAAATGTAGGTGAAGTTGAACTTGCAACAATGTCTTTCGGACAGTCATTCCAGATAACACCGCTTCAGATGCTTCGTGCTGCAAGTGCAATCATAAACGGCGGAAATCTTGTCACACCTCATTTTGCAGTTAAAAGCGTGTCAGAGGCAGATGGAACAGCGGTTGAATTCAATTATGAAATTCAAAGTAATGCCATAGAAGAAAAAACAAGTCTTATGATGAAAGATATTCTCAGGCAGGTAGTTGAAGAGGGAGGCGGTAAAAAGGCATATTTAGAAGGATTTTCGATAGGTGGTAAAACTGCAACCTCGCAGAAACTTCCGCGAGGCTCGGGAAAATATATTTCAAGCTTCATCGGATTTTCACCTGTTGATAATGCAAAGGTAATAGCAATGTGTCTTATTGATGAACCACAGGGCATATATTATGGCGGAACAATCGCGGCACCCGTTATAAGGGAGCTTTTTGAAAATATACTGCCTTATCTTGAAATACAGAATAATTGAGAGTAAAATGTGAACATAAAAGCGAATTTAAAGCATGCAAGGGAGAAAGCTGAAATGTTAGATTTAAAAAATAAAAAGATTATGGTCGTAGGAGCAGGAATAAGCGGAATCGGAGCAGTACATCTTCTTAATCAGGTAGGAGCTGATGTTGTATTGTACGATGGTGGTTCAAAACTTAGCGAAGACGATGTGATAAAGAAGTTAAATGGAGACAAAGCACAGATTATTCTTGGCGAATTCAGCAGAGAGTATATGGAAGGAATAGATATGCTTGTCATAAGCCCGGGCGTTCCGATAGATAATCATGTTGTTGTAGAATTTAGAAAGGCAGGCGTTCCGGTATGGGGAGAAGTTGAACTTGCATATAATTATGATAAAGGAACAGTGCTTGCAATAACAGGTACTAATGGAAAGACAACAACAACAGCACTCACAGGACAGATTGTTGGAGCATGGGCAAAAAAGACATTTGTTGTCGGCAATATTGGCAATTCTTATACAAAAGAAGTGTTAAATTCAGATGAAGATTCATATACAGTGGCAGAAATAAGCAGTTTTCAGCTTGAAACAGTGCATAAATTTGCACCTAAGGTAAGTGCTGTTTTAAATATTACACCAGATCATCTTAACAGACATCATACAATGGAATGTTATGAACAGACAAAAGAAATGATTGCAGCTAATCAGACAAAACAGGATACATGTGTACTTAATTATGATGATGAGCGTTTAAGAAAATTTGGCGAAAACAAGTGCAAAGCATCTGTTGTATGGTTTTCAAGTTGGTGCATATGTTGATGGTGATATGATTAAATATACAGACGGCACATCTACACAGGATATTATTAATGTGCATGATATGAATCTGCTTGGAAAGCACAACTATGAAAATGTTTGTGCGGCTGTAGCAATAAGCAAGGCAGCAGGTGTGCCTGATGATATTATAGTAAATCAGGTACGTGTATTTAAAGCAGTTGAACACAGAATTGAATATGTTGCGACAAAAAATGATGTAATGTATTACAATGATTCAAAAGGAACAAATCCGGAAGCGGCAGTCAAAGCAATTGAGGCAATGCAGCGTCCTACAATTCTTATCGGTGGAGGATATGATAAAGGTTCTGAATTTGATTTATATGTAAAAGCATTCAAGGATAAAGTGAAGCTTCTTGTGCTTATAGGCCAGACAAGTGAAAAAATTGCCGCGACAGCCAAAAAGTATGGATTTGATTCAATTATTTATGCTGATTCAATGGAAGAAGTTGTAAAAATATGTGCACGGAATGCGAAACCAGGAGATGCAGTGCTTCTTTCTCCTGCATGTGCAAGCTGGGGAATGTTTGATAATTATGAACAGCGTGGAAGAATGTTTAAAGATTATGTAAATGCACTTTAAATATTATAAATTAGAAAAGTTATTAAGGAGACAGTTGTGGATAGAACCAGAAAGAAATCGGTAAAAAGATATTTTGACTATAGCCTTTTATTTGTTACAATATTTATTGCCGGCTTTGGCCTTATAATGATTTATAGTACAAGTTCATATACTGCCCAGATGAAATTCGGCAATGCACAATACTATTTCAAAAAACAGCTTATGTTTATGCTGCTGGGGTTTGCTGCCATGTATGTTGCATACAGGATTGATTATCATGTATGGCATAAACTTGCGTTTCCGGTTTTTATATGTGCATCTCTTCTTGTATTTGCATTAATTCCATTTGGCAGTGAGGCAAATGGTGCAACCCGCTGGATAAGATTCGGTTCAATTGGTGTACAGCCGGCAGATGTGTGTAAGCCTGCGGTTATAATGATGGTATCTTCAGCAGTCTGCTCATATGGAACAAAGTTAAAGAAGTTCCGGTATGTAATGCTGATATGTATTCTTACCGGTGGCGTTGAGGCTGCACTTGTATTTGTTATTTCAAATAATATGAGTAGTGCTATAATAATTTTTCTTATTGCATTTGTTCAGACGTTTATAGCATATCCGGGATATAAAATATATGTGGCATTGACCGGGCTTGCGGCTGCCGGTGTCGGAGGTATTTATGCATGGCTTACGAATATGATTAAAGGTGGAAATATGACAGAGAGTTTCAGGCTTAACAGACTGCTTGTCTGGATAAATCCTGAAAATTATGCAAGCGATAAAGGCTTTCAGACTGTGCAGGCTCTTTATGCCATAGGTTCAGGCGGACTTTTTGGAAAAGGACTTGGAAAGAGTCTGCAAAAACTGGGATACATACCTGAATCTCAAAATGATATGATTTTTTCGATAATATGCGAGGAGATTGGACTTTTTGGAGCTATTTTCGTTATTATTGTTTTTGGAGTAATGTTATGGAGAATTGCCCATGTGGCACAGAATGCACCAGATTTATTCGGAACACTCCTTGTATCAGGGGTATTTGCACATATTGCGATACAGGTTGTCCTTAATATTGCAGTTGTAACTAATTTTATACCAAATACAGGTGTTTCACTTCCATTTATAAGTTATGGTGGAACATCAGAGACAATACTTCTGGCTGAAATAGGGCTTGTTCTTAATGTTTCAAGTAAAATAAGGCTGGAAAGCTGACAGGATGGATGCACAGATTGTAAATAAATTCATATAATGTTATATAGCATTTCCGGAGGCAGAGTTTTGAAAAATCTGTGTGTTCAGGGTGGACGAAAATTATACGGAAGTGTAAGAGTGCAGGGTTCAAAGAACATATGTCTTCCAGTTATGGCAGCAAGTATTCTCAATGAAGGTATCAGTGTTATTGAAAATTGCCCGTGCATTGATGATGTATTTATAATGCAGGAGATCCTTTCCGGTCTTGGATGTGTAATTAACAGGGAGCAAAATACACTGATAATTGATACTGCTAATGCTGTAAGCAAGCCTGTTACGGCTGATATGGCAGGAAAACTGAGAGCATCTTCTGTGCTTATGGGACCGCTTCTTGCAAGATTCGGAAGCGTCAAGACGGCAAAACCGGGAGGATGTCAAATTGGAAAAAGACCGATTGATATACACCTTGATGTATTTAAAAGACTTGGTGCATCATGGGAGCTTGATGATGAGTATGTAAGTGTTTCGGCATTAAAACTTCATGAGGCTGATATATATCTTAGATTTCCAAGTGTGGGGGCAACACAGAATGCTATTATGGCATCGGTTAAGGGGCCGGGAATTACTATTATCAGAAATGCAGCTAAAGAGCCGGAAATAGTCGGCCTTTGTGATTATCTGACAGGTTGTGGTGCTGACATAAAAGGAGCAGGTGGTGACACAATTGCAGTAAGAGGTGTGGATAAGTTAAATGACACAGTGTATACAATTCCGGCTGACAGGATGGTGATGGGAACGTATATTGCTTCTGCATGTGCGACAAGGGGAAATATAAAGCTTACCGGATGTAACATATGTGATGCAGAGGGATTTCTCGATGTATACACGGGCATGGGGCTTGAGTACAAAGAGTGCAAAGATGGAATATCTATATTCCAGAAAGAAAGACCCAAAGCGGTTGATTATATAAAAACAAGTGTATATCCAGGATTTCCTACAGATATGCAGTCTGTGACAATGAGTGTGGCTGCATATAGTGATGGAAAGACAGTGTTTGAAGAGAGCATATTTGAAAACAGATTTGGCGTTGCCGGACAGCTTAAAAAGATGGGAGCAGACATATCGGTTGATAAAAATATGGCTCATGTTACCGGCAGAAGCAGACTTACCGGAGCAGATGTTGCCGGAACTGATTTGAGAGGAACGGCGGCTTTATTTGTGGCAGCACTCGCAGCTGATGGCGAAAGTATAATCAGAAACACGCAATATATAAACAGAGGATATGAGAAATTTGTATCGAATTACAGAGAACTTGGAGCAGAAATAATAGAAATATGAAAAGGCAGAAAAACAACAACAGAGTTATAAAAATAGTAGTGCCTGTTATTATATGCCTTGTGGCAGCACTTGTGGTGGCAGGTTATTTCCTGTTCAGGGTAAATAATATAACTTACGAAGGAAACAGGCACTACTCTGATGAGGAGATGAATAATTACATATTTGGAACGGATACACCGAATGCGGTTGTATATAATATTTTCGGCAAAAAAAACAAACAGATTCCTTTTATACAGAAATATGAAGTTGAGACAATCTGGCCGGATAAAATGAATGTTACAATATATGAGAAGGCGGTTGTAGGATATATTAATTATATGGGCTGCAACATGTATTTTGATAAGGATGGAATAGTTGTTGAAAGCTCGTCAAAATTATACAGCTTGATCATTTTGCTTCCTCCTTGTTCTGCAGCTGCGCCCGCAGCTTTTCCAGCATGGTGTCCATTTCGGCGTGCTTGAACTGGTAGCTGGCCTTGTTGGCAATGAACCGGGCCGAGATGGGCATGAACTCGGTGACCACCTTCAGGCCGTTCTCCCGCAGGGTGGTGCCGGTCTCCACGATATCCACAATGACATCCGACAGGCCCAGGATCGGGGCCAGCTCGATGGAACCGTTCAGCTTGATGATGTCGATGTCCCGCCCCTGCGAGGCGTAGTAGGCTTTTGCAATGTTGACGAATTTGGTGGCTACCCGCACCGGTCGGCTGGGGTCGTCCTGATAATCGGCCGGGGCCGCCACGCACATGCGGCATTTGCCAAGGCCGGTGTCCAGCAGCTCGTACACGTCGGCTTCCGCCTCGGTGAGGATGTCCTTGCCCACGATGCCTACATCCGCCGCGCCGTGTTCGACGTAGATGGCCACATCGCTGGGCTTGACGAGGAAGTAGCGGATGCCGGCCTCCGGGTTCTCCACCACCAGCTTGCGGGTGGCATTGTAGTCCTCCGGGCAGCCGTAGCCGATGCCGGCCAGCAGATTGTAGACCTTGTCGCCCAGACGGCCCTTGGGCAGGGCCACGTTCAGCATCACCTTGTCGGCGCTGTTCTTCTGCACCGGCGGCAGGGGAGCGCTCAGGCGGTCCAGCTCGTCCAGATAGACCGCAAAGCCAATGGCACCGGCCCCGGGGGTGAACTGCTGCATCAGCAGGTCGTACCGGCCGCCCTTGAGCAGGGGGCGGGGCAGGGCTTTGAGGTAGCCTTGAAAAACAAGGCCGTTGTAGTATTCCATCTCACCGGCCAGGGTCAGATCCAGCCGGATGGCACCGCCCGCCTGTTCCAGCGGCCCGGCCAGCCCCTGCAGCTCTGCCACCGCGGCCCGCATGGCGTCGTTGCGGCACAGGGCTTCGGCACGGGGCAGGGTGTCGGCGTAGCCGCCGCAGAGGGTCAGCACTCGGCACAGGGTGTCGGCGGCGTCCTCGTCCAGCCCGGCTGCAAGGGCAGCGGCCCGCAGCTCGTGGGCGTTTTTCTGGCCCAGCTTGCGCAGCAGCTCCGCGCGGGCGGCGTCCGGCACCTGCAAGGCATCAAACAGGCCGAACAGATAGCCCATGTGGCTCACTTCCAGCACCCAGTCGGTGCCCAGCTGCCCCAGCGACTGCGCCGCAAGACACACGGCCTGCTGCACTTCCGCTTCGCCCACACCGCCCAGAAATTCCAGACCCATCTGGCCGATCTCCTTGAAGGTGTGGCTCTCTGCCGAGGGGCGGTAGACGTTTTCGTGGTAGTAGTAGCGCAGCGTCTCGCCGGGGGCGGGCTGCGCCGTTTTGGCAATGGAGAGGGTCACGTCCGGCTTGAGCGCCAGCAGACGGCCGTCCAGGTCGGTGAAGGTGATGACCTGCTCCGACGAAAGAAAGCTGCGGTTGGCCTGATACAGGCTGTACTCCTCAAACCGGCCCATGTGGTACTTGCGGCACCCTGCGGCCTCGTACAGCGCCCGCAGGGCAAAGGAGGCACGCTCCTTGGGCTGCAGCGTCGAAAGATCAAATTCCATGTCGGTTCCCCCCTGTTCTTCTTACACCATCCTGCACCGGTCCTCCCGGCCGGTAGGTGCGGCGCCTTCCGCACACAATGGGCACACCCGGGTGTGTTCTGTCTTTATTTTACTTTATCTTGGTAAAGTTGTAAAGCAGGAAAGTGACAGTGTTTGCAGCTCCATCTTACATTTTTTCGGTGCGTTTGTACAGAAAGGCGAAAATGTTTCACCGCCGGGCCGCAAGAGTTGACGGCGGGCGAACACAAAAAAGCCACCCGCAGTCTCCTGCGGATGGCTCTGTCAGCACATCTTAACCCAGCAACTCCAGCACACCGGCCTTGGGGCGGGCACCCACGGCCTGACGCACCAGCTTGCCCTGCTCGAACACCAGCAGGGTGGGGATGCTCATCACCCCGAACTGTGCCGCCAGGTCCGGCTGCTCGTCCACATTCACCTTGCCCACCTTGACGTCGGTGCGCTCTTCGGCCACCTCATCCACGATGGGGCTGAGCATGCGGCAGGGGCCGCACCAGCTGGCCCAGAAGTCCAGCAGCACCGGCTTGTCGCTGTGCAGCACTTCCTGCGCAAAGTTTTCGGTCGTAATGGTCACAACTGCCATATTTTATCCCTCCGTAAAAGGTGTTTGTTTTTTCTGACAGCATCAGTATACCCCGGATGCCGCATGTTTTTCCGTGACCGGGTCACACAACACACAAAAACGCCGCCGCATCCATAGATGACGCGGCGGCAATGATTCAGATGAACTCAATCTTCTTCCGGGACATCATCAAACCCGATGAACCACAGGATTGCAAAGGTGGCAATAAAGGCGATTGCAGCGGAGATCAGCGCATTGATCACGTTCATGGGATTCTCACCGACATACAGGCCGATGGCCGCCAGACCGGCACCGCCACCACCAAAACGGCGCACACCGGTCAGGCCCGCATACAGACCGCCCAAACCGCCGCCGATGGTCGTGGCGATCAAAGGCTTACGCAGACGAACATTGACACCAAACAGAGCAGGTTCAGTTACGCCCAGCAGCGCGGTCACGCCGCCGGAAACAGCCAGCTGACGGAAGTTCTTGTTCTTGGTCTTGATGGCAACGCAGAGTGCGGCGGCACCCTGTGCAATGTTGGAAGGCAGGTTGCCCGGGCCGATGACAGTCTCATAACCCAGCATGGACAGGGAATTGACATAGGCGGGCAGCAAACTGTAATGCATACCGGTCATGACCAGGAATGGCATAAAGGCACCGATGACGGTGGGCAGTGCCCAGGGGCAGACCTTTTCGATGGTCAGCAGGATGCTGACCAGACCGTCACCGATGATGCTGCCCAGAGGTCCCAGCACACACAGGGAAATGGGAGCCATGATGAGGATGGTCAGCACCGGCCGCAGGATGAATTTGACCACAGAGGGCACGACTTTATTGACAAAGCGCTCCACATAGGGCAGCACCAGTGTGATGAGGAAAATGGGGATGACCGAGGAAGAGTAGGTGACCATCCTGACCGGCAGACCCAGCACATGGACAACGTCGGCATCGGCTTTCAGTGCAATGTAATTGGGGTGTAGCAGGATGGCACCCAGCAGCATAGCCATCTGCGGGTTGCAGCCAAACTTTTTGGCGGCAGAATTGGCCAGGAAGATCGGCAGGAAATAGTAGGAAGAGTCTGCGATGAAGTTCAGGAAATAGTACAGGTTTCCGCTCTTATCGATCCAGCCGACGAGGGTCAGCACAGACAGCAGAGCCTTGATCATACCGGCACCGGCAATCAGCGGCATCAGCGGGGTGAACACACCGGCCAGCGTGTCCAGAACAACGCTGACCTTACTTTTCTTTTCGCCAGACGTGGCAGCAGACTGTTTAACTTCCTTGCCGCCGAAGTCGCCAAGCTTCATCAGCTCATCGTACACAGAAACCACTTCGTTGCCGATGATGACCTGATACTGGCCACCTTTGTTCACAACGCCCACCACGCCGGGCACGGCTTTGACTTTAGCGTCGTCCACGCCGTCCATTGATCTGAGATTGAATCGCAGGCGAGTAACACAGTGGGTCAGAAATGCAACGTTTTCTGCGCCGCCGACCTGTTCCAGCACCTGCTGAGCAGTTTTCTTTGCATCCATTTGTTTTGCCTCCTTCAATATCCTATTCTAAAAGATTTATCGCTTACAAGGCTGTGTCTGCGCCGTTGCTTGCAATCACCTTTTTATACCATTCAAACGACTTTTTCTTTTTACGGGCCAGCGTGCCGCTGCCGTCATCCTTCTTGTCCACATAGATGAATCCATATCGCTTGCGCATCTCGCCGGTCCCCACCGAGACGATATCGATCGGCCCCCAGCAAGTGTACCCGATCACCGGAATGTCGTCCAGCTCGATAGCCTGACGCAGCGCATTGATGTGGCTGCCCAGAAAACGGATTCGGTAATCGTCCTGAATACTGCCGTCCGGCTCCACGGTATCGATGGCACCCAAACCGTTTTCCACAACGAACAGCGGCAGCTCATACCGGTCATGCAGCTCGTTCAGTGCAATGCGCAGGCCATCCGGGTCAATGGGCCAGTCCCACGCGGTGCGTTCCAGATACGGATTGCTGCGCTCCACACAACAGTCGGTTTCTTCCGTTGCACGGGCCACAGAAGAAAAATAATAGCTGAACGCAATGTAGTCTACCGTTCCGGCAGCCAGCAGTTCGGCATCGCCCGGCTGCATCTCCACGGAAGTACCCATGCGCCGCAGCTGTGCCGTGCACAGGTTGGTGTAGTGGCCGCGGCACATTACATCGGTATAATAGTAGTTCGGCATCATCTGGAACCGCTGCGCCAGCACATCTTTGGGGGCGCAGGTGCGCGGGTAAGTGGTCGGATACTGAATCATGCAGCCTATCTTGTTTTCCGGGTCGATCGCATGACCGATCTGCACAGCCTTTGCGCTGGCAAGAAACATATTGTGACTGACCAGCGCCTTGACAGCATTATGGTCCTCACCTTCCGTAAAGAGCACGCCCGCCTGATGATACGGTTCGGCCTGGTTCATAGTCTCGTTAATCTCGTTGAAAGTCATCCAGTACCGCACCTTGCCTTTGTACCGGCGGAACACCGTTTCGCAGTACCGGGCAAAGAAATCGATCAGCGCACGATTGCGCCAGGAACCGTAGTGTTGCACCAGATACAGCGGGGTCTCGTAATGTGAAAGTGTGACCACCGGTTCGATTCCATAGCGGTGCAGCTCGTCAAATACCCGGTCATAAAAGGCAAGCCCGGCCTCGTTCGGCTGTAATTCATCCCCCTGCGGAAAGATGCGCGGCCAGTTGATGGACATCCGGAAGCACTTGAAGCCCATCTCAGCGAACATCGCAATGTCTTCTTTGTAATGGTGGTAAAAATCCACAGCTTCATGGCTGGGATAGTAGTTTCCCTCCATGACATGTGTGTGGATCTCTCGGGGGATCCCATGGCGTGCACCCTTTTCCACATCGGCAATGCTCAGCCCCTTGCCATCGGTCTGGTAGGCTCCTTCGTACTGGTTGGCAGCGGTCGCACCACCCCACAGAAACTCTTTTGGCATCTCCATAAACTTGAAAACCTCCTTGCAAATATAGAATACTTGCAAAGAGGTCTTTGTTCAATATCTTTCAAACTTATTGTTACAGTGTTAATTTTTCTGTTTCTTTTTGCACGATCAAAAACGGAACAGTGTTTCATTCCGCATTTTCTTTGTGCAAATTCAACAAAATCGGGTTGGTAGAGGTGCGGTGCTGCTCCAGCTCCCGGGCGCGTTCCAGCTTGTGCGTATAGTTCTTCTGGTAGTTCTGCCGGAAGTATTCGGAATACAGGATATCCAGCAAAAGAGTCATGGACAGGTGGGAGGCGTAGTCCCCAAGATTCTGATAGATGCTTTCTTTTGTGGACAGGGTCAGCTTGCAATCCGCGTAAGCAGTCAGGCTGTTTTCGCCAAAACTGGTCAACGCAAGAATAGGCGTGCCGGAGCGTTTGCACTGTCGGGCAATCTCCAGCATCTGCGCTGTTTCGCCGGAATAGGAAATGATCATGGCAAGATCTCGCTCGGTCAGACAACAAGCCTGATATCGCTGGTAGTTCAGATTGTTGGAGATGACCACCCGTTTTCCGATCTTCAGCATCTTTTCCCGGAAGGACTCGGCCTGATTGATAGCAGTTCCGGCGGAAAAAACGTGGATTTCTTCGTGGTATTTAAGAAGCAGCACGGCTTTGTGCAGATCTTCATACCGGAGAAGCTGCATGGTGTCCCTGATGGCTTCCTCGTACAGCTCCCCGATGTTCTGCGCTACCCGCATGGGACTGTCGGTTTCCGCAAAGGGAAAATTGAAGTCCACCTTGCCCTGCCGCTGGTCAAGATATTCCAGCTCGCGCATAAAGTTCTGCTTGAAGTCGTCAAAGCCGGAAAAGCCCAGTTTTTTGCAAAGGCGCAGCACGGTCGGCGGAGAGGTATAGGTCACTTCCGCCAGACTGCGGGTGGAATATTTGGCAATTTCCATGCCATGTACCAGAATATAAGCAGCCAGTGTCTTTTCGCCTTCCGAAAGTTTTTCCTGAAGTGCAAGTTTGTCCACGATCAGCATTGAGATTCTCCCTTCCGGTTTTACTGCTTTTTCTGTAAGCATACCATATCCTGCGGTGTTTGGCAAAAATTTTTGTGGCATGCAAAAACGCCGCTGCATCAACGAATGATGCGGCGGCGCAGATACAGAGAAAAGGAGTGCTTATTTATTCAGCATCTCATGTGCGGTCTTGCAGATGGTGGCAGCATCCAGGCCGTACTTTGCCAGCAGGTCCCAGGCGGGGCCGGAGCAGCCGAACACATCCTGCACGCCCACGCGGCGCACGGGGGTGGGCAGCTTCTCGGACAGGACGGCGCACACGGCTTCGCCCAGACCGCCGATGACGTTGTGCTCCTCGGCGGTGATCACCTTGCCGCACTCTTTGGCCGCCTTCAGGACAATCTCCTCGTCCAGCGGCTTGATGGTGTGGATGTTGATGACGCGGGCATGGATGCCCTCGGCGGCCAGCTGCTCGGCAGCGATGCGGGCCTCGTTGACCATCAGGCCGGTGGCGATGATGGCAATGTCATTGCCCTCGGTGATCTGCTCGCCCTTGCCGATCTCAAAGTGGTAGTTGTCGGCATCGTGGAACACAGGCACCGCCAGACGGCCAAAGCGCAGGTAGACCGGGCCTTCCATGGCGTAGGCGGCACGCACAGCGGCGCGGGCCTCCACGTCATCGGCGGGGCAGATGACGGTCATGCCGGGGATGCTGCGCATGAGGGCAAAGTCCTCGCAGCACTGATGGGATGCACCGTCCTCACCCACCGAGATGCCGCCGTGGGTGGCACCGATCTTCACGTTCAGGTGGGGGTAGCCGATGGAGTTGCGCACCTGCTCAAAGGCACGGCCGGCAGCAAACATGGCAAAGCTGGAAACAAAGGGCACATAGCCCATAGCGGCCAGACCTGCTGCCACGCCTACCATGTTTTCCTCGGCGATGCCGCAGTCAAAGTGACGATCCGGGTATGCCTTCTGGAACATACCGGTCTTGGTAGCGGCGGCCAGATCGGCATCCAGCACCACCAGATCATCGTGGCCTTCCGCGGCCAGTTCCTTCAGGGTGTTGCCGTAGCTGTCGCGGGTCGCGATCTTTTTCACGTCTGCCATCTCAGTTCTCCTCCTGTTCCAGCGCGGCATAGGCGGCGTTCAGCTCGTTCATGGCCACCTGATACTCTTCATCGTTGGGGCCCTTGCCGTGCCATGCAACGGCATTGGTCATATAGGAAACGCCGGTGCCCTTGACCGTATCCAGAATGATGCAGGTGGGCTTTTCGGTCTCGGCGTGGAAAGCCTGCACGGCGCTCTCGATCTGGTCGAAGTCGTGGCCGTTGATGGTGACCACGTTGAAGTTGAAGGCGCGCAGCTTATCTTCCAGCGGGGCGCTGTTCATCACCGTCTCGGTGGTGCCGTCGATCTGCAGATGGTTGCGGTCCAACATCACGCACAGGTTAGAAAGGCCGTAGTGGGCGGCAAACATAAACGCCTCCCAGCATTCGCCCTCTTCCACCTCGCCGTCGCCCAGAATGGCGTAAACGTTCACGGCAGAGCCGGCGTGCTTTGCGCCCAGCGCCATGCCGCAGGCGGCAGAGATGCCCTGACCCAGACTGCCGGTGGACATATCCACACCGGGCACGCTGTTCATGTTGGGGTGGCCCTGCAGGCGGCTGCCGATCTTGCGCAGGGTCTTGAGCTCTTCCACCGGGAAGAAGCCCCGCTCTGCCAGCGCGGCGTACAGCGCCGGGGCTGCATGACCCTTGGACAGCACCAGACGGTCGCGATCGGCCATCTTAGGCTGGGCAGGGTCGATGTTCAATTCCTTAAAGTACAGATAAGACAGCACATCTGCGATGCTCAGACTGCCTCCCGGATGACCACAGCCTGCACTGTGGGTCCCTTCGATCACGCCCATGCGGATGTGGCAGGCGTGCTTTTTCAGGGTAAGTTTTTCAGCATTTGTCATGATGGTCCTCCCGTATGAACCTCAGAATTCATGCGCTCAAAAAAGCCTCTCGTCAGCGCCCCGGCGTCAAGATTGCCGCAGCGCGCTTTTTTTCAATTTTATATTATCCATTCTGCGCAAAAAGGTCAAGCTTCTTCCAGCAAAATGTACAGCCCCGGGGAAAT
>OIXA01004029.1_pt1 | contig 14634 bp, 11 predicted proteins | sample 1587721 | NCBI WGS metagenome assembly OIXA01 (sample SAMEA3888900, study PRJEB22519) | human gut metagenome | biome: human gut; feature: human-associated habitat; material: faeces | place: Denmark | collected 2013 | reverse complement strand
CCGTGCGCCTACGCTGCACCGTCTGGGCATCCAGGCCTTCGAGCCGGTGCTGGTGGAGGGCCGCGCCATCAAGCTGCACCCCCTGGTGTGTACCGCCTTTAACGCCGACTTCGACGGCGACCAGATGGCCGTTCACGTCCCCCTGTCCGCCGAGGCCCAGACCGAGGCCCGGGTGCTGATGCTCTCGGCCAACAACCTGCTGCGCCCCCAGGACGGCGGCCCTGTTACCATCCCCTCTCAGGATATGATCCTGGGCGCCTATTACCTCACCTTCACCCGGGATGAGGAGGGCACCGGCCATATCTTCGCCGACAAGAACGAGGCCATGCTGGCCTACGATGCCGGCGTGGTCACCCTGCACTCCCCCATCAAGGTCCGCATCTACAAGGAGATCGACGGTGAGATGCGCCACAAGCTGGTGGAGACCACCGTGGGCCGCCTGATCTATAACGAGGCCATTCCCCAGGACCTGGGCTTTGTGGACCGCACCGATCCCGAGCACATGTTCGATCCAGAGATCAACTTCGTGGTGGGCAAGAAACAGCTGGGCAAGATCATCGACAAGTGTATCAACAAGCACGGCTTCACCAAGTCCGCCGGTATGCTGGATGCCATCAAGGACCTGGGCTATCACTACTCCACCGTGGGCTCCCTGACCGTTGCCATTGCGGATATGACCGTACCCGCCAAGAAGTATGAGCTGATCGCCGAGACGGAGAAGGAGATCATCAAGATCGACCGCCAGTATCGCCGTGGTCTGATCACCAACGAGGAACGCTATCGCCTGTCCGTGGCTGCCTGGGAGAAGACCACCGCCGATGTCACCGTGGCCCTGCAGGAGAACATGGACCGCTATAACCCCATCTTTATGATGGCCGATTCCGGCGCCCGTGGTTCTATGGCCCAGATCCGTCAGCTGGCCGGTATGCGCGGCCTGATGGCCGATACTGCCGGACGTACCATCGAGATCCCCATCAAGGCCAACTTCCGTGAGGGCCTGTCCGTGCTGGAGTACTTCATCTCCTCCAGAGGTGCCCGTAAGGGCATGGCCGATACCGCTCTGCGTACCGCCGACTCCGGTTACCTGACCCGCCGTCTGGTGGACGTGTCCCAGGAGGTCATCATCCGGGAGGAGGACTGCGGTACCACCGACGGCATCGACGTGGCCGAGATCGAGGAGTATGGCCAGGTCATCGAGACCTTTGCCGAGCGTATCCATGGCCGGTATCCCTCTGTGGACATTGTGGACCCCGCCACCGGCGAGGTGCTCATCACCCGGGATACCATGATGCGCAAGGACGATGCCGAGAAGCTGGAGGCCCACGGCATCCACTCTGTGAAGATCCGCTCCGTGCTGACCTGCCGCTCCAGAAGCGGCGTGTGCTCTAAGTGCTATGGCATCAACCTGGCCATCGGCGAGCCTGTTGGCGCGGGCGAGGCTGTCGGTATCATCGCCGCCCAGTCCATCGGCGAGCCCGGTACCCAGCTGACCATGCGTACCTTCCACACCGGCGGCGTGGCCGGCGGCGACATCACCCAGGGTCTTCCCCGAGTGGAGGAGCTGTTTGAGGCCCGCAAGCCCAAGAAGATGGCCACCCTGTCGGAGATCGCCGGTAAGGTCCGCTTCGAGGATGCCACCAAGGGCAGCCTGCTGAACATCATCGTCACCGCCGACGACGGCGATACCCGGACCTACTCCATGCCCCACACCGGTCTGCAGGTGCGGGACGGCGAGGTCATCGAGAAGGGCCGCCAGCTGCAGGACGGCGCACTGAATCCCCACGATGTGCTGCGGATCCGTGGCGCTTCGGCGGTGCATAACTACCTCATTCAGGAGGTCCTGAAGGTGTACCGTCAGCAGGGCGTGGACATCAACGATAAGCACATCGAGGTCATTGTCCGCCAGATGATGCGCAAGGTCCGTGTGGAGGACGCCAATGACGCCACCGGCCTGCTGTCCGGCGCCATGGCCGACGTGCTGGAGGTGGAGGACGAGAACGCCAAGGTGCGGGCCCGCATCGCCGCCGGTGAGGTCAACGCCGAGACCGGTGAGCCGCTGCAGGAGGCCACCTATACCCAGCTGCTGATGGGTATCACCAAGGCATCTCTGGCCACCGATTCCTTCCTGTCCGCTGCCTCCTTCCAGGAGACTACCAAGGTCTTGACCGAGGCCGCCATCAAGGGCAAGGTGGACCATCTGGTGGGCCTGAAGGAGAACGTCATCATCGGTAAGCTGATCCCTGCCGGTGCCGGCCTGAACGCCTACCGCCATTTCGCTGAGGAGCTGGTGCCTGAGGAGGGCGCTGCCGACAGCGTATCCACGGAGGAGAACGTGTCTGCGGAAGAACCTGCCGACGAGACGGAGGAGTAAGCGATCCCTATCATAACGTACGGAAAAGAGCGCCCTGCGGGGCGCTCTTTTTTCTGCCCGGAAACGGAGGCTTTTCCCGATGGGCTGCGTTGGCCCATTTCCGGGGAATTGGTCATTTCGACGGCATAGCGGAATCTGAGGCCGGAAAAACGCAGAAAAATTCCGCCATACGGAATGAACGCTTGACGCAGACCGGCGGAGACGGTATGATAGAGAAAAATATCCGCCGGAGAAGGGAGAGCGCCATGATCTACTATACCGCCGATCTGCACGTTCACTATGCACAGCTGCTTCCCTCCCGGCCCTTTGCCACCGTAGAGGAGATGGACGAGGCACTGGTGAAGAACTGGAACGACACCGTGGGTCCGGAGGACACCGTCTATCTGGTGGGAGACATCGGCTGGAACGGCGGGCGGGTGCCGGGAGAGCTGCTGGAGCGGCTGTCGGGCCATAAGCACCTGATCCGTGGCAACCACGACACCGGCTATGAGGACGCCGGGCGGCTGTACCGCTGGTTCGAGACGGTGACGGACTTCAACGAGATCGACGACGGGGAGACGCACATCCTCCTGTGCCACTATCCCATGCTGTACCACAAGCGGGGCTACATGATCCACGGACACCTCCACCACGGACGGGGCCGGGACTATGAGCTGCTGCGGCAGCTGCCCCGTGTGCTGAATGCCGGAGTGGATGTGAACCGCTATCGTCCGGTGACGCTGGCGGAGCTGGTGGAGAACAACCGGGCCTTCTATGCCGGGGAGCGGGACGACGAGGTGCCAACACCGCCGCCTATGGAGCGAGGGCTGCCCGGCAGCTTGCCGGGAAAGCCGGACTTTCGACCCATCCCCCGGCGGAAGGAGGACGTATGATGCCGCAGGAAAAGGGAAGCGTGCGGTCGCTGGGCAAGGCGCTGGAGCTGCTGGAGCTGCTGAACCGGAGCCGGGTCCCCATGACCCTTCAGGCGCTGAGTCAGGCCTCCGGCTACCCCAAGAGCACCATCCACTCGCTGCTGGCCACCCTGCGGAGCTACGGCTGCATCCGGCAGGAGTCGGATGGCCGGTACTACCTGGGGACAAAGCTGTTCGAGTGGGGCTGCGGCGTGTCCGCTGCGTGGGAGATCACCCGCTGCGCCCGTCCCCATTTGGAGCGGCTGGCCCAACAGACCCAGTATACGGCCCTGCTCTCCTGCGTGGAGGGCAGCGACATCGTGGTCATCGACCAGCGGGTCAGCGGCACGGGGATCCAGGTGGCCTCGGAGATCGGCGGCCGTACGCCCCTTCACGCCACGTCGCAGGGGAAACTGCTGCTGTCCCAGCTACCGGATGCCACGGTGCGCTATCTGATGAACGGTCAGGGCATGGATCCCTTTACCCCCCATACCATCGTGACCCTGCCGGATCTGCTGGAGGAGCTGGAACACATCCGCCGGAAGGGCTGCGCCATCGAAAACGGCGAGTACAAGATCGGCTTGCGGTCCGTGTCGGCTCCGGTGTTCGACAGGGAGGGGCAGATGCGCTACACCCTGACAGTGGTGGGCCTGTTTCGCCATGTTGCCTCCGGGGAGTTCGAGGAGGCGGTGGACATGGTCTGCGCCGCCGCCGGGAGTCTCAGCCGGGAGCTGGGCTATCATGCGTAGAGCGTTCCGCCATACGGAATTGTGTTCTGCTTTGCGAAAAGGATATTTTCTTTTGCCGGGGCAGATGATAAAATAGACTTACGATAGAAAAGACTGCCGCCATGGTGCGGCGCTCTTTTCGGCGAGCGTGATATGCAAATGAGGATAACGGAGGAAAAACGATGAAGAGAACGAGTGGAAAGCGGTGGATATCGCTGGTACTGGCGCTGTGCCTGTGCCTGCTGGTTGGCTGCGGCGGCAAGCAGACGGGCTACGACCCCCTGAAAGGGGTGGAGACCCGGATGATCACCGACTCCGCCGGACGGCAGGTGGAGATCCCTGCCGAGATCACCCGCATCGCACCCAGCGGCTCCACAGCCCAGATGATCCTGATGCCGGTGGCCTATGACCTGCTTGTGGGGCTCAGCAGCAGCCCCAGCACGGCACAGATGTCCTATTTTCCGGAGGAGATGCGGGATCTGCCCACCTTCGGCCAATTCTACGGCAGCAAGGCCAACCTGAATATGGAGTCCCTCATCGCCGCCCAGCCCCAGCTCATTATCGACTTGGGCGACGCCAAGGACAGCATCGCCAAGGACATGGACACCATTCAGAAGCAGACGGGCATCCCCACCATCTTCATCGAAGCGGATCTGGATGATATGGCGGCGGCCTACCGGACGCTGGGGGACATTCTGGGGCGGCAGGAGCAGGCGGAGGAACTGGCGCAGTTCATTGACCGCACTGTCACCATGGCCCAGACCAACGCCGCAAAGATCCCGGAGTCTCAGCGACTCAAGGTGCTCTTCGGCACCGGATCCACGGGCCTTGCCTGCAACGCAGCCGGGTCCGTACAGGCGGACGTCATCGACCTTGTGGGGGCGGTGAACGCCATCATCCCGGAAGAAGTTACCAACCGGGGCGGCGGTACCACCGTCAGTCTGGAGGAGGTATACGCCGTGGAGCCGGATGTTATTCTGCTGTCCTCCGGCGGCCCCTACGATACCCTGACGGAAGGGGACTGGGCGGGCCTCACCGCCGTGCAGCAGGGGCGGTACTACGAGATACCGGGCCTGCCCTACGACTGGATGAGTTCCCCGCCGTCGGTGAACCGGGTGCTGGGCATCTGGTGGCTGGGGAATCTGCTGTACCCCCAGCTGTATGACTACGATATGACGGCTGTGGCACAGGAGTACTACCGGCTGTTCTGGCACTATGACCTGTCGGCGGAGGAGGCGGCCGGGATGCTGAGCCGATCCACCCTGCGGACGTGACCCCATACGGGGAGGAGAACCTGCGAGGAAGAAGTGCCATATCCGCCTGCGGCGGCTGACCCTGTGGATGCTGGCCTGCCTGACGGCGGCATGCCTGCTGCCGGAAAGGGCGGAGGAGCCGGCGCAGCCGGATCAGCCGGAGAATCCCACAGAGCCTGAAAAGCCCGGCGCCGGCGGCAAGCCCTCCGCCGGAGGGACAGATCCCTCTGCCCCGGCGGCAGTCAATCCGATGGACAGACCGGCCGCATCACCGGCGAACCCGGCGACGGCGCCGGTGTGCTGTATCTCAAAAAAGAGAGGGACGAATAAATGAGTACCTTGCTTCACAATATCCTGCGGGCAGCAGCCAGCGCCATGGAGATCCCGGTGGTGATCTGCCTGCTGCTGTTGGCGTTTTCCGCGTTTTCACTGGGTTGGTGGCTGGCGGAGCTACTGGGAGAGCGGCGGCATATGAACGCCAGTCTGCCCCGGCTGCTGGAGACCATGCGAAGCGGCTCCGGCAGCAGGAGGGCCTCTCCGGCGGCGAGGATATGGAAAAGCGGGGTGAGGTGTACTATGATGCCAAGACCGGCACCTATTACATCGTCCCCAATGCGGCGGGGAACTGACCCATGGAGAAGTTGATGGCCGGGCGGACCTACCGGCGGCGCTTTCTCCTGCTGGGCGGGGTGTGCCTGCTGCTTCTGCTGGGTTCCATGCTGGTGGGGCGCTACGGTCTGTCCGTAGACAAACTCCTGCATATGCTGTGGACAAGGCTCACCGGCGGCGCTGCGGACTGGTCCGTCAGCGACGAGAAGGTGGTGTTTGCCATCCGCCTGCCCCGCATTGCGGCGGCGGTGCTGGTGGGTGCGGCGCTGGCTGTCTCCGGCACGGCCTATCAGGGAATGTTCCGCAACCCCATGGTGTCGCCGGATATTCTGGGGGCCTCCACCGGCGCAGGCTTTGGCGCAGCGCTGGCTATCCTGCTGGGGGCCGGGTATTTCGGCATCTCCCTGTCCGCCTTCTGCTTCGGTCTGCTGGCCGTGGCAGCGGCGTGGCTGGTGAGCCGTCTGTCCCGCTCAGACCCCACGGTGGCGCTGATCCTGGCGGGTATGATGATCTCCTCCCTGTTTTCCGCCGGGACGTCCTTTATCAAGCTGGTGGCGGATACCCAGCAGCAGCTGCCCGCCATCACCTATTGGCTCATGGGCAGCCTCAGCTCCATCAAGGCCGAGGACGTGCGCTTTCTGGTGCTGCCGGTGGTGGTGGGACTGCTGCCGCTGTTTCTCCTGCGCTGGCGGATGAACCTGCTGACGGTGGGGGAGGAGGAGGCCCAGTCCATGGGCGTGCGGACGGGGGTATTGCGCCTGGTGGTGATCCTGTGCGCCACGCTGCTGACCACCGCCAGTGTGGCGGTGTCCGGCATGATCGGCTGGGTGGGTCTGGTGATCCCCCACTTCTGTCGTATGCTGTTCGGCTACGACTACCGGCGGCTGATCCCGGCGGCGGCCCTGTTTGGAGCGGCTTTCCTGCTGGCGGTGGATGACATCGCTCGGCTGGTGACCACCGGTGAGCTGCCTCTGGGTATCCTGACGGCCTTCGTGGGAGCGCCGCTGTTTCTGTATCTCATCATCACGGGAGGGCGACGGCATGAGCATTGAGGTGGAGAGACTCTCCTTTTCCTACGGCACTCACCCGGTGCTGCGGGATGTCAGCTTCCGGGCCGAGCCCGGACAGCTGGTGGCAGTGCTGGGGCCAAACGGGGCGGGGAAGAGCACCCTGTTCCGCTGTATGCTGGGCTTTCTGCCCCACTATCAGGGGAGCATCTCCCTGTGCGGGCAGGACGTGCGGCATCTGCCCCGGCGGGAGCTGGCCCATCTGGCGGCGTATATCCCCCAGTCCAGCCAGCCGTTGTTCGACTACACCGTCCGGGACACGGTGCTTATGGGCGCCGCCGGAGGGCTGGAGCCTCTGCGGCAGCCGGGACGGCAGCAGCTGGAGACGGCGCAGCGCATGATGGAGCTGGTGGGCATCGCCCCGCTGGCAGACCGGGGCATCCGCCGCATTTCCGGCGGCGAGCGGCAGCTGACCCTCATTGCACGGGCCTTGGCCCAGCAGGCGAGGATCTTGCTGATGGACGAGCCTGCCGCCAATCTGGATTACGGCAACCAGTTTAGGCTCCTGCAGCAGGTGCGCCGCCTGACGGAGCAGGGCTACACGGTGCTGCTGTCCACCCATGATCCGGAGCACGCCCTTCGCTTCGCCACCCATGTGCTGGCCCTCCACGGCGGCACGGTGGCGGCCTGCGGCCCGGTGGAGGAGATGCTGACGGAGGAGTTGCTGCACACCCTGTACCGTATCCCCCTGACGGTGGCGCAGGTGCCGGTCACCGGTGGCACGGTCCGCAGCTGCGTCTATGACCCGGCCAAGCCGTGAAGCTGTATATCATGCCCTATGGGGCTGCATATAAAAATTTTCAGAGAGGAAGGGACCTGCACAGAAAGCGACACAGGAAGCGTGTATCGGCGCTGCTGCTGACTTTGTGCATGGTGCTGAGTTTGGTGTTGCCGGTCTCGGCTCTGGACGGACAGGTGCAGGCAGAGCGGCGGGAAGGCTATGACGTTGCCGCCATCCACCATACGGACGGCGAAGGCAATGAGCGGCCTTTGCCGAGACGGCTTCCGGCTACGCCTATACCCTGCCGGAGGGCGTAACGGAAGAGCAGGTCACGGTGGAATACTTCTCCACCACCCGCTGGGACGGGGCAGTGGATCTCTCGTGGTATAACGGGACGGATACCGAGTTCAGCCTGACCACTCCGGCACAGCTGGCGGGTGTGGCAGAGCTGGTGAACAGCAATACCACCGACTTCGCCGGCAAGACCATCCGCCTGGGGGCGGACATCTCCCTGCTGCGGTATGAGGAGCCCGGCAAGCCGGGTGAGCCTTCCCGGCCCACCCAGCCGGAGAAACCCACTACGCCCGATACCCCCGCCACCGGCGACAGCAGCAACGTGACCGCCCTGTGGGTCGTGTTGGCGGTGGCTGGCGTGGGCATCATCGTGCTGGTGGTGCTGCTTGTCACTAAGCGCAAGAATAAGAAGGACTAAGCTTCATCGGGAGAAAGCCCTGCGGCCCACACGGGCCGCAGGGCTTTCCTGCCCCCGTCTGTGCCGAAGGGGAGGAGATTTTGCGCCGCCGGAGCCTTTTTCCTATTGTGCATCTGCCGCCGACATGGTATGATAATATCCGTAATGAGCAAGGGTAAACACGCCTGACAGCTTGTCCTTCCGGCGATTTTACGCTTCGTCTCGGTGGGCATCGGCCTGCCGGGGCGCCTCTATCCGGTAAAACTGGCGGCTCTGCCGCCTCTAAAGCATAAGGAGAGCGAAAAACTATGAAATTAGGTATCGTCGAAAGCGAGCCTGTTTCTGAAACTCTCCGCAAACGCACAAATGCCGATAAAGCTTGATAGGGCAGGCATTTTCGGATGAAGTCAAAACATAAAAGTTCCTATTTCCCTACGCATCCCCACGCAGAAATGGCGGAAAAACGGCGTAGAGGAACCGGCGGTACGCAGTTGCGAAAATCGCCTGCTGCAACATTACTAAGAATATTCAAGCTGCCCTGCGCACCGGCGCAGAGAGATACAAGGCGTTTCACTCCTTTGATCCTCCAAACAAAAAATGAGCCTTCTCCGTTTGGGATAGAAACGGAAAAAGCTCATTTGCATGGTACGCACCTGTCAAGCGGCGCAGAACTTTGGCAGCGCTATGCCTCATCCTCCGCCAGCATACGGTATCCGACGCCAAGCTCGTTGATGATGTAGCGTTTTTCGCCGGGCGTCACGCCCATTTTCTTGCGGATGTTCTTCATGTTGACTTGCAGCTTCTTGACGCTGCCATAGTCCGAATACCCCCAGACCGCCCGAATGATGGCGGCATACGTCAGCACCTTTCCGGCGTGAACGGAGAGAAACGCCATGATGTTGTATTCCGTCTGGGTCAGGTCGATCTCCTCTTTCCCTACAAAAACCTGCCGTGTATCATAATCGATCAGCAAATCCTGCAGGCGGAATTTCCCACCATGGGAACTTTCCTTCTCTTCGCTGTGCCGATGGCTGCGGAGAACGGCACGGATACGAGCCAGCAATTCCTCCGTGCCAAAGGGCTTGGTGATATAGTCATTCGCCCCCAGATCCAACGCCTCCACCTTGTCCCTCTCGTTGGAACGGGCGGAAAGCACAATGATGGGCACGGTGTCTGTCTCCCGAACTTCTTGAATCAAGCTCATACCGTCTCGATCCGGCAGACCAAGATCCAAAAGGATGAGGTCCGGATGATGGGAGGCATACATCATCATGCCAAGCTCGCAGGTTTCCGCACAGAGCACCTGATAGTCGCTGGTTTCCAGATTGGCTTTGATAAAGCTTCGGATGTTGGCCTCGTCCTCTACGATCAGGATTTTGTACTTGTTATTGCCCATCGTCCTCACCCCCTCTTTCCAGAGCAAAGCGGAATACCGCACCGCCGCCCTTCCTATTTTCCGCAGTGATTTCGCTGCCGTGCGCCTTGACGATGGCGGCGCACACGGATAGTCCGATCCCCATATTGCTGCGGGTCCCGTCCACCGGTGCGGCGGACTTTTCATAACTTCCGGTGAAAATCTTTTGAAGCGCATCCTCCGGGATGCCGCAGCCGTTGTCGGCAACCTCAAATACCGCCTTATCCCCCACAAGAGAAACGGAAAGCGTCAGCTCCGTCATGCCTTTTGCGTGGAATACGGCATTTTCCAGAAGATTCAGCAGTACCTGTTCAATAAGGAGCGAATCCATGGGAATGTCCACAAATTCCTCCGGTATCTGTGTAATGACCTTCTGATTCGGATACTTTTTGGAAAACTTCATGAGAACCGAGTCGATCAGCTCATCCAGAACCGTGGGCGTTTTCACGACTTCCACTTTCGCACCGTCGATCCTTGTAACCGACAGAAGATTTTCCACCATGCGGATGAGCCATTCGCTGTCCTCCTGAATTTCTCCCAACAGCTTGAGCTGCTGCTCCTTTGGCAGCGCATCATACTTGGAGATCAGCGTGGAGGAGGACCCGTATATGGAGGTGAGTGGTGTGCGCAGATCATGGGAGATCGCCCGCAGCAGATTGCCCCGCATTCGCTCTTTTTCATTCTCTGTCCGCAGCTTTTCCTGATCCCGAATGCGGCTGTTCAGCGTACTGGTGAAAACGGCAACTGCCAGCATAATGACGGCAGATAAGATGCTTTCCCCCACGAAAAAGTCGAAGACATAATAGGGATAGGTAAAGGCAAAATTCACCGCAAATACGCTGACGATTGCCGAAGTGATGCCATAGCAATACCCGTGGGTTTTCAGCGAGATCAAAAACACGCCGAACACAAAGATCATGGGTACCAGCGTCTGCATGGTAAAGAGCTTCTGAATCAGCAAATTGACGGCAAAGGCACTGCAAAAAATAAGGATCGAAAATAGAGTATCCTTTTGTCGCTGTCGATTCTTCATCATGCTTCTCCTGAAATTTATTGCGGTATCATACGCCATGTTTTTCGGTTTCGGGCGAAGCCCGGGAGAAAAACGGCTTAGATCCAGTGGTATAAATAACTGCCAGCAGTTATTATATCGCATAAGCGGAAGCGCTTCAAGATTTCTCACAGGAGGAGATTGCGCCGCACTCGTTTCTTTACCGAATCTACACCGGAAAAATGCTATAATATAAGCACACAATAAGCACACAGCAAAAAGGAGAAAGAGATCCGTGGAAAACGACAGTAGCGACGATAACGGTAACTGCTCTTATATGATCTGTTCGTATGTGGCATATCTACGCCCTTTGCTGCGGTATCGGGTATAGGTGTGTCTTTTTTGCATGAAATGATCGTATGAACAGAACATAAAGGAGTTTGAAGTGAATTATTTTGGAAGCATTTTCGCAATGGTGGCCTGCATCGTCATGTCCGCCTATTTCAGCGCCACAGAAACGGCATTCTCGTCTCTGAATAAGACCCGCCTCAAGGTGTTGGCGGACAACGGAAACAAGCGGGCAGCGCTGGCGCTCAAGCTGTCCCAAGATTATGACAAGCTGATCTCCACCATCCTGATCGGCAACAATATCGTCAATATCATGGTGGCGTCCATCGGCACACTTCTGTTCGTCGGACTTTACGGCGACATCGGTGCGACGGTTTCTACGGTCGTCGTAACGGTCGTTGTTTTGATTTTTGGTGAGATCACCCCCAAGAGTGTTGCAAAGGACGCCCCTGAACGCTTTGCTTTGTTCAGCGCACCCTTTATCCGCCTTTGGATTTGGGTGCTGACACCGTTGAATTTTCTCTTTTCTCAGTGGAAAAAGCTGGTTTCCCGCTTCTTCAAGACAGATGACGATGCAAAAATGTCCCACGAGGAGTTGCTTCGTTTTATGCAGGACGTGGAGCAGGACGGCGGCATTGACGAAAACGAGGGCGAGCTGCTGCGCAACGCCCTTGAGTTCCGAGACCTGACGGCGGCAGAAATTCTGACCCATCGAATCGACTTGGAGGCCGTGGACATCGGCGAAAGCCATGAGGAAATTGCCAGAGCCTTTACACAGTCCCGTTTTTCCCGCCTACTGGTCTACCGGGATACCATCGATCAGATCGTCGGCGTTCTTCATCAGAAGGACTTCTATATCAACGGCAAGATGACGGATCAGCCTATTGCGGAGATCATGACGGAGCCGCTGTTTGTCTATCAGCACACGAAGATCCGGGATATTTTGAAAATGCTCCAGCATCAGAAGTCCCATGTCGCCGTAGTCGTAGACGATTTTGGCGGCACGCTTGGTATTGTTACGATGGAGGATATTCTGGAAGAACTGGTCGGTGAAATTTGGGACGAACACGACGAGGTGGAAGAAGATTTTGAAAAGCTGGACGAGAATACCTACCGCGTGGACTGCTCCGTCAGCTTGGAGGATTTTATGGAATTCTTTGACGTCAAGCTGGAATCGGACAGTGTTTCCGTCGGCGGCTGGGTCATGGAGCAGCTGAATAGAGTCCCCAGTAAGGGCGATTCCTTTACCGCTCAGAATTTGGAGATCACGGTCTCCGATCTGAGTGCGTACAGGGTATCCTTCATCACAGTCAGGCAATGTGGCGTCTGCTTGACCTGCGAACAATAAATCGATCGCACGATTCATAAGGGGTGAGGATGATGTCGGAAGAAATGGTTTGCAGAAAGCACCGCCTTTCGTCTTTTCAAATTATCATATTGGGCTTTGCCGGGGTCATTCTGTTGGGTGCGTTGCTGCTGATGCTGCCGCTTTCCACAACAGCCGGGTGCGTAACGCCATTTCATGAGGCACTTTTCACTGCGACCTCCGCTGTTTGTGTGACGGGTCTTGTGGTGCAGGATACCGGCAGCTATTGGTCGGTCTTTGGTCAGACGGTGATCCTGACGCTGATTCAGATAGGCGGGCTCGGTGTTGTCACTGTGGCGGCATCGTTTGCGCTGCTGTCCGGGCGAAGGATCTCTCTGATGCAGCGCAGCACCATGCAGGACGCCATCTCAGCGCCGAAGGTCGGAGGGATCGTCCGGCTGACACGGTTCATCCTGCGGGGAACATTTCTGATCGAACTGATCGGTGCGCTTGCCATGCTGCCGGTGTTTTGCCGCGACTACGGATGGTGCGGGATCTGGATGGCAGTATTTCACTCCATCTCAGCCTTCTGTAATGCCGGTTTTGACATTGTAAATGATGGTATTCTGTTTAATTCTTTGATGGGATATGCTGCGAATCCAATTATCAATCTGGCAATCATGCTACTGATTATCATCGGCGGACTTGGATTTTTGACTTGGAGCGATATTTGCACCAACGGCATCGACATAAAGCGATACCATATGCAAAGCAAAGTTATCCTTACTGTTACCTCAGGATTGATACTGGTTCCAACAGTCTACTTCTTCTTTTTCGAACTGGTACATCTTCCGTTTGCAGAACGCTTTTGGGGAGCCTTGTTCCAAGCCGTTACGCCGAGAACAGCAGGCTTTAACACCGTGGACTTGAATGCAATGAGTGAAACTGGACAGATGATTACATCATTGTTGATGATCATCGGCGGTGCACCCGGTTCTACGGCAGGAGGTATGAAAGTTACTACCTTTGCAGTAATGATATCTGTCGCAGCGGCAGTCTTTCAAAAACGTCAGAATGGTTGTTTCTTCGGGCGACGCATCGATGATGATACCGTAAAAAATGCGGCAACGGTGTTCTTTATGTATATTTCGTTCTTCTTGGTGGAATAGCAATCAGTAAACTGGAAAATCTTCCGCTTGTAACTTGCCTGTATGAAAGTGCATCGGCGGTTGGCACAGTCGGGTTGACACTGGGTATCACACCGGAACTTGGAGCTATAAGCAAACTGATTCTGATTGCACAGATGTACATTGGCAGAGTTGGTGGGCTGACGCTGATCTTCGCTATACTGCCAGCAACAAAAAACACATTATCAAAACTCCCTGTCGAGAAAATCTCGGTAGGTTAAGAACAAGGAGGTTCTGTTATGAAATCGGTATTATTGATTGGTCTTGGACGATTTGGCAAGTTTATTGCTATGAAGCTGCACACTATGGGACATCAGGTTATGGCAGTAGATACCAGTGAGGAACGTGTAAATGCGCTGCTTCCTTATGTTACCAATGCACAGATTGGAGACAGCACCAATGAAGAATTCCTTGCTTCTCTGGGTATTGGCAATTACGATTCCTGTATTGTTGCCATTGGAGATAACTTCCAAAACTCTTTGGAAACCGCTTATCTGCTGAAAGAATTGGGTGCTAAAAAGGTTATTGCCCGTGCATCTCGTGGGATACAGGAAAAGTTTCTGCTACGTAATGGCGCAGATGAAGTGGTCTACCCTGAAAAGCAGTTGGCTGCATGGACAGCGATCCGTTGTTCCTCTGATAATATCTTGGAGTACTTTGAACTGGATAACGAATACGCTATTTTTGAATTGGAAATCCCACATGAGTGGAATGGAAAACCCATTGCACAGTTAGACATTCGTAAAAAGTTTGGCATCAATATGACCGTTGGTGTATATGCTGAAAACCAACCAAGTGTGGAAGTACTTGAAATTCGACAAGCTCTTGATCAAGTTGTAAGTTTATATACTCATGTAGTACAAGTACATGCCTTTTACGTACACGAAGAAAAGAAAGTTATCTACTACGATATTATCTTTGATTTTGACGAAGAAGATCCGCATGGTACATTAGAAAAAATTAAAGCAGAAATGCAAAAACGCTGCCCTGAATATACACAATTTGCTATTGTGGATACTGACTTTAGTAACTAGTTCAAAAAATATAGTTATGTTATA
>OIXA01004028.1_pt1 | contig 14634 bp, 12 predicted proteins | sample 1587721 | NCBI WGS metagenome assembly OIXA01 (sample SAMEA3888900, study PRJEB22519) | human gut metagenome | biome: human gut; feature: human-associated habitat; material: faeces | place: Denmark | collected 2013 | reverse complement strand
CTCTGATGGCATTCCCTCGTCAACCAATATCAATTTCTCAGAATTAAACGACAATCCCTACTTACAAGAAAGGAGTGAAAGACCCTGTAGAAACATTCAGCGATTGGAGCGTGCTCGGAGCCAATGTCATTACCTTGGGCAATAAGGGCTACATCTTTATCAATCCAAAGTCGGACTATGATGAAGTAGCAATAACGCAAGGTAATGGCGTAAGTGCTCTCGAAACACTGGCTGTATATGGACTTTATCTGCGCAACGACAAGGACGGTGACGGCACACCTGACGTGGACGAGCCAGCAGACGACTGCAAGCAAGACCTCGTTTTCCAAGAGAACGAGAAGCTTAGCGATAAGAGAGCAAAGACTTACAAGGAAAATCTGACGATGTATTTCCAGCGCTCTTTCGTGGGTGGCAGTTGGAACTCGCTCATCATGCCTGTAAGCTTGACCAAAGCACAGTTTACCCAAGCCTTTGGCGAAACGGCACAGCTTGCTCAGGCAAACAAGGTTTACGAAGCAAACAACGGCAATTTGGTCATCGGATTCAGTCTGGTGGAGGAAACTGATGCGCAAAGCCCATATCTGGTTGCCAACACGCCTTACATCATCAAGGTCGCTCAAGATTTTGTTGAAAAACATATAATAGCAGAAAATAACCCCCTGCGGACTATCGATGCAGGACCTTTAACGGGTCAGGTTTATACTGTGGACAATTCGCTCGCAGCTGGTGGCATAAGCTACACATACGACGATGCCAAAGCAAACGATCCTGTTATCGTCGACTTCTCTGTAGATGAAGCCATCACAACCAAGTGGCGTATGACCGATTTGAAGTTTAAGGGCAGCTATAATAATCATCAGAACCTTGATGCAGGCAACTACATCTGGAACAACGGCAAGCTCTATCACCTCACCAAGACCAACCACTGGATGAAGGGTTACCGCTGCTGGCTTGATCCTTCATGGGTTAACCCTGAAAATGCCAAGCTTATTACCTTTGGTTTCGGAGATGGTGAGACCACGGGCATAGACGTGCCTTTTGCCGACATCAGCACAAACAACACCAAGGTGTACAACCTTAACGGTCAGCGTGTAGACAATATGCTGGGTGTGCAGCCAGGCATCAACATCGTGAACGGTAAGAAGGTGGTTGTTAAGTAAGAAAAAGGGTTTAGAGAACAGAAATGTTTTTAAAGAACAGAAATGTTTTAGAGAACAAAAAAAGAATTTATGAAAAAGAAAAAATATATAGCTCCTGCAATCAGCATTACGGTTTGCGACATGAAGTGTAGTTTCCTCGCTGCTTCAGATCCAAGTCCCATCAAGCAATGGGGACCTGACAATGATCTCGATGGCATTTACGAAGAACGAGAAGGGGATCTGGATGACGAAATAACAGGTTAAAAGCAATATGGCAGTTTAATAACTGATGTTAAAAAATAAGCCTTTTATTATATAAAGAATAAGCCTTCTATTATATAAGTATTATACAAGGCAACACCCAAAAAGAGGTTGTATCAAACTATTCGTTTAGATACAACCTCTTTTTTGTTACCGTAATGTTATCTAAAAATGCCTTTTAAATCATCGTACCCCGACCGAGGTACGCATGTACCCCGACCGAGGTACACATGTATCCCGACCGAGGTACACATGTACCCCGACCGGGGTACGATCACTTTAAAGCCTGTTTCGCATGACATTACAGCCTGTTTCGCATGACATTACAGCCTGTTTCGCATGATTTTAAAGCCTGTTTTGCATGACATTAAAGCCTGTTTCTTTTTGTGATTTTCGCGTTGCCATATAATCCTAAACATTCATTCCCACGAATACCAACCATAATAGCCAGGTGCAATTTCATGCCATGGACCTTTGCGTTTGGCTGTGTATTTGTATGTAAGCTCAAGCAGCACACTTAAAAACCTTTTATACTCATCCGAATATATAATGCTCTCAGCACCATTATCCGACGGCTTGTTGCTCATTATGTTTTGTGTAAAGTAAAACCAGGACCTATTAGTCTTGCCAGTTGTTTTGCAAATGTCGACAATAACGCCGCCAGGTCCAGGATCTTCCTCAATGACGTACTTTAAACAACGATAGTATTTGTACTTTTTCTTTGTTTTGTAATAGTAAAAATCCAATATGGAATTGCGAATATATTTGACAGTGTCTTCACTTAAATCATCAATTTAATCCATTTTATTTCTGTAGAATCGCCATGTGAAAGAAAAGACATCCAAAAAATCGTGGTGTCTTTTGTTACCTCTACATTCATGTTTCCTGTATATCGTGGCAAATCATCCACAGAAATACGGATAGTGTCTCTAAGCACCCTTACAGGTACCTTTCCTTCAGCATAATTAACTGCACAAAATAAAGCAATTAAGAGCGTTATTAAACATTTAATAGTCTGTTTCATATCTTTTTCTGTTTTTATTTTTTTACCTAAATACACTTTTAGAGCTTTGTCAATGAAGTTTTATTCTTTCTCAGCAGTATATGGATAAAATATCTTGTCATTCTGCTTCGTCGTAAGTTCTTAAATTCAACGAATATTTATTATCTTCGTCTAACATTGTTGAGCAAAGATTTTTTATCTGTACATTTCTATAGTGTTCTCCAACCACTTGCATATTTCTTCTTGCAAGGTTTTAGGTTTCAACACTTTAATCATGTTGCCGAAACTCATCAACTTCATGTAAAAGTCGTAGGTGGGGCGTAGCTTGAGTTCAAAATCGGCATAATCGTCGCATGCGAATATCTCCCTTTGTGTCGGATGAAGCGGTAGTGTTCGCATGTAGTTTTGATGATATTTGTCTGCCCTAAGAATGATTGTTTGTAAAGGCACAGATTCGTCTAAAACAATACCGAAAAACTCTGCAAAATAATCTTTTGCGTTAAAATCGTCAGGTAAGACAAAGCGGGTGTTGCTAATCTCCACAGCTTCTATCCTGTCAAGAGAGTATAGTCGCAAATTTTTATGCTCTGTGTTTCTTGCCAGCATGTACCATCGTTGTGCCGACATCTTAACGCAGTAGGGCTCAACGAGAAACCTTTTTGGCTCCTTCATGGTGAAAGCCTTGAACGTTATGTGCAACATGTTGTTCGACTTCATTGCCTCAAGAACAGTAGACAGGTGGTCTTGGCTTGACGGGATGTTTTCCGTTAATATCCGGTCGTGTATTGAGAGGTTGCTTGACAAGGTTTCAGCTGTGCCATAGGTGTTTAGAAGCCATGTTCGCAGTTTGCCTTCGCTCAGCTCTTTAGGATTGGCTATATAATAATGGTATCCGCCGCGCTGCTCACAATCAATCAATATTCCAAACAAGTCGAGAATGCCGCTTTTCCATCTGTCGAAGGTCTGCCGTGGCAAATCATCACCACGGCTTAGATCGACATTAGCTCGCCATTTCTCGTTGAGTTCCTTCAGCGTGATACGTCCTGCACGGTGAATTGTTTTTACAACCCAGATATATTTAAGAATTAGAGACATAGAGAAGTGGCTTAATTGTTGTTATAGCCAAACTCACGAGTGCCAAACTTACGCTTGTAGAGCGATTCGCGGTCAATGGCATGTTCTTCAAGAATCTTAAGTGGCAAGGTCTCCAATATGCACCATTGAAAATTCTTTCTTGCATAAGCGGCATCTTTTTCTATAAGGGGCTTCAGATCCTTGTCGCCACCATGTCCTGTGTCGGCATAATCAGCCCATCGTCCCCATATTCCTTTGGTGTTATATGTGGAGCCTACATATTGTTTTCCTGTCGCTTTGTCCAGAATAAGATAGATGCCGTTACAGCTTTCCAACTTCGCTTTCCATTCTGGATTATTTGTCTCGAAGATCATTTTCAGCTGGGTATAGTTAAGAACGACATCCTCAAAACGGCTAAAGACGGGAATGTTGTTCTCTTTAAGTCCACGGTCAATCTTTATGACAGGCATCTGGTTGGCATAATTCTGAAGCCAACTTAAAGGGTTTTTCCATTCTATAACAATTCTCTCTTTCAGCAAGTCGAATCCTTCAAGCTCTGAAAAATTAAATTTAGCCTGAGACTCTCCATTGTAATCTTCTATTTCCTTTATAACACCGTTGTTTTTGAAAACACCGACAAATCTTGATGATGTACTTTCTTCGCCGATGAAAGCCACGATATAGTCTACGTCTTTGAAACGCTTAGCCACTTGTTCGCTTTGGTAGCTAAGAAACACGTCATGCTCATTAAGGTATAAATCAAAAAGCGAGTTGGCGTACTCTTTGCCATCAATGAGTTTCACTTTTCTGTTGTCCTTATGTCTAATGAGACGGATGCGTTTCTTGTCTGCTTTGTCAAACTCTTCGTTTCGACCTCCAAGGAGGTCTTGAAAAAATATTATATAATCTTTCATGTTCTTTGTTTTTTGTTTTTTTTGTTTTTATCTCCAATCGAATTCCTCTATACCGAGTATTTCCAACCCCAAGTATTTCCAAACTTCTTTGTCAAAGTTTGGCGTGTATCGCGCCATGGTGCGCAATGTTTTTTCTTCTTCGCCATTATGGATGGTGTTGTTGTATGTCAGCGCCTTGTCCCATACAGGTATCGGTTCTTCGCAAGGGTCAAGTTGGTAGAAAATTGTCCCAATGCGCTCTAACTGATAACCATCCTCTTTACACATGTCAAGAGTGAGCGAATAGTTGTCAAGCGGAAAACCGTAAAAGCCTTCCCCTGACATGGTGCGCGGTGATGCTAAGCAGAGAGCACCAAGTTCATAGCCGTCTTTTTCTTTCACCATTACGATATCGCCAGTGAACATCCTGCTACCTTTGCTGTCGTCATATCCCGTGTCTATTCCTGCAAAGATGGAGCGAAACGTGTAGCCGCGTCCTTCACAACGATGCCCAAAATAATCTTCTACAATGTCGGGGTTGTGGTCTTCTACAAACTCCTCGCTTTGTTGCCATACATACAGGCCTCCGTCGTCCCAAAAGAAGAAATCGCCAAAGTAGGCATATCCAAACTTGTTCCTGTTGATGACATAGCGAATGCGAGGACAGCAATGAGCTTTAAAGATGCCCAATCCTATTTCGTCTTTGTAGCGTTCGCAGAGGCTGTGAAGCATTTCTTCATTTAACACTTTGGGCATGGTCACCGCATTGTGCTTGTTCTTTGTTTTTTCCATAATTGTTGCGTTATTGGTTTTTGGATAATGCAAAGATATAAAGCTCATGCCTCATTTTGCGTTACACGTTTATAAAAACTTATTATCAGTTTCTTACACCACATCAAAACGCAGGTCGTCAAGGAGCGACTTATAGGTTTTCCTGAACGTGCTCACCTCCTCGTTCTTTATGTTGCTTTGGCTTACTGAGCCCTTTTTCAATGGGGCTCAATTGTTAAAAGTCGTGGTCCCAATAAAGATGTCTGCGATGATTGCGGGCAATGAAGTCGATATTGCGAGTAAAGATATGCTTACCCAATTCGCTTGGATAGTTTCCGCTTAAATCACCATCCTGTAACATGTTGTTCTCAAGCAGATAATGCAGCAACTCTGGATGCATGATTTCCGTATTGATAAGAGCATCCATCGTTTCTTGTTGCAATGTATACGCATCACATTTCTTGTAGTAAGGGTTATAGCTGCATTTTATTGCATGAATGATGTCTGGTGCAAAGATTATTCCTGCCTTCTCTGAAATAAAAACAACCTGCTGGCCAATTGGCAACTGATAACCAAAATGGTCCATATCCATTTCTGGCGTTATTTTCTTCAACCATGCTTTCAGCTGTTTTGTGTCCTCAAAAAAAGCAAGGCGCTTACCTTTTGTACGTTTCATATATAAAGGATAGGCACATTCGTAAGACTTCTTCAATGTAGCCTGCTGCTCATGCTTCTTGTCATAAATGGCTTTATTCGCGTTGAACACCACACCATTGATTTCCCAATCATTGTCAGCAAACTTTACAAGTGCTGTACAAAAATAAGAGCCTTTAAAGATGATGTCAGGATAAGCGTTCTTCATTTTAAACTCTTCGTCATTCGAGTTCTTCACCACAGCATATTCTGAATCAGCATCAATCACCTCAAACAAATCTTGCTGGCAATATTTTAGAGACCTTAGTTTTTCAGACTCCTCATGCATGTCATTTTCCAAATACATGTCAGCCAACCATAGATGGGCCTTTTCCGCCATTGGTCCTATCTCGCAATTCATGGAGAAAGAAGTTTCTGCATAGTAGGTTGATTCACTTTTGTTAAAATGCTCTAAGTAAGAGTCGACATATCTCTCAAACCTGTCTTCCGATAAAGGAGAGCAGAGAAGGTAGGAGCGACGAAGCCATATCAGCACATGCTTCAACTTGAAATAGTCGTTAGCCGTGTCAGGGTTATAAATGAAATGATGCAAAGCCCAGTTCTCTTCTACCTCATCATCCTCTGTAAGAACCTCCATAATGATGTTTGATGCGTTTTCCTGCATTGCTAAAGGATTGAGGAAACGGTCATCAAAATTTCTGGACAAAACAAACCAGACCAACAGTTCCACTTCTTTCATGTTCACATCATTCTTGTCAAGAACATCAAAGTCGTCGAAGAAAGGCAACGAGTGTGCATATTTGAGCAAGTGCTTTCCCACAAATGCGTTCCATAGCCCGATGTCAGACATCTTGTCCTCATAGTAGATTGCCACATTGATGGCAATTTCTTTCTTCAGCTTGTCATCATTAGGCAAATTGATGTCCATGTCCTTCATTCTGTCATAAATACGATTTGCCACATCCACATACATGGGGCATGGCTGAATTCCAATGGGATAGTATGGAGAAAAATCGTATGGAAAAATAGTTCGTTTCATTTCTGTATAACGGTTATTGGTGCTTATTTTTATCTCTTGGAGCCTGTTTGTTTGCCTTTTCAGACGCTCCATATCTCTGTTTTTGATTTATAATGCAAAAAAAACACTTTTATCTGAATAAAAGCATAAACTCATCTTAAGCATAAACATCAGCATTAGCTTAAGTTGGGGCCGCAAGCGGGAGAAAGAAAAACTATCAGCTTATTCCTAACAGCTCAATCTCGAAGACGAGGGTAGACCCTCCAGGTATGCCCGGCTGCGAGAACTTGCCGTAGCCCATAGAGGCGGGGATGTAAACCTCCCACTTGTCGCCTACGCACATCTGCTGCATGGCAACAATCCAACCTTCTATGAGGTCGCACAGACGGATGGCAAGAGGGGCACCACCACGACTGCTGTCAAACTTCTTGCCGTTGATGGTGCGACCGGTGTAATGGGCCGTCACGATGCTACGCGGCGAGGGATGACGACCGTCGTTCACGCCTTCGCTCAACACCTTATAATAAACTCCACGAGGAAGGGCCTTCACGCCATCCTCTTCTGCTTTTGCGGCAAGCCAGTCGAGGTTTGCCTTGGCATATTCTCTCTTGTTCATAATGATTTTTACCTGTTTTTATGTTTTCTGCCTTGGGTTATAAGACAAAGGGGGACAATCTTTATTTTTTATTCCTTATTATCTTCTCTTTCTTTTCTTTCTTATTTGTTCTTGCTTGCGGGTCTTGCTTGCGTTGTTTTAAAGACAATAGAGACAATAGGGACAATTTTTTCCTTCCTCTATTTTTCTTTTCCTTCTTTTTTACTTTATTCGTTCTTCCTTTATTCGTTCGTTCCTTCTTTTTATTTATTTATTTCCTTCCTTCTTTTTCCTTCCTTCTTTTCTTTTTTCTCCTTCCTTTATCTTTTGTCATTTCTCTTTTCTCTTTTTCTTTCCTTTATTTTGTATTCTTCCTAAAGCAAAACAGCTTGAGGATGGTGGCGGCTACGGGGGAGAGCACGCTGGCGGCAAGGGCGAAAGCAAAATAGACACGGTAGCCATAATAGCGTTGAAGGCTACCAGAGTAGAGGCCTGTGAGGAAGAGCGACAGGAAGAGGAGGGCGATGCCGATAGAATAGAACGTGGGGCGGAATTTGCCGCAGCTGTAATAGGCAAGGAAGCTCATGAACGTTATCACGACGACGCCGATGGCGGCATGTGAGAGAAACACCCACACGTTGACAAAAGCAAGCGAAGAGGTGGCAATGTGGCTGAGCACCATGCCGGCGATGGCTGGCAGAAGGGAGGCTGCCGAGAAGGGCAAGAGAAGGCGATGGAAAGGGTAACGCTTGAGAAAACGTAAACAAAGGAGGACGCCAATGGTCAAGCCAATGGTGCCTACGGTGCCAACGGTGAGGCCATACTCTTGGGGCGAGAGGCCGAGACCGCCACGGTGGGTGGAGTCGATGATGAACAGGGACGACACAACCCATGTGAGACCCTGAGGAAGCATGAAGAGCATGAAGAACATGGCGCCTATGCTTACAGAACGTTTGCCGAAGAACAGGCGCACGGCGCGGAGCAGTTCGTGCCTGTTGGCAAGGTTGTTGATGTCGGCATCGGATGAGGAGGGGCTGTTGCGTTTCCACACTTTAAGCAGGTGAAACACCCATAGAAGGCTGTAGAACAGAGCTGCCACACGAAGAGTGGTGGCCCAGGCCGATTGGGGGTTGCGCGTTACAACCTCCATGTTGCCGGCAAACATGGTGAGGAAGCCCACGCAGAAAAGCAGGCTTACAGAATGGAACGCCACGAAGAGGGGGCGCAGAACGGTGGGATAGGGGTTGCACGTTATTTCTTTGTAAAGGCTCTCTGTTGACAGATTGTGGATGGTGGCTGATGTCGTGATGACGATGAGCATAATCATCGATTGTTGAAACCACAGGTCAGAAGCAACAGATTCTGACATGAGAAGCAAGGAAAGGGCAATGACCAGTTCGGTGGCAAGGAGCCACACGTCCTTGCTCCATCCCACGCGCCGGAGCAGCAGATGGCAAGCGGGGCGTATGATGACCCACGGAAGACATGCAAACGAGATGTTGAAAGCCACGGTAGAGTTGTTCAGACCGAAGCGTTTAAACATGACAGCCAACAGAAAGATTATGGCAAAGGGCACCCCATTGGCTATGCTCATGGTGGCAAGCCATAGGCGGTCGGTCCAATGGAGGTCTCTCCTTGAACCAACAGTTTGCTGACAATCGGTCTGTTGGCTGTCTGTTATCATAAAGATGTTGTGTTTTTATTTCTTTTCACCAACCTTCTTTCCGAAGTTGGGATCCACTTTAACGAAGTAGCATACAAGGATAGTGGCGGCGCAGCAGATCATCGTCCACACGAAGAAGTGGCGATAGCCGATGGTCTCCTGGAGCCAGCCGGCACCCATGCCGGGGAGCATCATGCCGAGGGCCATGAAGCCTGTACAGATGGCGTAGTGTGATGTTTTGTGTTCGCCCTCTGAGAAGTAGATGAGGAACAACATATACGCTGTAAAGCCGAAGCCATAACCAAACTGCTCAATGAACACGCACAGGTTGACAACGAGGAGCGAGTGGTCCTGGAAGTAGCTCAGGTAGACGAAGGTGAGGCAGGTGAGCGACATGCTCCAAGCCATGGGGTGCAGCCATTTCTTCAGACCGCCCTTGGCTGCCACGATGCCGCCAATGATGCCACCGAGCGTCAGACCAACGATGCCCACGGTGCCATAAACAAGACCCACCTCCTTGGTTGTGAGACCCAGACCACCTTTCTCCAGCGGGTCGAGGAGGAACGGATTGATGAGCTTCACGAGCTGTGCCTCGGGCAGACGGTAGAGCAGCATGAAGAGAATGGCCACTAGGGCTTGCTTCTTGTGGAAGAACGCCTTGAAGGTGGCAAAAAACTCGTGCATGATGTTGCTTGCCGTTACGTTGGGCACGGGGTGGTCGCTGGCTGGTTTGGGCAGCACGGCGGTGTGGTAGATGGCGCATGCCAGGAAAAAAGCTGACAGGACGACGAACACCACGAGCCATGCAAACGGTATGTTGCCGCTCGACTCTTCGATAAAGCCGGCGAGGATGACGAGCAGACCCTGGCCTGCAACGGTGGCTATGCGGTAGAAGGTGCTACGGATGCCTACATAGAACGACTGTTCGTGCTCGGTAAGCGCATGCATATAATAGCCGTCGGCAGCGATGTCGTGGGTTGCCGATGAGAAGGCCACAAGCCAGAAGAAGGCGAGCGTGAGCCTGAAGAAGAAGGGGGTGGGGATGGAGAACGCTATGCAAGCAAAGGCGATGGCGATGGCCCACTGCATGGTGAGGGTCCACCAACGCTTGGTCTTGATGAGGTCAACGAAGGGGCTCCAGAAGGGTTTGATAACCCATGGAAGGTAAAGCCAGCCGGTATAGAGGGCGATGTCGGTGTTGGAGATGCCAAGACGCTTGTACATGATGACGGAGATGGTCATCACGGCAACGTAAGGCAGACCTTCAGCAAAATAGAGGGTCGAGATCCATGCCCACGGATTGATGTTCTTTAGTGATTTCATTGTTTACGGTTTTAGTTTTTTAGTAGACAACTGACAAGTGACGAGTAGACCAGGAAGTGGGCTGTGTGTGCCGACGGGGCTGACCGTCGGGCAACAGCGGCTTGGCTCCTTGTCTGCCCGTCACTCGTGTTATTGTCTGTTGTTACTTATACAGTTTTTTGAGATCGGCCGTACGATAGTAGTGCAGCAAGATCTGGTCATACTTATAGCCTTGAGCGCCCATCACAGCGGCACCAATCTGGCACAGGCCAACGCCATGCCCCCAACCGGCACCGATGAGTGTGAACTTCTGTGGCACGCCGTCCACAACGTCGGCCTTGTCGGTGACGAAGGCGCTGCTGTAGAGGTGTGACGTGCTCAGCACGCGGCGTATCTCAAGCTCCTTGCCGATGGTGAACGAGCGCTTGCTGCCCACAATCTTGAGCTTGCACAGACGACCGCTCTTGCCACGCTCCACGGGAACGAGGTCGAGGATGTCGCCAAGATCCATCTTCATCTTCTCGGTGATGAGGTCATGAAGCTCCTGCTGGGTGTACTCTACGCGCCAACGATAGAAGTCGGTGGTCTCCTGGTCGAAGTCGTTGAGCACCTGTGACAGGATGGTCTTGTCGTGGGTGTTGCAGAACGCGTCGGGCGCTGTGCGTATCCACTTGTCGGCCTCTGCCTCGACGGTGAGGTCAGGAATGGTGTCCTCGTCCTTCACGCCCTTGGCTGTGTCGCGCACGGCAAGGAGGTAAGGCATCTTGATGTTCTCCCAACAATATTGATACTCCTCGCTCACACCGCCACAGCTCTTGCTGAAACGGGCATCGCAGATGTCGCCTTCAGACATGAGCACCTCTCCACGCGTGGCTCCAATGGCCACGGCCACGTTGGGACTCGTCTCCTTGGTTATGCCCTGGTAGCGCTGGCAATGGTCGTCGGCACACACGTCGAAGATGGTGTGGTCCTCGCGGTCGTACCAGCGTATGAGCTCATCGTCTTTCTTTATGAACGAGAAGAAATTGTTGGAACCCTCTTTGAGCTTGCGGCGCTTCTCTATCTGTGCGAGCAGCCAGCTGCGTGAGATGACCGAGTGGGCCTTGAGCAGTTCGAGGCTCGAGGTGGCACTCATCTCGCTTGAGATGACGCTCTCCAGATATTTCTCCACAGGCAGGTCGTTGATGGCGCAAATCTTGTCGGCCTCCACTACCAGACGTAGCGTGCCGAGGAAGGTCTGCGTCTCCTTGCGCTCCCAGTGGAAGTTGACGCCGATGGTCACGTCGTGAAGCGAGAAGGAGCAGTCGGGCGATGATGGATGGAACGTCAGTTCGCGATACTGGTTGCCGTTCCACATGATGCCGCCTTCGCAAAACTCAACGGTCTGCTCGCCAACGATGCTTTCGCCCTTGGCTGTGTAAGGCTTGTTGAGGGCGAACGAAATTTTCTCGCCGCTCACGATGCCTACCGACACGTTGGGCTCCTTGCCGTTCATGGGCAGCTCCTCCGTGCTCTCGCTCTGGCACAAGGCTTTAACCTTGGCAGCAATCGCTTCGACAGCGGCTTCGCTCACGCCACATTCGGCGATGATGGCCTGTGCCTGCTCTCCTGTCAAGCCTTCAAAGTCGGCAGGACGGGGTGTGATGAGCATGCCTGACATGTCGAGCGCTCCCGGGCTTACGAGCACCTTGCGGCTCTCGTCTTCCTCGAAGTAGCAGTCGGGACGGTGCATGGCGCGCGGTATGACAACAATGACGAACTCGTCGTTCTGTCGCCATGCCACGATGTTCATCATCGGCTCGGTCTCGTCTTCGCGTTGAGGCATAGAGGCGTAAACTTTCTGGAACGCCTTCACGCCTGCCTCCTGTGAGTGGCTCACGATGGCAATGGCTCCTGTCACGAAGCCGTGTACCACCGAGATGGTGGCATCGCCGTTGGTGAACACCTCTTCAAGGTTGCGGCTCAAGCGTTGCCAACCGCTTTGTAGGGGCACGATGCCGCTTGTACCTGCTTGCAGGTGCATGTGGTCGGGTGCCGATGCTCCACACTTGGGACCATTGTAGAACACCATAAGCTCGGGATACTCGGTGAGCACCTTGTACATCTCGCCAATGTGTTCCTTGATGCTCTGCGGTGTGTGGCTGTTGTTTGGAATCGTGAAGTGGGTGGGCAGGATGGGGAACGGGTTCACCAACAGCGTGAAATCGTTGTCGATGTGTACCTCGATCTGCTGCTCTGGACGATTCTCGGCGCAGAGGAAGCAACGACGCTTCTTAAGAGTGGCTTGGTCTATTTTGGCTCCCGTCGATACCATACGGGCTGGGTTGAATTGTAGCCTTATTGTGTTCTCGCCAACTGAGAGGTCACGAGTCTTCACATTCTGCAAGTCGCGGAAGTGTTGCCGTGCATCATCCCAGGTCTCCAGCTGGCGGTTAAAAAAACGTTGCAGCGAGCTGTCGTCGCTGTTGTCTTTACCGTTGTGCATGTTCTGGCGTGCAAGCACCTCCATTGTGCGCAGACGGTCCTTATACAGGTTGTTAGAGTTGGTCTTCTCAATGCTCAACGAAGCGTCGCTGTTTCCACCCCAACGGCGGCAGCAGTAGAGCTCATCGTAGATGCGGCCGATGCGATACTTGCGGCTGAACATCAGTCCGAGAGCGTAATCCTCACCATAGCTGGTGTTGGGGAAATGGATCTGGCGAAGCAACGGTGTGAAGAAGGCGCGGGGAGCGCCGAGACCGTTGATGCGGAGCGCGTTGTTGGGACCGTTCTGTTCTGTCCACTCCTTGTGGTCGATGAGACCCGGAGGAAGGGTGTTGAGGTCGAAGTCGCAGATGCGGTAGCTGCCCACAATCATGGCTGCCTTCTGCTCGTGGAACGCTGCAACGATGGTTGCGAGGGTGTTCTCTGATGAGTAGATGTCGTCGCTGTCGAGCTGCACGGCGAAACGTCCGCAGCGGTTGTCGCTGATGGCCACGTTCCAGCATCCGCCAATGCCGAGGTCTGTGCGCTCGGGAATGATGTGTACGAGGTGCGGATTGGTCTTTTCCAACTCGTTCAGGATGTCAGTTGTGCCGTCGGTTGAATGGTTGTCGACAACGATGACGTTGAACTTGAAGTCGCACTTCTGGCTGAGGGCCGACTTAACGGCGTCGGCTACGGTCTTGACGCGGTTGAAGACGGGAATCACGATAGATGCCTCGTTCTCAAACTGTTGCTCTTCGAAGTTGGGATTGAGATATTTGGTGGTGTCTACGATGGCACCAATGGTGTCGAGGTGACGTGTCACAGCCTGCTCCATCTCGATCTGCACCTCGCGGTTGCGCGGGTTCACATAGTCGAACTGCTTGGCGCCGCTCAGACGTGTGTCGAGCTCGATCTCTGTGTAAAGATACTCGTCGATGTGGAACAGCTGGCCCTTGCGGCTGAGGAACAGACGCAGGTCATAGAAACCGGCAAACTTGTAGTCGACGGGGGCGCTCTCTGCCCACTCCTTCATAAGGTCGGTCTTGATGAGAACCACCTGTCCGAAGTCGAAGTCGTCGCGCAAGCTACCCCACTGGTAGTCGATAACTGGATGCTTTGTGGTCTTTCCGTCGGCGATGGTGTAATGGTCTGAATAAACCATTGCTGCATCGGAGTCGTGAGCCACGCGGAGCATACGTTCAAGGGCATAGTAGCCCAGCTGCATCTTGGTGGGTTTGAGGCTCAGGAGCACATACTCGGCTTCTGCCTGACGTGCAATGTCGAGCATCGATTTGGTTGACGTAACGTTGTCTACAATTGTCTGGGTGCAGTTTTCTGCTGCCATTTCGGCTGTCACCAGAAGATTAACGTGCTGAACGGTTTTGCTACGTTCGAGCTCTTGTAACAATTCCTTGCTTGTCGAAAGGTCGTCACAGGGTAAGAAACAATCAATTTTTCCCCTCATTGTTTTTTAATAAATGGTTTTTTAATATTCTCAGTCAGTGGTTTTTCTGCATACGAACAGGATTGTTTTGGTCCGTATGGCACTACTTTTGTGCAAAGTTAAGATAAAAATTGCTATGCGCGAAAGAAAAACGCATTTATTTTAAAATAATCTTAAACCCAAATCGGTTATTAGGATTTAGCCGATACTTTTGCTTTATATTGAGCGTATTTTCGTTGGATGTATTGCTGGAATAGCAGGCTGTGTCAAGAAAAATACGACAAAAGAGGTCAATGGAAAACAAAACGACGGCTGAAAGGATGAATACATAAAATATATGAAACAGCTGCG
>OIXA01004011.1_pt1 | contig 14723 bp, 13 predicted proteins | sample 1587721 | NCBI WGS metagenome assembly OIXA01 (sample SAMEA3888900, study PRJEB22519) | human gut metagenome | biome: human gut; feature: human-associated habitat; material: faeces | place: Denmark | collected 2013 | reverse complement strand
ATTGCTGGTGCTGAGTATGCTGCCCTATCTGGGCAAATCTCCGACCCATGAGGAGATGGAAAAGCTGATGCCCTGGCACCCGGCAGTCCGGCACCGGACTCTGCCGTAACTTTGTTCGGGCCGGGTGATTATTGTGCGCTTACCTTTCTTATGCTTCTTCACTTTGCGGATTGGGAATATTTACGCCGATGCCGTTGATCTCCACGCCGTCGTCGGCGGGGATCAGGATGTACCTTCGCCCGTCGATGACCCGTGCCTCGATCATATAGCTGTACTCCGGGGCCACGGCGATCTTCACCTCAGGTGTGGTGATCTGGAATTTGCCGCTTTCGATGATGTTTTTCGGGTTCAGCGCCGCGTCCTCGCCGTACTGTTTGCGGCACTCCTGCTGGAAGGCCTCCACCTTCTCGGCGGGCACGCCGCTGTTGGTCAGCACGTCGCCCACCTCACGGACGGACAGGGTGAGCGGCTGGGGATCCTTGCTCTCCTTGTGCTCCTCGATGCGGCCCCGCAGCTGCTCGTGAACGGACTGCACCACGTCGTAACGGCAGTCCTTTTGCAGCGTGTCGCCCAGCGTGGTGCTGAATATGTTCTTCTGCTCCTCGGCGGACATGGGCGGCTGGTCGATACGGAATACCGCGTCAATGACCTCCTGATGGATCTGGGCGGTATTTTTGCTGTAAAAGAGGGCGTTATAAATGTTGGCCGACCGGTCGTCAAAGGCCGGAAACAGGAAGCCAAGCTCCGGCGACAGGGCGATGTGTCCGGTGGAGGCGCTGTGGAAGCCGCTGTCCTCGTTGCTGTATTTCAGCTCCAGCGTGGGCGCTTTCACCGGGCAGATGCTGCACACGAAATAGCGGTACACCGTGTCGGAGGCGTCGTCCATCATCTCGTCGTCCCGGCCACGATAGGGCACGTCGTAGGTGTCGGCGGCCAGCAGAATGAGATAGTTGGTCTCGCCCATGTCCATGGCGTCGATGATGCGGCGGCACAGCTCCTGCCGGGAATTGGGGTCCTGTAAGCCCGTCTGGCGGATGGTTTGCAGCAGACGGTGCTCGTCGCTGTTGGACACCTGCGCGGTGGAGAATTCAATGTCGATCAGGTTCCGGCCCAGTGTGCCGGACAGGGCCTTTTTCAGAAGCCCCAGATACATCTCCTGCTCCTCCTGAGACATTAAGCCCAGCGAAGCATCGATGTAGGAGATGATCTCCCTGTTGCTGTTCACATAGCAGCCGTAGATCTTGCTGATGGCGTTTTTGTCCAGCTTGAAGCGGCGGCGGATCTCGTTCAATTCTTTCTGGTTCATAGGATGCCTCTTTTAATAGTCGGAATTCAGCCACGGCTTCTGGCCATAATGCAGCAGCCGGGCCAGCTCACGGGCCTTTTCATCGTTGTCGGCGGTGGCGGCGCCCAGCCGCAGCATGGCTTCCAGTCCGCACGAGCCCATCAGCAGCGACGCAAGGTCGCCCTGCCGGCAGATGACGGTCACTTCCGCTGTGCTGGCTGCCACGGCCCAGCGCCCGCCGTCAAAGGCGATGCGCAGGCATTTATCGCAGTCCGCCATCTCATCCCGATAGCGGAAGGCCGCTGTCAGCGTGCCCGCCGGGAAGCTGCGGTAGGCGGTCTTTTCCACGAACATCTCGCCGTCCACCAGCTTGAACATGGTGCCGATGGCGGAGACGTTGGTCTGCAAGAAGCCGTAGTCGATGTAGTTTTTCGAGATGTCCTGCGGATCGTCCAGCAGGTGGTGGAAGTCCTCCTCGCCGGTGCGGAGGATCACCGTCTGGGCCAAGTCCTCCTGTAACCGCAGAGCGCCCAGCAGCGCCCGCAGCACAGCGCCGTCCTCATAGACCAGCTCCTCCACGGAAAGGCGGTTCTGGGTATAGTTGCTGTCGCTGGCGCTTTCAAAGCGGTAGGCCACATAGCCACGCAGCTGTTCGCCGTCATAGTAGCCGATGCGCCGCACCTGAATATCCCCACGGGCGGCCCGGACCTCCTCCTCAAACTTTTCCACCATGCCGTGGTTTTTCGCCGCGAAGCGGCTGTGGCAGGCCAGCGCCGCGTCAAAGTCCTCCGGCTGCATCAGCCGCAGGTGCTCCCGCACAGCGGCATCGACCTTGGGCAGCGCCGCCGTGGGCAGGTGGTATTCGTAGAGCTTTCCCGCGAAGCCGTAGCCCATCCGGCGGTAAAACCCGATCTGAAACGGCAGCAGCAGCGTCAGCAGCGCGCCGATGCGCCGGGCGTAGTCCTCAAAGTACCGCACCATCTCCAGCGCCACGCCCTTTTTCTTATGTAACGGGTGCACCTCCAGCGCCATCAGGCCGCAGGCAGGCTGCATTTTGCCGAAGAAGTTCATGGAGAACCGGATCAGCTTCATAGTGGCCAGCAGCGTGCCGCCCGCAAACAGTCCCACCGTCTGAACCTGCCGATCCTCCCGCAGCTCCAGCCGGTGCTTGTCCCGGTAATGCTGGCGGCACTCCTCGTCCAACGACTTATAGGCGGGGTAGGAGTTGAGATAGATATCCAGATATGCCTCAATGTCCGCCTCGGTCAGCGGACGGATCGTCCAGCTGCGTTCCGTTGTTCCGTGCTCCATAGCGTTCACTCCTTTCACAGCGCTTCAAAATGATACCGGGGCTTACCCAGGCTCTTTTTGCCGTATTCGATGGCCTCGGCGGGGCAGTAGCAGATGCAGGCCATGCAGTGGGTGCAGCTGCCGCCCCACACGGGCCTGCCGTTTGGCAGCGTGATGTTGTTCAGCGGACAGCGCTTCGCGCACTGGCCGCAGCCGGTGCACCGCTCCGACACCCGGAAAGGCCCGTCCTTGACGAAAAGCGCGTAAAAGGCCGGGTTCACCGGGCCGCTCACGCAGCGGTCATACAGATTATTGCGGGGCGCGGGAAACTCCTGCCCGCTTTCGATGCAGCGGATGGCCCTGTCCACGTCCGGCTCCGCACGGGATACGATCTGCCGGGCCTCCTCCGCCTGCGGCGCGTTGAACATGGCGATGTAGTTCTCCGGCATGACGATCTGGGCCGTGCCCATATAGCGGAGCTTCTTCTGCCGGGCAAGCTGGCGGTTATACCGGGCGGCATTGCCGATCTCACTGCCGCAGGTCATCACGAACCAGACCTGCTCCGCTTTGGGAAACTCCGTTTGCAGCAGCCAGTCCCGCACCACTCTCGGAAGCCGCCACCCATAGGTTGGCGATACCACAATGAGCTGGCGGCCTGTGGGTACCGGAGCCGTATCGTTTGCTTTAACGCGGTCGTTTATGCTGAAAAGCGGCTCATGCAGCGCTTCCGCGATGCGCCGGGCCACATACCGGCTGTTGCCGGTGCCTGAAAAATAGAGTACCATGTGTTCCTCCTTATCCGCCGTCCGGCCGGCGTTACTGCGGTTCGCCGTCGTGGGCCAGTACGAACCGGGCGAACGCCTCGTAGGTATAGCCCTCCATCCGCTGGTGATCCGGATAGACGCGGGAGAAGCAGGCCGGTATCTCGTGGCGGGTGAGGTTTTTCTCAATGCACGGCGTGCAGCCCCGGTCGTGGTTGCGGGGGTGGTTGGGGCAGCCCATGTTGGTGCAGGTGCACATTTTCACCGCCTGTTCCGTTCCGGAGCTACCGTTTTTGCTGTGATCCGCCATGGGTGTCCCTCCTGTCGTTGTATCCTGTATCCTACTCTAAGGGTAAAGCGCCGCGCAAGTCAAGTGTTTTTTCGGCTTGCGGAAAATATCCCTCGACACACGCCCGACCCGATGGTATAGTGATAGCAAATCCATCCCCAAGGAGGCGCTCCATGACAAAAATTCTATTCATCTGCCACGGGAATATCTGCCGCAGCCCTATGGCGGAGTTCGTGATGAGGGAACTGGTGAAAAAGGCGGGGCTTTCGCCGCAGTTTTATATCGACTCCGCCGCCACCAGCCGCGAGGAGATCGGCAATCCCGTTTATCCGCCGGCCCAGCGGAAGCTGGCGGAACACGGCGTGCCCTGCGGCGGTCACGCGGCGCGGCAGCTTACCGGCGGCGACTACGCGGAATACGACCTGCTGATCGGCATGGATCAGGCCAATCTGCGGAACATGCGCCGCATCTGCGGCGGCGATCCGGAGGGGAAGCTGCATCTGCTGCTGGATTACACCGGCAGCCCCGGCGACGTGGCCGACCCGTGGTACACCGGGGACTTCGAGGCCACATGGCGTGACGTGCTGGCGGGCTGCCGCGGTCTGCTCGCCGCGCTGACAGCGCGCTGAGCATATTTCTATAGGTATCGGGGGCGTGTCCGGCTATGGACACGCCCCTTGTGCAATTCAATCGTCCCAGCCGCTGAACTTTCCCGTGTTGCCGAAGGTGATGGAGCCCTTGCCGTACTTGCCGCGGATGGCGTCCATGGCCTGTTCCAGCCGCTCCTGCTTCTCGTCCCGGCGGGTCGTGTCGCCCGTCAGCAGGTCGAGCTGCTGGTAGCTTTCACCGTCCGGCGTCAGGTACAGCGCCGTCACCGTCAGGGCGCGGATGGGCTCCGGTGCGTGCCACGCCTGCTGAGCCAGCGTCAGCGCCGCCCGATAGATATCCTTTTGCAGATGGGTGGGGCCGCTCAGCCGGGTCTGGCGGGTGAACTGGCGGAAGTCCGCGTACCGGATGGTCAGCGCCACGCCGCCGCAGTACATGCCGTACCGCCGCAGACGGCCCGCCACGCTGTCCGCCAGCGCCGACAGTCCGGCGCGCACCTGCTCCCAGCGGGTCAGGTTGGCGGGGAAGGTGGTGCCGTTGCCCACGGATTTCACCGGCTCCGCCTCGTGCTGAGGACGGACGGGACTGTTCTCCTGTCCGTTGGCGTAGTCGTGCAGCTGTGCGCCGTGCTTGCCCATCAGGGTCTCCAGCGTTTCACGGGGAAATGCCGCCAGCTGGCCGATGGTCTCCACGCCGTACTGCCGCAGCAGCTTCTGGGTGGAGCGTCCCACCCCCAGCAGGTCGCCCACCGGCAGCGGCCAGACGATGCGCTGCCAGTTGTCCCGGTCGATGACGGTGGTGGCGTCGGGCTTTTTGTAGTCGCTGCCCAGCTTGGCGAAGATCTTGTTGAAGCTGACGCCCACGGAGATGGTCAGCCCCAGCTCCTCCCGCAGACGCTGGCGCAGCTGGTCGGCGATGGCTTTGCCGTCGCCGCCGAACAGGTGCATGCTGCCGGTAATGTCCAGCCAGCTTTCGTCGATGCCGAAGGGCTCCACCAGATCAGTGTACTGGCCGTAGATGGCGTTGACCTTTTGGCTGTACTCCCGGTACAGGCCGTGGTGGGGCGGCAGGGTAATGAGGTGGGGCGCCTTCTGTCGGGCCTGCCAGATGGTCTCCGCCGTTTTCACACCCAGCTGCTTGGCGGCCTCGTTTTTGGCCAGTACGATGCCGTGGCGGGATTCCGGGTCGCCGCACACCGCCACGGGAACGTCCCGCAGCGCCGGATAGCGCAGAAGCTCCACCGACGCGAAAAAGCAGTTCAGATCGCAATGCAGGATCACCCGATCCGCCATGACAGCCCCTCCTCTCGATAGTTTGTTCTAGTATAGTATACCATAGCTCCCGCTGTTTGCAAACCCCTACGGCGGGATTTTTTCACGCCCGGAAACTGAAAAGTGTATATTCATTGTGGTATGCATAATCATAGATCAAATTGCATAAATAACGAGTATATATCCGAACATGCTATATGTATTTGCATAAAAAGCCGGTATTTGCAGATTTGCTCTTGACATTTCCTGAATAATGCGTATAATCATGCACATAGATTACATAAATATTCAAGGAGGAACACACAATGAAACATACAGATATCAAGAAGATCGTACTGGCCTACTCCGGCGGACTGGATACCTCCATTATCATCCCCTGGCTGAAGGAGAACTACAACAACCCTGAGATCATCGCCGTGGCCGGCAATGTGGGTCAGGCCGACGAGCTGGAGGGTCTGGAGGAGAAGGCCATCAAGACCGGCGCCAGCAAGCTGATCGTGGCCGATCTGGTGGACGAGATGGTGGACGACGTCATCATCCCCTGCCTGAAGATGGACGCCAAGTATGAGACCTATCTGCTGGGCACCGCCTTTGCCCGTCCCGTCATCGGCAAGAAGCTGGCGGAGATCGCCAAGGCCGAGGGCGCTGACGCCATCGCCCACGGCGCTACCGGCAAGGGCAACGATCAGGTCCGTTTCGAGCTGGCCATCAAGCGTTTCGCTCCCGATATGAAGATCATCGCCCCGTGGCGTGAGTGGGACATCAAGTCCCGTGAGGAGGAGATCGACTACGCCGAGGCTCACAACGTGCCCCTGAAGATCTCCCGAGAGACCAACTACTCCAAGGATAAGAACCTGTGGCACCTGAGCCATGAGGGCCTTGACCTTGAAGATCCCGCCAACGAGCCCGATCTGGACAAGCCCGGCTTCCTGGAGATGGGCGTATCCCCCTTCCAGGCTCCTGACGAGCCCACCTATGTGACCATCGACTTCGAGGCCGGCGCTCCTGTGGCCGTCAACGGCGAGAAGATGAAGGCCAGCAAGATCATCGAGAAGCTCAACGATCTGGGCGGCAAGAACGGCATCGGCATCATCGATATCGTGGAGAACCGTCTCATCGGCATGAAGGATCACGGCATCTACGAGACCCCCGGCGGCACCATCCTGTACTTCGCCCACGCCCAGCTGGAGATGCTGACCATGGATAAGGAAGTGCTGCACGCCAAGCAGAAGCTGTCTGTGGACTACGCAGACCTGCTGTATAACGGCAAGTGGTACTCTCCCTTGCAGGAGGCCCTGACCGCCTTCGCCAACGAGGCCAACAAGGACGTGACCGGCACCGTGAAGCTGAAGCTCTATAAGGGCAACATCATCCCCGCCGGTATGACCTCTCCCTGCTCTCTGTATTCCGAGAATCTGGTGACCTTCGGCGAGAGCGACTATGACCAGTCTCAGGCTACCGGCTTCATCAACCTGTGGGGCCTGACCACCAAGATGCAGGCGCTGAAGGAGCAGGGCAAGCTGTAAGAGATGAATTTTCCGTCATGAAGAGGGCGGTAAACCGCCCTCATCATGACATATCACCACCGAAAGGAGCGCCACCATGGCAAAGCTTTGGGCCGGCCGGGCCGAAAAGGAAACAGCACAGATCGCGGACGACTTCAACTCGTCCCTTCATTTCGACTGCCGCATGTACCGGCAGGATATCACCGGCTCCATGGCCCACGCCGCCATGCTGGCGCACAGCGGCATCCTGACGGAGCAGGAATCCCAGACGCTGATCTCTGGTCTGGCCGGGATCATGGCGGATCTGGACGAGGGAAAGCTGCAATTTGACCCATCTGCCGAGGACATTCACATGTTCGTGGAGCAGGTACTGACGGAGAGGTTGGGCGATGTGGGCAAAAAGCTCCACACCGCCCGCTCACGAAACGATCAGGTGGCGCTGGATCTGCGGCTGTATCTGCGGCAGGAGATCGCAGTGATCCGCGCGCTGGTGCTGGAGCTGCTGGCTGCCGTCACCGACAAGGCGGAGCAGTACAAAACTGCCATCCTGCCCGGCTACACCCACTTGCAGCGGGCCCAGCCCATCACCTTCGGCCACCATCTTATGGCCTATGCCATGATGCTCCAGCGGGACGTCGGCCGTCTGGACGACGCGGCCAAGCGTATGGACGTGTCTCCCATCGGCTGCTGTGCGCTGGCGGGCACCACGTTCCCCATTGACCGGGTGTACGAGGCCCGGCAGCTGGGCTTCTCCCAGGTGGCGCTGAACAGTCTGGACGGCGTGTCCGACCGTGACTTCTGTGTGGAGTTCCTGTCCGCCTGCGCGGTGCTGATGATGCACCTGAGCCGCTTCTCCGAGGAGCTGATCCTCTGGAGCAGCTGGGAGTTCCACTTCGTGGAGCTGGACGACGGCTTTACCACCGGCTCGTCCATCATGCCCCAGAAGAAGAACCCGGACATGGCGGAGCTGTGCCGGGGCAAGACAGGCCGGGTCTACGGCGATCTGATGGCGCTGCTGACCATGCTGAAGGGTTTGCCGCTGGCCTATAACAAGGACATGCAGGAGGACAAGGAGGCCGTGTTCGACGCGGTGGACACCGTGAAGATGTGCTTGCAGGTGTTCACTCCCATGATCGCTACCATGAAGCCCTGCGTGGAGACCATGTATAAGGCGGCCCAGAAGGGCTTCATCAACGCCACCGATCTGGCGGACTACCTGACGAAAAAGGGCCTGCCGTTCCGCACCGCCTATAAAATTTCCGGCCAGCTGGTGGCATGGTGCATCCATCATGATACCGTGCTGGAGGCCCTGCCGCTGGAGACGTTGAAGCAATACAGCGACGTATTTGACCAGGACGTGTACGAGGCTGTCGCGCTGGAAAACTGCGTGGCACGGCGTACCTCACTGGGCGGCCCCGCCTCGGTAGAGGCGCAGATCGCCGCCATAAAAGCTTATCTATCCCAACAAAAAACAGATGAAAAAGGAGAATAACGATGAAAAAGTTGACCGCTTTTGCACTGGCGCTGGTAATGGCGCTGAGCCTGCTGTCCGGCTGTGGCAGCAGCAATTCCGACAGCAACACCCCCTCCGGTGACGACGCTTCCGACGCCGCCGCCAAGACCAAGCTGGTGGTGGCCACCAGCCCCGACTTCCCTCCCTTTGAGTCGCTGGAAGGCGGCGAGGTGGTGGGTATCGAGGTGGATATCCTGAAGAAGGTCGCCGAGAAGATGGGCATGGAGCTGGATCTCCAGCAGATGGATTTTGACTCCGTGATCCCCGGCGTGCAGGCCGGTAAGTTCGATGTGGGCATGTCCGGCATCACCGTTACCGACAAGAGAAAAGAGAACGTGGACTTCTCCAGCGTGTACTTCATGGCCGCGCAGGCCATCGTGGTGACCGCCGACAGCGGCATTACCGGCAAGGCTGATCTGGAGGGCAAGAAGGTATCCGTCCAGACCGGTACCACCGCTGAGGAGTACTGCATGGGCAACGGCTATGAGGTGCTGGCCTTCACCGCCAACAACGACGCCGCAGCAGCACTGACCGCCGGTAAGGTGGACGCATGGGTGGTGGATAACGAGGTGGCGCTGGCCATGGCACCGGAACTGGGCCTGACCGTGCTGGATGAGGCCATGACCTCTGAGCCTTACGCCTTCGCTTTCCGGAAGGGCAGCGAGTTGGTCGCCCCCTTCAACGAAGCGCTGGACGCCCTGCTGGCCGACGGCACGATCGAGCAGATCTTCCAGCAGTACGGTGTGACGTATATCGCACCCTGAATGTAAGACAGCGTACTATCTATAGAACTCCGTAGGGGCGGACGACTCTGTCCGCCCCCACGATGACGATATGATTTCGATAGGGCCGACAGAGTCGTCCGCCCCTACAGACGGACACAAGAACCCCAAAACCACCGCTTAAATCCCCCATTCTCCGCAAATTCTCCACGCTGCCGTTGACGGCATGATATGCTATACCTAAGGAGCCGACGCTATGAACATTTTTACCGCCATCGGTCAATTCTTTACCAACTGGGGCGCAAAGCTTGCCTCTACATTTTTAGAGGATGACCGCTATATGATGCTGGTGGAGGGCCTGCGCAACACCGCCATCATCACGCTGGGCGCACTGTGCATCGGTATCGTCATCGGTGCGCTGGTGGCCATCATCAAATACTGCGGCGAGGGAAACCCTGCCATGAAGCCTCTGTGCGTGCTGTGTGACATCTACACCACCGTTATCCGGGGTATCCCCGTGGTGGTGCTGCTGCTGATCTTCTACTTCGTCATCATGAAGTCCGCCAGCGGCATCAGCGGCGGTATCGCCGTGGGCATCGTCACCTTCGGCATCAACTCCGGCGCGTATATGGCCGAGCTGATGCGCAGCGGCATCGGCGCGGTGGACGCGGGCCAGATGGAGGCGGGCCGGTCGCTGGGCATGTCCCGCATCCAGACCACCATCCACGTGATCCTGCCCCAGGCCATGAAGAACATCCTGCCTGCCATCGGCAACGAGATGATCGCTCTTTTGAAGGAGACCGCCGTGGCCGGCTACGTGGCCGTGCAGGATCTGACGAGAGCGGGCAACCTGATCCGCAACAACACCTTTGACGCGTTCAATCCCCTGATGGTGGTGGCGCTGACGTACCTCATCATCGTGGTGGCGCTGACGTGGCTGCTGGGTCGGTTTGAAAAACGTCTGCATAAGGGCGACCGGCACTGACCCCGACATACTAGGAAGGAGCATTCGTATGATCTGTCTGAAAAATAAGGATTTTCTGAAGCTGCTGGACTTCACCCCGGAGGAGATCGCCTATCTTCTGGAGCTGGCGGCTGATTTGAAGGCCAAGAAAAAGGCCGGTATTCCCCACGCGCTGTGTCAGGGCAAGAACATCGCCCTGATTTTTGAAAAGACCAGCACCCGTACCCGCTGTGCCTTTGAGGTGGCGGGCCACGATCTGGGCATGGGCGTTACCTACCTTGACCCCACCGGCTCTCAGATCGGCAAGAAGGAGAGCATCGCCGACACCGCCCGCGTTCTCAGCCGTATGTTTGACGGCATCGAGTACCGTGGCTTCGGCCAGAGCATCGTGGAGGAGCTGGCCCAGTATGCCGACGTTCCCGTGTGGAACGGCCTGACCAACGAGTTCCATCCCACCCAGATCCTGGCGGACTTCCTGACCATTCAGGAGCACTGCGGCGGCCTGAAGGGCAAGAAGCTGGTGTACATGGGCGACGCCCGGTACAACATGGGCAACTCCCTGATGGTGGGCTGCGCCAAGATGGGCATGCACTTTGTGGCCTGCGCACCGGAGAAGTATTTCCCCGACGCGGCGCTGATCGCCGAATGTCAGGCCATCGCCATGGAGACCGGCGCTGCGCTGGAGTTCCAGACAGATCCCGCCAAGGCCGTGCAGGGCGCCGACGTGGTCTATACCGATGTGTGGGTCTCTATGGGTGAGCCTGTGGAGGTGTGGAAAGAGCGTATCGCCGATCTGGCTCCCTATCAGGTGAATGCCCAGCTGATGGCGCAGGCCGGGGAAAAGGCCGTGTTCATGCACTGCCTGCCCGCCTTCCACGACCACAAGACCATCGTGGGCAAGGAGATGGGCGAGGCCTTCGGCCGCGACGCCATGGAGGTTACCGACGAGGTGTTTGAAGGGCCCCAGTCCATCGTCTTTGACGAGGCGGAGAACCGCATGCACACCATCAAGGCGGTCATGGCCGCCACACTGGCCGGATAACGGCCCACTGAAACTGCTATCTTCTTTCATTTCCTTTCGCTGGAAGCCGCGGCGCGTATGCCGCGGCTTTTGGCCGTTCTGAGAATGGCGGCGCAGACAAAATTATATCCCCCCACCCGGCTTGCGGGGCGGAGGAATATCTGCTATGCTGGGCACAGAAACCACGAGAGAAAGGAAATCACACCCATGACCATGATGAAACGACTGGCCGCGCTGGTGCTGGCGCTTGCCATGCTGCTGACGCTGGCGGCCTGCGGCGGAGACAATACCGACGGGAACGACGCCCAGAGCGGCGGCTCCACGCTGGTGTACGGCAGCGGCGACTATACCCGCATCAACCCCGCCATGGACGAGCACGGCGAGATCAATGTGCTGCTGTTCGACGGCCTTACCGACCACGACGGCGACGGACAGGTCATTCCCCGTCTGGCGGAGCGCTGGGATTACGACCCCGACACGCTGACCTATACCTTCTATCTGGCGCAGGGCGTTACCTGGCACGACGGCCAGCCCTTCACCGCCGAGGATGTGAAGTTCACCTATGAGGCCATCATGGATCCCGACAACGGCTCCGAGAACGCCCCCAACTACGAGGATGTGACAGATATCACCGTCATCGACGACCACACGGTGTCCTTTACCCTGTCCGCCGTCAACACGGCGTTTCTGGAGTACATGACCATGGCCATCCTGCCTCAGCATCTGCTGGAGGGGGAGGACATGCAGACCTCCGATTTCTTCCGGGCTCCGGTGGGCACCGGGCCTTATAAGCTGGAGAGCTGGGACGTGGGCCAGTCCATTACGCTGGTGAAGAATCCCGACTATTTCGCAGGAGCGGCCAACATCGACACCATCGTGTTCAAGATCGTCACCGATTCCAACGCCAAGGCCATGCAGCTGCAAACCGGCGAGCTGGATCTGGCGCAGGTGACCCCCAAGGACGCCGCGTCCTTTGAAGGGAAAGCGGGTTATACCGTCTATGACATGACCACCTCCGACTACCGGGGCATCCTGTATAACTTCAACAATACCTACTGGCAGGAGAACGCCGACCTGATCCCCGCCATCAGCTGCGCTATCGACCGGCAGGCCATCGTGGACGCGGTGCTGCTGGGCCGGGGCGAGGTGGCCTACAGTCCCTTGCAGCGGAACATCTACAACGATCCCGACGTGGAGCGCTGGGACTATGATCCCGCCCGTGCTGAGCAGCTGCTGACTGAGGCAGGCTGCACCAAAGACAGCGAGGGCTTCTGGCAGCGCAGCGGCCAGCGCATCGGCTTTACCATCAACGCTTCGCCGGACGATCAGGTGCGCATCGACATGGCGCAGGCCGCGGCCCAGCAGCTGCGCTCCATCGGCCTTGACGTGCAGGCCGCCATCCCCGCCGAGGGCATCGACTGGGGCGGGCAGGAGTGCTGCATCATCGGCTGGGGCTCCCCCTTTGACGCCGACGACCACACCTATAAGGTGTTCGGCACCGACAAGGGCGCCAACTACTCCGGCTACTCCAACGCACAGGTGGACGAGGCGTTGACCAAGGCCCGCCAGACCGACGATCCCGCAGAGCGGGCGGCGGCCTACGCCGAATTCCAGCAGGCGCTGGCGGCGGCTCCGGCCTATACCTTCTTCTGCTACATCGACGCCATCTACGTGGCGGCGGACAAAATTCAGGGCATTACCCCCGACACAGTGCTGGGCCATCACGGCGTGGGCATTTTCTGGAATATCTGTGATTGGACGGTCTGATCCCCCTCTCTTTGCGGCGTCCTCCCGGCCCCCTCGTATGAGGGGGCTATCGCCGTGTTATTAAGAGATTTTGCCCTCCGGCGCGAGGTACTTTTGCCCGTGGCGGCAAAAGTACCCCAAAACGCCATTTGAAACCGTAGGTTTCAAAACTTCCTGCACGCTATGCCTCTTTTGAAATTTGCGGCCTTTTACCACGCGGTCACGGAACACAGTTGATTTCGCTGCGTATGACGCATCGACTTTCCTCTTGCGCCGCTGCCGCTGACAATCTCAACGGTAGACACTGAAGCGTTGTTCGGCGTAGGAATCAGCGGCAGCGGCGCTGGAGCAGAGACGATCCTTTTACGAAGCGAAAAAGGAAAACCCCTGTGATCGTGCGGTAGGCATTGACAATTACGTACACATTGTAGCACGCCCGGAAGTGAAGGAACCGGAGGTTCCTTCCGGTGTTTTTGCCTACTTTTGTCACTGTTGACAAAAGTAGGTCGTCCCCGAGGGGACGAAACTCCACCAAAAGGCTGGTGAACACCATGGAAAACACATTATTGAATATCGACCATCTCTCCGTGTGCCTGGACACACCCTCCGGGACGGTGCAGGCCGTGCGGGACGTGAGCCTGACCCTCCACGAGGGCGAGGTGCTGGCGCTGGTGGGGGAGAGCGGCTGCGGCAAGAGCATGCTGTGCCGCTCCATCATGAAGCTGCTGCCCCAGAACGCCCGCATCACCTCCGGCAGCATCACCGTAAACGGAGTGGACATTACCACCTACCGGGAGCGGGATATGCGCCGCCTGCGGGGCAAGGTGTTCTCCATGATCTTTCAGGATCCACTGACGGCGCTGGATCCCGCCATGCCGGTGGGCAGGCAGATCGCCGAGGCTGTCCGCACCCATAGGGGCCGCATGGAGCGCTCCGCCGTGGACAGCCGTGTGGCGGAGCTGCTGGCGCTGGTGGGCGTGGAGCCACAGCAGGGAGTGCAGTACCCCCATCAGCTGTCCGGCGGTCAGCGGCAGCGGTGCCTGATGGCCATGGCGCTGGCAGGCGAGCCGAAAATTCTGCTGGCGGACGAGCCTACCACGGCGCTGGACGTGACGGTGCAGGCTCAGATACTGGATCTGCTGCGGGATATCCAGCAGCGGCTGCATACCTCCACCATTCTGGTGTCCCACGACCTGGGCGTGGTGGCTCAGATGTGCGACGAGGTCATCGTCATGTATGCCGGCTCCATCTGTGAGCAGGGCACGGCGGACGAGATCTTCTACAACCCGCGCCACGAATACACCAAGGGCCTGATACGGTCCATCCCCACGGCAGCCAACAACGGTCAACGGCTCCAGCCCATTACGGGTACGCCCATCGACCTGCTGAACATGCCCAAGGGCTGCCCCTTCGCCCCCCGGTGCGACGCCGCCATGAAAATCTGCCTGCAGCAGCGGCCCGATCGGATGGTCATTAACGACTGCCATTATGCCGCGTGCTGGATGAACGTAAAGCGGGCCCTGGCGGAGGGCGAAACCATGGAGGAGGTGGCAGAAGCCCATGTCTGAGCAGACTGCAAAGAAGCCGCTGCTTGAGGTGAAGGGCCTCAAGGAATATTTCGACATCAATATGGGCTTTTTCCGTACCAAGCCCCTGAAGGCCGTGGACGACGTGTCCTTCTCCATCAACAAGGGTGAAACGCTGGGTTTGGTGGGTGAATCCGGCTGCGGCAAAACCACGGTGGGCCGTA
>OIXA01003993.1_pt1 | contig 14771 bp, 10 predicted proteins | sample 1587721 | NCBI WGS metagenome assembly OIXA01 (sample SAMEA3888900, study PRJEB22519) | human gut metagenome | biome: human gut; feature: human-associated habitat; material: faeces | place: Denmark | collected 2013 | reverse complement strand
AGCCTTTCGGTCATCAATCCCGACATGGTTGGCAGCATCGACTTCTCCACTGGCGGATACGAGGCCCGCTATGGCGACAAGATGTCTTCGGCCCTCAACATCACGTATCGTCGGCCTAAGCGATTCGAGGCGGCTGTTGAAGCGTCGTTGCTTGGAGCCTCGGCATACGTGGGCATTGCCAACAAGAAGTTTTCGTGGAGCAACGGCTTGCGTTACAAGACAAACCGTTACTTGCTCGGCACGTTCGAGACCAACGGTGAATACGACCCTAATTTCCTCGACTACCAGACTTTCCTGTCATGGCGGCCCAACCGTCTATGGAGCTTCGACTTGATAGGCGACATTTCAGACAACCACTACAACTTCAAGCCCAAGGACCGTGAGACACGCTTCGGCACACTGGAAAGCGTGCGCTCGTTTCGCGTGTATTTCGACGGCAAGGAGCGCGACCGCTTCCGCACGTTCTTCGGCTCCATGAACATCACACGGCATTATGGCGACTCCACATCGGTATCGCTCATCACGTCGGCTTTCAAGACCGACGAACAAGAGAAATACGACATTGAGGGGCAGTATTGGCTCACGCAGACCGAAACTTCGGAGAACCTCGGTGTCGGCACCTATTTCCAGCACGCGCGCAATTATCTAAAGGGTAACGTGGAGAGCCTGAAGCTCATGGCCCGGCACAAGGCTCGCCAACACGACATTGAGGGAGCCATGACTTACAAATGGGAACACGTTGAGGAGAACTCTGCCGAATATGAGATGCGCGACTCTGCCGGTTACGTGATTCCCCACACGGGCAAAGACCTGTACATGATATACAGCTTGAGGGCGAAAAACGAGCTTGACAGCAAACGCCTTGAGGTGTATCTGCAAGACACGTGGCGCTTCAAGTCGGGAAACAAAGAAAGTGGCGACAGCGCGCTGGTTTCCACTCCAACACTTTACACGCTCAATTACGGCATACGTTTCTCCAATTGGAGCTATACCAGGGAGACTATCGTATCGCCAAGGGTGTCGCTGAGCATTATTCCGGCGTTCAACCAAAACCTCAGCTTCCGCGTTGCCGCAGGACTTTATTACCAAGCCCCGTTCTTCAAGGAGTTGCGAGACACCACTACCGTTGGCGGCATGACCTACGCCACGCTAAACCAGCACATCAAGAGCCAGCAATCAATCCACATCACGGGTGGCATGGAATACAGGTTCAGGATAAGCAACAGGCCATTCAAGTTCACCACCGAACTTTATTACAAGCTGCTCTCCAACCTCGTGCCTTATTCTGTCAACAACATGAAGATAACTTATTATGGCGACAACAACGCAAGCGGTCACGCGGCCGGACTCGACATGAAGCTTTATGGCGAATTTGTGCCTGGCACCGACTCGTGGCTTACCTTGTCGGTCATGAACACCGGCATGAAGGTCAATGGCAGGAGAATGCCTCTGCCCACCGACCAGCGTTTCGCGGCTCACCTCTTCTATACCGACTTCTTCCCAGGCTCCGACCGATGGCTCATGACGCTGAGGCTGACATATGCCGACGGCTTGCCTTTCTCGGCGCCTCACCGCGAACTGGAACGGAATGTTTTCCGCGCCCCTGCCTATCGAAGGGTTGACATTGGAATGACTTACAGGCTTCTCAACAACGAGGATCATCACCGCAAGAGCATCTTAAAGAACATCTGGCTCGGCGTGGACTGCCTCAACCTTTTCGACATCAGCAACGTAAACTCTTACTATTGGATCACTGATGTCACAAACCAAATGTACGCCGTGCCAAACTATCTCACGCGAAGGCAGATAAACGCAAAGGTAAGGTTCGAATTCTGACAGAAGGCAAGCCCGATGATTCAATTTTCAACAGACCTTTTATTCTGATTTTCAAACAGGTTTCATCGTTACTGTAAACGTGGTATGATAGCCTGCGACTGGAGTGTCGGCAAGGCTCAAACTTCCTTCTTGGGCGAGCATCATTTGGCGGGCAAGTGGAAGTCCTATGCCAGACCCCGACGCCTTGGTAGTGAAGAATGGCACGAATATCTCGCGTGCCACCTCTGGCGGGATAGGCGTAGCGTCGTTGCTGACAAGCATTTGCGCCATTTTTCCGTCTGCATCTATCCTCAGGTCGACATTGCGTGCGCCTGCCTCAACAGCGTTTTTCACGATGTTCACCAGCACTTGGCGCATCAACCCACTATCTGCCAAGACCCGCATCTGCTTGTTTTCAAGGTCAACATGCCACTCCATTTGAGGATAGAGCATGCGCACGGTAGACAACACGTCGATTAGCGCTACTTCCTCTATGTGTGGCGACTGCAACTGCGTCAGTTTGCGATAGCTGTCCACAAAAGTCCCCAAGCTCAGGCTCGTGTCGTAGATGGCCCTCATACCCTCTTCAAGAGGAGTGCCTTTTACCAACGAACTGTCAATGTAAACTTGCGTAATGCTCGATATTGGTGTCATGGCATTCATTATCTCATGCGTAAGCACGCGCGTGAGCCGCTGCCACGATTCCACCTCGTTGCGCGCCAGAAGGCGGTTTATCTCGCCAAACATCTCGTTAAGGGCCACATGCAGGTCACGGTCGCCAGGTAGCATCCGTTTGGTCGGCAACCTGAACATGAAGTCTTTATTGCGCAGTGCCTCACGAATGAGCCTCACACGGAGCGACAGCATCCGCTGGTGTCGCCACTGCCAAACAAGGAGCGCAATGATAATGACCGAAAGTATGAATATGACGAGATAAAGTGACATCGCTTCTTATTTCTTCAGTTTCTTGTATAATGTCTGCCTTGTTATGCCCAGCATCTCCGCCGCTCGGCTCATGTTGCCACGACATTGTTCCACGGCCCTTTACACGTGCTCTTGCTCCATCTTGTCGAGAGGCATGACCTCACGATTCTTCTCGATGGCCTCTCTCAATCCCTTCACCGCCAACTGCACATTGGCATAAGCCGTCATCAAGACCACTGGCGTATTGGGGTGAAGTTTTTTTATCGTGCGCAACCAAAACAACCCATCCTGACCTGAGTTCAGGCCAAGCGAGAAATTCATGTCGAGCAACACCATGTCCACGTCGTTCTCCTTGGCGAGCGTCGCCACAAGCGTGTCGGGCGACGACAGCGTTACGATGCGCTCATACTCCGTGGCAAGGCAAATGCGCAATGCCGTGAGGATGGCGGTATTGTCGTCTACTATTACAATGGTCTTGAAAGTATGGTCCATGGGTGAATTGTTTTATTCTTGAACAAAAGTACAAAGAAAATATGTAAGCTCAACTAACTCGTTGTATGATTTTCATACACTTTTTCACTAAAACGCCTCGTCAACCTTGTTTTCATTGATAATTATTACATGCGGTGTGCGTTTATCAATAACTTTGCGATGTCAACGACAAGAAAACGAATTGATGAACCACGTAAATACAACAACATGTGCGACAATATGAAGAAAAGATTTCTGACCCTGCTTATTTTCTCAGCCTGCATACATCTCTATGCCTCTGAGCCATGGAGCGTGGAGCGTTGCATGCAATACGCCGCCGACCATGGCCACGCCGTAAGGCAACAAAGGTTCGCGCTCGACGACAGCCACGCGGCAAGGACACAGGCCATAGGCGCGTTTCTGCCAAGCGTCTACGGCTCCATTAGCGGTCAAATGAATTTTGGCCGCGCCATAGACCCCGAGACCAACACCTACACCGACGTTAGCACCCTCTACAACGGATATGGCCTGCAAGCGTCGCTCGACATCTTCGACGGCCTGCAACGCTACAACGAACTGCGCATGGCAAAGGCCAACGTGGCCATGGGGCGAAGCGCACTGACGGCTGAGAAAGACGACGTGGCGTTGAAGGTCTACAAGGCATACATGGATTTGGTCTACTGCCTTGGAGCCATCGAGCAAGTGGAGAAGAAACGCGACGAGAGCCGCGCCCTGCTCCACCAGACCGACGTGATGGCTGAGGTGGGACAGAAGAGCGATGCAGACGTGGCCCAGATGCGCGCCACGCTCGCCGCCGACGAATACGAGCTTACCCACATGCGGACGCAAAGCACCAAGGCGCGCCTCGCCCTGCAACAGCTAATAAACTATCCTGTCGACTCCATCCTCACCATAGTCCAGCTCATCCCTGAGGCTGACGAGGGCATAAGCCACGAAACAAGCCAGACCTGGGCCTGGGACGACATTGTAAACCCACGAGTGGAGAAGGCAAGGCAAGGCGTGGAGGCGGCCATGTACAGTCTGCGCTCGGCTCGTGGGGCGTTGCTGCCTTCGCTGTCGTTGTCGGGCGGCATCTCCACGTCGTTCTATAGAAACATGGATCATGGTGGGCACGAACCGTTCTCAAGGCAATTCAAGAACAATGCCGGCGAATACGTCTCGTTGTCGCTATCCATTCCTGTCTTCAACCGCCTCGCCACGTCATCGACCATACGGCGGCGAAAGATTGCCCTCGAACAAGCCAAGGAGAACCTCGAATACGAGCAATCGGAACTGCGCCGCATCATAGTGGAGGCGGCGGCAGACGTGGAGAACAGCAAGAAAGAGGTTGAGAAGATGAAGGTGCAAGTTGAGTCTGACAGCATTGCCGCACTTCTCACCAAGCGCAAGTATGAGGAAGGCCTCGCATCATCGATAGATGTGAAGACGTCCGCCGTGACATTTCTCCAAAGCCGTGTAAAGCTATTGCAAAGCCAACTCACCATGGCCTACAACCGCAAGCTCCTCGCCTACTACAATGGCGAAAAGCTATGGAACGAATGACCTTTCAATTATCAACACCTAAAACAAGGGCAAAAACAGTATATTATGGACAAACCAATTGAGAAAAAGAAATTTCCTCGCCGCTACATCGGGTATGCCGTGGCAGGAGTGGCCGCGCTGGCTTTGATTGCCTGGCTCATCCTCGGAAGCACGGCAAGCACGATGACAATAGACCGGAGCGACGTGACCGTCAGCGATGTCACTCGCAGCAAGTTCGACGACTACGTGCGTCTCAACGGTCAGGTGCTGCCTATACAAATCGTGCAAATCTCGCCAGAGGAAGGCGGCATCGTGCGAGAGAAAGTCGTAGAGGAAGGCGCGCGCGTGCACAAGGGCGACGTGATACTGCGACTGAGCAACAGCAACCTCGACCTGCAGATTCTCAACGCCGAGGCTGAGCTGGCCGAGAAGCAAAACCTCTTGCGCAACACACAAGTGACAATGCTGCAGGATAGGCTCAACAATCGCACAGAGCAAGCCACGCTCGACATGGACTGCCAACGCAAGCAGCGTGCATGGCAACAAAACTCACGCCTGTACAAGGAGAAGCTCATAAGCAAGGAGGTGTTCACGCAAAGCAAGGAAGACTACAATCTCGCCATGCGAAAAAAGCGGCTCATAGGCCAGCGGCTGAAGCAAGACAGCGTATACCGACACGTGCAGATGGCGCAGATGGAAGACAACCTGAGCAACATGCGCAAGAACGTGCTGCTCGTGCGCGAGCGCAAGAACAAGCTTGAAGTGCGTTCTGCCATAGACGGTGAGCTGGGATTGCTCGACGTGGAACTGGGGCAGAACATCATCGCCGGACAAAACATTGGGCAGATCAACGACCTCTCCGACTTCAAGATCGAGGCGAAGATAGACGAGCACTACATTGACCGTGTGCGTCCGGGGCTCATGGCCACCATAACGCGCGACGGCAAGGTGTACAGGTTGCGCGTGCGCAAGGTGTATCCGGAGGTGCGCGACGGATCTTTCCGCACCGACTTCGTGTTTGTCGGCTCACGCCCCGCGCAGATGCGCAGCGGACAGACCTACTATCTTGAGCTTGCCCTGGGCAAGCCGTCCATGGCGACGCTCATACCGCGCGGCACGTTCTTCCAGGCCACGGGCGGCAACTGGATTTTCGTCTTGGACAAGTCGGGCAACAAGGCATACCGCCGCAACATAAGCATAGCACGACAGAACCCGAAATACTATGAGGTGACCGACGGCCTTGAGCCTGGCGAACGCGTGATAACGAGTGGGTATGAGGCGTTTAAGGACAACGAAGTGCTAATTTTGAAATAACCATAACACATAAAATACACAAGACATGATCAAGACAGAAAACCTTACCAAGGTCTTCCGCACGAAAGAGGTGGAAACCGTTGCTCTCAACGGCGTTGGCATAAACGTGGAAGACGGAGAGTTCGTAGCCATAATGGGGCCAAGCGGATGCGGCAAGTCGACACTGCTCAACATCCTCGGCCTGCTCGACAATCCCGATGGAGGCGAATACTGGCTCGACGGCGAGCCGGTGGGCAAACTCAAGGAGAAAGAGCGCACGAAGTATCGGCGTGGCAGGATAGGCTTCGTGTTTCAGAGTTTCAACCTAATCGACGAGCTGACTGTGGAGGAAAACGTGGATTTGCAGTTGCGCTACCTCGGCGTGCCCTCAAAAGAGCGCCGCGAGCGTGTGACGGAAATCCTGCGCAAGGTGGGACTTAGCCAGCGCGCCAAGCACTATCCGCAGCAGCTGTCGGGCGGACAGCAGCAGCGCGTGGCCATTGCAAGAGCCGTGGTGGGCAAGCCCAAGCTGATACTCGCCGATGAACCTACGGGTAACCTCGACTCGAAGAGTGGACTGGCCGTGATGGAACTGCTCTCGCAACTCAATGCCGAGGGCACCACGATAGTGATGGTGACCCACTCGCAACACGACGCACTGATGGCAAGCCGCGTTATAAACCTGTTTGACGGACAAGTGGTGGACAACAACGACTCAATACTGTAAGCATGATGAAAACCCTATTATACATGTTTCGCCGCTACCGTGCGGCAACACTGCTCAACCTTTTAGGTTTGGGCATCGCCGTAGCGACATTCTACCTGTTCATGACGCAGGTGATATACAACCGCACATACAATCGCAACATACTCAACCATGAGCGCACGTTTCGCCTTGAGATTTACGGCGGTGTGTTCGGCGACCGCTGGGGCGGCGAGGCTTGCCGCCCGTTCGTCACGCTGTTGAAGGATGTGCCCCATGTAGAGGCAGCAATGGACGTGTCGCCATACGTGAACGATGGGACAGTGAAGGTGAACGGACGCGAGATAACCGTGCCTATTGTCAATATCAGCAAGCCTGGCATCGAGTTCTTCTGCGGCAAGTTGATCTATGGCAGCAGTAAAGAATGGATGTCAGGTGCACCAACCGCTATCGTTAGTCGCAGCACAGCCGAGAAAATGTTCGGCACGGCAAATGCAGTTGGCAAGACATTCTTGTCAGACGACAAGGAGATTACTGTCGTGGGCGTGAGCGAGGACATGCCCGACAACTGCACCATCGGCAATGGTCTGTACCTCTGTGAGAACGACGAGGGATTGCAGGACTATAGCGAATGGAGCTTCAGCATATATGTGCGGCTTGACGATGCTGCCAACGCGCCGAAGGTGGAGCGCGGATTCAAGCAGGCGTTCATGAAGGCGAACGGCATCGACGACGAGAAGGAGTTCGACAGGCAGGTGGGCATGAAGTTTCGCCTCACGTCGATGGACGATGTGTATTTCTCTGGCGTAGGCATAAAGGACAAGGGCAACCGCAGTGTGGTTGACGTGCTCACCGTAGCGTCGTTCTTCGTCATCTTCATTGCCATGCTCAATCTGCTCAACTTCACCCTCTCAGAGATGCCTATTCGCATACGCGGCATCAACACGCGGCGCGTAATGGGCGCGTCGGCAGGCAGTCTGCGTTTGCGGCTGATAATGGAGAATGTGGCGCTGGCAGTCGTGGGCCTTTTGATTGGCGTGTTGCTGATTGTGGCGTTCGAGCGCAGCGAGGCTTGCATGAAGCTTGTGTCGGGCGACATCGCCTTAAGTGCCCATTGGGCGCTGGTGGCTGCTGTAGTGATAGCTGCGATAGCTGTGGGCGCGCTGTCGGCAGTTGTCCCGGCATGGTACGGCACGTCATTCGCTCCGGCAATGGTTCTCAAGGGTTCTTTCGGACTCTCGCCGCGCGGTCGCAAGCTGCGCATGGCTATCATGGGCGTGCAGTTTGTCGTGGCATTCGCACTGGCTATATATATAGGTGTGATGGTGAGCCAGTCGCGCTACATCTTCAATGCCGACTATGGGTTCCAAAAAAACGAGGTGTTATACACCACTCTCTCCGATGAGGCTATGGAGAAGAAGGACGCCATACGCTCCGAACTCTCAAAACTCCCGTTCGTGGAGAGCGTTGGCTTCGCGCAGAACGCGATAGGCGCAAGCGACAACTACATGGGATGGGGACGCGGCAGCGAGGACAAGCAAATGTCGCTGCAGGTGATACCGTGCGACTACAATTATCTGCGTACCATGGGACTGAAGATTGTGGACGGACGAGACTTCCGCGAATCGGACATGAAAACTGGCGCGTATATACTGAACAAGGCGGCCATTAAACAATACGACTGGCTCGTGGTGGGCGACTCCATAGGAAGGCAGAACGAATGGGGCAATGCAAACTATCTCGTGGTGGGCGTGTGCGACAACTTCAAGATAAAGTCGATGCGCAACGACAACAGCAAGATAGCCGTAGCATTTGCCATCTTCGGTCCCGACATGCAGGGATGGGGCGACCGTTTGGCCCGAGTATTCGTGCGCGTGGCCAAGGGACAGGACAAGGTCGAAGCCAAGAAACGCATTGCCGCGGTGATAGACAAAATGGACGGTTCGCAACAATACGAGATGAAATTCCTCGACGACGACCTGCAACGCACCTATGTGGATGAGTTCCGTTTCATCTCGCAGGTGAAGCTGTTTGCCATAATCTGCATCGTGATAACGATTATCGGCGTGTTCTCCCTCACGATGTTCGAGACGGAGTATCGCCGCAAGGAGATAGCCATACGCAAGGTGATGGGCAGCTCCGTCGGTGCCGTGGTGAGGCTCTTCGCCATGAGATACATGCTACCGCTCGTGGCTGCATACGTGGTGGCCGCTCCACTTGGCTGGTGGCTCAGCCAGCAATGGCTCCAGAGCTTCGCCGAGCACACGCCCATCTACTGGTGGCTGTTCCCCTTGGCGTTTGTGGCCGTGGCAGCCGTGGTGCTGCTGACGGTGGTGGCTCAGTCGTGGCGAGTGGCCACAAGCAATCCTGTGGACAGCATAAAGACGGAATAGGACAAAGATCGGAAAACAACAAGAAAAGGCGCACCGATAACGATGCGCCTTTTCTTGTTATAATGTAATTCAGTATCAGCCTTTACTTCTTCAGCATACCCTCAAGCTCCTTTGTGCGTGAGTCGTCAGCGCCATAGAGAGTGTAATAGCACTGGTAGAGAGGATAAGCCCAGTTGCTTTGCGCGCGATTCGGGTCAATGGTCTTAGCCTGCTCCAGGAAGCCCATCGACTCTGTGTAGAGCTTCTTCTGCTCAACCACGTTGCCATTGATGGCAGATGCCTTGGCATTGATGGCGAAGCCGAGGTATGTGAGCACCACGGAGTTGTCGTTCTTGATGGCCACTGCCTTCTTGAAGTCGTTGATGCACTCATCCCAGTTAGGATTCTGCTCCTTGGACAGCTTGTTGACAAGCGCCTGGCCCTTCATGGCCCAAGCCGTGAAGTTGTTAGGATCAGCTGCGATAGCCTTGTCGAGCAACGCGTTAAGCTCAGAAGTCATGTTCAAGCCGCTATACATGTTGCAGAGGATGCCAAACACTGTCTCGTTATTTGGGTCAGCCTCGTAAGAAGCCCGCATCTTCTTGGCGAAAGCAACAGAGTCGGCATTCGACTTCAAGTTCATCTGGGCCATTGAATACTTGAATGTCTCAGCCTGCTTGCGCATGGCAGGGTCTTGCATGGCGATGTCGGCATACTTCTCGGCCTTGTCATACAGCTTAGCCTGGTTAGCATAGAGAGCCGTGTAATAAGCCACCTGACCGAGATACTGCTTCTCACCTTCCTTTGCCTTGGCAAACAAGGGGTTGTCGTCGGTGTCGAGGAACATTCCCCAATATTTGAGGACGTTGTCCTGGTCGTTGCGCTGTGCGTAATAGTTGCCGGCGTTGACGAGCTGCATGCGTGTGTTGGTGAGCGAAGGTGTGAGAGCATCAGTGAACTTTGGCTTTACCTTTCCCTTCTCGTTGGGCTGAGCGTCATACTTGACACACTCCAAGCCATTCACCGTGGCGTCGTAAGCCGACTGGTAGTATGCTATGGTGTCGTAAGGAGTTATCTTCTGCTTGAGCATCTTTGCCTGCACGTTCTGAGCCTCGATAGCGTTCTGCGCGTCAAAGGTCTTAAGCGCGAGCTTAGTCACGTAGTCGTAAGCCTTGGCCTTCTCCTGGGCGTTGGCCATGGAGCCGAGGTTCTGCTTCAGCAGTTGTGAAGCCTGGTTGAAATCCTTGGCGGCAAGCACGGCCTTGAGGGCTTCGCTGTCACCGGCAAAAGCAGCTGACGTGCCAAGCATCATCAAGGCTGCGATCATTAGTTTTTTCATAAGCGATAATTAATTTGTATTAGTTTTATTCTGTCTTGTTATTGTCGTCCGTGTCCGTTGCCTCTGGAGCGTCAACGCCAGCCTCATCGGTTGTGGCGTCAGCGTCCTGCGCTACGATGTCTTGCTGCAACTTCTCGTTGGTCTCGTTCCACTTCTGCCTGCTCTCTTCCTCGACAGTGGCCTCAAGCTCCGAACTCATCACCTTGCAAACGCTTGCAATGGTGTCGTTCTTCTTGGCGAGGTTTATCAGGCGCACGCCTTGCGTGGCGCGTCCCATGACGCGAACGTTGGCAACGGCCATACGGATAACGATACCACTCTTGTTGATAATCATGAGGTCGTTCTCGTCGGTCACGTTCTTTATGGCCACCAGCTTGCCCGTCTTCTCAGTTACGGCGATGGTCTTCACGCCCTTCTTGGCGCGGCTCGTCTTCCTGTACTCGCCTATCTCCGAGCGTTTTCCGTAACCGTTCTCAGACACCACCATGGCGGTTTCCTTCTCCGCGTCGTTGACGACGATCATTCCCACCACGGCATCATCGTCATCGTCGAGCATCATGCCACGAACGCCCATTGCCGCACGGCCAGACGTGCGCACCTGATCCTCATCGAAGCGGACGGCACGACCATTGCGGTCGGCGATAATCAACTCGTTGGAGCCATTGGTCAGACGCACGTCCACCACCTCGTCGCCCTCGGAGATGATCAATGCCTTCACGCCATTGGCGCGAGGACGCGAATACTCTTTCAGGCAGGTCTTCTTCACCGTGCCGTTCTTTGTGGCGAAGACCACATAGTGGGAGTTGACAAACTCCTCATCGCCGAGGCCGCCTCCACGCAAGCGCAGGAAAGCGTTTACTGAGTCGCCCGTCTCCAGGTTGAGAAGGTTCTGGATGGCACGGCCCTTGGATGTCTTGTCGCCCTCTGGTATGTCGTAGCAATGGAGCCAATAGCAACGGCCAAGACGCGTGAAGATGAGCATCGTCTGGTGCATCGTCGCGGGATATATAAACTCGGTGAAGTCTTTCTCCCTGGTGTGGGCACCCTTTGAGCCCACGCCGCCACGCGCCTGCTCACGGAACTCCTTGAGCGGCGTGCGCTTGATATAGCCGAGATGGCTCACGGTAATGACCACGGGGTCGTTAGGATAGAAGTCCTCGGCGTTGAACTCATGCTCGTCGGGGATTATCTGCGTGCGGCGCTCGTCGCCATATTTCTGCTTCACCTCATTAAGCTCGTCCTTCATCACCTTCTTGCAAAGCTCTGGGTCATCGAGTATCTGCTGGAGATAGTTGATGCGCTTCTCCAGTTCATCATATTCGGCATGCAGGTCATCGAGACGCAGCTTGGTAAGTTGCGAGAGACGCATGTCGACGATGGCCTTCGACTGCAACTCGTCGAGGTTGAAACGCTTCTCCAAGTTGCGCTGGGCGTCCGACGGGCTCTCGCTGCCACGTATGATGTGCACCACCTCGTCGATGTTGTCGCTGGCTATGATGAGTCCCTCCAGGATGTGGGCGCGCTCCTTGGCCTTACCCAGGTCGAACTTGGTGCGGCGGATGGTCACCTCATGACGGTGGTCGATGAAATAGCTTATGCACTCCTTCAGCGAGAGGAGCTTCGGGCGGAGCTGCGAATGGTCGCGCTTGTTTGGCACCAGTGCTATGCAGTTGACCGAGAAGCTGCTCTGCAAGGCTGTCATCTTGAAGAGCTTGTTGAGGATGACCTTGGCGTTGGCGTCCCTCTTCACGTCGACTACGATGCGCATGCCCTGACGGCCCGTCTCGTCGTTGACGTTGCTTATGCCCTCGAGCTTGCCTTCTTTCACCAAGTCGGCGATATACTCAATGAGCTGCTGCTTGTTCACGCCATAAGGTATCTCCGTCACCACGATGCGGTCGTGGTTCTCGTCGCTCTCTATCTCGGCCTTGGCGCGTATGACCACACGTCCGCGACCTGTGGTGTAAGCGTCTTTCACGCCTTGCAGGCCATAGATGTAAGCTCCCGTGGGGAAGTCGGGGGCCGGCACATATCTCATCAGTCCTTCCACGTCGATGTCGGGATTGTCGATATAGGCGCAGCAGGCGTCGATCACCTCGCCAAGGTTGTGGGTAGGTATGTTGGTCGCCATGCCCACGGCAATGCCGTTGCCACCGTTGACGAGAAGGTTAGGAATCTTCGTAGGCATCACGGTAGGCTCCTTCAACGTGTCGTCGAAGTTGTTTGCCATGTCGACAGTGTCCTTGTCGATGTCGTCCATGATGTGCTCGCCCATCTTCGAGAGGCGGCACTCGGTGTAACGCATGGCCGCAGGAGAGTCGCCGTCCACGCTACCGAAGTTGCCTTGTCCGTCCACGAGCTTGTAACGCATGTTCCATTCCTGCCCCATGCGCACGAGGGCACCATATACGGAACTGTCGCCGTGGGGGTGATACTTACCAAGCACCTCACCCACGACACGCGCGCATTTCTTGTAAGGTTTGTCACTTGTGTTGCCAAGCCCGAGCATGCCATAGAGTATGCGGCGATGAACTGGCTTGAAGCCGTCCCTGACATCCGGGAGGGCACGAGCTACGATAACCGACATTGAGTAGTCGATGTAAGAGGTCTTCATCTCCTCCTCAATGTTGATCTTCATAATCCGATCCTGATCAATGGTCAGATTCTCATCCATTATTCTTTATGTCTTTATTTGTGTTAAAATTCAATTTAAGGGCATTTAGACGCACGATAAGCGATTTTGCGTGCCTTTTCAAAGTGTAAAATTACGCATTTTTTTCCACATCGCGCCCCTTTCTTAATGAATTTTATAAGAATATTTTGAATGATAAGCTTTTTTGCGCGAAATGGGTAATAAACGCGAAAGTCCGCACTCATCGGGAATGACCTGGAAAACGCCATATCCCATCTGCGGCATCTCAACGCCATTGCTCAATGTAATCTTGTTCATAGTCTTATAAACTTTATCCGTCAGCCTTGTCTATTTTGTTTTGCCGACGTGTTAGTTATATCATAAACCGGTCAATGGAATTTTCCTTTATACATTGTTTATCCCCTCGCGAAACAAGAATATAGGTAACAATATCCGTAATATAGTTACGCCGTGTCTAAAGATTAAAGCGTAACTTTGCAACCGAAATCAGCATTACACATTAATAAAATAGGTAACGCTATGAAGAAACTGTTAATTATTTTGGTAATATTTATGGCAACAATCAATGAATCCGTGGCAGCCAACACGCTGTCGAAACGCCAGTTGCACCTCGCCACCTTGGCAAGTCTCGAAGCCCAAGGCGACCTCGATCGTCTGGCACCAGCCATCAATGAAGCACTTGATGGCGGAGTAACTATCAATGAAATCAAGGAGGCTTTTTCCCAACTCTATGCTTACACCGGTTTCCCTCGTTCGCTCAATGCACTGGGCACTTTATCAAAGGTACTCGATGCTCGCAAGGCGGAAGGAAAGAAAGATGATGAAGGCAAGGCATGGAAGCGTCCAAAGGTTTGGGACGATGCCAAGTTGGCTCTCAAGAAAGGTACTGAGACCCAGACCAAGTTGAGCGGCAAGCCTTTCAATTACGACTTCTGCCCACAGGATGATTATTATCTGAAGGCTCACCTCTTCGGCGACATCTTTGCCGGCGACCATCTCTCCGCAAGCGACCGTGAGATTGTGACCGTTGCTGCCTTGGCTTCCATCAAGGGCATTGCCCCACAGTTGGCTGCCCATCAGAAAGGTGCCGTCAACATGGGTAACACCCAGGAGCAAGTAGATGAACTGATGAGATTCTTGAGCGACAAGGGTTTGTCACAATGCGACAATGCCGCCGAAGCCACAGCAGGAGCTTGGCCTAAGGGAAATCCAAACACAGCCTTCGCCAAGTTCTTCATCGGCAACAGCCATTTGGCTCGCATCGCCCCAAAGAACTTGAAAGAAGGTGAGCAGACCGTTCTCCCGATGTCAAACGTAACCTTCGAACCAGGATGCCGCAACAACTGGCACATCCATCATGGTGCTCGCCAGATTCTCATCTGCGTATCGGGCAAGGGATGGTATCAGGAATGGGGCAAGCCTGCCATCGCCCTCAACCCAGGCGATGTCATCGACATTCCCGAAGGCGTAAAACATTGGCACGGAGCACAGAAGGACAGTTGGTTCCAACACATCGCCACCCATGTGGCTGTAGAGAACTCCAAGCCAGGCTCAGAACCTAACGAATGGTTGGAACCTGTAACGGACGAGGAATACAATAAGTTACAAGCAAAATAATAAGTTGCTGACAAAACAAACTAGTTGTAAACATTAGTGTCC
>OIXA01003991.1_pt1 | contig 14776 bp, 11 predicted proteins | sample 1587721 | NCBI WGS metagenome assembly OIXA01 (sample SAMEA3888900, study PRJEB22519) | human gut metagenome | biome: human gut; feature: human-associated habitat; material: faeces | place: Denmark | collected 2013 | reverse complement strand
ACTGCTCTAACAACTACGGTCCATACCAGTTCCCAGAGAAGTTGATTCCGCTGTTCATCAACAACATCCGTCATCGTAAGCCATTGCCAGTATATGGCAAGGGTGAGAACGTGCGCGACTGGTTGTATGTAGTAGATCATGCCCGTGCCATCGATATGATTTTCCACAAGGGTAAGATTGCCGAGACTTACAACATCGGCGGTTTCAACGAGTGGAAGAATATCGATATCATCAAGGTGGTAATCAAGACTGTTGATAGATTGCTCGGTCGTCCTGAGGGTGCTGACTTGGATTTGATTACTTATGTAACAGACAGAAAGGGTCACGATATGCGTTACGCTATTGACTCTAGAAAGTTGCAGAAGGAACTCGGCTGGGAGCCATCTCTCCAGTTTGAGGAGGGTATCGAAGAAACGGTGAAATGGTATCTCGATAACCAGGAATGGATGGATCATGTTACTTCTGGGGAGTATCAGAAGTATTATGAGGAGATGTATAAGGACAGATAATGTCTTTTTTCGAAAACCTACCTTCAATAGTCTTTGCGACCCCTTCGGTTCCCCTTACAGGGGACAGAAACCTTCCTTACCCTTTTTCGAAAATCACCCCGTCCCTCTTTACCCTTAAAGAGGGCTCCACCTCTCATCTCGGTCTTCTCCCCTCAGGGAAGAAGAGGGAAACCGCCCTACTCGGTGCTCGGAACCGCTACGCTCTAAGGTTGGCGGACCATCAAAGGTCTTCGCCAGGTTTATGCGGGCTAGGACCGCCTTACTATAGCTTGCTGAGGTAGGGAATAGCTGTTTATAGTTTACAGTTAATAGTTTATAGTTTACGATTGATTTCGTGGTTATTTGCTGATAACTTGCAGATTTCTTGTTAATTGCTTGGTGGTTTCGAGAAAAAAGCGTACTTTTGCGGCAGAGTTAAACGTTTAAAAGGAGAAGGTTATAATGAATGAAAGAATATTCGATATAAAAAAGGTTGCACGCTATATCGCTTTGTCTTTGTTGACGAAACAGATGACGGTTAGCCCTTTGAAACTCCAAAAGTTGCTTTATTATGCGCAAGCTTGGAGTATGGTGTTCTTTGGTCGCCAAAGACAACTGTTTGCAGATGTTCCGCAAGCATGGGTAAATGGTCCGGTTTACCCTACTATATATAATATGTGGAAGAATAGAAACATGTGTGAGCATCTTACACCAGCAGATTTTGAAACAACTGAGGATGTTATAGATGAAGCTCTCGGCGAGGTGACTAAGCAATTAGGGCTTGGCGATGATGAAATCCAATTGTTGGAACAAATAGTACTGAAATATGGTAGCAAATCACAGAATTACCTCATATTCTTGACTCACTCTGAATTGCCTTGGTGTGAGAAACGCGAGGGGCTGAAACCTTATGAACGCTCGGTAAATCCTCTGTCATTGGACACGATGTATAGCTATTATGCTGAGCGTCATGCCAAGAATGTAGAACGCAGAAAAGGTATGGTAACGGCATGAGTATAGAGATTTTTGATGATGACATCGAACAGTTGCGAGATGATTTATCTGTAGAACCTTGGAATGTCATCAGTAATGATGACGTCAGGAATTCTTGTCTGTTACCGATTCGCATCGGCTATGAATTTGTTGATATGGGAGATACAGAATATGGTTTTAATCAGAATTTCTCTGAAAAAGATACCTTTGAGTACTTTGACTGCATGAAATATATTTCTGGTCGAACCATTGATGAACTTTTGATGGATGATGGCTTTCGTTTACGTAGGCATTCTGCTTTACACAAGCCTTTGAAGTCGGCTTTGGATAAATTGGAACTTGGTATAACTGAAGGACAGCCAATCATCTTTCATTTTGGACTATATACGGATAAGAAGCAAATGGCTTCAAGAGAAAGTGGTGTTCGTTCGCCTAGAATATACTTTATGCAAGGGTTGTATGGTGTAATTTATCCTCTCTTCTTCGACCCTTATCATGAAATTACAAAATAGATTAATATCCTACACTGTGGTACTCCTGCTGTCACCTTTACTCTTCCTGGGTTCGCTGAATGGCGAGACTGGCAGAAAGAGTGTGAAAGAACTCTTCATCGTGCAAAAAAATACTAGAGAAAATGGAAGAATGCAATAGGGAGAAGATGCAACAATTTTGTGTCTGCTTGTGGAACCTAGTCTTTTTGAAAAGACGGAATTGGGAGATTTCCAGGCAATTAATGATCCAAAAACTACACTTTCTGAACTTGATAAATCGGCTCAGGAAAGGATGTATTTGAAGCTAGTTGAAGAAATTGAACGTATAACTAGTTCATGTAACTAAATTCTTTTTATTAAAGGTTTTTCTAAAATATGAATATTTATGAACAGAAATGATAAGTTTGAACTTTTCTTCTCGGAAAATGAATTGATTTCAAGTAATAAGTCTTGGAAGAAAATAGGGGATAATTATGAGCAGTATAGCATAAATAGTTCTCGTAATTATATAACCAATGCATCTTGTGGTATTAATTCTAAATAAATTTGTCTTATGAGCAATTGGAGTGAGATTTTGACAGAAGTAAATCAATCTTTTCCAACAAATATTGATTTGCTTAATAAAAAAAGAAAGGAGTATATGGATAAAATAGCGGAAATAACAGGGCGTAATGTTATAACCTATTATTCTGGCTGGCTTAAAAATCCTAATGCTCCATTTATTTCAATCAATGATTCAGACATGAATGCTTTCATGACTAACGTATATAGACTGGATAGAAGTAAAGGGCTTGATTTGATTTTGCATACTCCTGGTGGCGATTTAGCAGCTACAGAAAGTATTGTGAATTATCTTCAGTCTGCTTTTGATGGGAATGTGCGTGCTATTATTCCTCAAATATCTATGTCCGCTGGTACGTTGATTGCCATGTCTTGCCGAGAAATATTAATGGGACGTGAGTCTTCTCTGGGCCCGATAGATCCTCAGCTTGGAGGAATTCCATGCCAAGGAATGCTGGATGAATTTGATAAGGCTGTAAATGATATCGCCAATAGACCTTCTTCCTTAGGCTTGTGGCAGGCAATCATTGGTAAACTAAATCCAACTTTTATTACCAATTGCGAGAATTCGATAAAATGGTCAAAGGAACTAGCCAAGTCATTCCTATTAAAAAATAATCCTGAGCTTAATATAGACAACATATATGAGGTTTTTCTCAATCATCAGCATAGTTATTCGCATTCTCGTCATATTCCTAAGGAGCAATGTAAGGCTGCTGGCTTGAAGATAACAGATTTGGAAATGAACCAAGACTTACAAGATGCTGTATTAAGCCTTCATCATTGTTATATGATTTTGTTTGATAAGATTGCATGTTCTAAGGTTGTAGAAAACCAAATAGGTGGTTGTTTTATTCAAAATTATTCTGAAGAGGGAAAATAGGTATGGCTATATTTGTATATACATGTAACCAAGAAAATTCTTGGAAGGCCATGAGTTCGTATGGTGTGATGCAATGCGTGGCTTGCATTTCCTGAGACCTTCGTTTCCCCAGAGCAAGCTGGTGAGATGTGTGAAGGGTAGAGTGATAATCATCCCGTCCTTCTTTGGTGATAAAGCGAGCTGCACTCGGCAATTTGAAAGCGAGCTTTCATTGCACTCATTGGTATCGCTTTTTCCCATTAAAGAAGGCTTTTTTTCTAAAATCATCCCGTCCTTCCTTACCCTTAAGGAAGGCTCCACCTCTCACCCCGACCCTCTCACCCTCAGGGAAGAGGGAGGAAACCGCTCCTCCTCGTCGCTCGGAACCGCTACGCTCTAAGGTTGGCGGACCAAAGCGGTCTTCGCCAGATTGTACGGGATGGGACCGCCGGGAGAGGAAAGTTTACAGTTAATAGTTTACAACTTATATTCGGGGGATTTTGTTGATTTATTGTGAATTTCTTAGTGTTGTAATTTGCAGATAACTTGCAGATTTATTTTGATTTTCTTTGGCGGTTTCAATAAAAAAGCGGAACTCTGCGGCAATAAACTATAAAATGAATAATGACTATGATGGGAATATTACAAGTTGCCTCTTATATATACAAACGCTATATGGATGATTTTGGCGTTCGTATTGATGAAATGAAGTTGCAGATTTGAGAGAAGCTAAGAATCAAGGAAGAGGGTGTGGCTTATGACACACCCCCTTCTTTGTAAAACAGCTGTTTTTTATACTTTAATTATATATAAGTAAAAGATGTTATTGTATTTATCACTTATCTGATGTTTATTTCAGAATCAGGCGTATTGGCATCGCCTTGTAGCGGCCATTGTTCATGCCGTTGCTACCACTCACGAATCTCATATTGGATAATCCTATCCTCTTGTTGTAAACATCAAAGTATCTATACCAGAAACCATATTCAGGACTGTTGGTACCGAAGCCCTGCGTACCTGACAGCAAAGTCTTGGTCCAGAGATTTACATGGATAGGGTTCTTATGGCTCTCGCCCTCCAAGAATCCACCCATAGGCAGATAGATGTATGGCAACTCGGAATCCACCGTCTTGATACGCACGCAGTTGTAGGTTTCTCCTAACGATGTGGACTGTGGTACCACCTCCAGATTGCCTGCATTAACTAATTCTTCGAACACGGCATCAGTTGGAATGGTATAGCCTGTTGGTGCCAAGGTGCTGGAGAGATCCTGAGTGGCATCGCTGGTGCTCTTTTTTTCAGAGATACAGAAATAGCCACCAATGGCTTTCTTGTTCTTTGCCAGTGCCACCACATCTGGGGCATAGTAACCATTGTTGGATGCACCTAGGTTGCGGTCTAACATATAATAAGTAGTGGTGGTTTCATCGGCCTTCTTTCCCTTTACCTTTACCACACCATAATAGAACCAGCCCTTCACCTTCTTCTCGTTATCTCCGTTTTCTGCCAACTGATAATCCTTATATACCTTGGAATTCTCATCTATCTTATGGAAGATACCAGTATGATAAACAGGATAAGTGATCTCGATGCCAGCCTGGTTCTTGATGGTAAATGAAGACTTCCACAAATCTTCATTTACCGTAGTATTGGCAAGGCTTACCTTCCATTTACCATTATCTTCTTCCACATTGATTTTATTATCATTTTTAGTAATCTTATCACCATTAAGTTTAGGGATAAGATACGTGATATCGGCTGTTCCCACGCAGAAATGCAAACCATCATTTCTCACAGCCCCTTGCATTTCTTCAGGAGTGATGCCTTGCACAGTGTCCAACCATTTGAAATAGTTGGCAGCTACGGTGAAGTTATTATACTGCATGGTTACGATTCTAGCAGGATCCTCTCTTCTAAAATCAAAACCAGCCTGCTTGATGGTTATATCCAGAGAAAGGTCGCCAGAAGTAACGGTGATGGTTCCTGTACGTGGATTCTCTGATTGGTCATTCTTTGTAAGCGTAAGCTTCAAGGTATATTTCTTGCCTTTAGAAGATCTGCTTGTCTCTGGTATATCATTCACGGTCTCTTGCTGACAAGCGGTTATCCAAGAATCATTTTTCGTGACACTATATAGCGCACTATCACTACTCGTTGCCTTTGGCAAGGTAGTAACAATGGTTACGGTAGCCTCTGTTGTGTTTGCATTTATCTCCTGATAATCGCTCACTCCCAGTTCATAGTCTTTGCAAGCTATCATTCTGGTGATTTCAGGATTATCGTCCCGCACCTCTACTTCCAGTCTATTCTCTGGCAGACTCTTCTTAGCCTCTTCAAGCGTAGAGAAGCCATAGTCGTTTACCTTGGTTACCTTGATGGTATAATGGTGGTTACGGAGCAAGGCATATTGGGTTGTCTTGTTGGCATCCTTGTAGAGTGCCACCTTATAATATCCTACACTATCCTTATAATTCGCCTTGATAATCACCATTGCCTTGTCTGCAGAAGTTTCATTTACTGCCACGGTGGTTGCGGTACCGCCGCCCAATGGGTTGTCCGTTCTGAGAACGGTAGATTCTGCCAAGTTATCGGTCGTAGGCTCAATATATTTGGCAGGAGCTATGGCTGCCTTGGTTGCCGTGTTATAGACATACAAGCCTGCATTAGTGAAATTACTCTGGATGCTATTGTCTATCTCCAAACTTATCTTGGCGCATTGGCGCAACATCGTCACTGAAGGATTAGCTTCCAAAAGTGTATCTATTGAAATTTTACCCCAGCAGATAGGGGCATCAAGCTGAGGGTCTCTCTCCGTAGCAGCAGTGAGAGACTGCAAGTCTTGTGCCTCGCTCTCCGTCATGTCGCTGGCATTGGCTACAAGATGTACATTCTTGGTACCAGCAGGTACATTGGTTATCTTTACCTTGTAGCTGCCATCAGACTGCTGTGATAAGGTAGAATCGCAATCTGTCTTGTCTAAGTATTTGTCCTTATCTCCATAGAACACAGCGCAGAGCGAATTGAATGTCTCCGAGGCCCCCGCTCTTGTACCAATCTGTTGCTTGGTGAAGTTAGTCAATTGAAGGTTCAAGACAAGTCCCTCGGCAGGGATTTCATCCCCGCCGAGTCCGATAGCCTCCATCGTATCCTTGCAGGAAACAAGGCTTAGGAGCAATCCAATCCATATCATTAAATGTTTGATCTTCTTCATTGCTTAAACTGATTTATAACAGTGTTCAAATCTGATTCTAATCTTATTTACTCACATCAGATGGCTTGCCAGCGTGCCAAGAGGAGCCATCGTACCAGCCTGTGTCATCATGCTTCTCATAGCTGTTGCCATTGAAAAGGAGAATGGATTTGTCGTCAGAAATTTGATTATCTTTCATAATTCTGATGTCCTTCTCGTGGTCTCCCTTAACAGTCTTGAGGGTAATCACAGTCTCATACCAACCATTGCCGGCATTAGTGCAACTCCAACTTTTTCCATTTTTGTCGAAAATAGTGAATTGTTCTCTTTTGCCATTGTTTTCGTGGGCGACACCATATACCTTAAACCATCCGTAAGTCTGGAATTTGGTGTAAATGGTAAACTTGATGTTCTCAATAGTTGGCATGGCATCATATATGTTCCAAGTAGGGTCTGATGTAGGATCATAGACAATCCAACCCTCGCAGTCCTCATAGTCGAAGAGTGGAATACCTGGTTCCAAGTGTTGTGGGCAGCGATGCACAGAGTAACCTACGCTGTTGTTGTAGTTGTTGCTAAACATTATCAGCGTTTCGCCCGGTTTTATCTTTCTGTCACCAGTGGCTCCGTGCTGTGTATGTTTCTGCACAGCATTTACACTGAAGTCTTTGTAGTACCACCCCGTATTGGTTTGGTCGTATTCCATATAGTCTCCTGGCCAACCTGAATCATCTTTGCCACCCCATTTTTCTGTATATATCCATCCTTTTCCTGTGATGGCATTCTCCGTTTCACCTATTTGGGTATATACGTAGATGCAATGGTTTTTTGTTTGTGGCTGATTCTTGTCACCTGTCCATCTCTCTTCAAACCATCCGTCGTTCCAGTTGTTATTGCCTCCCTCGGTTAAAACACCCAAGAAGTTTCCTGTCACGTTAGATTTGTTCGGGTCGCTTGTGCCGGCGTATGGAATTCTGTCGTTGATGGCTCTGAAGTTGATACGATAGTTACCTACTGCAGGCTTTACCGTTACCTTGATTTTCTTGACAAAGTTGAAGCCTTCTGCAGATTCCTTTGGCTTCACGGTGAGGTAATGTACTGTCGTGGTAACAGGGTTACTGGTTGCCTTAATCTTGAAGGTTCCTTCTGAAGTATCAGGTTTATCGCAAGATGCCTGAATGGTTGACTTACCTACGGTGGAAGAGGTGTTACCGGTGAAAGCCAAACCGCCGAGGTTGGTCTTAAACTGTACCACTTTGGTATTGTTGTCGCTACCCCAATAGATGGTTACTTCCTGTGGATTTACCTCAAAATAAGGAGAGGCATCATAGGTTACATCGAGATACTTCTTAATGTTACCAGCCTTAATCCAAACCTTTGCCGTACCCTTGTGCCTTCCATTATAGTCGGAGAACTTAATGTCCTCGTTGATTTTGAATGTGATTCTATGATTCTTCACTGAATCTAGCTTGCTCAACACAATCACATCTTTCACACCACTGGATGTTGTTACCTTTTCATCGCAACCGAAATCTGCCTCTGTCAGCGTTACGTTCGACTCATAGTCGATGGAGTCTGTCGTGGTAGATGTTACGCTCGCCTTCGTCTTGCTTACCCACAAAGTAGTATGGTTGAAGTCGGCATCTATCGTTACAGGAGTCCAGTCCTTTACGCTCACATTACAGTCGAGAGTCATGTTTCCCAGACTCTTGATATTGCCGATAATCTCATAATAGGTGCCACGAGGGAAGGTCGGAACTTCGGTGGAAGTTGGGCGATGTCCCAGCTTAATCGTATAGTTGTTCTCAAAGCTACCATTCACACAGCCATTAACTTTGAGGGTAGACTGCTGAGAGGCATCGGCGATATAACGCTCAGGCAGATAGTAAGTGCCTTGGAAAAGCCACTTATCGGCGGCATTCTGTGGAGCAGCTGTAGGAGTAGCACCCTGAACAAGGGTGATGATGTCCTTATTATTCACATTGGCATTGTCTGCTTTCTCTGTCCAGTCTCCCGCCTTATAATAACCACCCTTATTGCTTGCCTCAGAAGAAGTTGCATAAACTTCATTTACAAAACCTTTGGCATAATCTGGGCTAACATTAGAATTGCTAAATGCTCCATTCCAACTCAGCGTGGTGCTAGGAGAAAGCTTTTGAGCCAGAATATCCTTGATGCTATAGCTATTACCATTGAATGCAGAACCTTCAGCAGTAGGGTCGAAGAGCAGGTTGAGCTTAACCTTTACGCATGTAAACTTCAGGTTAGCTGCCACAGTGGTATATTTCTTACCACTTTTTTCTATTTTTGTATCGATGATTTTACCGTTTACATCCTTTGGCTCATAAATCATCGGGATGTTTGTAGAAACCGGCATTCCCGGTTCTGTTCCAGCTACATAGTTCAGTACTATATTTTTGAGATCATCTTCAGTTTTGATAGTCTGACCACTCAACACCTTGTTCATGTTGGCAACCACATAGATATGGTAAGTGCCCGGCTCGATATTGAGCTGATAGTTAGCTACATGCTGCTCCAGCATCATCGAAGCCAGTGGGGCAGGGAGCGTCTTTTTCAGGAGCTTGCCTTCATTTCCTGTAGGGAAAGCATAGAGGGTCAGGTCGTTGATCTGGCATTCATCTACCGTGGCATTATAGGTAGGAAGGCCGGAAGCATCGTCGGGATTGGTGCCGCGGCTGCTGAGCACGGTTGGCACGAGTACATGCAAGTTGCTTTCTGACGAAATGGGAGTGCGCTCGCCTCCAAGTTCGTCAGAGCAACTTACTGTAACCAACAATATAAACCAACTAACTAAACTTAAAATGAAATCTCGTATTTTCATTGTTCCTAATTTTTAAAGTCAAATACTCTTATGAGCTAAATGCCCGGAAGGGGCTCTGACACCTGAAACGGTTAGAAATCGACACGCTGGATGCGCTTGCTCCAATCCAGGATGGAAATGCTGAGCTGCACATACTTCCACTGGTTGCCCTGGAGGAAGAAGTCGAGCTTGTAGTCGTACTCTCGGTCCAGAAATTCCTGCTCTGAATAATGGCGGGCTTCGAAGGCACCACGGCCTTGAGCCAGAAAGTCTGCAAGATTGATGCGTGCCACCTCTTCGCCAGTAGTCTTGTTCGTGATGGTGAGGATGGCGTTCTTGTCGTTTTCTTCTGCCGGATGCCAGATGAGTCGGGAGAACATGAGGGCGGCATGAGCGGTGCGCTCCTTTACATTGCCCTCGGTATCCTTAAACTCAGTGGTCCAGGTGTAGTATGGGGTATATGTCAACTCCTCGTCGGGGAGGAGAGAGTTGTCGTAACTGATATCGCCGTTGGCATTGGTTATCTGATAACTGAAGTCATCGGCATTGATGTTGGCAGGCTCGTCGGTCTGATGCAGGCTGATGGTGAGCTGCTTGGTATCACGAACCAGACCGATGGTATGGCGTGTAACCTGCAGGTCTTTTACTTCAACCAGTTCGTTGCTGAGTCCCTGCCAGAGTGTATCAAGCGGTTGGCTCTGGTTGTTTACCTTGCCCTGTTCGCGGTCGAGACGGGCATGGAGGGAGGTGATGTTGTCACCCTGCTGTGGCAGAGCTATCTGGAATTTGGCACCTGGCTGCGCGAGTGCATCTTCGTATTTCTTTTGGAAGGCGAAGGTTGCGAATCTGTATTTGCCCGGTTCCAGATTGATTCGCATGGCATAGTTAGGGTCCTTGAGCGGCTGTGATGTCGCATCGTTATAGGCATCATGGCGAGCAATGAAGTTGCCCTGCTCGTCGTATACGAATACGCAGAGTCCGCCCACATGATCTTTGAACATGTCGGCACGCTGCACGTTGTAGTCGTACTTGAACTGCAAGTCAACACCCATGTCACAAGGAGGCAGGTCGTCGTGCATCAAGTCGTTGCAGCTTGCTAGCAGGCTGCCGGCCATGATGAAGCCCCATCCCATGCATATATTCTTGATCCAACTGTTAAACTTCTTGTTTGCCATGATGCTTATCTGTTTTATGAAAAAGTAAAGTGTATAAATAGATTCTTATTCTTCCGAGATAGCCAGCCGCTCCTTAGCGCTAGAGCGGCTGAGCTATATATAATAATGTGTAATGGATTACAAATCAACGCTCTGAGAACGCTTAGCCCAAGAAAGGATCTTCACGCTGACGCTAAGATACTTCTCGTTCTCATCATCTGGCTGATTTGGGTCTACTGGAGGTACACCAGGGTAGCCAGGGCCATAGACGTTGCCAACTGTCAATTCATACCAGTTGTTACGGAGCATACCATAACGGCCAAGATACTTATCGTTATTTGTTCCATAAGATTCACCTGAGCTCCATGGAGTCAATGAGCCGAAGTGCTTAACACGAGCGATATAATATGTAACACCCTGTGCGTATGTATTGATACCAACCATCGCGTCTGCATGTCCTGCTCCATCAATCAAGCCGAGTTTATCATTAATCTCTTTAACGATTTCTGAACCTGTCTTACCACTATAATTTTTATCGGCAACAAGAGTTGTACCATTAGAATCCTTGATATCTGCCAAGGTAATCACATGAGATCCTTCTTGCTTGAGATTTGTATAGTCAACTGTACAACCTGAGAGAACTGAAGTTGCTGCTGCATCTACAGCTTTCTTCAAGTCTGCTTCTTTCAGGATAGTTGTCATATTACCGATGGTGTAGAATGTTCCATCTTGCTCTGCAAGGGGTGTGCCTGCATCATCCTTAGGAGTATATGTTGCCTTGAAGATAACGCGGGTTGTCTGACCCTGATACATGTTTGCCAAGTTAAAGGTGTTCTCTAAGCAATATACCGGATTGGTGTTGGTGGTGTTGGTGTTGGTGAAGTCTTTATTAATCTCACTTGGAGCAGTGATAAAATTGAATTCTTCTTTTCTTTTGGCATCATTAGTATTGAGTTCAGCCAAATTGTAGTTAGGATCCGTACCCCAATAAACTCGGTTGTTAGTACCAGTGAAACGTTTTGTAGTCCAAATAGCAGGGAAATCTTTGCTCAAGCCATCAATATTATGAACAGCGTATGTCTTCTTGTTTGTGATATCCAAAGCCCATTTGCTAAATGTTACTTTACTCTGTGTGTCAGTCGATGTTGCCTTATTCTTAACAGTTTTTGTTCCAGGGTCAGCAACAGTCATCTTCGCTACACCACGCTCTACATAAACTGTTGCAGCACAATCGTTAGTAGTTTTATTTGCTTCTGCCTCGCTGGCATATATTTTATTTTTGTCAATACTAACCAAAGTTGCAGGTGAGTCAGCACTTCCTTTCAACGGAGCATTAGCCATATAGAAGTCACCAGAAGCAGCCAAATCAGTAACTGAAGGAGTCAAAATTTTGCTATTCCAATCATTATAACTTTGACCTGCAGTAGGCAATTCAACCTTTGCTCCACCACCAGTTTTATTATTGTTAAGCAAAATCAAAACACTATAATCATTCTTGGTATCCACATTAGTAAGCTTTGCTACCAGCTTTTTAGAAGTAGTTGTGATACCATCTGTGGGATCGTCTTTCCATCCATCTATAGGTAAAGTTACGCTCTCAACAAACTTGTAAGAGCCTTCATCTGAACCATACTTCTGGAAGATAAGGGCAGTTGCGCTTTTTACAGCATACTCTTCTTCTGTGCCTTCATTCATTTCAGCACCACCAGCATCTGCTGCACGAGTTCCACTTACCGAAGGCAAGTTGATGGTGAAAATTGCATAACCAACACCTGCTTCATTAGTACCAGTACCTGGACCTGCGGTTCCCAGGTCCTCATTGCTTGAACAGCTTGCTGTCATAGCTGCGATGACAGCTAAGCCAAATAAATGTTTAATCTTCATAATCTTTGAAAGTTAAGCTTGTTTATAATCGTTATTCTCTAATTTTCTGTTATTCCAATTCCTTTATCTGCTTGAAGACATCTCTTACACGCTCTGCCTCTTTTGAGTTGCCTGCCTTGGCAAGATGCTTTTCGGCAGAAGTAAGATCACCTTTCTGCAAATCGGTGCAGGCGGCATTGAGATTCGCTGTCTCATCATCTGGGAAGAGGCGGACGGCGATGTCGAATACCTCGTTAAACTCTGGCGAACCCGGCTCGTAAGTCTGTGCCACCAGGAACATCTCCTGCAGAGAAAGCTGCTGTGGTTTGGTCTTCAATATCTCCTTGGCTTCTTCGATGCTGAACGGACGAACCGTGTAGGTTACCGTATAGTCGCTATGACGGAGACGAGGATAGATATGATCCAGGATGTAGCGGTAACTAGCCGGATGGAGCTTTCTAATCTTCAGGTCCTTATCGTCGGGAGCCAGCGAGGAGTTAGCTATCTCGAGAATTGCTTCCTTATCAGCCAGATGACTAGCCTGAATCTTCTTCTTGAATCCTTCCCAGTCTTCCGGTGTAGCCTGATAGGTAAAGAGCTTGCTGTTTAAGGTGTAGAGGCTGCTCACATATTTACGGAGGGCAGCTGCACGCTCGTTGGCAAGGCGCTTGTTGTTGGCATACGAACCATCAGGCGAAGCAAAACCATGGATATCAATATCTGTGATTTCAACGTTCTTATCGTTCTTTACCAGGTCGATGGTGGAAGTAATCTTCTTCAGCTCAGTAGCATTCTCACGGAAGTTGGCAAGAATATAACTCTTGTTAACCACAAAGCTGAGATAAGCTTCACCCTTTTCGGCTCTTACCTTCTTGGCTTCCGCCTTCGGCTGCACAAAGAAATCCTTCGTAATCTTCGGTGTACGGTCGATATCCGCAATCGGCGTATTGTCCTGTTCTATCAGGTTGCCACATCCGCAGAGATCTTCTTTCACCGAGAGTTTGAACTTCTTCATCCATTTCTGGTAAGGAACAGACTGGGCGAAGTAAACCTGTTGACTGGTCTTGTTCTTGCGGGTAAGAACCTGTGCCTGCGGATTCTTCTTGCTGTCGGCAAGTCGGCGGTATCTTACAGCCTGGTTTCTACCCTGGATGATGATAGGGTTGAGAGCGATAGAATCAGTTCCTACCATTACCGGTGTGAAAACAATCTGCTGCTCTGATTTCATCTTCAATTCGTTCAGATTCATACGGAAGGCAACGTCCATCCGGTTGCCGTTCTTACGTGCCAAGACGCTTTCTACCTGAATCTTACCCCCTGCCAGCTGTTGAGCCTGAGCAGGCATGATGCCCTGAGAAAGGAGTATGCAGAGGGGCGAAATGACCGCATAAAGCTTCATTTTATCCATATTATGATTTGCCTATTTTTTTTTTGTATTCTGTCTAGTTATTACGTGTTTTTATTGTCAGTTTAAAACTACAGTTAAATTAAATTCTTAGAACACGTATATGAGAGATAGTGCGGCTTTTGTAGGGCCCACATAGTTGCGGTGGTCTTTGTCGAGACATTTTTCGCATCGTCCGTAAAGCTTGTAAGGACTGTAGGCATATCCCAAACCGATAGACCCTTCGAAATTGAGGTGCTTATTGAGTAGCCACTGATAGCCGTAGGTGAGGCCTCCACCTACATACCAGCCTTCATAGTGCCTGCCCTCCAGAGTTTTCGGCAGGATGCCGAAGGGCATGTCAATGTTTTTAATGTTGTATTCACCGCCTAAGGCATGAATTCCGAAGAAATGACCTCCAAACTTCTGGCAGGTGTACCATCTGTATTCTGGCATAACATTCCAGAATCTCATCTTCTTGTCGCCCGAGAACTTCCAGGGGTTCAGGGTGCCGAAGAGTTGGAAGGTTGTTTTCTTGCCCGTGCCGATTTCGATGCCGGCGTTGGCAGATGTGGAAGCCCATCCCAGTAAGTTGGTCTTCAGAGCGACCTCCTGCGCTCGCGTCGTTGCCGTTGAAAGGATCAGCAGCAGCAACATAGCTGATTTTATGAATGTTTGCTTCATCATATCTTTACTTTTATATTTGGTTTCGTTTATATTAAACTTAGCCTTCGTTTGTTAGTTGGCATCTATTTTCGGCTGCAAACTTAAGAGAAAATCCAATACGAAGCAAGAAAAAGTTTCAAAAAGGTTACATTTCTTTGTGCAAACGATTGCACGCTTTATGCAATCTGTTTGCGTACACACATCATAAAGCACATGATTATCGGCGTCTGCTTGCCGTCATTGGGAATCTATGTCTAAGATGTGGTTCTGACAGGATTCACAGGTGGGATATGCATACTTGCC
>OIXA01003979.1_pt1 | contig 14813 bp, 13 predicted proteins | sample 1587721 | NCBI WGS metagenome assembly OIXA01 (sample SAMEA3888900, study PRJEB22519) | human gut metagenome | biome: human gut; feature: human-associated habitat; material: faeces | place: Denmark | collected 2013 | reverse complement strand
TGCTATTATATAAAACTTATGTTTATAAAAATTGATGACTGTCTAATGTATCAAAAAAAATAAAGAAAAAATTATATAATATACAACAAAAAATAAATATTGTGTGTTATAATTATTAATGGTATTGAGTTATATTTAATTAATGAAAATGCTAATGTGATATATATTCTTTAGATGTTTCACGTGAAACATCTTATGTGATATTTATAAGTTATATATATGTTTCACGTGAAACATTATTGGTTGTGGCAGCTGAATAAATATATGCAAGTAAATGCAAGGACGCGAACATATATGGAAATCGAGGAGTTATGGGGAGAATAATAGCAATAGCAAATCAGAAGGGTGGCGTAGGCAAAACTACGACAGCAATTAACCTTTCAGCATGTCTTGCTGAAAAAGGTCAAAGAGTTCTAGTTATAGATATAGATCCGCAGGGAAATACGACAAGTGGATTGGGGATAGCAAAAGACAATGTAGATAATACAATATATGAAGTTATGTTGCAAGAAATTGATATATCTGATGCAATATGTAAAGATATATTTGAAAATCTTGATATCATTCCATCTAATGTAAATCTTGCCGGGGCAGAGATTGATTTGATTGATATTGAAAATCGAGAATATATTTTAAAAAATGCAATTAATACAGTAAGAAATAATTATGATTATGTTATATTGGATTGTCCTCCATCACTAAGTATGCTTACTGTAAATGCGATGACAGCAGCTGATACTGTATTAGTTCCAATTCAATGTGAATATTATGCGTTGGAAGGTTTGACTCAGCTTATACATACAATTAATCTTGTAAAGAAAAAATTGAATCCACTTCTTGAACTTGAAGGTGTTGTATTTACAATGTATGATTCGAGAACAAATTTGTCACTTCAGGTTGTAGAGAATGTTAAGGATAATTTAAAACAGAATATTTATAAGACAATCATACCTAGAAATATCAGACTTGCAGAAGCACCAAGTCATGGATTGCCGATTAATAAGTATGATACAAAATCATCAGGAGCTGAGAGTTATAGGATGCTTGCAGATGAAGTTATGAGTAGATGATTACCTATGTCTTATTAAATCGAAAGTGATATAACAAAATTATTAAATGAGTTGGAGGAAATATATAAATGGCAGTTAGCAAAAAAACCTCATCCAGTAAAAGTTCATCAAAAGGACTTGGTAAAGGATTGGGACGTGGAATTAATGCTTTAATTCCTGAAGAGCCAGCAGAAACAAATGAAAAAGTAATAGTTAAAGAAGTTGTGGTTAAAGAGCCGGCAGAGACAAAGGTAAGATTATCTCAAGTTGAGCCAAACAGAGAACAGCCAAGAAAAATGTTTGATGAAGATGCCCTTATTGAATTATCTGAATCAATTAAACAGTATGGTGTATTACAGCCATTACTTGTGCAGAAAAAGGATAATTATTATGAGATAATTGCCGGTGAGAGAAGATGGAGAGCAGCAAAACTGGCAGGAGTCAAAGAAGTGCCGGTTATTATAAAAGATTATTCTGACCAGGAAGTAATGGAAATTGCTCTTATTGAAAATATTCAGAGAGAAGATTTGAATCCAATTGAAGAGGCACAGGCATATCAGAGACTTATAAAGGATTATCGTTTAAAGCAGGATGAAGTTGCTGAAAAGGTATCTAAATCAAGAGCAGCAATTACTAATTCGTTGAGATTATTAAAGCTTGATTCTAGAGTTCAGGAAATGGTTATGGAAGGAAAATTAAGTAATGGCCATGCGAGAACTATTATTGGAATTGAAGATGGTGATAAGCAATATATGATTGCACAAAAGATTTTTGACGAAAAGCTTAGTGTGCGTGAAGTAGAAAAACTTATGCGTGATCTTGATAAACCTGAAAAACCAGTAAAACAGGCACCAGAAAATGATTTTATTTACAGAGACCTTGAAGATAAATTCAGCAAAATATTAGGCAGTCAGGTTGCAATAAAAAACAAAAATAATAATAAGGGTAAAATTGAAATTGAGTATTACTCTCAGGCAGAATTAGAAAGAATATACGAGATGCTCAAAAAAACACAGGAATAAGGTTTGCTTCGCAAAACAAGGAGGCAATCCTCTCCTCACATGAGGTATAGTGCATCAAAGATGCACATTGGGATTTTGCTTCGCAAAACAAGGAGGATAAGAGATAAGATTGATTTTTATGGCTTGTTTTCTGTAGATGCTGCATATGTATTTACGGGAATGGCGGCAGTAACGTTGATTTCGCTAATCATAGCGATTATATCTATATGCAAAACTTCATCAATGAAAAAGAAATACAAGGAATTCATGGGTGGAAGTGATGGAACATCTATAGAAGAACTTATAAAGGGTAATCTGGAAGATGTTAATCAGATTAAAAAACTATCTATTAAGAATGAAAATAATATAAAAGATATATATGAAAAATTGGAATATACATTCCAGAAGATTGGCGTTGTTAAGTATGATGCATTCCATGAAATGGGCGGAAAACTCAGTTTTGCATTATGTATGCTTGATAAGCTGAATAACGGATATCTTGTAAATGTTATGCATAGTAATAATGGTTGCTTTGCTTATGTTAAAGAGATTGTTGATGGTCAGTCTTATATTGAACTTGGCGAAGAGGAACAAAAAGCTCTTGATGAAGCAGTTGCAGGAAGAACCGGCGACGCAATACTTGGCAAAAAGGTTAATGAAATGCTTGAAAATAGTGGAAAAAATAAGTAAAATGGTGCATAATATCAAAGGATATAAATTAGTTTGTGGATAGCACTGTTTCACAAATGAAGATAAGCGTATGTTTCACGTGATGTATTATTTTAGATTATAAATATTAAGAAGACAGTGCAGAAATGAGGAAAAATGTTAGATTTGAAATTTGTCAGAGAGAATCCTGACATTGTTAAACAGAATATTAAAAATAAATTTCAGGATAGAAAGCTTCCGTTAGTTGATGAAGTTATTGAACTTGATGCAAAGGCAAGAGCAGTTAAGACAGAAGCTGATGAACTTCGTGCAAACAGAAATAAGCTTTCTAAGCAGATTGGTGCTTTAATGGGACAGGGAAAGAAAGAAGAAGCAGAAGCTGTTAAGGCTCAGGTTAATTCAGATGCTGACAGATTAAAGGAACTTGAAGCACAGGAAAGTGAACTTAATGCAAAAGTAACTGAGATTATGATGACGATTCCTAACATAATTGATCCTAGTGTTCCAATTGGTAAGGATGATAGCGAAAATGTTGAAATTGAAAAATTCGGTGAACCTGTAGTTCCTGATTTTGAAGTACCATATCACACAGAAATCATGGCCAAATTTAATGGTATAGACCTTGATTCAGCAGGCAAGGTGGCAGGTAATGGATTCTATTACCTTATGGGTGACATTGCAAGACTTCATTCAGCAGTAATTTCTTATGCAAGAGATTTCATGATTGACAGAGGCTTCACATACTGTGTACCTCCATTTATGATAAGAAGTAATGTTGTTACAGGCGTTATGAGTTTTGATGAGATGGATGCCATGATGTACAAGATTGAAGGTGAAGATCTTTATCTTATCGGTACAAGTGAACATTCAATGATTGGTAAGTTTATTGATACAATTACACCAGAATCAGAACTTCCTAAGACTCTTACAAGCTATTCACCATGTTTCAGAAAAGAAAAAGGTGCTCATGGTATTGAGGAGAGAGGTGTATACAGAATTCATCAGTTTGAAAAGCAGGAAATGATTGTTGTATGTAAGCCGGAAGACAGCAAGATGTGGTTTGATAAACTTTGGAAGAATACAGTTGATTTATTCAGAAGTCTTGATATTCCTGTAAGAACTCTTGAGTGCTGCTCAGGCGATCTTGCAGATTTAAAAGTTAAATCTATCGATGTTGAAGCATGGTCTCCAAGACAGAAGAAATATTTTGAAGTGGGTTCATGTTCTAACCTTGGCGATGCACAGGCAAGAAGACTTAAAATCAGAGTTCAGGATGAAAACAAGAATAAGTATTTTGCACATACTCTTAATAACACGGTTGTTGCACCACCAAGAATGCTTATCGCATTTCTTGAAAATAATCTTCAGGCAGATGGAAGTGTAAGAATTCCTGAAGTTTTAAGACCATATATGGGTGGAAAAGAATCTCTGCAGCCTAAAAAATAAGAAATAGAAATTCAAAAAGAGCGTCTCAAAATGTGAGGCGCTTTTTCTTTTATAAAGGTTTATGATATTATATACGATAAGGAAAGGTTTAAGGAAAGGTGATAAGGAAGCAAATGAAAGCAAAGATCATTATCGTGGAAGATCATGAACCAATTCGTAATGAATTAAAGATTTTGTTAAGTAAATATGGATATGAAATCATAGTGTTAGATCGTTTTGATACAGTTGTTGAAGATTGCTTGAGAGAAGATGTAGATCTGATTTTATTAGATATTAATCTTCCGTTTTATGATGGTTATTATGTGTGCAGAGCGATCAGAGAAAAATCAGAAGTACCGATTATTGTTGTTACAAGTAGGGATAGCGAGATGGATGAGCTAATGAGTATAAATCTTGGAGCGGATGATTTTATCACGAAACCATACAATACACAGATTTTGTTGGCAAGAATTTTTGCAATGTTAAAACGAACACACAAAGAAAAAGTAAATGATTTTTTACAATATCAAGGCTTGAAACTACAACTCAATAGCAGTACTGTTATTTATAAAGATCAGATAATCGAACTTAGTAAAAATGAGATGAGAATATTGTATACATTACTGCAACATAAAGAGAGTATTGTAAGCAGGGATCAATTAATGGAATCCTTATGGCAGTCAAATGAATTTATTGATGATAATACATTAACGGTGAATGTCAATCGTGTAAGGAAAAAATTAGAAGCAGCAGGACTGAAAGATTTTATAAAAACAAAAAGAGGGCAGGGTTATATGATATGAAAACCAAAGATTTTTTTAGAATGGAGTATGCCCAGATTCTGATATATATTGTATTTTTGGGATTATTGGAAGTGTTGCTTTTTATTTTTGAAGTGAATTATTTTCTTATGATATATTTGCTGCTGATCGGATTGATTCTGGAAGGAGTTTATTTATGCCAGCGGTATATGAAAAAATATCGGTATTATAAAAAAGTGAAAGCAAAACTGGATATACTGGAACAAAAATGCATGATAACAGAAATGTTAGAATTGCCAGATTTTGCAGAAGGAGAGTTTCTATATGAAATATTGCAGACGTGCAACAAGTCCATGAATGATGAGATATTGAAATATAAGATAGAGGCAGCAGGATACCGAGAATATATTGAGATGTGGATTCATGAAGTAAAAACACCATTGGCAGCAACAAGACTGATCCTTGAAAATCATCCAAGTGAGATCACACGGGCAATGGATGAAGAAATGCAGCAGATCAATTATTATTTGGAGCAGGCATTGTATTATGCGAGGAGTAATAGTGTAGAGAAAGACTATCTAGTGAAAGAGTTAAGTTTAAAAGAAGTGGTAGAAAATGCGGTAAAAGCAAATGCAAAAAGTCTGATCGGAAATAAGATAAAAATTAAAATAGAGAATCTGGATCAGAAGATCTTCAGCGATGAAAAATGGGTTTTATTTATATTAAATCAAGTTATCAGCAATGCAATAAAATATAAAAAAGAAGAAGCAGAAATATCATTTTGTGCAAGATGTGAAAAGAATGAAATACTTCTGGAAATCAGAGACAATGGAATTGGAATCTCACCAAAAGATTTGCCAAGGATCACGGACAAAGGGTATACTGGAACTACAGGAAGAAACTATCAAAAATCAACAGGGATGGGGTTATATTTGTGTAAGAAACTTTGCAGCAAATTACAACTAAGTTTTTACATCGAATCTAAAGAAGAAGAATACACGAAAGTAACAATCGGCTTCCCAAGAAATTCTATGATTTTTTTAAATGAAGAATGATCAGACAGGAGGTTTACAATGTTTGCAGATTATCATGTACATTCACATTTTAGTGAAGACACAGATTTCCCAATGGAACTTGAAATTCAGAAAGCGATCAAATTAGGGATGGATGAATTATGTTTTACAGAACATTCAGATTATGATGTGCCAACTGTCGTTAATTGTGATTATGATGCTTATTTTGAAGAAATGGAAAAAATGAAAGATAAGTATAAAGGGCAGATCACATTAAAGACAGGAATTGAATTTGGAATTCAGACGCATACGACGAAAGCGTATGAAGAAACATTCAGACAGTATCCGTTTGATTTTGTAATCTTTTCTTGTCATCAAGTTGAAAACAAAGAATATTGGAGACAAGAGCCACAGGAAGGAAAGACACAGTTAGAATACAATCGAAGGTATTATCAGGAGATTTTGGATGTTGTTAAAGTATACAAAGATTACAGCATTCTTGGTCATCTTGATGTGATCAAAAGATATGATAAGCAAGGAGAAATCGAATTTGAAAAGATTCAGGATCTGATCGAGCAGATTTTTGAAGTTGTGATCGCAGACGGAAAAGGAATTGAACTTAATACTTCAAGCCGTGCATATAAACTGAAAAGTCTAATGCCATCAAAAGAAATTCTGAAACTGTATCATGATATGGGAGGTAAGATCATTACGATTGGATCAGATGCACATAATGCAGACCGGATCGGTGACTGCGTAATGGAGTCACAGAAGATTTTAAAAGATATTGGTTTTGATGGAATTTATACTTTTGAAAAGATGAAACCAGAATTTCATAGATTTTAAGATAAATTAAAGAGGTGCCTATTATTTTTAACAAATAGACACCTCTTTACATATTGTGCTATATTTTAGATTTCAAGATTATTTATCAAGTAAGATTAGTGCCATAAATACAAGATCTTCGTCTCCGATATTCTCAATGGCATGTCCGGCTCCATCACATGTGAATGTAGTATCTCCTGGATGTACTTCATATTTTGTACCATTGTCATTATAAAGTCCTTTTCCCTGAAGGATATGGTAAGCTTCGCCTTCACCTTCATGAGTGTGATATGCAAGAGCAGAACCAGGTGGTACGATGACTTTTCCGAACAGACGACTGCTATCTTTCATTTCTTTTTCTGTTAAGAATTCCATTTTCTTTAATGGGTTATCAGAACCATTTGCATCAGGAATTGTGCCAATTTTTACATCTTCATTTTTTAAAAACATGTTGAGACCCTCCTTTATATAGTCATGTTAAGTTTAGTATAGTAGCTTTTTGATAAAATAGCAATATGACAAAATTGTAAGTTTTGTGTAAGGAAGTTCGATGGATACGAAGATGATTTACTGGTATATTATAGACAAGACAATAAGAGAAACCAAAAAAGATAAGGAGATGGAAAAATGAGTTCTGTATTGAAAGTAGATAATATAGAAAAATATTATGGGAGTAAAGCGAATCTTACAAAAGCGATCGATCGTATCAGTTTTGAAGTGGAAGAGGGGGAGTATATTGGAATTATGGGGGCTTCCGGAAGTGGGAAGACGACATTATTAAATTGTATTTCAACGATCGATCAGGTGACTGCGGGAAATATTATGATCAATGGAATGGATATCACAAAATTGAAAGGAAAACATCTTTCAAGATTCAGACGAGAGGAATTAGGATTTATCTTCCAAGACTTTAATCTGTTAGATACATTGACAGCATTTGAAAACATTGCGTTGGCGCTTACGATCATGAAAATTCCTGCAAGAGAAATTGAAGACAGAGTCAGATCGATCGCAGAAAAGTTGATGATCACAGAAGTATTGAACAAATATCCATATCAAATGTCAGGAGGACAGAAGCAGAGAGTGGCAAGTGCCCGAGCGATGATTACAAATCCATCTCTGATCTTAGCGGATGAGCCAACAGGAGCTTTGGACAGCAAGGCGGCCAGAATGCTGCTTGACAGTATGGAAACGATGAATGTGGAATTAAATGCAACGATTCTGATGGTAACACATGATGCATTTACAGCCAGTTACTGTAAACGTATTTTGTTTATCAAGGATGGAAAAATTTTTAATGAATTGGTTCGAGGAAATGATTCGAGAAAACGATTTTTTGACCGTATCATTGAGGTTGTGACATTGCTTGGAGGTGACAGTACAAATGTATTCTAAGATCGCATTTAGTAATGTCAAAAAAAGTATCCGTGATTATACGATTTATTTTCTGACATTAACATTTGGAATTTGTTTGTTTTATATGTTTAATTCTGTTCAGGCACAACAGGCTGTCTTAAAGCTGAATGCAAGCCAGAAATCAATGATGCATCTAATGTCTGTGATCATTAATGGAATTTCTGTGTTTGTTGCTATTATTCTTGGATTTCTGATTGTTTATGCAAATCAGTTTCTAATGAAGCGGCGGCATAAGGAAATGGGAATCTATCTGTTGTTAGGAATGGAAAAACGACAAGTATCAAAAATTCTTCTGATAGAGACTTTATTGATCGGTGTTTTGGCATTGATCGCAGGATTGGTTGCAGGTGTGTTTTTATCACAAGGACTTGCGATGTTGACAGCAAAGATGTTTGCGGTTCAGATGAAAGAGTTTAAGTTTGTTTTCTCGCAAACGGCATTTATTCAGACTATTTTGTATTTTGCAATTATTTTTATTATTGTGATGATATTTAATGGAATTACGATATCAAAATATAAACTGATCAATCTGTTGAATTCAGCAAAGAAAAATCAGAAAACAAGATTAAAAAATCCTATATTGTCGGTCATTCTGTTTTTGATATCCATTGGGATTCTTGGAATAGCATATCATTTAATTCAAAAAAACCAGATGCTTGCTGTGGACAATGATTTTAAGATCAGCGTATTACTTGGTGTAGCAGGAACATTTCTCTTTTTCTTTTCGTTATCAGGATTCTTATTAGAATTGGCAAAAAGAAGTAAGAAATTTTATTATAATGGATTAAATATGTTTGTGCTAAGACAGATCAATTCAAAGATCACCACAACATTTGTTTCTATGTCAATGCTGTGTTTGATGCTGTTTTTAGCAATCAGTGCGTTTGCGACAGGAAGTGGATTGGCGTCTTCAGTGAAAACAGATTTAGAAGATATGACAAAGTTTGATTGTACTTTTTATGGATTATCGGAAAAAGGATATCAGGAAGAACAGCAGCAAAAGTTTATAAAGAAATTAGATGATCTTGGATTAACGATCAAAAAAGATGCAAAAGAAATTTTACCGATCACAATATATCAGAATGGTACATTTCGCAAATGCAGATATAAAATGGAGCCATTGTTAAAAGGAAGAGAAAAATATTCAGACTATACAAAGGATTATGTAAAGAATCTGTATGAAGTGCCATTAACTTTTGTGAAGCTGTCTGAGTATAACAAGCTTCGAAAAGCAATCGGAGAAAAAGAATTAACCTTGAAATCAGATGAATATATATTGAATTGTGATTATGGCAATCTGATACCGATAATGGAAAAGGCAGCTAGTGATAAGCAAAAACTTACATTGGATGGAAAAACATATAAAATGAAATATGGCTTACAAAAAGATACATATATGGTAACAGCAGCTAAAACAGATATGGGAACAGTCATTTTAAATGATGAAATCATCCAGTCATTAAAGATTGATTATTCTACATTATATTTAAATCTGAACTGGAAGGGGAATGCACAGAAAGTATCAAGAAAATATACGGAATATTTAAAGCAGATGATCATAAATAGTAAGATGCCAAATTCACCATATTCAGCGATAATTTCAAAAGAGGAAGTATATGAACAGAGTACTGGGTTAAGTACGATCATTACATACATTGCAATATATATCGGTCTTGTATTTTTAATTACATGTGCAGCGGTACTTGCATTACAGCAATTGAGTGAGAATGCAGATAATATTGAAAAATACAAATTATTAAGTAAAATCGGAACTTCACAAAAAATGATCAATCACGCGATCAAAGCACAGATCATCTTATACTTCTGTTTGCCATTAAGTTTGGCATTGGTTCATTCATATGTAGGAATTAAAACAGCAAAAATCCTGATATCAACATTGGGACAGATCAATATAACGCAAGCAGCAGTACAGTCATTGATCCTTGTGATCGTAATTTATATTGGATATATGATCGCAACTTATCTAGGAAGCAAGAGTATGCTGAAAGAAAAATAGAGAAAGAAATGACAGAAGATCCAAATCTGTCATTTCTTTTTTTGAGCTATTAATAATGTTACCGGTTAATGTCTGTTTGGAAGCATTTAATTTTACAGTACCTCCTTATGTTCATTAGTATAAAAATCAAATGTGTTCAAATTATTTTGAAAATCTGAATAAACTATGAAGAATATATATGATTGAAAATGAAAGAAAATGATTGACTATGATTGAAATTGTGATATACTTAAATAAAAGCGAAAAGAGGTGATATTGTGTTAGCGCAAGAGCGATTTGAACGCATTTTAGAGATTTTAAGAGAGAAACAGTCAGTCACCGTGGTAGAACTGACAGAAAAACTGAACACCTCAGAGTCCACGATACGAAGGGATTTAACGGAATTAAACCGACAAGGTCTTTTGATCAAGGTTCATGGAGGAGCTACTGCGATCAAATCTGTGTTATCAAGAGAAGAAGAAGTTATAACCAAGTCAAAGAAACACCAGGAAGAGAAGCGAAAGATTGCAAAATATGCAGCATCTTTGATCAATAAAGAAGATATCGTGTATCTTGATGCAGGAACAACGACAGAAATGATGTTAGATTATCTCAGAGAATATGACGTTATTTATGTGACAAATGGGATCACACATGCGAGAAAACTGATGAACGCAGGATTTAAGGTCCATTTGATCGGAGGCGAGATTAAAGCGGTAACAGAAGCATTGGTTGGAGAAGAAGCATTAGAACAGCTTGATAAATATAACTTTACCAAGGGCTTTTTTGGAACAAATGGGATTGATCTGAAGCGGGGATTTACAACGCCAGATCAGAAAGAGGCAGCAGTTAAGAAGAAAGCGATGGAACAGTGTCAGAAAAGATATATTCTTTCGGATGCAAGCAAATTCAATGTGATCTCAACTATTAAATTTGCAGATTTAAAGAAGGCAGAGATCATTACAGATCATTTAGAAAACAAAGAGTTCAAAAGAATCACAAACATTGAGGAGGTATTTTCATGATTTATACAGTAACATTTAATCCAGCAATTGATTATGTAATTAAAGTAGATAACCTGACATTAGGACAGGTAAACAGGACAACAAGAGAATACATTTTCTGCGGAGGAAAAGGTATTAATGTATCTCATCTACTTGCTAATCTTGGAGTAGATAGTGTAGGACTTGGATTTATAGCTGGATTTACAGGAGATGTTATTGAATCAGGAGCGAAAGAACTTGGATTTAAGCCAGATTTTATCAGAGTACGTGAAGGAATGACACGTATCAATGTTAAGGTAAAATCCAACGAAGAAAGTGAGATCAATGGAATGGGACCAGTGATCCATGATGACGAGTTACAGAAGATGTATGAGAAGCTTGATGAGTTACAGGATGGAGATGTATTAATCCTGGCAGGAAGTATTCCAGCAACACTTCCATCAGATGTATATGAAAGAATCATGGGACGTCTGCAGGGAAAAGATATCCGAATCGTTGTAGATGCAACAAAAGACTTGTTGTTAAACGTATTAAAATATCATCCATTCCTGATCAAACCAAACAATCATGAATTAGGAGAAATGTTTGATGTTGTGCTAAAGACAAATGATGAGATTGTTGAGTATGCAAAGAAACTTCAGGAAAAAGGCGCAAGAAATGTGTTAGTTTCCATGGCAGGAGATGGAGCAATCCTGATCACAGAAGAAGGAGAAGTTCATGTAACACCTTGTCCAAAAGGAGAAGTTAAGAACTCTGTAGGAGCTGGAGATTCCATGGTAGCAGGATTTATCACAGGATATTTGAGAAGTAATGGAGATTATAATGAAGCACTGAAGATGGGGACAGCAGCAGGAAGTGCGACTGCATTTTCAGAAGATGTTGCAACTGGCGAGAAGATTATGGAATTATATAAAACATTATAATGAAATAGCATACAATGAAAGAAAATTATGATAAAATGAACCTAAGAAATTAGGTTCATTTTTTCGTACCTAAATATATTGATCATCTGGAGGACATCATGACAAAAAAAGAAGCGAGACAACAGATAAAAGATAAGATCAAACAACTAGATAAACAGTATATCAAAGAAGCAGATCAATCGATTTTTGATCAGATCAAAGAATTAAAAGAATATAAGGAAGCTGAAACTATTTTTTGTTATGCAAGCATGGAAAATGAAGTAGATACGTGGCCATTGATCGCACTTGCATTAGATCAGGGAAAGACAGTAGGAGTTCCATTGTGTATCGGAAAAGGAATCATGGAAGTGAGACAGATTCATGCTTTAGATGATTTTGAGGAAGGGGCATATGGAATCATGGAACCATCCAGAAGGTGTCCAATCTTATCGAAAGAGAAGATTGATATGGCGGTAATACCTTGTGTAAGTGCAGATAGAGAAGGCCGTAGACTTGGACATGGAGCAGGATTCTATGACCGTTTTTTAGATGGAGTAACATTTCCAAAGATTCTGGTATGTTATAAAGAGTTAATGATGGATCAGGTACCGACAGAGGAGCATGATATTTTGATGGATCAGGTTATTTGTGACGAATAATGAAGTAATAGAATGATCAAGTAGGAGAGATGATAGACATGAGAAAGATTTTAAAGAAAACAGCAACATTAATGATGACAGCAGTGATCGGAGTATCTATGAGTTGTCCCAAGATGATAGTTTATGCGGGACAGAGAATGCAAATGCAAGAGAGATATACGACTCCAAAAGAATGGAATTATACAGAAATCACAGCATATCAGTTTGAATCTACAGATAAATTTGAAGATTATCTTCAGACAGGTGGTACACATCTATACAATGATAAATTTCAGGAAAAGGATCATATGGTCAAAATTACGGTTGCAGATTCAGGGTATTTTACAATTGCAACACAAACAGATGGAAATAGATCGCAGAAGATAAATCTCTATGATTCAACGAAGGAGAAAGTTTTAGCTCAAACGACATCTGATGGAGACCTGGAATATGGAAGGCTTGCAAAAGCAGGTGAGGTCTTCTATCTTCAAATGCCAGAAAAAATCGATAAAATATTTGTGACAACAGGTGTGATCAAAGATGGATTTGGATCTATGAAAGCATCAGATACTTATTATGAATCAGGAACTGGAAGTACCACATATCATCCATTTTCAATTAAGAAGAGATCTGCGGTGGAATTTAACATTTCAGCGATCGATCGAAACAGTGAGATCACTTATGCACACATCGAAAAGAAAGAAAACGGACAATGGAAAAGAATCGATGATACGGTAAAGATCAAGCCAGCATCTTATGATGATGATTTTGTTCATGGATTGACTAAAGGTGAATATCGCCTGGCGATCAAAGCACCGACAACACAGTTAAATGCAGTCTCATATACAAGCAGTTCTAAAAGTAAAAAGGTAGCATATAAGAAATTAAAAGCAAAGAAGATCAAACTGGATGGACAAACATCGAATATATATACAACAGGAGAGAAAACTTCAAGATGGTATAAAATAAGTATTACATCTACAAAGAAGAAAAGAATTCTGAATCTTGGAAAGAACACGGTTTCTGGAGGATACAAGTTTACAATTTATAAAAAGGGAAAGAAAAAAGCAATTAAAACAATTAAGGTAACAGGAAATGCAAATGCGAAGACAGCGAAAATGCCAAAGAAAAAAGGAACATATTATATCAGAATCTCAAAGCTTACAAAGAAAACAAATGGAACGTATGAAATAGGGTATTATTAATCCAAATCAAAATATAAGGAGGAATTTTTATGGCAAGAAGGGGAATCAAGAAAATGGGAGCAGTTCTGATAGCAGCAGGTTTAAGCATTGCAATGTGTAGCCCATCAGTATCTGCAAATGTAAGGACAAATATTAATACAGACAAGATAACACAGAAAAAGACAGCCAGATATGTTGAACCAGAAGAATGGAACAAAGAGGAATTGACTGCATATCAGTTTGATTCAGAAGTAGATATGATGAAATATCTGGTGAGCGGTGGAATGCATTTATATAATAAGAATTATAAAGGCAGTGACCGCTGGGTAAAGATTAAAGTTGCAGATCCAGGGCTGTTTATGGTTGGTGTCGTAAGTAACGATGAGACAAAAATACCAGTATATGATGCGTCAAAGAAAAGAATTATAGTAAATAATTTAAATGATGGCGGGGACAAAGAATATGTAGGTATCGTGAAAACAGGAGATGAATTTTATGTAAAACTGCCAGAGAAGATAGACAAAGTGATCATTTTAACTGGTGTGATCAAAACCGAATTTACTTCCATGGCGAATCAGAAAAGTTATTATGAACTTGGAAAAGGGACAACAACCTATCATCCATTTTCCGTAGCGAAACGCTCAAAAGTACAATTTGATATTACATCCATCGGAAAGAAACATGAAAAAGTTGGAGTATACATTGAGAAAAATGTAAATGGGACATGGAAAAAAGTCGGATATGGCACAACGGTAAAACCAGATAAATATGACAGTGCATTGCTCTATGGATTAGAGGCAGGAAAATATCGTCTGGCATTAAAAACACCAAAAGATCAGATCATTAATATAGAATATACAAGGGACAAATCAAAGAAAAAGGCAGCCTATAAGAAATCAAAAGCGATCAATCTAAAATCAGATATTGACA
>OIXA01003975.1_pt1 | contig 14818 bp, 13 predicted proteins | sample 1587721 | NCBI WGS metagenome assembly OIXA01 (sample SAMEA3888900, study PRJEB22519) | human gut metagenome | biome: human gut; feature: human-associated habitat; material: faeces | place: Denmark | collected 2013 | reverse complement strand
CGGTCACATCGGAATACTGGATCTTTATCACATCACGATTTAACAAATGCTCCGGTGTCTCAAACACTTCCCGCATAAAGTCCTCGATAAATCTCGGTTCAATCCATGTTGCTCCAATCCGGACTTCAATCTCACTGGCATCCAGTTCTCTCGGCTGTACCCGTTTCAATGCTTCCACATTGACCGCATACATGGGTTCATTCTTTGCAAAAGTTTCGGCTGCTTCCAGTTTTTTTCGCACATTTCCGCTTAAATAAGCATCCGCTGTTTCCCATTCCTCGCTAAGTGGATTTTTGAAGATAATGCCGGTCAACTCATCGATCAGCGTATCTTTGTCTTTTCCACTCAGTTCCGACATGTATTCAAAATCAATCGCTGCTTTTTCTGCCAATGAAACCGCTAACGCTTCACTTGCCGTATCCACACTGGTCACCACTTCTGCTTTCTTTATGGTGCGCTTCGTAAACATATCCGCTTTTCCAAGAAAGTTGCCTTCCTCATCCTGTTTCTCCAGTGAGCAGAGCAGACAATAGCTGCTGTCCTGATGAAACGCCCGCTTATTGGTTTTGGAATAAATCCTTCCATAGTCTTTTGCAAAAGAATCATACAGATCATTTAACTGCTTCTGCCGGGAATGGATCTGCTCATCCGGATAATCTTCTAACTGTAACCGGATCAACTCCTGTGTGCAGTCCCTTATGGCAACCATGCCCTTGATTCGCTCAAGCATTCCCTCAGAGGCTTCCACCGGACGCATCAAAGAGTTTTCCCGATAATACAGCCGATCATCGATCAGCGCATAACTAAAGTTCTTTACTTCCGGCACGGCAGGGATAACCTCTGCCGTCAACTCCTCATTCAGTTCTTCCAGTTCAATTTCCTCATAAGAACCCTCGACAAAAGACAGACTCTTTTGTAACTGCTCATCAAAAGGAAGTGAATCATCCGGCACACAGGTACTCTCCATTCCATACGGTCCGCTTACCATTTCCATAGAGCCAACAACCATCTCCGGATGTTCCACAAAGTAGCTGTTCATGGCTATGCCATTCTCATCCTGTGAAAGATGCACCCAGTCCGGTTCCATGTCTACAATGCGGTCACGCTTCTGTAAGAAAAGAATATCCGATGTCACTTCTGTTCCGGCATTGGCTTTGAATGCGGTATTGGGAAGTCTGACCGCCCCCAATAGTTCTGCTCTCTGTGCAATGTACTTTCGCACCTTTGGATTTTCCTTATCCATCGTTCCCTTACTGGTGATAAATGCAATCACACCGCCCGGACGCACCTGATCTAAAGTTTTTCCAAAGAAATAATCATGGATCAGAAAGTTGTATTTATCGTATTTCTTATCTGCCACCTTGTACTGACCAAATGGAACATTGCCAACAGCAGCATCAAAGAAATCATTCGGAAATGCTGTTTTCTCATACCCATCCACGGTAATATTGGCTTTCGGATATAGCAGTCTGGCTATTCGTCCTGTCAGACTATCCAGCTCAACACCATACAGATGGCTCTCCCGCATCGTCTCAGGCAGCATACCAAAGAAGTTGCCGATTCCCATCGAAGGCTCTAAAAGATTTCCTTTTGTAATTCCCATTCTTTGCAATGTCCGGTAAATCCCCTGGATAATCACAGGACTGGTGTAATGAGCGTTTAAGGTACTTTCCCTTGCAGAAATATACTCTTCCTCTGACAACAGGGCTTTCAGCTCTGCATACTCCTTTGCCCAGACACTCTTGGTTTCATCAAAAGCATCCGCAAGACCGCCCCAGCCGACATACTTTGATAAAACCTCCTGCTCCTCATTCGTTGCCGGTCTTTTCTCCGATTCAATCGTTTCCAATGTACGAATGGCTTCCACATTTCGCTGAAACTTTTCTTTTGCTGTGCCGACACCTAATTCCATGTCGGAGATTACATAGTTTTCTGCTGAAATATCCAACTGATTTTGTATTGGAGACTGGCTTTCCGTTTCCTGTAAAATATCACTCTCACTGACTGGAACAGATTCTTCCAGTGGTGAAATATCATCCACCAATTCAGTATTTTGCGAAAGAATCTCGGACTCTTCAATCTCTTGATTCTGTTCTACTTCAACAACTTCCAATTCTTCGCCAACTGCATTCTGATTAGCAACTACTGGCTCATTCTCTCCGCCGTCAAGTTCTTCCTTTGCCTGCTGCAGTGCTTTTTCTTCCTGCTTCTGTTTATACTGGGCATACTTTACCCTGTCTTCTGCAGAAAGATAACGATCCTCTTTCATCAGCTTTTCAATCCGTTTTGCCACGATATTCCATGAAAGAAGAACTTCCGCATCCGGTGTCATAATACTGCCTTTGCGTAATTTAATTCCTTTCGCATCATAATCCTTAAAGCTGCGATCTGAACCTGCCAGTGCATGACTGGTACCTCCGGTTCCATACTCGTTTTTGAGGAAATCAGCAGCTTCTTTTAAGGTATGCTCCTGATGATAGAAGTCATAAATCCGAAAGCTGCCATGCTCAAAGCCGGAACCTCTCGTAAGGGTGTGGTCAATCTCATCCGCTGTGATAACATCTTCAACAGCCACTTTTACTTCTTCCGGCAGCGGATAAGAAACCTTTTCTTTTAAAAGATCTGCAAGGTCATCCCGCAGCTCCTTTGGATCTTTGATCAGACGAAAACGGTACTGTATTTCTCCGGCATCTACCTGTTGCAGTGTCTGGTCCATCTGCTCTACAATCCTTTGAACATCCTCCCCATTGGACAACATATCCGTAATGCGTTCATGCTGTACCGGATAATCATATCCATCAAATCCAAGTTTCTCCGGAAACGCTCCAACAGAGTCCCGATAATAAAAGAAAAGCATATCGGCTAACTCTTTTCTTACAAACTGGTCAGCCAGATATGCTTCGTTGCTGTCAATGTAACTACCTGCTTCGATCTGTCCACGGATCACGGACTCCACCGCACTCCATGAAAGATGTGCCTCGGTATGCTCAAAAGCAGAAGTGCCATGTGCCGCATACATCCCATCCTTATTAAACCAGACCGAGATCTGTTCCCCTCCAAGTTGAAATCCTTTGCCGGTTTCTCCGTATTCTTTCTGAAGAAAAGCCGCCATTTCTTCTGGTGTTTTTCCGGTCTGATACTTATGATAAATTCGTTTCCGACTGTTTTCCTTTCCTCCGCCGGTACGAAGAATCTCTTCGATCTGCCCTGCAGTTATCGTGCCGAAAAGAAATCTGTCCGATGGCATTTCTGCATGTGCCATTGCAATATTTCCCACCTGTTCCGACATAAGAGAAAATAAATCCATCTGTCGATAGGGACTTTCTGCAGGCGGTTCATACTGCTCTAACTCTGCTACTGATAAACCAGTTCCTTCAGAACGATCTCCTCCGCCTGCTGATAGATCCGGTTCATCTCTTTCGTCCACTGCAGCGGATCGTTCTGTTTCAGTTCCTCCGTCACGGTCTGGTTCTTCGACAACTTCTGTGTCAGCACCTCGAACCTCTCCTCTGCCTGTTCCTGTATCTCCAGACAGTGTGTCAGCAGTTGTCCGCTCAGAAGAAGTCCCGTGTAAATCCCCCTCCTGTGGTTTTTCAGATAATTCTTCCGCAACACTCCGTATTTCGTCAGCATTGTTCCTTCCTGCTCCGAAGGTATCAGATTGGGAATCCGATAGTCCCCGTTCCTTTCGTATGCCAGATTCATGCCCTGCCACCGCCCTTTCTGTATGATTATGATTTGTTGTATATCGTCTGTTTTGCAATAACGCCCTGTCATACCTTGCAATCGTTCTGCCAATCCGGATCAGCACCGGTTCACATAACTCCGAAGTGATACTGCCAAGTACCGATAAGGTTCTGAGCGTATTAAACTCATGGATGTAATCAAAGGTGAAATTATCAGCAAACTCTGTCATATCACATCCACATCGCTTCAGAATGGTATAGCTTACACTTTGTACCAGCATTTCCCGGAACCGGACAGCAACTGCATCCCCATCCAGATCTTCCAGAAAACTGTTTGCCGCTTCATCGATCACCTCATCGACCGCTTCCTCATAAAAATCTTCCGCTATTCTTTCAGCAATTTCATAAATACGGTATTCAAAAGGAAGGGCATCATTGGTACTGCCATAAATGTGCTCCAGTTCGGCGAGAACCACTTCTTTATGCTCTTCCCTCAAATGCCATATAAATGGATCTTTACCAATCCTTCTTGCCTTATGAACATCGGATACATCAAAGACATATCGAAGTTTTGGTCTTTCACTTTCCCCATCAATCAGGGCAATTCCTTTTGCTCCCCGGTTTACCCAGCAAAACATCCTCTCATTCCACATTTCAAGCGAGGCACAGGCAGTTGCGTCCGGTCGCTGTGCATAGATGAGTAGCTGGTCCTCAAAGGGATACTTATATAACCTTGACGCAACATCAAGGTATCGAATCCACTGCTCTCTGCCACGACAGACTTTCTTTGCGGTCTCTCGTGCCAGAACAGAGATTTTTATATATTTCGTCATTACTTTTTCCTCCTGCACCTGCTTCTGTTTGGACATAATGTCCAAATGCTGCTGTTACTGATCCCGGCTTTCTGCAATGGCAGTTATGTAGCCCATCAGCCTTTTTTCACTGTCTGTATTCCTTTCAATATCAATTCTCATCTTCTCATCGTTTCTTTCTTCGTTTTTTTCTGCTTCCATTTATCTGTACCTCCAATTCCTTTCACTGATTTCTTGTTTCATAGACATAGGGCTTTTGAAATATGAGCTTTATACTCCTTCTCACAAGCTGAACCAATGTCATGCCGTTTTTATGGTAAAATCCACACAGCCCGATGATACCGATCACCGGCATACACAATGTAATGGCTGTATTGATCCCTACACCAAAGTAAAAATGCAGAAGCAGGATTCCTCCCACTCCTGTAAGTAATGCACTTCCTCCGAACACGCACTCCCTGAAAGACAATCCCTTGAAGAAATCATCCTTAAAGGCAGCCACATCCGGATTGATTGTTTTTGTCATTCTTTTCCCTCATTTCTTATAGATTAAATGCTTTCTGCATGACGCTGTCCGACATCTTTACCGAGGATGAAATAACTCCCATCTTCAAGCAATACTCCAGCAGCCGGATGATTGCATTATCCGTGTCGATCGCAACGGTATTGATAAAACTTGCACTTATTACAATCACAACCGCAATAAGCAGCGCAGAAAACACATATCCGAAAAAGGTGCGTATATAGGAATAACCCACATTTGCCGTCTGACCTCCGGCTGCAAGAGTAGACAATGCCACGCCCGCAAACGGAGCAATCATGTAAATCTTCAGAATACGATTTAACACCGTCAGCACCACGATAAATCCACACACCACGGTAAATAAGAAAAACAGGATACTCGTCAAAAAAGCGGTCATCGTTCCAAAGTCGGCACTGGATATATTTTCATACACCTTTGCACCATCAAAATCATAAATCATCGACAGTTTGTTTTCTCCCAAAATTGCGGAGGTCAGGTTCTTGCCCCATGTAAAAAACTTCGGCATATAACTTAACGCCATACTCATTACATTTGAGGTTATAATCAACCGAATGAACATTTTTATCGTTCGTTCAAATGTCAGATCTGCATGTAAATCGCAACTGTCCCTGCAAAATCCATATAAGAAAAAAATGCAGAGCAAGGAAACTGCAACTACATTTAAGGTGGTATAGATCGTTGATATATTTTCCCAGACATCTTTGTATGTGCCGGAAGATGGATTTTTCGTCAAAACATCGGCTGCCAGTTTCATCATGTCATTCCATGCGTACCCGGCAGCTTCAAAAAAGTCTTTACCGCTAAAGAAGTCTCCTAAATCTGAGAAAAATCCTGTTACGGAATCCCACAATCCCACCATCATCACCTCCCTTCAGGATTCCGGACACAGCGAAAATTTATGATCCGCTGCACCCGCTTTCATTACGAAACGCCTAATAGTTTCAAAATCGCCGGAACTGCAATCATGATCAGACCACCGATCACCTTTTTGATCGCCTGACTTTGCTGCGTCGTGTCATGTGCCGAGTACCCGGTACCAAAGTCTAACAGCCCCCAGGCAAGAAAAATCACACCAACTCCACCAACACATCCAAGAACCAAGTCCTTAATCACATTGATGCCGTCCGTGACTTCTTTCACCCCGGTATCTGTCGCATTGCCTTTTTCATCTTTCGCAAATGCCACCGCCGGCACATTTGCCAGTATCCAAAAATAGACAAATGCTGCTGTCCCTGTGCACCTTTTCCATAATCCATTGCAGCGGGGTTTCATAACCTCTAATTCCTTATGCATTGTTGTCCTCCTTGCTTTCTGTTATCGTTTCCTGCAGCCGATTACCATAAGCCGCTTATCCCTTCCATCCATCGTCCGGCAAGTGGAAAGCGTTACAAACTTATATTTCCGAAAGAATGTCTCTGCATCACTTTCATCCATTTCCTTTTTCATCTTCTTTGCCGCTTCACTCTGAAACTTGCTGTGACTTAGGATTTCCTCTACCATCCCGTAATAATCCTTCTCATTTCTGTAATCCGAAAAAGAATAGTAATCTGCATATTTGTCCGTTTCCAATATCGAAACGATATGATAGTCCTGCTTCTTTCCCTCTACCGGAGTAAACGAAAACACGGGATGTTCCTTAAAAAATGTTTCCTCACGGAAATTTTGCAGATAGCCAAAGTACCGTCTCCCGTTGATGTTGTGACCGTAAATGATAAGATTGTCACTGTCTGTCTTACAGCGGACATCTAAAAACGGTGTCCCATAAAAGCTGTAATCACCATGCACATCCCGGTGAAGATAATACTGCCAGTCACCTTCATGATGACCTTTGATGCCTGTCTGCATAACCGGATAAGAAAAGCCGGTGCCTTTGATTTCTAGCCACCCGATCATATCTTTATACTTTTTGTGGAGGTTCCGTACGCCATCCTTTTCTTTCTCCGTGGTAATCTCTTTTTCTATGTTGTCCTGCTTGATCTCCTGATCCATGGTTCTTTTTAACCAAAGTCCCAGAGCCAAAGCAATGACTGCTAAAATAAAAAAAGAGAAGAAAAGTATTCTTCTTGAAAATACCTTTCTTCCCTTTGGGGTTGAAATGTTATTTAGTTGTTTCATGGTTGTCCTTATTATGTATTCACATCTACAAACTGGAATTTTGGCAAGAAAAAAGCAGTCAATCCTAAAGACTAACTGCTTTGTGTGTAGGGATATGAAGTTGTGAACTGGAATTTACATTTTGACATTATTTAACAATAGTTGAGTCAATTCTTCTAACTCCCCAGTAGACAAATCATTTTTATCTATCAAAACCATTTTATTATCTTTTCGTTTAACATATATATACTGCCCCATAGTACCGTACTCTTTAAATGCAGTCCAATAATTTTTGCTATATCCCATCTGGGAAATTGTTTCTATCCCTTCAGCGTCAAAATGATACTCTACAATTCCAGTACGAAAAGACTTATCTAAGAGTAACTCCGCTTTTTTCAATACAAATTTTTGAAAAGACTTTGCATTAAACGCAAGAAGCAGACAAACTATTCCAAGCACCATATAGATATACCATAAAATAGCAGGAGAATTTATAATTAAAAATATGCTACTAAAAATAATGACGATACCCAAAATCATCAGAAGCGGAACCGCTATCTTACGCTTGCGAACATTTCCTTTACTTTCCAAAGCAATTTTAATTGCAGTTTCTTTTTTTTCATCACTTAAATTCATACAATATTTAACCACAAAATTACCACCTTTACTTTTCACAGTTCTATAAATTCCGATTTATTGCACTAGGTTAAGTATATCATACTCTCCTGCAAAAGTACACCCCGCGCCCCGGTCATACCCCGCCCCCTGCGCCGCATACCTTTATAAACCATAAAAGGGGGCGTACCTATGCAAGATTCACCCATCGTACTTACCACCCTCGCCGGGCTGTCCACCGGCCTGGGCGGGCTGCTGGCTGTGCTCTGCCCGCCGTCGGAGCGTCTGCTGGCGGCCAGCGCGGGCTTTGCGGGCGGGGTCATGCTCACGGCGTCGTTGGCCGACCTGATGCCGGAGGCGCTGGCGTTTTACGGGGGCTACCTGCCGCCGCTGGCCTGCGGCGGAGCGGTTGTGTCGCTGCTGACGCTCGGGATGCTGACCGCGGGTCTGCTGGGGCGGCTCCTGCCCGAGGAAGCTGCACTGGCCGCCCGCTTTGGCAAAAGCGGAGACCCGGCCCGCGCCGCGGCCATGCGCACGGCACTTGTCACGGGGCTGGCGCTGCTGCTGCATAATTTCCCGGAGGGCGTGCTGACCTTCTTCGCGGGCACGGCGGATCCGTCGCTCGGTCTGCGCACCGCAGCGGCCATCGCCCTGCACAATATCCCGGAAGGACTTGCTGTGGCCGTGCCGTTTGCTTACGCAACGCGCCGCCGCACCGCGGGTGTGCTGGCCGCGCTCGTCTCCGGCCTGGCCGAGCCGCTCGGGGCGGTGCTGGCATGGTTGTTCCTGCGTCGGCTCTTCACGCCGGGCTTTCTGAACGGCACCGTTGTGCTGGCGGCGGGCGTCATGGTCTGGGTGGCACTGGCCCAGCTGCTGCCCGGTGCCCTGCACCCCGCCCACCGCACCGCGGGCATTTTGGGCGCCGCCGCGGGCTGCCTTCTCATGCTGTTAGGCATTGCGGCGCTGCCGTAAATGTGCTATACTATATCTGTATATTTGTGCAAGAAAGGAGCAAGCCACATGTTGAAAAAAATCGCGGCGCTGCTCCTTGTGCCTGTGCTGCTGGCGGGGTGCAGTGCGGCAGGGGATGTCGAGACCCTGCTGCGCGCGCCGCAGCTCTCCGGCGAGAGTGCGGCCCTGCAAAAGGCGCTGAACAACTACCTGGGCGGCAGCGCAACCTTAAAGTATCCCGCCAGCGGCGATTTCCTTTCGCCGTTTGCGTTCGGCGACTGGGACGGCGACGGCACAGACGAGGCCGCCGTCCTCTACACCACCGACACGACCAGCTCCAACGTCTGGCTGGCCGTGCTCGAGCCGACGGGGGAGAGCAGCTGGCGCGTCAGCCGCGTGGTGGAGGGCCTGACCAGCGAGGTGCAGAGCTTTTCCGCCGCGCACCTCAGAGACACGTCGAGCCAGCAGCTGCTGGCAGGGTATGTCTCGCCCCAGGGCGACCAATATCTGGTTGTCTATCAATATGACGGTGATACGTTATCTACGGTCATCAGCAAGAGCTATACCGACATGATCGTCGCGGACTTCACCGGCAAGGGCGACACGCAGGACCTGGTTCTGGCTCTGCCGCCGGACACTGAGCTGGGCGGCGTAACGCTGCAGCTGCTGACCGCCAACGACGGCGAGTTCCGTTCGACCCAGACGCTGAACCTGGGCGAGGGCGTCTACAGCAGCTGCGCGGCCCTGCACGCGGGCACCGGCAGCGACGACGGCATGTACCTGGTCATGGATGCCTGGACCGGCACAAGCAGTCTGGTGTCGGACATCATTCTGTATGACGAAGCAACGGGCTTTTTGCAGCCCTACCGCCCCAGCGGCATGAGCGACATTCAGCGCAGCACGCTGCGCTACCACCGCGAGCTGCTGAGCCGCGACCTTGACGACAACGGCACGGTGGACATCCCTGTGGAGATCGACGACGGCGGCACGCTGCAAACGCCGATGGACAAGCGGCTGAGCTTTCTGCTCTGGAAGGATTACACCTCGATGGCGGGCGGCAACAGCAAGTTTGGCGTCTACGATAGCGAGTATAACATTTTTATGGAACTGCCCGAGTCGATGCACGGCAACATCCTGATCCGCTCCAACCAGAGCGGCACGGGTTGGCTGATCTGCAACGCCGAGGGCACGACGGTCTACTGCGAGATGCGCGTCGTTGACCCCGCGGACAACGCGGCCACCGGCGTCGGCAACTATCTGCGCATTGCAAACATTGGCAGCCAGCAGCTGCAAGCCCGCGTTGTAACGTCGTATTATGGATTGAGCCTGGATTTCATCAGCCAAAACACGGTGCTGCTGGGATCAAATTGATACAGAAAGGGAAATCGGGTTTATGAAACGAGTTTTGGTAGTCGAAGACGAAGCCAGCATCCGCGAAATGGTAGCCCTGAACCTGAAAATGGCCGGCTGGGAGGTCGTCGAGGCCCCCAGTGCCGAGCGCGCGCTGGAGCTGATGCACAGCGGGGAACGCTGCGACGCGGCACTTTTGGATATTATGCTGCCGGGCATGGACGGCTTGAGTCTCTGCGAGACGATCCGCCGCGGCGACAGCGACATCGGCATTATCATCGTGTCGGCCAAAGGGCAGGAGAGCGACAAGATCCGCGGCCTGTCCATCGGTGCAGACGATTACATTACGAAGCCGTTTTCGGTGTCGGAGCTGATCGCGCGTCTGGAGGCGCTGACCCGCCGCATCCACCGCGGCAGCGGTACCGCCGCCAAGCCCGCCGAGGAGCCGGAGCAGCTGGTCAGCGGCCCGTTTGTGCTGGACGAAAAGAGCCGTATTCTGTACAAGTCCGGCAAGCCCATCGACCTGACGCAGGTCGAGTTCCAAATCATGGAGCTGTTCTTCCGCAATCCGGGTACCGCGCTGGTGCGTGAAAAAATCCTGGAAGGTGTCTGGGGCAAAAATTATTTCGGCGATGTGAAGATCGTTGACGTGAACATCCGCCGCCTGCGCATGAAGATCGAGGACGAGCCCAGCAGCCCGCAGCATATCCTCACGGTTTGGGGGTATGGGTATAGGTGGAATGCGTAAACCGGGAACAGCAGTCCGTAGGGGCCGGGCATGCCCGGCCCTCCACCCTGCCATTACCGCCCATTTATCTTTTGCATCGTAGGGAGGGGTCTTGACCCCTCCGCGGGGCGTCGAGGACGCCGCCCCCTGCATCCTTCGCCGCAAACCTTCCACCAACCGTAGGGGAGGGATTCATCCCTTCCGCGCCGTTTCCGTCATCTCTCACCCCGCCCTCTCACCACCTACCGAAATCCCACAGGAAAGGAGCTCACCGCCATGCAATCCACCAGCATTATCCGCCGCTGGATACGCGGCAGCCTGCTGATCACGGTGCTGGTGCTCGTGCTGGCGGAGGGACTGTTCCTGTACTACAGCTACAACGACCTCTACGGCGGTGTTGAGCGCGCGGTGGAAAATCGTTTTTCCACCGTCGTGGGCCGCCTGCAGGCCACGGGCACGGCGGGGGACACCGCAACCACCGCCGAAAGCCGCGCCAATGTTCTGCGGCGCGTCGTCGAGCAGTTCGACGAGAAGGACAAGTTTGAATTTATGCTGCTGGACGCACAGGGCGTCATCCTGGCGACGAGCAGCGGCACCATGAACCGTGACCTGACAAACGGCACCGACTATGGCCGTGCGCTGACGTCCGCCAACGGGATCGGGTCGGCTATCTTCACGACACCCCAGGGCGAGAGGGTCATGGCCGTTACGATGCTTGTGCCCTACGCGGCGGGCAGCATCGCCGCATTGCGGATGGTCACAAGCCTGACTCTCATTGACGGCCAGTGGTGGCGCACCGTCGCTATCTGCGTTGGTCTCGGCGTGCTGGTGCTGGCCTTTACGGTGTGGAGCGGCTTGTTTTTTGTGCGATCCATCGTCCGTCCGCTCGGTGAAGTCGAGGCTACCGCCACCAAAATTGCGAAGGGTGACATGAAAGTCCGCCTGCCGGACACCCGCTACGACGACGAGATCGGGCGCCTGTGCAAGACGATCAACCAGATGGCCGAGGATCTTGCCGAGACCGAGCGGTTGAAAAATGAGTTCATCTCATCGGTCAGCCACGAGCTGCGCACGCCGCTGACCTCCATCCGGGGATGGGTCGAAACGATCAGCAATATCGACGACCCAACGAACGAAAACTACCGCCGCGGCCTCTCGATCATCGGCACCGAGACGGACCGCCTTTATATGATGGTCGAGGAGCTGCTCGACTTCTCCCGCCTGCAGAACGGCATCAAGATGAACTGCGAGGTGCTCGACTTCGTCGCCGAGGCCACCGACGCCGCGCTGTTCGTGGAGGCCCGCATCCGGCAGGAGGGGATGCAGCTCGTCTACTCCGAGCCGCCCGAGCCGTACCCGGTCTGGGCCGACCCCGCGCGGCTGCGGCAGGTGTTTGTAAATCTGTTCGATAATGCGATAAAATATTCCGAGCCGGGCGGCACGATCTTCCTGACGCTGAGCCGCACGCCGGTCACGGTCAGCGCATCCATCCGCGATCAGGGCCGCGGCATCGCGCCCGACGACCTGGAAAAGGTCAAGCAGAAGTTTTTCAAGGCGAAAAACTCGGTGCGCGGCTCGGGCATCGGGCTGGCCGTCGTCGATGAGATCGTCGGCACGCTGGGCGGCAAATTTGACATCGCCTCCACCCTTGGCCAGGGCACAACCGTCACCGTCACCCTCCCCGTCTACCACCCCGGGCAGGAGCATCTGCATGACAAGATTTAAAAGGGCTTCCCCCGTGGGGGAAGCTGTCACCGAAGGTGACTGATGAGGGCAGAGTTTGCGTCAGAACTGCTTTGCGGTTTACTGTGCGGGCTTCCCCCTCATCCGGCGCTGCGGCGCCACCTTCCCCCACGGGGAAAAGCATAAAATTTGACAAGGAGAACCATATATGTCCAAAGAATTCCGCACCTCCGTCGGCGGCCAGGCCCTGATGGAGGGCATTATGATGCGCGGGCCGGAGAAGATCTGCTGCGCCGTGCGCAAGCCGGACGGCACCATCGACCTGACCTATGACACTGTCACCGTCCACTGGTACAACAGGGTCCCGCTGGTGCGCGGCGTCTGCAACATGGCCGAAAACCTGTACAAGGGCTACCGGTATTTAATGCACGCCGCCGATATAGCGGTGGAGGGCGAAACCGAGCCCGCCGAGTCCAAGCTGGACAAATGGTTCGAGGAACACGCCACCCCCGCCGTGCAGAACGTGCTCATGACCTGCGCCGCCTTCGTCGGTGTTGTGCTGGCGCTGTTCCTGTTTACGTTTTTGCCCACGTTTTTGACCGGCCTCGTCATGAAGGTTGTCCCGCTGGGGCGCTGGCCGCGCGTCATCCTCGAAGGTGCGCTGAAAATGGCCATCTTCCTCGGGTACATGTTCCTCTGCACGCGGTTCAAGGACCTGCACCGCGTCTTTGAGTACCATGGTGCCGAGCACAAAACCATCGCCTGTTATGAGGCAGGTCTGCCGCTGACCGTTGAGAACATCCGCAGGCAGAGCCGCTTCCATCCCCGCTGCGGCACCAGCTTTATGATCCTTGTCATCATTATCAGCATCTTTTTGTATGCGGTGCTGCCGTGGACCAGCACGGGAATGCGTATTGTGTACAAGCTCTGCATGTTCCCGCTTTTGGTCGGTATTTCGTATGAAATTCTGAAATGGGCGGGCCGTTCCGACAGTGTGCTGTCCAAGATCGTCTCACAGCCCGGCCTGTGGATGCAGCGCCTGACGACCTTTGAGCCCGACGACTCGATGATCGAGGTCGCCATTGCCGCTGTGACCCCGGTCCTGCCCGAAAAACAGGAGGAAGCTCGCTGGTGAATACTGCTTATCAAAGTCTTTGCGCCCGGCTCATGATGGCCGGTGTGCCCGATGCCCGCTTTGACGCGGTGCAGCTGTACAAATTTGTCACGGGCCGTGACCCGCGCCTGGACAACGGCCCCACCCCCGACGAGGCTTCGAGCCTGCGGGTCCTGGGGGAGCGCCGCGCCGCCCGTGAGCCGCTGCAATACCTGCTGGGCGAGTGGGATTTTATGGACTTTACGCTCAAGGTGGGCCGCGGCGTGCTCTGCCCCCGCGCCGACAGCGAGGTCGTCTGCGAGGCAGCCATCGAGCTGTTGAAGGACGCAGAAGCGCCCGTCGTCTACGACCTCTGTGCGGGCACGGGCTGCCTGGGCCTGGGCATTGCCAGGCACCTGCCCGGCGCGGCTGTGACCTGTGTAGAGAAAAGCGCCGACGCCTGGCCCTACCTGACCGCCAATGTAGCGGGGACCGGCGTGCAGGCTGTGCAGGACGACATCCTTACCTATTATAATAGGCTGCCCTCCGGCGGGGCCGATCTCATTATCTCGAACCCGCCCTACCTGACGGCGGAGGAGATGGCACACCTGATGCCGGAGACGGCCAGAGAGCCTGCCATGGCGCTGGACGGCGGCGCGGACGGCCTCGATTTTTACCGCCTGCTGACCGCGCACTACCGGGATGCGCTGCGCCCGGGCGGCTGGCTGGTGCTGGAGATCGGCTGTGCCCAGGCCGCCGACGTGCTGGCACTGGGGGCGGCCAACGGCTGGGTCAACGGCAGCTGCCGTAAAGACTACGGCAGCAATGACCGGGTTGTTTTGCTGCAAAAACCTGAAAAAAGCTGCTGAAAATCCGATTTATGGGACGCAAAACACACAACAAAATGTTGTAATTTACTCGTAAATCGTATATAATAGGTACAAACGCAAATCATAAGCATACTTGCAGATAAAAGGAGAACCGCAACATGGCAGCAAAAAAAGATACCGCACCCAAAACGGCAGCCCCCGCCGCCGATAAGAAGGCCGCGCTGGAAACCGCGCTGGCGCAGATTGAAAAGCAGTTCGGCAAGGGCGCCGTTATGAAGCTGGGCGCGAACGTCACGATGCAGGTCGACGCGATCCCCACCGGCAGCCTGGGCCTGGATCTGGCGCTCGGCATCGGCGGTGTGCCCCGCGGGCGTATCGTCGAGGTCTACGGCCCCGAATCCTCCGGTAAAACGACGCTGGCACTGCAAATTCT
>OIXA01003973.1_pt1 | contig 14822 bp, 10 predicted proteins | sample 1587721 | NCBI WGS metagenome assembly OIXA01 (sample SAMEA3888900, study PRJEB22519) | human gut metagenome | biome: human gut; feature: human-associated habitat; material: faeces | place: Denmark | collected 2013 | reverse complement strand
TGTGGTAGTTGAGGAACTCGCCCTCGATCAGGCGGCTCATGATGGTGTAACCGGCGGTGGTGAACACCACATAGCGGCGGTTTGCACTGATGTGCACATCCTCTTCGTCATCGTTGGCCAGCAGGTGGGAGACTTCGGTCATGGTCTTGCTGGGCACGATGATGCGGATATCCTTCACGGCAGTGATGGGGCGCTCCACGATGGCCAGACGATAGCCGTCCAGCGCTACGATGGTCAGCTTGTCCAGCTCGATCTCGAACAGTTCGCCGGTGTGGGCGGGTTTTTTCTCGTCCTGACTGACGGCGTACAGGGTGCGGTCGATCATATCCCGCAGCACGCCGGTCTTGATGATCAGGGTCTGCTCCGCGCCGGTGTTGGGCAGATCCGGGAAATCGGTAGCCGGCATGGACTGGATCTCGAACTGTGCCACGCCGCTCTGGATGGTAGTTTTGCCGTTATCGGCAGCCACGATGCTGATCTGACCTGCCGGCATCCGGCTGATCATACTGCTGAGCAGTTTTGCATTCAGCACGATCTCGCCGGGTTCCTTGATGTTGGCTTCGATGGTGGTCACGATGCCCATTTCCAGATCGTAGCCGGTCAGGGTGAGCTGAAAGCCCTCGGCCTTCAGCAGAATGCCCTCCAGCACCGGGATGGACGAGCGCATGGTGACAGCTTTGGAAACGCCGTCGATGGCTGCACTGAGCAGTGTTTTATCGCAGACGATGTTCAAAACAGTATCTCTCCTTTTTTCACACTTCCGGCTTGATCCCTGCCCTTTGGGCTGCTGCCGGAAGGCAGTAATATATTGAACTTGTTGTAGTAACCGTAGTAGGGGGTGGGGAAGATGTTGAAAACCCGGAAATGTCTTGCCGGGAAGCGGGGCTTTGGATTTCCACCGGGTTGTGGAAGGCTCGTGAAGGAAATGTTGAAAGGTGGGGAACGGTGGTTCTTTCCACAGCCGATGTGAAGAACTGATGTTGAATGTTGAAAACTAAGTGGAAAGTGTGGAAAGCTTCGCCTTTTTGCCACAAGATATAGGCGTATTTTCCCCATTTTGTTCCGTTTTCTCCCCATATTTTGGGGTTACACCCTGAAAAGAGTATGACTTTTACCCGGTTTTCCCCGGTTTAGGCCTTCACGTTCTTGATGATATCGCTCACGGTCTCCCGCAGGTGCTGGTCGTTCTTCATGTCCCGCTCCATGGTCTTGAGGGAGTAGACGATGGTGGAATGGTCGCGGCCGGAGAATTCCCGCCCGATCTCCTCCATGCTCATGCCGGTGACCTCCCGCAGGATATAGATGGCAACACGCCGGGCGGAGGCCACATTGGCGTTGCGCTTGGTGCCCCGGATGTCGGCAGGGGACACGTTGAAGGTGCGGGACACCTCGCCGATGATCTTTTCGATGGTCACCGGTACCGGCTGGGTCTCGTTGAGGATATCCTTGATGGCGTTCTGCGCCACGCTGATCACCGGCTGGATGCCCTCCAGCATATAATAGGCGTTCAGCTTTTTCACCGCGCCCTCCAGCTGGCGGATGTTGTTTTTCAGGTGGTTGGCGATGAACTCTGCCACGTCCTCGGGCAGGTCCAGATGCAGCAGCTCTGCCTTGCGCTTCACGATGGCAACGCGGGTCTCAAAATCCGGCGGCTGCACATCGGCGGTCAGACCCCACTCAAAGCGGGTGCGCAGACGCTCTTCCAGGCTCTTGATCTCCTTGGCGGGGCGATCGGAAGCGATGACGATCTGCTTGTGGGCATCATGCAGGGAGTTGAAGGTGTGGAAGAACTCTTCCTGCGTGGACTCCTTGCCCGCGATGAACTGGATATCGTCCACCAGCAAAAGGTCTGCCACGCGGTACTTCATGCGGAAGTCCTCGGTGCTGCCGGCGCGGATGGCGGCGATCAGCTCATTGGTGAACTGCTCGCAGGTCACATACATGATGACGAAGTCGGGGTGGGTGCGTTTGATCTCGGTCTGGATGGCCGTCAGCAGATGGGTCTTGCCAAGGCCCGAGCCGCCGTAGATGAACAGCGGGTTGTAAGCGCCGGAAGGGTTGGCCGCCACCGCCTGCGCCGCAGCAAACGCAAACTGGTTGGATGGGCCCTTGATGAAGTTCTCGAAGGTGAACTCGTAGTTGCCCTGGGGGGAGGCGGGGTTCGCCTCGTACTGCTGGGCCAGCACCACCTCGTGGGGCGGGGTGCTGGGCACCACCAGCGTGATGTCCACGTCAAAGCCCAGCACGGTCTTAAAGGCCTCTTTCAGCAGGCCGAGGTAGCGGTCGGTGACGATCTTGCAGATAAAATCGTTGCGCACCGACAGGGTGATATGGCTCGAGTCCTCAAAGCTGATGGGCTCAAGTCCGTCGATGTAGAGATTATAGGTCGGCTCGGCCATCTGCGTTTTGCAGTATGCCTGGGCGGCCTCTAAAACGTCCTTGAAAGAATCCATAAAACATCCACTCCATTGAATTGGTTGAAGTTTTCAACAATGCTGCTGATACCCCGTTAGTATACCACAAAAATCTCCCTGCGTCTATATTCTATAATGTAATTTATAATACATAAGAAAAGACGCTCCATCGTGCCCTCGCGGCTCTTGTGTTCTAGGCGGTTTTTGGCCACAAGATATGGTAGAAGAAAAGTTTTCCACGGAGAACCGGTGAAAAAGTTGAAAGCTTTTTCACAAAGAAATTTGAAAAAAGTTTGCTGGAAAGTGAAAAAAATGCTTGACAGAAGGGGATAGTGTGCGATATACTGTTGAATTGCAAGCCTGTCCCCAATTTGGGACCAGAAATACCCCATTACCGGGGACGAGTTTTTACGGAGGATACAACCATGAAGAGAACTTTTCAGCCCAAGAAGCGTCATCGCAAGGAAGTTCATGGCTTTCTGACCCGCATGAGCACCAAGAACGGCCGCAAGGTCATCAATGCTCGCCGTGCTAAGGGCCGCAAGAGCCTGACCGTCTGATCCCGCTTTGCCAGGGATCCGGCGCAGAATTGAACATGCGCACAAAAGACTGCTGATCCTGAATTGGCGGTCTTTTTCTTATTTTGGACGTTCTGCGCGCGGAATGACTAAAAATTTGGCAAAAGATTTGGCACAAAAAACGCCCGGACAGCCTTTTCATGTCGGCGTTTTTTTGCTATACTGAATTTTGAACTTTGCCTTTGGGGAAGTTCTGCGATTTTTTAACCGAAAAGGAGGCGACGGAGCAGTGCGCTATCGTCCCATCCGCCGCAACAGCGAGTTTGGCCGCGTGTATGCCCGCGGCAAGTCCTATGTGAACCCGGCGCTGGTGCTGTATGTGCTCAAGACCCGCGGCAAAAAGACCCGTGTGGGCCTGACAGCCACCAAAAAGATCGGCCATGCCGTCCAACGCAACCGCGCCCGCCGCGTGATGAAGGCTGCCATTGATGAGCATCTGGATCAGAACATCGGCGGCTATGATCTGGTGTTCGTGGCCCGGGGCATGACCCCCCGCCTGAAGAGCTGGCAGCTCAGCGAAGTGGTGGCCAGGCTCTTTGCCCAGGCTGGCCTGCCCGACAAGGCAAAGCAGCCGGGCGCAAAGCCCCCTGCCACGGTCCCGCCCGCAGACCGGGCCGCAAAACAGTGAATCCCGTCTCCCGCGTCTGCCGGAACGCGCTCTGTGCGCCCATCCGGTTCTACCAGCGCTTTATCAGCCCGGGGCTGGGCCGCAACTGCCGCTTTACCCCCACCTGCAGCCAGTATGGCATAGAAGCCATCCAGACCCATGGCTGCATCAAGGGCTTGCTGCTCACCGCCTGGCGCATCGCCCGGTGCAACCCGCTTGGCCGGTGGGGCTTTGACCCGGTGCCGCCCAAAGGCCGCTGGGTGAGCCCGGAGCGGAGACTGTCCCCGGCAAAGCTGTTCCGGGGGCGGCACGGTTAAGCAGCGTGCTTATGATACACGGCTCCTTTGTACAACCTCTCCGTCATTGCTTCGCAATGCCACCTCCCCTGGTAGGGGAGGCTTTGGCAGCCCGATCCAGTTGACGGTTTTGCCAAGGGCTCCCCTAATAGGGGAGCTGGCAACGCCGCAGGTGTTGACTGAGAGGTTGATCCGCTTTTTTGCTTCTTGTGACGCTCCGCACTGTGGGCGGGGTGTCCTTCTCATAAAAATCTAAACGTCCCGCACCACAGGCGGGGCAGAATGGACGAAACTATGAATCCTTTGTACATCCTGGGCTGGCCCTTGGGCTATGTAATGGAGTGGATCTACAAGCTGATCCCCAACTACGGCTGGGACATCATCCTGTTCACCCTGCTCATCACCGTGATCAAGATCCCCCTCCAGCTCAACCAGCAGAAGAGTATGGCCCGCATGAGCGCTTTCCAGCCCATGGTGGCCGAGATCCAGAAAAAGTACCGCGACAAGCCCGAAAAACAGCAGGAAGAGCTGATGAAGCTGCAGGAGCAGGGCTACAAGCCCACCGCAGGCTGTATGCCCATGCTGGTCAACTTCCTGGTCATGTTCGGCGTTATCGAGGTGGTGTACCGCCCGCTGCAGCGCATCTTCCACATTGGTGCCGATGCCCTGACCGCCGCAGGTGAGGCCCTGACTGCCATGGGCATCAGCTTTACCACCGTGACCCGCGACACCAACATCATTGCACAGGTCATTGCAGGCGAGAGCACCGTTTCCTCCTGCTTCACCCCGGATCAGGTGGCTACCATCACCGAGTTCGGCCAGCACATGGATTTCTTTGGCATCGACCTGACCCGTGTGCCCCAGTACAGCCTGGCTGCAGAGAATCTGCCCCTGCTGATCCTCCCGGTCCTGGCGATCGTGACCATGTTCCTGTCCACCCACATCAGCATGAAGGCCAGCGGCCAGGAGATGCAGGGCAGCATGAAGCTGACCATGTATATGATGCCGCTGATGTACGTCTTCTTCTGCTTCACCGTGCCCAGCGCTTTCTCTCTGTACTACGTTGTTTCCAACATCCTGATGACCGTGCAGAGCCTGTTGATGAAGAAGATCTACGACCCCGAGAAGATGAAGGCAGAGGTCGCCGCCGAGATGGCTGCCCGCAAGAAGGAGCAGAAGCGCGGTGTAAAGAGCACCACCATCAAGGTCACGGATGAAAAGACCGGCGAGGTCGTGGAGAAAAATATCTCCGCCAGCGAAATGAACAAGCGCCGCCTGGAGTATGCCCGCAAGCTGGATGAGGAGCGCTATAAGGACGAGCGCACCGTTCCGCTGAGCGAGCTGGAAAACAAGAAGGAGGATTGACGGTTATGATCCGTACTCAGGAAGCGACCGGCAAGACGGTCGATGAAGCCCGCGCAAAAGCCTGCGCCCTGCTGGGCGTGCAGGCCGACGACCTGAATGTGAGCTATGAAGTGCTCGAAATGCCCCAGAAAACCGGTTTTCTGGGCCTGAAGACCACCCCCGCCAAGGTGCGTGTGAGCGTGGAAGAGCCCGATGCCCCGGCCGCTCCCGTGGTGGAGGAGAAGGTGGAGCCTGAGGTGAAGCCTGTTGTGGAGGAAACTCCCGCTGAGGAACCCAAGACCGAAGAGCCTGTCGCTGCCCCTGTGGCAGAGGAGGCCGCTCCCGTTGAGGAGACTGCTGACCCCGCCGCAGAGGGTGAGGAGCCGGAAGTTCCCATCAACATCGAAGAGAACGCCAAGGTCAAGGCCGCTGTGGACTACCTGAAGGAAGTCATTGCCCTGATGGGCGTGGAGAATGTCACCTTCAGCGCCGTGCAGAAGGGCGAGGCTACCATCATCCGTCTGGATGGCGAGAAGCTGGGTGCCCTGATCGGCCGCCGCGGCGAGACCATGGAGAGCCTGTCCTATCTGGCAAGCCTGGTGGCCAACCGTCTGGAAGGCGATTACATCAAGCTGGGCCTGGATGTGGCCGGCTACCGCGATAAGCGTGAGAATGACCTGACCGTGCTGGCACAGCGCATTGGCAACAAGGTGCGCAAGACCGGCCGCAGCTTTGCCATGGAGCCCATGAACCCCTACGAGCGCCGCATCATCCACTCTGCCATCGGCAAGATGGAGGGTGTGCGCAGCGAGAGCAAGGGGGAAGGCCGTGACCGCCGTGTGGTCATCTACTCCACTGCTCCCGATGCTCAGACCGACAACACCTACGGCGAGCGCCGCCCGCGGGGCAATGGCCGCCGCCCCGGCGGCAACCGCAATGGCGGCTTCCGCGGCGGACGCGGCAGCAGCCCCCGGAATGGCGGTCCCCGCAATGGCCGCCCCGCAGGCAGCCGCGGTCCCCGTCCTTCCAGCGTGCCTGAGCGCACCTATGCTCCCCGTGACGCAGAAACTGCCGCACCCGTGGCACCCAAGCGCACCGAGCGCGTGGATGATTTTGCCGATTTCAGCTTTGGCAAGATCGAGCTGTAAACTCCGCTGAGTTTTGCACAATGCTGCCCCCTTCCGGTGGAAAACTGGAAGGGGGCTTTTTGTCTCTTTCCTTTTTCGTCGCTTCGTGATACAATAATTCTGATTTGAGAGCGGAGGGAGAGCACCAACATGGAACATTCAACGATCGCGGCCATTGCAACCGCGCCCGGCGCAGGCGGCATTGCCGTGGTGCGTCTTTCCGGCCCGGAGAGCTATGCCGTGGCGGCAAAGGTGTTCTGCCCGGCCAACCCGGCAAAGCGGGTGGAGGAGGCCAAAGGCTATACTGCCCTGTTTGGGCATTTCATGGAAGGGGAGGAAGCCTTTGACGAGGGCGTGGCCCTCTTCTTCCGGGCTCCCCACAGCTACACCGGCGAGGATGTGGTGGAGCTTTCCTGCCACGGCGGCAGTGCGGTGGCCCGGCGGCTGGTGGAAAGCTGCATCGCAGCCGGGGCCGCCCCCGCCGCCCCCGGTGAGTACACCCGCCGCGCCTTCCTGAACGGCAAGCTGGGGCTGACCCAGGCCGAGGCCGTTATGGACCTGATCTCTGCCGATGGCCGACAGGGTGCGGTGCTGGCCAATGCCTCCCTGAACGGCGCGCTGGCGAAGAAGATCGGGGCTGAAAAGGATGCCCTGACCGCCCTGCAGGCCCATCTGACTGCCTGGGTGGATTTCCCCGAGGAGGACGTTCCTGCGCTGGAGAATGCCCAGCTGGTATCCACCCTGACTGCCGTGAAGGGAGAGCTGGACACCCTCATCCGGAATTATGATGCCGGTGCGGTCCTGCGGGAGGGTGTGGACTGTGCCATCGTGGGGCGGCCCAATGCGGGCAAGTCCACCCTGCTCAATCTGCTGGCTGGCTTCGACCGGGCTATCGTCACCCCCGTGGCGGGCACCACCCGGGATGTGGTGGAGCAGGCCGTCCGGCTGGGGGACATCCGGCTGAACCTGTTCGACACGGCCGGTCTGCGGGAGACCGAGGATGCGATCGAGGCCGAAGGCATCCGTCGCAGCTGGAAAAAGCTGGAAGAGGCGGGGCTGATCCTGGCGGTGTTCGATGGCTCTGAGCCCCTGACCCGGGAGGATCTTGCGTTGGCGCAGCGGTGCGCTGGCCGCCCGGCCATTGCACTGGTCAACAAAGAGGACAAGCCCACTCAGTTTGACGCAGAGATCATTGCAGGCGATTTTGCCATGGTGCTCCCGGTCTGCTGTCAGGAAGAGGGGAGCCGCAGGGTGATCGCTGCTGCCGTTGCCCGCCTGCTGGGCACCAACAACATCGACCCCCACGCTGCCAGCCTTTCGGGCCAGCGCCAGCTTGCCGCCGCCACCCGCGCGCGGGATGCAGTGGCCGGTGCACTGGATGCGGTCAGCGGCGGGTTTGGGCTGGATGCCGTATCGGTCTGTGTGGACGATGCGCTGGATGCCCTCTGTGACCTCACCGGCGAAAATGCGTCGGAGAATGTCATCAATGAAGTGTTTGAGCGGTTCTGTGTGGGGAAGTAATGAGGAATGTTCTCTTTTGCGTGCCAAAAGAGAACCAGAAAAGCACCCGCTACTTTCGAAGCGCGGGAGGCACGAACTAGGGGCTGCTCGCCCCTAGTGACCCCAAAGAAGTGAGCTCCAAACAAAAATGCTGGAGATTCGCGCTCCCGCGCGAAGATCTCTTAACCGCATTTTTGTTTTCCACCGATTTGAAGTCGCTGCGCGACGGGCTGTGTAGGTACAGTTTCGATTGTTCCATTGACAATAGAGGGAATCCGAAAAAGTTATGAACCATTTAGGAGATTATGATGTGATCGTAATAGGCGCGGGCCACGCTGGCATTGAAGCGGCCCACGCTGCTGCCACGCTGGGTGCCAAAACGGCGGTGTTTACCATGAGCCTGGATGCCATTGGCAACATGCCCTGCAATCCCAGCATCGGCGGAACTGCAAAAGGAACGCTGGTACGCGAATTGGATGCGCTGGGCGGTGTGATGGGCCTTGCGGCGGATGCCACCTACCTGCAGAGCCGGATGCTGAACAAGGGCAAAGGCCCTGCCGTTCATGCCCTGCGCGTTCAGACCGACCGCAAGCGCTACCACGAATATATGAAGCACGCTCTTGAACTCACACCCGGCCTTGCCATCCATCAGGCCGAGGTGGTGGGCATTGAGGTGGAGAACGGCCATGTCAAGGGCGTTGTGACCCAGCTGAACGGGGAGTACGGCGCAAAGTGTGTGGTCATTGCCACGGGCACCAATCTGGGCGGCAAAATTTTTGTCGGTGATGCGTGGTATGCTTCCGGCCCAGACGGGATGCACGCCGCCAATGCCCTGACCGAAAGCCTGAAAGCCGCCGGTCTGCCTCTGCGGCGGTTCAAGACCGGTACCCCTGCCCGCGTCCACCGGAGAAGCATCGACTTCGCCAAGCTGGAATGCCAGCCTGGCGACCCGGACAGTGAACTTCAGCCCTTCAGCTTTCTGACGGATGCACCCATGCACAACAAGGTCGAGTGCTGGATCGCCTACACCAATCCCGAGACCCACAGGATCATTCTGGACAACATCCAGCGCAGCCCGCTCTATGGCGGCATGATCGAGGGAGTTGGCCCCCGGTACTGCCCCTCCATTGAGGATAAGGTGGTGCGCTTTGCGGGCAAGGACCGGCACCCCATCTTTGTGGAGCCCTGCGGAGAGAACACAGAGGAGATGTATCTGCAGGGTGCGTCCAGCAGCCTGCCTGAGGATGTGCAGAACGCCTTTTACCGGAGCATTCAGGGCTTTGAACACATTGAGATCATGCGCCCGGCCTACGCCATCGAGTATGACTGCGTAGACCCGACCAGCCTGGAAGCCACGCTGGAGAGCAAGGTGGTGCGGGGCCTGTATGGCGCAGGCCAGTTCAACGGTACCTCCGGCTACGAGGAAGCTGCCGCGCAGGGTCTGCTGGCAGGTCTGAACGCTGCCCGCAGTGCAAAAGGGGAGAGCCAGCTGATCCTGGAGCGTCAGACCAGCTATCTGGGTACGCTGGTGGATGACCTTGTCACCAAGGGGGTCATGGACCCTTACCGCATGATGACCAGCCGGAGCGAGTACCGCCTAACCCTGCGGCAGGACAACGCCGATCAGCGGCTGACCCCCATTGGCCGGGAGTATGGTCTGGTGCAGGATGACCGCTGGGCAAAATACCAGCACACCCAGAGCATTCTGGAGGCGGAGCGCCGCCGCCTGCACGAGACCCATCTGCGCACTGCTGATCTGCGCGCTGCCATGGAAGCAGCCGGGCTGACCCCTGCTGCTGAGGGCGGCATTGCCGAGGAGCTGCTCCGCCGCCCCGAGATCAGCTACCCGCTGTTGGCGGGGGTGATCGGCTGGGGTGAGGGCATCACCCCTATGCTGGCCGAGCGGCTGGAGACCGAGATCAAGTACGCAGGCTACATTGCCCGGCAGGATCGGATGATCCGTGACGTGGCCCGCCACGAAAAGACCCTGATCCCCGCAGATTTTGAGTATGCTGACCTGACCGGCCTGACGTTGGAGGCCCGTGAGAAGCTGACCCGCATCCGCCCGAAGAATCTGGGGCAGGCAGGCCGCATCCCCGGGGTGTCGCCCTCCGATGTGGCGCAGCTGAGCATTGCTTTAACAGTGAGAGAGAAAACCTAATGCACTGACGGAGAGGTTGGACGAAGGAGGGCAGAACCTCTGTACAACCTCTCAGTCGCCTGCGGCGACAGCTCCCCTGATAGGAGAGCCATTGGTAGAAAGATAAAAGAATTGCCTAAAACGAAAAGGGACAGATAAATGATCGACAAGAACAGATTAGAGCAAAAATGTTCCATGTGGAACATTGCGCTGACCGGGGAACAGCTGGACCAGCTGGATGCCTTTGCGCAGATCCTGGTGGACTACAACCAGAAGGTCAATCTGACCGCCATTACCGACCCAGAGGGCATTGAGGACAAGCACTTCCTCGACAGCCTGCTGTTTGCCAGCCAGCCCGAGGTAGTAGGGAAGATGGTGGACGTGGGTGCCGGTGCCGGATTTCCGGGCATCGTGACAAAGATCTACAAGCCCGAGTTGGAGCTGACCCTGATGGAGCCCACCGGCAAGCGGGTGGAGTTCTTGAAGTATGCCTGCGCTCAGCTGGGCCTGACCGGGGTGGAGTTTGCCAAGGAGCGCGCCGAGGAAGCCGCCCGCAAAGCATGGCGGGAGCAGTTTGATCTGGCCTCTGCCCGTGCGGTGGCGGCTCTGCCCATGCTGGCCGAGTACTGCTTACCGCTGGTCAAGGTGGGCGGCAGCTTCCTTGCCATGAAAGGCGCTTCCGGCGAGGAGGAGCTGGCTGCAGCCCGCGGAGCCATCCGGAAGCTGGGTGGAGAGTATAAGGAGACCCGCACCCTGCATCTGCCGGGCGGCGATACCCGCACCCTCATCCTCTGCAAAAAGATTTCGCAAACTCCGACAGCCTACCCCAGAAACGGTGGAAAGATCGCAAAGTCTCCGCTGAAATAACGCAAAACCGCAAGATAAATGCCAAGCCCTGCCGAACGATTCTTCTGGCAGGGCTTTTTGATTTCTGGTACACTGGAACTGCAATGACACAGTTTTCCACCGTTTCCCGGGAAACAGTGGAAAACTGTGTCACATTTCAGCGAAAGGGGAAAGAATCATGTTTGAATGGAAGAAATCTGCCGGAAAGATCTACACCCTGCCTGTGGAAAGCATCCGCCCCTCGCCGTTTCAGGCTCGGACAGTTTTTGATGAAAAGGAGCTGGCGGGGCTGGCTCAGAGCATCCGGGAAAACGGTCTGCTTCAGCCCATCTCGGTGCGGAAGGTCGAGGGTGGTTACGAGCTGGTGGCAGGGGAGCGGCGGCTCCGCGCCTGCAAGCTGGCCAGGATGGAGACCATCCCGGCCATCCTCTGTGACTGCGGCGACCAGCGGACTGCGGCGCTGGGTCTGCTGGAAAACATCCAGCGGGAAGACCTGAACCCTTTTGAGCAGGCACAGGGGCTGCGGGATGTGATCGCCCTTTGGGACTGCACCCAGGCCGAGGCGGCCAAACGGCTGGGCATGGCACAGCCCACCCTTGCCAACAAGCTGCGGCTGCTGCAGCTGACCACCGACCAAAGGCAGTTCGTGCTGGACAATGGCCTGACCGAGCGCCACGCCCGGGCTGTCCTGCGCCTGCCCGAGAACCGGCGGAGCGAAGCCCTTATCACCATTGCCAAGCGGCGGATGAATGCCCGGCAGACCGACCTGTACATTGAGCAGGTGCTCAATGCTGCCGCCCCGGGCAGACACCGCATCTCCATGGTCAAGGATGTGCGCATCTTTGTCAACACCATCGACCATGCCATCCGGCTGATGACGGACAACGGTGTGCCAGCAACGGCCCACAGGGAAGAGCGGGACGGCTATATCGAATACACGGTGCGCATCCCAACCGCAGCCGCGCAAAGATAAAACGCATCGCAATTTTCACAAAAAATGCAATTCCACAGGGTTTTTACGCAAAATAATCAGGAAACAGGTTCAAAAAGCCGCGCTGATGTGCTATACTAGTCTTTAAAGGGGCTTTGCTGGTGGGAAAACAGCGGGGCCCGGCCTCGAATGTTCCACGTGGAACAAATAATTTTCCCGGGAGGAAACAAAGAGCGTGGCTAAAATCGTTGCAATTGCAAACCAAAAAGGCGGCGTGGGCAAGACCACCACGGCCGTGAACCTTTCGTCCTGCGTTGCGGCTCTGGGCAAAAAGACGCTCATCGTCGATCTGGACCCGCAGGGCAATACCACCACCGGTTACGGAATTCCCAAGCGGAGTGTCGATGTGGGTACTTATGAGCTGCTGATCGGTGAGGCGGAGGCAAAGGATGCCATCCGCAAGACCGAGTTCCGCACCGATGTCATCGGTTCCAACACCCGGCTTGCGGGTGCGGGTCTGGAAATGATCGACCTGCCGGGCCGCGAAAGCCGCCTGCGCAAGGCGCTGGCCTCGGTGCAGAAGGACTATGACTTCATCTTTGTGGACTGCCCGCCCAGCCTGGATCTGCTCACCCTGAACGGTCTGTGCGCCTGCGACAGCGTGCTTATCCCCATCCAGTGTGAGTATTACGCACTGGAGGGCCTGTCGGAGCTCATCAGCACCCTCAAGACCATCCGCAAGAAGTACAACCCCTATCTGGACATCGAGGGCGTGGTGTTCACCATGTTCTCCGGGCGGTTCAATCTGACGCTGCAGGTGGTGGATCAGGTCAAAAAGTATTTTGGCTCCAAGGTCTACAAGACCACCATCCCGCGCACCATCCGGATCTCGGAAGCGCCCAGCTACGGCCAGCCCATCAATTTCTATGAGCCCAAGGGCAAGGGCAGCGAGGCTTATATGGATCTCGCCATTGAGTTCGTAAAGAACAATCGCCCGCATGAACCGGCACGCCGCCGCACAAAAGGGAACAGTGCCCCCGCCGAGCAGAAAAGCGCACTGGAACAAGTGAAGCAGGGGGAAGCGTAACCTATGGCAAAAAAAAGAGGAGGACTGGGCCGGGGCCTGGAAAGTCTGTTTGAGGACACAGCCCCCAGCTTTGAGTCCGATAACCGGATCGAGACACTGCCCCTGCGGGAGATCGAGCCGGACCCAGCTCAGCCCCGCAAGACCTTTGATGAGGAAACGCTGGCAGAGCTGGCGGCCAGCATCTCAGAGCACGGTTTGCTGCAGCCCATCGCGGTGCGGCCCCACGGGGTGGACCGCTATCTCATCGTGGCCGGTGAGCGCCGCTGGCGTGCCTGCCGGATGGCGGGCCTGACCGAGGCACCCGTCGTCGTGAAGGATGTCACAGATGAGCAGGCCATGGAGCTGGCGCTGGTGGAAAACCTTCAGCGCGAGGATCTGGACCCGGTGGAAGAAGCACTGGGCATCCGGGAGCTGATCACCCGCTGTGACCTGACCCAGGAGCAGGCCGCCCGCAAACTGGGCAAGAGCCGCAGCGCACTGGCCAACAGCCTGCGTCTGCTCAACCTGCCCGAAACGGTGCTGGAACTGCTGAAGAGCGGTTTCCTCACCACGGGCCACGCAAAGGTGGTGCTGGGTCTGCCCACCCCGGAGCTGCAGGAGCAGGCGGCACAGATCATTGCCGACCATGAGCTGAACGTCCGGCAGGCAGAGGCCCTGTGCAAGAAGCTGGCCAAGCCCCCCAAAGAGCCTGTGGAGCCCGCCCCGCGCGGCACCCTGCCTGTGGAGGTGGAGGAGAGCCTGAAGCAGGCACTGGGCAGTGAGGTCAATGTGGCCTACCACGATGGCAAGGGCAAGCTGACCGTCCATTTCTACTCGGATGAGCAGCTGAAGGCTTTTGCAAACTTATTAGGGCAATATCAGGTTGAGGATTAAACCTCTCCGTCATTGTTGTTGCCTAGTAGGAGAGGCCTTGGCAGCCGATGGAAGCTCTTCGTATACGCCAGAGGCTCCCAGGGGAGCTGGCGGGCGCAAACCCGACTGAGAGGTTGTACGAAGGCAAGCCTGCCCGAGAAGAAAAACATAGCGATCTAAGGCGCACGCCGCCTTTGAACGGCATGGGAAAGGGCTTACCCGCCCCATGCGAACCGAAATAGAGTAAGGAGAGTAAATCATGCTTGATATCAAATTTGTCCGTGACAACCCGGATGCTGTCAAGGAAAACATCAAGAAGAAGTTCCAGGATGCCAAGCTCCCTCTGGTGGATGAAGTCATCGAGAAGGACGCAAAGTACCGCGAATGCCTGAAGGAAGTTGAGAGCCTGAAGGCTGCCCGCAACAAGCTGAGCAAGGCCAACGGCCCCCTGTTCGGTCAGCTGAAGAAGTGCACCGACGAGGCCCAGAAGGCCCAGCTGCAGGCACAGATCGATGCCAACAACGCCGCCGTCAAGGCCGATGCGGACAAGATGGCAGAGCTGGAAGCCGAGGAAGCCAAGCTGGCTGACCGCATCCAGGAGATCATGTACACCATCCCCCAGATGATCGACCCCAGTGTGCCCATCGGCCCCGATGACACCTACAACGTGGAGGCTCAGCGCTTTGGCGAGCCTGTGGTGCCCGATTTCCCCATCCCGTACCACACCGAGATCATGGAGAGCTTTGACGGCATCGATATGGACGCTGCTGGCCGCGTTGCCGGCAATGGCTTCTACTACCTGCTGGGCAACATTGCCCGCCTGCACGAGGCTGTGCTGGCTTATGCCCGCGACTTTATGATCGACAAGGGCTTCACCTATGTCATTCCTCCCTTTATGATGCACGGCAACGTGGTGCAGGGCGTGATGTCCTTCCCCGAAATGGATGCCATGATGTACAAGATCGAGGGCGAGGATCTGTACCTGATCGGCACCAGTGAGCATACCATGATCGGCCGCTTCATCGACCAGACCCTGGACGAGGCTACTCTGCCCCTGACCCTGACCTCCTACAGCCCCTGCTTCCGCAAGGAGAAGGGCG
>OIXA01003971.1_pt1 | contig 14829 bp, 20 predicted proteins | sample 1587721 | NCBI WGS metagenome assembly OIXA01 (sample SAMEA3888900, study PRJEB22519) | human gut metagenome | biome: human gut; feature: human-associated habitat; material: faeces | place: Denmark | collected 2013 | reverse complement strand
TTTGAACGATATCGTCAGCTAGAACTTACAGATTTCAATCAGCCAGTTGAGTTAAAAATGAATATGGAAAACTGCTGGGTTAAGAAAGCGGAAGCGATTACGTGGGACGCCATTAAGGAAAAGTATCCGAAACTGTTTCCGAGTAAAACTGGAATTACAGCAAAACCGCTTCGTATGGCACTTGGTTCTCTTCTGATTCAAAAACAGTTTGGTTATTCAGGACAGAAACTGGTTGATTCAATCATGGAAATCGGTATTTTCAGTACTTTATAGGGCTTTCAGGGTACCAGACAGAGGATCCCTTTGTACCATCACTTCTTGTTGAGTTCCGTAAGCGTTTGACAGATGACGTTCTCCGTGAAATCAATGAGATGATCATTGCATACAACACATCGGATGATCCAACACCGAGTGGTGGAAGCCATCCAGATACAGATGAAAAAGTTTCTGGCGGGAACAGTGGAATATTGATTCTTGATGAAACATGTGTCCCACAGTTTGATTATTACATTTTATGGATGTACCACAGGAATACCGGAAAGGATTACCTGAATCTGGCCAAGTGTAAAAAACATACCAGCAAAAAGATACGCAAGGCAATCCACCAGCAACTCCAGTATATCCGCAGGGACAGAAAATACATCAATGAGCTATTAGAGTCAGAGTGTGAACTGACACAAAAGCAAGGCGAACGCCTCGCCGTGATTGACAGGGTTTAAGAACAGCAGGAGTATATACATGAAAATAAAGTGCACTCGGTTCCTGATTGAATCGTTAGTATCAGCCAGCCCTACATCCGTCAGATTGTCTGGAGAAAGGCAGCTACACTTGTGGAGTTCGGGGCAAAGAAGGATCTCAGCCTTGATGAAAAGTAAGCGCTCAATATTTCTGCACTTACAAAACAAGAAAGATACATCTATTTTATATCATGTGTATTTGAAATGTAATAATTGATAGTTTAACTATTACCCAAAGGATGTTTATTATAGTTTGTCAAAAATTTACCAATCATATTATAGCATGTATGATAGAATATTAATAAACGTAGAAAGTGAGAAAGAAAATTATGAATTACAACGAGGAATATAAACGTTGGCTTGCATCAGCAACAGCAGATGCAGACGTTGCAGCAGAGCTTAAGGCAATAGAGAATGATCAAGCAAAGATTGAGGATGCATTTTACAGAAACCTCGCATTCGGTACAGGTGGACTCCGTGGCACAATAGGAGCAGGAACCAACCGCATGAATGTATATACAGTGGCAAAGGCTTCACAGGGACTTGCAAATTATCTTGTAGCAAATTTTGAGACACCATCAGTATCTATTGGATATGACAGCCGTATCAAGTCTGATGTGTTCGCAAAGGTTGCAGCATCGGTATTTGCAGCAAATGGCGTGCAGGTCAATATCTGGCCAGAGCTTCTCCCAGTGCCAACAGTATCGTTTGCCACAAGATATCTCGGTACATCGGCGGGTGTCATGGTCACAGCCAGCCACAACCCAAGCAAATACAACGGCTACAAGGTTTACGGCGCTGACGGATGCCAGATTACTACAGAGGCAGCAGCAGAGATTCTCGCCGAGATAGAGAAGCTTGATATCTTTGCAGATGTAAGGCAGTCTGATTTTGAGTCTGGTGTTGCAGAAGGAAATATTAAATATATTTCGGAGGATGTGCTCACAGCCTTTGTTGAGGAGGTTAAAAAGCAGTCTCTTCTTGATGACAGTGTAAAGGTGGACAAGAACGTGGCTATCGTTTACTCTCCACTTAACGGAACCGGTCTTAAGCCGGTGCTTCGCACATTAAAGGAGACAGGCTATACCAATATCACAGTAGTTAAAGAGCAGGAAAATCCTGATGGCAACTTTCCTACATGTCCATATCCAAACCCTGAGATAAAGGAAGCCATGGCACTTGGCATGGAGTATGCAAAGAAATGCAACGCAGACCTTCTCCTTGCTACAGACCCTGACTGTGACCGTGTCGGAATTGCAGTCAAAAATGCAGCGGGAGAGTACGTGCTTCTCTCAGGAAATGAGACAGGTATGCTCTTATTAAACTATGTCTGTGAGCGAAGAATTGCAATGGGCACCATGCCAAAGGACCCTGTACTCTGCAAGACTATCGTTACAATCGATATGGCAGACAGAATAGCAGCCGATTACGGTGTAAGAACAGTTAACATGCTCACAGGCTTCAAGTTTATTGGAGAGCAGATTGGACGTCTAGAGAAAGAGGGAAAGGCAGACTCATATATCTTTGGTTTCGAGGAGAGTTACGGCTACTTAAGTGGCACGTATGTGCGCGACAAGGATGCTGTTGACGGCGCATTCCTCATCTGTGAGATGTTTGCTTACTATAAGACACAGGGCAAGACTCTTTGGGATGCAATGATCGATATGTATGAGGAGTTCGGTTACTATAAGGATGCCATTCAGGCAGTTACCATGAAGGGTATCGAGGGACTTCAGAAGATCCAGGAGATCATGACAACACTTCGTCAGAATCCGCCTGCTGAGTTTGCCGGACATAAGGTGACTGCTGTACGTGACTACAAGCTGGATGAGATCACAGATCTTGCAACAGGTGAGAAGAAGCCGACAGGACTTCCGAATTCCAATGTTCTCTACTATGAGCTTACCGATGATGCATGGGTTTGCGTAAGACCGTCCGGAACAGAGCCTAAGGTTAAATTCTATTATGGCGTTAAGGGAACATCTCTTGCAGATGCAGACGAGAAATCCGATGCAATGGGCAAGGCTGTTCTTGAAATGGTTGATTCCATGAAATGATAAAATGGTCACATTCCGCCTGTAATATGCGAAAAACCTTGACATTATAAGCCAAAAGCGGTATATATATAAAGCAAAGTCAAAAATAAGAGAACATCAATTATAGGAGGAAACACCATGAATAAAACAGAGTTAGTAGCAGCAATGGCGAAAGACACCAATCTTTCCAAGAAAGATGTAGAAGCTGTTCTGAAATCTTTTATCGATGTTGTAACAGATGAACTGAAAAAAGGCGAGAAGATTCAGCTGGTTGGATTTGGAACTTTCGAAGTAAGCACAAGAGCTGCAAGAGAGGGAAGAAATCCTCAGACTGGTGAGACCATGACAATCGAGGCTTCCAAGTCTCCGAAGTTCAAAGCAGGAAAAGCTTTAAAGGACGTTGTCAACGGTAAATAATCTGTTGGTTCAGAGTGATAACGGCAGGGGAAACCGGTTTTTGGTTTCCCCTGCTTTTTTAGGAGGAAAAATTATGCGTCTTGATAAATATCTGAAAGTATCTAGACTGATCAAACGCCGTACGGTGGCAAATGAAGCCTGCGATGCAGGAAGAGTTCTGGTCAATGACAAGCCGGCCAAGGCTTCTGTACAGGTAAAGACCGGTGACACTGTGGAGATCCAGTTTGGAAGCCGTAATGTAAAGGTTGAAGTCCTGGAAGTTAAGGAAACGGTAAAAAAGGATGAGGTGGAAAGCATGTTCCGCTATATCTGATGCAGGGACAGCTGCCGTTTGGGCGTGATGGTCTATTCCGGATGGATTTTTCATAAAATAAAAGAGAAATTATCCCCAGGGAGGTATGGATTGGACGAGAAGAAACCGGCAGCATTTCACAGTCTGATGTTGGAGCGGCAGAAAGGCGGCACCATAACGGGAATCCGGGAGGTGATCTCTTTCGATGAAAAAGAAATACTGCTGCATACAGAGGAAGGAAAGTTATCCATAAAAGGCGAAGGACTTCATGTAAAACATCTTGATCTGAAAAGCGGGCAGCTTAGCTTGGAGGGAAAAATCGACAGTCTTACCTATCTTGGCAGGAAAAAGGACAAAAAAGAAGCGCCAGATGCAGAGGCTTTGATACCTCTGCGCCCGGCGCTTTTTCAGCCTATTAGCTGATCTACATAGGTAATTAGAGGGTGCAGATGTTTCAGGCGAAACATCTCAAATAACTTATCTGGATTTACCCATTGAACATCCACAACTTCTGTTTCCTGTAAACGCATTTCTTCAATCTTTATATCCTTATGAAATAGCCAAACATCGTAAAAATCCTGCACATTTTCCCGTCTGCTCTGATAAATCAATTTTTCACTTCCGGGAGTAAGCAGTATTCCTAATTCTTCTTTTACCTCTCGGATTGCTCCTTGTAAACTGGTTTCCCCGGAAAGTACAGAACCACCCGTACATTCCCAATAAAGAGGGTATTGCTTTTTCGGATGCCGCTGTGATAAAAGATACTGCCCCTGCTGGTTGACGATCCATACACTCACAGATAAATGATACAGCCCTTTGGGTATGATTTCTCCACGGCACACTGTTATTCCAGACTTTTCCCGTTTTGCATTATATAAATCCCATTTTTCCATTTTCATACCTCTTTGTGTGGGATCGGTGCTTGCCGAAAATCAAGTAAGTAAATATCCGCAATCCTTTCTATTTCTGTACGCTGATCTGCGGAATACTTATCATAAATCCCGCCTGCTAACATACGGGCTGCCTTTGCGCTTTTAATTGCTGGAAGCACATCATCAAACACAATACAGTGTTCAGGTGCAACCCCTAATTTTCTTGCGGCCAATTCAAAGACATCCGAATATTCTTTTCCCCGCTGAACCTCATCTGTTGAACATAGAGCGTCAAATAATTCTAAAATAGAATTGTTCTTTAAGCATGGAATATAGAGCTTTTCCGGCAACCCCGTAGCAACTGCAAGTTTTATTCCATGTTCTTTTAAGCGCAGAAGATAATCAAGGGCATGGGGCAGCAGACCGACATGGTTACTGTATTCCTCGACCGCCATATTATTCCATTCCTCAATAATTCCCTCTACCGTTTCTTGCAATCCCAAAAGATCAATGGTATATTGTGCGGCTTCCTCAAAACTCCTTGCACATATTTCAGTTACATAATTTTCCGGGACAGGAAGATTTCTCTTTTTCAAAAACTGAATATCTATATGCTCCCATACATCCATTGAATCCAGAATTGTTCCATCTAAATCAAAGATTGCCGCATTAAAATCCATGTTTCTTTTCCTTTCCGCAAAATAAATCTTTCAGTTCCGCAGCAGCAGCTTTTATATCGGACTGCGCTATGATGGCAGATACAACAGCCAGCCCGTCAATTCCCATGGGCTTGAAACGCCCTGTATTTCCTTTATTGATACCGCCAATAACAACGATCGGCAAAGAAACGGCTGTGCGGATTTTCTGTAATTCCTCCATTGATACAGAATCAGCGTCGGTTTTAGTTCCAGTAGGGAACATTGCGCCAACTCCCAAATAATCTGCACCATCCTGTTGTGCCTGTATTGCTTCTGCAATGGAAGATGCAGATACTCCCAACAGCATATTTTCCCCAATTACTTTGCGGACGGCAGCCGCAGGTAAATCATGCTGTCCAATATGTACCCCCGTAGCCTGCACAGCCATTGCAATATCTATCCGGTCGTTTATGATAAGGGGAATATGGTATTTATCCGTAACCTGTTTCACGGCAACAGCCTGATTGTAAAATTCTAATGAGGACAATTCTTTTTCTCGGAGTTGTATCATTGTGCAGCCTCCTAAAATTGCCTGTTCTACCGCTTCTGTCAGGCTATCGCAGCTCATTAGTTGACGATCAGTAACAAGATAAAGTGTATAATCAAAGTTCATTTTGCACCTGCCTATTCTTTAGATAAACCATGCTGATACAATTCGTAGAAATGGTGCGTCGGGCCACAGCCTTTTCCAATCGCAAGAGAGTGTTCGATTGCCATTGTGACATAAGCCTTTGCAGATTCGACTGCAAGCGGAACACTTTTTCCCTTTGCAAGCTGGGAAGCGATTGCAGAAGAAAAGGTACAGCCTGTCCCATGAGTATTTTTCGTATCAATGCGGGATGTTTCAAAATGGTAGAAATTTTCTCCATTAAATAGGACATCAACAGCATTTCCTATATGATGTCCACCCTTGACAACAATCGCCTTACAACCCATGGCATATATTTTTCTTGCGGCAGCCTCCATATCTGAAACTGTGGAAATCTGCATATCTGCTATTTTCTCTGCCTCTGGAATATTCGGAGTAAGTACATCGGCCAGTGGAATTACTGTGTCTATCAAGGTGGAAACCGCCGTAGGATTCATCAATGGGCAGCCATTTTTGGCATACATAACCGGGTCGATTACGACATTTTGGGGCTTATATTGTAATAGTTTCTTTGCCACCGCTTTCATACATTCTGGTGTAGAAAGCATACCGATTTTTACTGCGTCCACTTCAATATCTTCAAATACGGCGTCAATCTGTTTTTCAATCATATCAGGGGTAATATCTTGGATGTCGATAACGCGGCTGGTGTTCTCTGCAACAACAGAAACAATAACACTCATTCCAAATACGCCGTGAGCAGAAAAAGTTTTCAAATCAGCCTGAATACCTGCACCTCCGCTGCAATCTGATCCGGCAATGGACAATACTTTTTTCATTTTGCATTTTCCTCCATTCTTTCGTTCCGATAGGCCATCTTCCAAAAAGCAAGCTCTAACAAACTTGCTTTCTCAAAAATATCAGCCAGATACTTTTTATTTGCTTCTGATAACCCAGCACATTTATACCCTGCAAAAGCAGACCATTCTTTGCAACTTTCTGCATATTGTTCATCGGCATAATCTTTGATAAAGTCCCAATATCTTGATTCTCTGCTTGTAGGGACAGCCGCCAGTTTGCGGAATATATAGCTGTAACTTAACATACAGGGAAGAACCGCCATTAAAATTTCTTCATTCTTTCCATGTGACGCAATCTCAAACATGAAATCAATGTAATTTTGATTTTCAGGCAAAGGGGCGATCAGTTCAATATCATCATCTGTTATGCAAAATTGCTTTAGATAATCCAGCCGCACTTCCGATTCCGTATCATTTACAAAGTTCAGCATGGAGTAGTAAAGCTGAATTTCTCTTAATGTATCAGCATGAAAAATTGCCTTGCCGTATATACGGGCATAGTTTTTCAGATAGATACTATCCTGAATCATATATCTCTTGAACTTTTCAAGAGGTAGCTTTCCAGTTTGCACTTCCTGCACAAATGGGGTAGCTGCACATTCTTCCCAAATGGGAATGTTGTGGGTTAAGATGTCTTTCATAAATGCCATGTTTGATCCTCCTAAGATAAAAAAATAGAGCCTCTAAAACAATTAGAAGCTCTTTCAGACGCAATACGAGCGTAAGAAATTGCTTCCCTACGCCGGTATTAGCCGACAGGTCCAGAGGTCAGGTCTTACCTTTTTCAACTTGTTCAGTTCCCTCGCAAACACATATCATATCTTATTCAATTAAAAAAGGACATTCCCAAAACAGAGAATGTCCAAAAAATACGAATCTGTATTCTTTAGCTCCCTGCGTTGGTATTAGCCAACAGGTTCAAAGGGTCAGGTTTTAACCTTCTCAACTACAAGGTAGTCCCCCTGCTTGAGTATTATTATAGTTAAGAAGTCCCGGAAAGTCAAGGTCTATAGAATTCAAGTTAGCAAACCTTATTGACGGGATTTTTCTGTGCTGCGCTGCGGTTGTGGTGGGGAAGAAATCTCTAATAGATATTCCACATTGGCCCGAACATTATGAAGTTCTTTCATATCATTTTTGGCCTGCTTATAGGCAGAATAGGCTTTCCGTTTTTGTTCCAGAAGATCGGTGTATTCCTCCCGGAGAGATTTGACAGAGGGGAGCTTTTTGATTCCCAGCTCGTCAAAATGATTCTTTGCCGCCTGGTGCAGCAGAATTTCAGCTTCATGTTCTGTTCGGAATTTTTTGCTGTACCCGGCTTTGCGATATTCTACATAGACAGCCCGCGAATTTCTGTTATTCTGTTTCCTGCTGCGGGCAATCGGGAACTGTCAGCAGCGAAGTATCGATAACAATATCCTCTGCTGGTTTCAAGAGCTCTGTCAAATCGTGCTGCCGTCCCACGTTGGTCACATCAATTTTATTCACGCATATTCCAATCCACGGAAACTGTCTGCTTAATTCATCCATCAAGTCGTATATATCAGCAGTTGCCAGCTTATCATCCGATATGTAGCCGGAGCCTTGACGGTGAGAAAAACGATGCCGTTTGAAGAACCGGCGCAAGTCGTCATACGCCTGCCGGTAATTGGCTCCGGGGTAATGCTCTTTTAATTGATGGGTGTCCAGATCAAAATTTAAGGCTTTGAAATATTTTCTCTCCAAAACTCAAGCCCTCATTGCTGTTTTTTCCTGATAGTGGGTCAACAGATCTTCTTCATTGAAATCATCTGGACTGTCAGAATCGTCACTGTCACAAAGACGCCACACAGAAACATTATCCATGAACCATGTCTGCCGCTTCAAGGTATTGACGATCCGGCCGAACAGACTAAAATCCCTCGCTCTGCCGCAGTCACGGAATACCAAAGCGCCGGAACCATCCTCCATACGGGGAAGGCCCACGGTTTGGAATGTATGATTGATTGTGTTGTAAATGCCATCCAGCCGGTACTTATTTTCGGCTGTGATTTTATCATCATTCATGCGAATAACCATTTTCAGCATGGTATCAGCCTCCCTTCTTGAATTATTATATCATTATAGAGCTGGTTCTACAATCTTGAAAATCTGAATTTTTTATGACGGGCTTCGGGTCATGCTGGCCCGAAGTGGTAAAAAAAGAGCAGGGCGGCAAGCCCCACAACGGAAGCCTGCCGCCCTCGTCTTACTTTGCCACCAGCTCGGAAAGCTCCCGCAGCACCTTTGACACCTCGCCCCACAGCTTTTCATAGTCCCGCTTCAATCCGTCGATTTCCTCCGGGTACACGCCATAGGTGTGTGCGTGTACGGCGACCTGATTGAGATTGTTGGAACAGCGCCGTTGCAGAGAGATCAGCTCTTTTACGGGCGCAAGGTCGATGTGCAGGATATACCCGTTCAGAGCCATTTTCCGTACATAAGCCCCGGCGTTGGAAATGCCCGCCTCGGCCATCCGCTCATGGATGGCCGCCAGCTCGTCCGGTGTTACCATGACGTGCAGATGGACATTCCGCTTGCGGTTCTCCATCAGCGTTCCAGCTCCCGGCCTTTCCGGCGCTCTTTGGGCTCCTTTACCTTGTCCAGCGGCTTTGCGTCCAGCTCCGGGGGCGTGGGTGGGATGGGCGTGTTGTTGGGTACGCCGTCGATCATGTTGCAGTTCTGCTCCGTGGAGAGCTCGGCGGTTTTCAGATAGTTGTCTTTTTCGTGCATGGCGATCCTCCTTTATCGTTCCTCATGGTTTTTATGGCTCCGCTTCTGGCCGGGCTCCTTCGGGGGTTCCTGCCCTCTGGTTCCTTCTTTGAGCCGGGCGGTAATGGATGGGCGCACCCGGTCAGGATTGCCCGGTGCTGGTTTCAGCTCATAATCCTCCATCTGCTTTTCGGTCAGCGGCTTTGCGTAGGTCAGTTCGCCCCATGCCATCAGCCTGCCGTCTGCCACAGGACGCCGCCTGTCATCATCGTAGTTGACGATGGAAAGAGGCTGGTTATCCGGCGGCTTCGGGTAAGTTCCTATGTCCACGGGCCGCTGGGTGGAATAATAGCGGTAAACGCCCTCCGGTCCCAGCTCGGTATGCTTGACCGCCGCATGGTAAAACTGCTGATAGTCGTCCACCCGGCGGTCAAAGTCCCTCTGCGCCCACGCCTGACTGGTTCCATAGCGGCCCCAGTAGTAATCCCGATGGCCGTTTTCCCCCTCGGTAAACTGCCAGGTCACAAAGGGGCTCGGCGCTCCCGGATTATGCCCCAGCGCAAAGCCGTGTCCGGTTTCAAAGGTGGCAGCTTTCAAAATCACATATCCTTGTACTGTCTCCAAGAGATCCCTCCTTTCTGTGCCTCGGGCCAACATGACCCGAAGTGCTGGATGTTACGAAATAAGAGGGCAGACCGGGGAGGAATGTAATAAGATATTCCCACCCCGGAAACACCCTCAAAAAAGCCCGGAATGTCAAGCCTTTGGAGGCGGCAAATCGTAACAGCCGCCCGGCCTTTTCTCCCGCATTTTCCTCATGCGTTCCCGGCTTTTCCGGCGGTTCCCTTCGGCCTTGCAGGCGTCGGAGCAGTAGGCTTGACGCCCCTCGGGCAAAAATGCCTTTCCGCAGACCGCACAGGCCCGCAGCTCCGGGGAGATGCCTTCCGTTGTCAGCGCCGCTTGAAGCTCCGGGTTAAGGGGCAGGACAGCCTCACGGAAGTAACGGCAGTACGCCCCTGTCCAGCACTTGTGCAGCATATAGCAGGCACAGTCAAGAGGAAGGCACAGGCCGCTTTCCCGGTCATAGTTGGCGCACATCCCCGTGACCAGAGAACGGATTTTCTTCTTCTCGTCACGGGTCAGCTCCCGGGCGTCCATTTAAGACTTCGGGCCACGATGGCCCGAAGGGCGGGGCTCCACGATCAGCGCCCGGAACTTCTTCCGGCACTGTTTTTTCTTTCCTTTGCACTCCTTGTAATAACGGCATCCCTTACAAGGGTCGTCATTGTCCCAGCCGGGGTGCGGTACTTCCTTCATCATTCGTTCAAAAGGGCTGCTTGTAAAATTCATTCTCATTCCTCCGTATCTTCCTCCCACGGCGGGGTATCTTCGTCCTCGGGTTCCTCTGCGATCTCCTCCAGCTCCCCGTCCTCATATTCGCAGTAATCATCTTCCAAATCCGGGGCTTCATGCTTCGGCTTGTAAATCTTGAAATAGTAACCAATTCCACCGCCGGCCAGCACCACCGCACCGATCAGGAGCAGAGAGAGAAGGGGGCTGTCCTTTTTCTCCGGCTCGGGTTCCGGTACTTCCTCCACCGGTTCGGTGGGCTTTGGCTCTGGCTCCGGGGTCACTTCTTTGGGCGGTTCCTTACCCTGTTCAGCAAGAGGCAGAAGGTCGTCTGTGGTAACGGTATTGAGGAAATAGACGTTCTCGCTGGTTTTCTGTTTGTCGATCACCAGATAAAACACGCTCTCGTCTGCTGTGGTGATGGTGTAGAACTCCTTTCCATCCTCGTCGGTGGCGTTGTCCACCACGGTTCCCGTCCCGTCCGGGGTAAAGGGGTTCTGGGTTTCCGGCTCTGCTTCGGTTTCTGCCGGGGAGGGAGCTGTCTCCGGCTGCGGCTCGCTGCTCTGGGCGTAGGCCGGGACCGTAAAGATCAGGCAACACAAAAGGCTGGCAGCCATCGCCGCCAGCCTGCGAAATTTAGTTTTCTTCATGGGCTGTGTCCTCCTTTTCGGGTGCCTCCGGCTTCGGGTCAGTATGGCCCGAAGCGGTAAGGCTGTTTTTGGGGTCATTCAGAAAAGCCATAAGCTGGGCGGGCGTCAGTTTGAGGGAGCGCACCGCCTGCACGATCTGGCTGTTTTCTTCCTCCTGTTTCTGCTTTTCCAGCTCCCGGATTTTGGCCTGCCATTCGGCGGCCTTCTCCCGGGCTTTTTCCAGTTCCTTATCGAGCTTGTCGATCTTGTTCATGCAAGGACTCCTTTCCTCTGGCTCACAAACGCCCGAAGGCATAGAAATGTGTCTGCCAGTAGCTTGAATTGATGTTTGCGTATTGGATGGGCGAACCACAATGGAGCATCATCCCGTCGCCCACATAAATTCCCACATGGGATACAGGGCCGGGGCTGTCATAGGTTCCCGTGAAAAAGATAATGTCGCCGGGCTTTGCCTCGGAGGGAGAAATGATAGCACACTGGTTGTAAATGCCCTGCGCCGTGGTACGGGGCAGGTTGTGGACGCCGCTGGCCGTGTACACCCAGCAGACAAAGCCCGAACAGTCAAAGGAGGTGGACGGGCTGGAGCCGCCCCACACATAGGGCCAGCCGATGTACTTTGTGGCTTCTTCCATGAGCGCCGCAAAAGCCGGGTCATCCAGCGCCTCGCCGGGTATCTCATAGCTGGGGCCGGTATCTTCGCCGCCGTTGTAAATCCCTTCCCACAGATAGGGTTTGTTGCCTTTGAGCTGCTGCATAACGGTGTAGATTTCCCGCTGCTGTTCGTTAAGCCTCGGCAGGATCACGGCGGGCAGCGTCTTGTTTGTGAGGGTCACATTGAGAATGTAATACTCATAGGGGACTTCCTCGGTGGTGGTTTCCCCGGTCTCCGGGTCGGTGCTGGTTTCGGTGCGGTAGCGTATCTCGACTTCCTCCGTCAAGGTCAGCTCATACTGTGCCTCGAAGATCTCCCGCAGTTCGTCCTGCACCTGTTCCCGGAAATACACATGGTACTTTGCCGAGAGATAGGATGCCAGCTCATAGGGGTTATGGCCGATCTCGTCCACGGAATAGCGGTACTCGTCATAGCCGGGATGGGTGCTTTCGATGTTCGCTACCGTCTGCGCCAGCTCGTTTTCCAGTGCCGTGTAGTCCTCGTCCACGCCCAGCAGGTCCGTATCCTCCGAGGCGTAGGAGGTGCCGGATAACGCATTGGCAAGGCCGCTGCCAAGCGTGGGAAAGATGGAGCTTACCGCCGACACAAGAAAACAGAGCAGCAACAGCAGGAGCAGGACCAGCACCGCCACGGGATGACGGGTCACAAACTGCGCCGCCCGACGGGTCGCAGTTCCCGAAGCGGCAGCGGTTTTCTTTGCGGCCTTTGCGCCCTGTTTTGCAGCCGCCTTTGCTTCTTTGGAATACCGGCGTTTCAGTTTCCATTTCTGCTGCACACGGGAAAGCGGATTGCTGGCAAGTTCCGGGTGCTCGGAGGCCATCTTTTGAAAATCCACATTGGCCCGGGCTTTTATGTCCTTCCGTTCCCACTTTGCCACCTTCCGGGCTGGGTGTTCCCGCCAGCGGCGTTTGGCATAGCGGGTCAGTTTCCGGGCTCCGGCCTCTGCGGCCAGCTCGGATTTATGGGCTCCTTCCACACCCACATTTTCATGCTCAACCTCGTGTATCTTGTTGTGGACATAGAACCACGCTTCTGTACGGGCTCCCCGGACTGCCTTTTTTGCAAGCCCCGGCGGCTTCTTCGCTGCCCGTTTTGCCTCGGTCTTGTCCAGTTTCTCCCGGGCCTTTCCCAGCTTTTCCCCGGCGTGTTCCGCTTTTGCCTGTGCTTTCTGGTACTTGTCCTTTTTGCTCCCGGCCTTCTCGGCGGAGCCCTCCGGCTCCTGTGCCTTGCCGGTATCCTGCGGCCCGCCCGCTTCATCTTCCTGCCTCATGCGGTCAGAGGGACGGCTTTTCCGGCTGTCCTCTTGAAACTTGCCGCTTTTGGACTTCGGGCCATCATGGCCCGAAGGACTGTCCTGCCCGGTATCCTCGTCCTCAAACCGCAGGCGTCGGGATGGTGCGGGGGAAGGCCCTTCCCGTTCAGCCGGTCCGGGGCGATTGCCCCCGGTATCCTCCGTCGGCCCCGGCCTTTGAAAATTCCGTTTGTCCGGTTTCTTTCCGATGATGTATCCCTCCTTTCCAAACCTCGGGCCATCATGGCCCGAAGTGTGTTATGCCCGGTTCATTTCCTGTTTTTTGTCCTCCGGGCGGGTGGTCATAATGGCGTACAGCTCGGTATTCTGCGGGAAGCGGTCAACAAACGGGATGGTGGTATTCCCGAAGAACAGCAGCCCTTCGCCGGAATTGGTATGGGTCACATAGGAAAGCTGGTGGGGGCTGATCCCAAGCTGTTTGGCTAAAATCTGCCGGTCCCCCTGTGCCTGCGAGAGCAGCACAAGGAAGTCCGAGTTTTCAAAGATGTTCTCAATCTCCGGGCTTGCCAGAAAATCCTTCACGTTCTGCGTTAAAGCACTGGGAACGCACCCTTTTTTTCGCAGCATTTTCCAGATCGCCACACAGTAGCTTGCCGTCAGCCGGTCACGGAGCAGCACATGGAACTCGTCGAAGTAGCACCATGTAGCGATACCGCGGAGGAAATTCATGGACACCTGCGAGTTTACCAAGTCCTGCATAATGAGCATGGCAATCGTCCGAAGCCCGGCCCCCAGCTTTTTTAAGTCAAGGCATACCAGACGGCGGTTTAAGTCCACATTGGTTTCATGGTTGAACACGTTAAGGGAACCCGACACATAGATTTCAAGGGCAGTTGCCAGCCGTACCGCCTCGCCCTCCGGCTGGGAACAGAGCAGGTCATACAGGGTTTGGAGGGTCGGCATTTTGCTTGTTTCCGGGTCCTGCAAATGTTCCCGGTACATCTGGCGTACACAGCGGTCAATGACGGTCCGCTCCACCGGCTGCAAGCCATCCTTGCCGCCAACGATCAGCTCCATCAGCGACAGGATAAAGTCGGCTTTCAGCGCCATCGGGTTTTCCTCGTCAAAGCTCAGGTCAATGTCCATCGGGTTGATGTGGTGGGGGCTGTCCGGGGCGATCTCGATGACCTGTCCGCCCAGCCGCTTGATAAGGGGCGAGTATTCGCCCATCGGGTCCACCACAATGATCCGGTCACGGGTGGCAAGGAACACGTTCACAAGCTCCCGCTTTGCGGCAAAGGATTTGCCGGAGCCCGGCACGCCGAGGAACAGGCCGTTGGGGTTTTTGAGCTTTTTCCGGTTTGCCATGATGACGTTATGGGAAAGTGCGTTGAGCCCGTAATAGACGGCTTCGCCATCCATGCGGAGCTCCTGCGTCATAAAGGGAACGAAAATGGCCGTGGAGCTGGTCGTCATGCCGCGCTTGATCTCAATGCCGTTATGGCCCAGCGGAAGGCTGGAAAGAAAACCATCCTCCTGCTGGAAGTCCAGCCGCTTCAAGGTGCAGTTGTATTTCTGGACGATACCGGACACCGTGAACAGGTCATTGTCCAGCTCCCGGCGGGTCGGGGCCATGTTTACCACAAGGAAGGTCAGCAGGAACATTCTTTCAT
>OIXA01003968.1_pt1 | contig 14833 bp, 30 predicted proteins | sample 1587721 | NCBI WGS metagenome assembly OIXA01 (sample SAMEA3888900, study PRJEB22519) | human gut metagenome | biome: human gut; feature: human-associated habitat; material: faeces | place: Denmark | collected 2013 | reverse complement strand
TGATCACGCCTTCGAGGTGGTAAAGTCTGGCGTCTTTGTTGTCGAGATTATGGGTGCGTCGGTCGATCTCCGCGTGGCAGTCACTACAAGCCCATGCACCGATCAGGTCGTCAGGCTTCATTCCCGTTCCGCAAATTCCAGCCATCCGGTAATGTGCCAGAACTGTAGTTTCAGGGTTGCCATTGCATACGCCGTAAATACGTACCTGGCATTCTCTGCCGCGTGCTTCTTTGCGTAGATTAGCCATTAAGCAGCCTCACCTGTTACTTTCAGCATTCCGTTATCGAGCAGCTTTCTGGTCAGCCACTGTTGACCACGCCCGGTGATTTTTGTGGTGAACGATATCTGTATTCCGTGATTTGTGTTGACCGCTGTTTCTTTCACTGTGAAATAGCCGCGCTCCATATATTCCTGCATTGGCACATTGCGCCGGGAACCTGAAGCAATAAGGATTTTGTGATCGCGCATCCACGCAAACAGTTTGTTTGGACCAATTCCAACAACCTTTGCAAAGTTTCCAATCAAAATTCCACTGGCCTCGCCAACGCGATCGGCAAACTCAACTTTAGGTGCTGCGAGAGCAAGCTGCTGTTCCAACTTCACCTTCTGCTCATACTCATTAGCCCATGCTCTGGCAGCCTCTGCCGGGTTGGAGAAGTCAGGCAGTTGTAATTGCTGGCTCACTTTGTTGCGGAAATAGTTCCTCACCAACTCTCGCTGTACGCGCCACGCTGTCTCATCACGTAGTGTCTTTACCAGCATCAGATAGCCGGATTCTGTGAAAACCCTTAAGCCATTTGGTGAAATCTTCATCGACGGGTAGGCCGTCTGTTGCGTAAAATCAATAAGATACGTATCTTCTCCGTCTATAAAATATTTCGCGTTTCTCGCATAACCATCTTTGATAGTGGTTACTGGAACCCCGTGAATATCAGCAATCATTTGATACGTAACAACACGCTCACCATTAAACTCAATCGGCACGATTTCTGCGTTGGCAATAATTACGGCATTCATGCAACACCTCCTTCAACGACAATAATGCTGTCGCGCTTTCCTTGTTCGCCTTCGAAGACGTAATGCTCGTACTGAACATTGAACCCTAAGTTATTGATTCTTTCGGAAACCTCAATTTGAGGAAGCCGGATAACACCATTTTTAGCCAGCGTTTCGATGGTACGTTTCACATTGTCATGACGCTTACCCACCAACTCAGCGATTTCAATGCTTGTCATTTTGATGGCATTGCCATTTATTAACTCATTCATCGTCTTCTTCCTCGTACATTGAGCTATTCGGATCGCTCATCACTTCTGCGCAGCAGTGCTCACACACGTGAAATTCCAGCACATGCAGCTTCTGACCGCAGTTAGCGCACGTTAAAGCTCGCTCGACGCTTTCTTGTTCGTAACTTCGATTTGGGTCAATCACCTTGTTTTCCTCGCACGTTCTCTAAGCCACCGGATATCCCACAGGTGAGCCGTGTAGTTGAAGGTTTTTACGTCAGATTCTTTTGGGATTGGCTTGCGTTTATTTCTGGAGCGCTTCGTTGGAAGGTATTTGCAGTTTTCGCAGATGATGTCGGTGATACTTCGTCGCTGTCGTCTCATTCGTACCTCCTGTCGGTAAATCTGACACCCTGACCAATAGCCCATGCTGTCGTGTACTCAATCAGGCTTGCCATGCGCTTCACGCTCATCTGTGCGCTGCTTTCGCGAATGTTGACGTATTCACCTTCAAGGCCGGGCAAAACATCAGCTTCCTGCTTTGTCGCCACTGCATGACCGCTAATCAACAAAACCTTCCATTGTTCTGGTTTTAACCATTTATCGCACCATTGAACCTGACGTGCGATATCCGCCAGCATCGCGTGAAATTTTGCGTTCTGGTCAAGGTTGCGCTTGTAGTCAGTAATGCGGATGGTGACTGGCTTGTCTTTATCGAGTGGTGTTGCGAGGATGGCATTTATTGCAGCTTGCTGTTGTTGCTTACTCCTGAGGAAAATTGTCTGTTTCATGGAATTCCTCAATATGTGTAAAGGCTGTATCCGTTTTTATTTGGCCTGGTGCCATAGCCATATAGGCTCCAGCCATCCTGTTTTCTCTCACCAAAAATCTGCTTGCGGCATTCTTCCTGCTGTCGTCTCCATAGTTCCATCATGTCTGGTTGGTTCTTTTCTCGCATTTTTCGGATCTGCTCAAGGATGAACTCTATTTGCTCCTGATTTGTCATACTCACTCCTTTACTTTAAATCCAGACTCCGAATAATTCTGTTGCGCTGAAACTCATTGTTGAGTTTGGACAACCGTCGAAGAACACGGTCACGCGGATAGCGTCGTGCGGCAGGTGAATGCTCATACAACTCATCAAGCGGCAAACTGGACGATGAACGATACCGATACCAACGCACCAACTCTTCACGAAAATTAGCCCTGACAAGTACAGCTATCGTACTCATTTCTCAAAGCCTCCAATTACTCTCCCCCAAATAAAAAGGCCTGCGATTACCAGCAGGCCTGTTATTAGCTCAGTGATGTAGATGGTCATACGTCAGCCCCTTGTGCATATCGTCTGCCACGCGCAGCAGGTGCATTTGATGCTGTGCAAATCTGTCTGGCTTCATCCTGGTCACATGCAACAAAGTGTCCGTTGCAGAACCGCTGGTAAACCGTACCAAGCGAGCCAAAACGGTTTTTCGTCACAATGATTTCAGCAAATGGCGCGGCGCTACTGTTCTCGTCATATACCGCTTCCCGATAGAGCATGATGATTGAGTCTGCGTCCTGTTCAATGCTTCCTGAATCACGCAAATCTGCGTTTGTCGGGCGTTTGTTTGGTCGCTTCTCAACATCGCGCGAAAGCTGACTTAGGGAGATAACTGGCGTTTTCAGGTCTTTCGCCATCGCCTTCAGGCTTCCGGAGATGTGAGCAATTGCGAGGTCGTTGCGATCTGCTTTCGGCTTCTCAATCAGGCCAAGATAATCCACCATGATGAGTGACAGGTTTGGATTTTCCTGTTTGTGCCGTTCTGCGATTGAGCGTATTTCTTCGACCGATAACCGCGAGGCATCGACTACCCATACATCCAAATCTGCAAGCTGACTCATGCCGTTAGCAACGCGCGCCCAGCCTTCGTCATCCATCGAAGCAGGATTTCGCAGCACGCTAACCGACATCCTCCCGGCGTTGGCAATGCTTCGCTCTGCAATCTGCAATGCGCTCATTTCCATCGAGAAAATCAATACTCCGCGCCGAACGTCAGAACCAGGAATAACGCGGCTTGCAACGCCTTCGGCAATCTTCAGCGCCAGTTCGGTTTTCCCCATACCAGGACGAGCGGCGATAATCACCAGGTCTTCCGCGTTCATCCCTCCGGTGATGGCGTCAAGTTCTTCGATTCCGGTCTTCAGGGTATCTGACTCTTCTCCGTTCCTCAGACGCCTGTCAAGCGTGTCAGTGTAGTCAGTGATGATTTCCCCTAACCGTACAGGTTTAACCTCGTCACGGGGCTTTCTGATGGCTGAAAGACGCTTTACAAGTTCATCCATCGCCTGACTCGATGCGTCGATGGTTCCGCTTTGGATTGGTTCACGCATTTCATCCATGATTTCCAGCACCAGACGGCGGTGATAGTTATCCGCGACCATTCCGGCATATCCCTTCAGGTTTGCGGCACTCGGGCAGTTTTTGCTGGTCATCAGGATTGACGTGAAATGCTCCTCTCCGCACTCCTCGGCAACCATCAGCGCGTCGATTAGGTTTCTGTTTCGCGCCTGCTTGCGGATAACCTCGAAGGCTTTCCGGTAGAGCGGAATTGAAAACGCTTCCGGCTCCAGCGTTGCCAGAACGTCACTGGCGGTTGGCGTTAATCCACCAATCAGCAGGCCACCGATAACGCTCGCTTCGATATCCTGTCTCATGCAATCCCCCTGTCTGCAAACTTCCCTTCCCGAACTCCCGTTAACGAGTCTTCCCTCAGCAGGTAATCAAAATCGGCCGTCCAGCCCGTGTCGTTGTCTCCGAAGTAAAACGGCTTGGCCTGATGCACAAACGCCCTGACATACGCTCTGAAACCGTCCACGTTTGGCGTTTTCAGTTGCGGGATGATTTTCTTCAGGCGGCGTTTGCGTTTCTCGTTGACTGCAACAGCATGTGGAAGTCTGTCACCGACTTCGGTGTTGTAGGCGTTCAGGAAGGATTCGTAGTCGATTCGTTCTGCCTTGCGACGTTCAGGTTTAACCTGCCCATCGCCGCCCCCGTTAGGGGGTAAGGGGGTATTTGTATTTATTGTCTTTTGTATATTGTCTTTTGTGTTTAGCTGACTTGGCTTATACCCATTAGCCGACTTGGCTAATGTTTTATTAGCTGTTTTAGCTAATGTTAAGCTGTCCTGGCTAATCCACTGAGAAACCACCTTGTTCACTCCGATTTTCACGCCATCAGCAATGAGGAATTTACGCTCAATAAGCTGGCGCTTGGCAGCGCAAACATGAGTGTGATGAATACCTGTCATGGCTGCTATCTGCGTGTTTGTGAGTCGATCCATCGGCTTATTGAATCCGTATGTCTTGCGCATGATAGCGAGCATCACCTTCAGCTGCCGGACGGTTAAATCAGCCATCAGCAGACTGTCGGTAATCTCGTTAGCAACGCGCATGAAACCATCTTCGGTATCTGCCACGCGATGCTCCACGACCTCCAGTTGAGGCCTGTAATCAGCTAACTTAACGACGCCCATGTTTCACTCCTGCTTTGGCTAGTCTGTGAACACCAACAAGGCGCTCTGCGAACGCCCTGTTATTTGCTGCGGCTACCACTAATCCCTCAGGTGAATCAGGGTGTCGAATCTCTTCTTTTTCCTGGTATTTCTTACGACGTTTTGTCATAATTACTCCTGTGGATTGATCCAGTCTTTCTACATCAGGCCTCAAAACTGTTGCCGCAGTCTTGAGGCTTTTCTTTTGTCAGCACCATGGCTACTTTCTTTGCCAGCTACGCTAATTCCTCGTCTTCAACACCCCACTCCAGCACAGCCAGAAGCATGGCCATCTTTGGGATAAAGCTGTCTTTCCATCGCGAAATTTGCGATTCATTGATCCCTAATGCATCAGCAACCTTTCGCTGACCACGTACAGCAATTCGATTTAGGATGTTGCTTGTAATTGCATTCGCTTTCTTGCGAGTACTTGTAAGTTGCATATGTAAGTATTTCCTTAACAAATAAGAAGTTATGCGCACCAACTGATGCGCGTTGTATTCCCGCATTTCGGCGGGAATGAGGACCATGACTGTTAAAGAGCGGTGTTACTATTTGTTTTTCTTGTTGCTTGGGAAAGGACGAACCTCCTCTCCAATCACACTGCCATCAGGCTTTACCGTAACCATAATGTTACGGCCTGCCAGAATGGCCTTGCTGATAGCGCACTGGATTACACCAAAGTCACTGGCTGCTTTAGCCTGTCCATGGATTTTGGCGTAATCGGCAAGTGTCATTCGAATCATATGCACTCTCCGTTATTAACCATGAACAAAGAATACTACAGGTATTCAAAACAATCAATACTCAGGGTATTTTTAGTTTAAGTACCTTAGCTATTAGAATTAAGCTATGGAAAATAAAAAATCACTGACGACAGAACAGCTCGAAGACGCTAAGCGGCTTAAGGCTTTGTATGAGTCAAAAAAGAAAGAATTGGGGATAACCCAATACTCAATCGCTGATGAACTGGGTATCACCCAAGGAGCGGTAGGGCATTATCTTAATGGCAGAAATGCGCTAAACGTTGAGGTTGCATCTGGTTTTGCACGATTGTTGCAAGTCTCAATTGCTGATTTTAGCCAGTCAATTGCTGCCAAGGTTGCAGAACAGGCAGAAAGCCTTAAGAGCGATGCCAACGTAAGGTATGCAGGGGAATACAGAGCAGGAAAGAGGTATCCGGTGTTAAGCAGTATCCAGGCTGGCTCGTGGTGTGAAGCATGCGAACCATACACCATTAAAGACATAGATGTTTGGCTTGAGTCTGACGCGCATATTCAAGGTAATGCGTTCTGGCTTAAAGTGGAAGGTGATTCAATGACGTCACCGGTTGGGTTAAGCATTCCAGAGGGAACATTCGTTCTTTTCGATACCGGAAGGGAGGCGATCAACGGCAGCTTGGTCATAGCAAAACTTTCTGACTCTAACGAAGCAACATTCAAGAAGCTGATAATCGACGGCGGAAATAAATACCTCAAGGGACTTAATCCTGCATGGCCTCTCGTGCCAATCAATGGAAACTGCAAGATTATAGGCGTTGCAATTGAGACAAAACTCAGACTGGTTTGATCACGCAAGGGGCGAATATGGTTGGAACCGCTATAGCAAGCTTTTTAGGGATGTTGGCAATATCGACAATTTACTGCTTAGCGCATGCTTTTATTGCGAAATCTCTATCAGAAAAAATAAGCCAGGCTTGGGCGCATAGATCAGCTCGTTTCATGATTCTGGTGATCATGGCAATACAAGGGATATCTGCATTTTTCCTCTATGGATCAAGCTTATACCTATTGTATCAAGGCGCGACATTTACGCCTTACACCAGTGATTACGGAACTCTATACGATGGTAGTGAAGACATCACTGTGGCTTGGATCGTCTTTGGTTTATCTATGGCCGTGTCTGTTGTAGCAGACATCATTAAGGTAATTCTCGTCTTAACCTTCGCTGACTAACCCATAATCCCGGCAGCAATAGCTATCGGGATCCACTTCACATATCCCGCATAAAAATCACTGAACAAGCAGACAGCGAAAAAATAAATATCCTTTGTATTCATTTGTTTATCATTATTTCATCAAAAATAAATACCTTGGGTATTTACACAATAAAATACCTACAGTATTCTTTAGCCATCAGCAGGACGCTGGAAGCCAAACGGAACAGATTGGCAGGCTCTTTAACATTGATGGGATTGTCCCGCCGAAATGCGGGAACCAAAGAGTAGTTGGCTTTGGGGTGACGTGAAGTGCAGCTGCACGACGGCAACCGGAAGATAAGCACCCGGCGCGTCACCGCCAAAGTCAATCATCGGAGGTCAACATGGCAGTAGTCATTACATATCTGGCTGACGATAACACCAGAAATCGCCGCAGAGCACGCAGACAGGCTCAACGTGAGCAGGCAATGCAAGAACAGCGACTGGCGCGAAAAATTGCGCTAAAGCTCTCTGGTTGCGTCAGAGCAGACAAAGCAGCATCGCTAGGAAGCCTTTGCTGCAAGAAGGCAGATGAATGCAGTGGAAGTATTTGCCTGCCAAACGTAGCCATTTACGCGGCAGGCTACCGGAAATCAAAACAACTGACAGCGAGGTGACGATCCCCCCGCCGTCGAGGAACTAAATTAGCTCATCAGCTTTACCAGCAAAGCGCATATAACACTCATGGAACCAGACGTCAGGTATAACAAATTTCTCTTTACCTGACGCGCTGTAAGTCACACCTGAGCGATGGAGAAGGCCTTTTCTCATAAGAGATAAAGCGACCGGATCGCCGTGCTTAAGTACGATTTTGTTATTTGCCATAACAGCAAATGCTAAAACCTCTTTTTCCTGAATACTCAGAGAATTGAATAGGCGCTCAGTCTCCACAATTACTTTAGCCTCATCTCTCTTACTGAGATATTTTTTATATCTGTCTGAAGATGCCAGAAATATAAACTCCATCCCCCTGTTCAGAACATAACTGATACACAAAAGCATTGCGTAATACATCCAGTGATCTGGAAGTATTTCGGGGTTCCTTATATCTACCCACTCTTTAATTGATGCTGGGGTGATTATTATCAAGGCAATTAAAATAATAAGCATATGAATTAACTGTTGTAGCGTAAGACCACGCAGGAAGAAACGTAATAGTTCCTGCCACCAGTTACTCATCGGTGAATCTCCATCATTCTCTCTGTAGGGGTGAATAGAGTTTATCCGATTTCTCGCTGTAGGGGTACACGAGAACCACCGAGCCTGATGTGGTTAAAAGACAGGCATACGAATAAACACTGCACTGTGTATTCATTCCAACGAGTGAATACACGGAGCAATGTCGCTCGTAACTAAACAGGAGCCGACTTGTTCTGATTATTGGAAATCTTCTTTGCCCTCCAATGTGAGGGCGATTTTTTATCTATGAGGATATGAATAGATGTCAAACATCAAAAAATACATCATTGATACGACTGGAAAGCATCAATAGAAATTGAAATTGACCATGACGTAATGACAGAGGAAAAACTTCACCAGATTAATAATTTCTGGTCAGACTCTGAATACCGACTCAATAAACACGGCTCTGTATTAAATGCTGTATTAATCATGCTGGCGCAACATGCTCTGCTTATAGCAATTTCAAGCGACTTAAATGCATATGGTGTTGTGTGTGAGTTCGACTGGAATGATGGAAATGGTCAGGAAGGATGGCCTCCAATGGATGGTAGCGAAGGAATAAGAATTACCGATATCGATACATCAGGAATATTTGATTCAGATGATATGACTATCAAAGCCGCCTGAGCGCGGCGTTACCGCATACCAATAACGCTTCACTCGAGGCGTTTTTCGTTATGTATAAATAAGGAGCACACCATGCAATATGCCATTGCAGGGTGGCCTGTTGCTGGCTGCCCTTCCGAATCTTTACTTGAACGAATCACCCGTAAATTACGTGACGGATGGAAACGCCTTATCGACATACTTAATCAGCCAGGAGTCCCAAAAAATGGATCAAACACTTATGGCTATCCAGACTAAATTCACTATCGCCACTTTTATTGGCGATGAAAAGATGTTTCGTGAAGCCGTCGACGCTTATAAAAAATGGATATTAATACTGAAACTGAGATCAAGCAAAAGCATTCACTAACCCCCTTTCCTGTTTTCCTAATCAGCCCGGCATTTCGCGGGCGATATTTTCACAGCTATTTCAGGAGTTCAGCCATGAACGCTTATTACATTCAGGATCGTCTTGAGGCTCAGAGCTGGGCGCGTCACTACCAGCAGATCGCCCGTGAAGAGAAAGAGGCAGAACTGGCAGACGACATGGAAAAAGGTCTTCCACAGCACCTGTTTGAATCACTCTGCATCGATCATTTGCAACGCTGCGGGGCCAACAAAAAAGCCATTACCCGTGCGTTTGATGACGATGTTGAGTTTCAGGAGCGCATGGCAGAACACATCCGGTACATGGTTGAAACCATTGCTCACCACCAGGTTGATATTGATTCAGAGGTATAAAACGGATGAGTACAGCACTCGCAACGCTGGCTGGGAAGCTGGCTGAACGTGTCGGCATGGATTCTGTCGACCCACAGGAACTGATCACCACTCTTCGCCAGACGGCATTTAAAGGTGATGCCAGCGATGCGCAGTTCATCGCATTGCTGATCGTCGCCAACCAGTACGGCCTTAATCCGTGGACGAAAGAAATTTACGCCTTCCCTGATAAGCAGAACGGCATCGTTCCGGTGGTGGGCGTTGATGGCTGGTCCCGCATCATCAATGAAAACCAGCAGTTTGATGGCATGGACTTTGAGCAGGACAATGAATCCTGCACATGCCGGATTTACCGCAAAGACCGCAATCATCCGATCTGCGTTACCGAATGGATGGATGAATGCCGCCGCGAACCATTCAAAACTCGCGAAGGCAGAGAAATCACGGGGCCGTGGCAGTCGCATCCCAAACGGATGTTACGGCATAAAGCCATGATTCAGTGTGCCCGTCTGGCCTTCGGATTTGCTGGTATCTATGACAAGGATGAAGCCGAGCGCATTGTCGAAAATACTGCATACACTGCGGAACGTCAGCCGGAACGCGACATCACTCCGGTTAACGATGAAACCATGCAGGAGATTAACACTCTGCTGATCGCCCTGGATAAAACATGGGATGACGACTTATTGCCGCTCTGTTCCCAGATATTTCGCCGCGACATTCGCGCATCGTCAGAACTGACACAGGCCGAAGCAGTGAAAGCTCTTGGATTCCTGAAACAGAAAGCCACTGAGCAGAAGGTGGCAGCATGACACCGGACATTATCCTGCAGCGTACCGGGATCGACGTGAGAGCTGTCGAACAGGGGGATGATGCATGGCACAAATTACGGCTCGGCGTCATCACCGCTTCAGAAGTTCACAACGTGATAGCAAAGCCCCGCTCAGGAAAGAAGTGGCCTGACATGAAAATGTCCTACTTCCACACCTTGCTGGCTGAGGTTTGCACCGGTGTGGCTCCGGAAGTTAATGCTAAGGCGCTGGCCTGGGGAAAACAGTACGAGAACGACGCCAGAACCCTGTTTAAATTCACTTCCGGCGTGAATGTTACTGAATCCCCGATCATCTATCGCGACGAAAGTATGCGCACCGCCTGCTCTCCCGATGGTTTATGCAGTGACGGCAATGGCCTTGAGCTGAAATGCCCGTTTACCTCCCGGGATTTCATGAAGTTCCGGCTCGGTGGTTTCGAGGCCATAAAGTCGGCTTACATGGCCCAGGTGCAGTACAGCATGTGGGTGACGCGAAAAGATGCCTGGTACTTTGCCAACTATGACCCGCGTATGAAGCGTGAAGGCCTGCATTATGTCGTGGTTGAGCGGGATGAAAAGTACATGGCGAGTTTTGACGAGATGGTGCCGGAGTTCATCGAAAAAATGGACGAGGCACTGGCTGAAATTGGTTTTGTATTTGGGGAGCAATGGCGATGAAGCATCCTCACGATAATATCCGGGTAGGCGCGATCACTTTCGTCTACTCCGTTACAAAGCGAGGCTGGGTATTTCCCGGCCTTTCTGTTATCCGAAATCCCCTGAAAGCACAGCGGCTGGCTGAGGAGATAAATAATAAACGGGGGGCTGTATGCACAAAGCATCTCCCGTTGAGTTAAGAACGAGTATCGAGATGGCACATAGCCTCGCTCAAATTGGAGTCAGGTTTGTGCCAATACCAGTAGAAACAGACGAAGAATTTCATACGTTAGCCGCATCCCTTTCACAAAAGCTGGAAATGATGGTGGCGAAAGCAGAAGCAGATGAGAGAGACCAGGTATGACAACCACTGAATGCATTTTTCTGGCAGCGGGCTTCATATTCTGTGTGCTTATGCTTGCCGACATGGGACTTGTTCAATGACACCTCAGCAGGAAAACGCCCTTCGCAGCATTGCCCGTCAGGCTAATTCTGAAATCAAAAAAGCCAGACAGCAGTTTCCGGATAAAAACGTCGATGACATTTGCCGTAGCGTACTGAAGAAGCACCGCGAAACGGTAACGCTGATGGGATTCACACCGACTCATTTAAGCCTGGCGATCGGCATGTTAAACGGCGTCTTTAAGGAACGGTGAACATGAAAAGCAAAATCATCAGGGAGCTACAGGCTCCTTTTTTATTATTCGCATTCACCCTCAAGCGTATTAACCAACAATTCAGGGATTAATGAAAGATGGCAGACATCATTGATTCAGCATCAGAAATTGAAGAATTACAGCGCAACACAGCAATAAAAATGCGCCGCCTGAACCACCAGGCTATATCTGCCACTCATTGTTGTGAGTGTGGCGATCCGATAGATGAACGAAGACGCCTGGCCGTTCAGGGTTGTCGGACTTGTGCAAGTTGCCAGGAGGAGATCGAACTTAAGAACAAACAATGGGGACTGTGATGGCCTCAAAGCAGCAAATTTCAACATCGTCCAACTGAGGTGTAAAAATGTTCAGAATCATTTTTCCTAACACCTGGTACGTCGACCACCACGGCACTCCCTGCAAAATCCTGCGTTCTACCCACAACAAAGTTCACTACATCCGAAAAGGCAGAACATGTATCGCCAGCATGTTCCGCTTTAATCATGACTTTGAACCTGTGAATAAAGCTGATGCAGATCGGATAGCAGAAGAGATCGAAACGGCAGAACACATTAAGAAGTTACGTGACATGCGTTCAAAAAGCAGAGGTAACCATGGAATCATACAGCCTCACACTCGATGAGGCCTGTTCATATCTGATAGAGCCGCTATATGGCGGTTTATTTTTGCCTGGAGAATTAAGATGACCGATACCAGCCTGATTCCTGAGAAAGAAGTGATGAACAAGCTCGGTGTTTCATCACGTCAGACAATCTGGAACTATACCAAACGGCACGGATTTCCGAAGCCAGTCAGAACCCACCCCAAATCATACCTTCGTGAAGCTGTTGAGGGGTGGATTCTTAACGGTGGCGTTAATCAGAAATGCTCCTGATGTGCCAGAACAATTTATCAGCGTGAAGCTCATACACTTTGCGCTGAGCCTCTATCCAGTCGTGTTTATTGTATACTGACATTATCCCGCCAAGTTCATGACCGAGCATTCGCTCAGTAACATGAGGCTCGACATTCATCTCGGACAGACGTGTAACAAGCGTTCTTCTGAAATCGTGTGTTCGCCAGTAACCTAGATCCATCCCTCCCCTTATTCTATTTACGAATCGGTTGGCTGCAGCGATGCTGATCGGCTTGCTTATGTCTTCTCCAGGGAAAAGAACATCATTATACGTTGTCATGGCCTTTTCGAGGAAAGGCTTAATTTGTTCGAAGATTGGACGGCGGATAACATTGCCCATCTTGCTATGCTCTTTCGGTACGGTCCATACGTTGTCCAGCAGGTCAAATTCTGTCTTTGTTGCCAGCCTAAGCTCTGAGAGCCTCGCCCCCCACAGCATAAGCATCTGATGAAGTAGCTTATTTGACGTAGACGCACGGCTTCTTTCAATAGCAAGCCAAATCTTAGCCAGTTCGTGATACGACAGTACCCGATCCCCTACCTCAGCGCGGGAGCCGAAGTCCCTTGGTTGGATGCTCATAATTGCGCAACTATCTATCAACTGACGCCGCATGCACCAACTTATTGCTGATCTTAGTTGACTTAGCACCTGCCTTGCTCGGCGTGGATTATCTCTTTCTTCTTCGGTAAGCAGGTCAACCCATTGCTTAACCGTGATAGAAGATGCCGGACGATTAGGAAAGGCGTCATGCATGCGCTTCATAACCGTTGATCGGTAAAGTGCCTGGGTCTTTTCTCTGAGAGTTGTAGAGACGTAGTTGTCGAACCAGTAGTCGAGACACTGGGCGACCGTCATGGAGTTCTCCACCTTCTCTTCAAAATAAGTGCGTGGATCCGTTCCTGAGAAATAGAGCTTTCGCAAGTCAGCAGTGATCTGTCTGGCATCCTTCAAAGACAGGGATGGGTATCGACCAAGCCCAAGTCGATTAGGCTTGCCATGCCAGCGATAGCGGTACTGGAACTGGATGACCCCCTTCGGTGAAATTCGTACGCTGAGGCCATCAGCATCAGCCACTTCTTGTGGGCCCGAATATGGTTTACCATAAATAGTACGCAGTTTTGTGTCGCTTATAGCCATAAATAATATTTGGTACGCTCAGAATTAATAGTTTGGTACACATCTGGTACACAATATCACATGGACAACAGCGCACAGTAAACAACTATATTTGACGTTCGTAGACATACTCAGGTGAAAAAATGGTTGTTTTTCGAGTTATAACAGGCAGTTAATTAACTACAGTGGACAATGCTAGACAATGACAGACACAGATAAGCAACCTACCTTTCTCTTTCACGATTACACGCACCCAGCCTGAGAACAGCCATGAGTAAGGGTTTCATGGTTTATGATTTTAATTTGGTACACAATTTGGTACGCATCGCAATTTTCACATTACTTGGCAGTCATAAAACTCACCATAACGAGCATCGTTGATGATGTATGTGATCACCACAAACATCACATCTGGACTAGTTCCGTTTTCATGCGCAGGTATTTGTTCACGCCTCCCTTTCTGCAAATCCTAAAGATGAGATTTTGGAGTTTTGGGATATCTTTTATCCTCAGTTCTCTATCCATTCTGCAAACCAGTAATGAACCATCACCGTGTGATAGTGAGGCATCTGCCACGTTAAGCGCAGAGAAATGATGCAATGGTGGGCGGACTGGATTGATGGGGAGTAATCCCCTATATAGTCGGCCTCCACTTCTCATCCAGCGTCAGCACTTCCACCGTCACCGCACCCAGCACTATTACCTCTTCCAGTTGCTCACCCTCTATCAAACCGTCATCCGTCATCAGGTGCTTCGGGTACCATTTTCCAAGCATGGGATTGCCTTCCATCTGGAACGCAACCAAATCGCCAGGCGAAACCTTAGCCACCCTGTCAACCAGAATGCAGCCGGTCGATGTCTCAATCATGAAGGTGTTCGCTGGATTGGGTATGAATATGCGGTTGAGGTTAATGCGTTCTTCAACATAATCAGTTGCCGGTGAAGGAAATCCCATTAGAGAACCCTCCCCATGTTGCGTAGCGCGTAAGTACCATCAACTGAATCACCTTCGGTGATGTCCGCGAAGAACGTCTGCCTGCTAATTATCCACTCATTGCAGCGCTGCAGAGTCCAGTCGTGATTAAGCTTGTGTAGTTCACGGCGGAATACTGATGTGGCGACGACCTGCACACCTCTGGCGTTTGGTGTGATGGCTAGCGTGAAAGCATATGGAATGTCGTAGTCTCGGGGCATCGCTTGTCCCTCCTGATGATTACTGTATGCATATACAGTAATATCGATCAGTGAATTTGATTAAGAAGATCGAATGCACGAATTGAAAAGACCATGAGAAGCAAGGAGATTTAGATTGTCGAAGCGGGGGGTGTCTATGTGGTTGGCAATTGGTGGGGTTGCATTGGTGTTTGTGATCGCCGCCTGGCTGATATTCAGGTCGGCGGCTGATGATGTGGATAACGATTATTGAAGCACTTC
>OIXA01003966.1_pt1 | contig 14834 bp, 9 predicted proteins | sample 1587721 | NCBI WGS metagenome assembly OIXA01 (sample SAMEA3888900, study PRJEB22519) | human gut metagenome | biome: human gut; feature: human-associated habitat; material: faeces | place: Denmark | collected 2013 | reverse complement strand
CTCTTTGAGGTCTCCAAGGAGGACTTGGATGCCTTTCTGTGCTCCGGCCGCTGGGACGGCCTGAACGTCACCATCCCCTACAAGAAGGCGGTGGTGCCCTACTGTGCAGAGCTGTCCGAGGCGGCGGAAAGACTGCAAAGCGTCAACACCCTCGTCCACCGTCCTGACGGTACGCTGTACGGCGACAACACAGACCTGTTCGGCTTTCTTTATATGGTCCGCCGCAGCGGCATCGACCCCGCCGGGAAAAAGGCGCTGGTGCTGGGCAGCGGCGGGGCCTCCGTCACGGTGAAGGCCGCGCTGGAGCAACTGGGCGCTGACGTTACCGTCATTTCCCGCAGCGGTCCGGACGATTATGACCATCTGGACCGCCACGCCGATGCCCAGATCATCGTCAACACCACCCCGGTGGGAATGTATCCCCATAACGGTGCGGCGGCAGTGGATCTGCGGCTGTTCCCTCAATGTGAAGGCGTGCTGGACATCGTTTATAACCCGGCACGGACCGCGCTGCTATTACAGGCAGAAGAGTTGGGGATTCCCCATGCAGGCGGGCTTTCCATGCTGGTGGCTCAGGCCAAGCGCTCCAGCGAGCAGTTCACCGGCACGGTGATCGGCGATGAAGCCTTGGAGCGGGTGGAGCGCACCGTGAACCACCGGCTGCGGAATATCATCCTCATCGGAATGCCCGGCAGCGGCAAATCCGCCGTGGCCGCCGCTCTGGGCGAGGCGCTGGACCGGGAGGTGGTGGAGGCTGACGAATTGATCGCCCAAAGGACCGGAATGTCCATCCCGGAGATCTTCGCCCGGTCCGGGGAGGAAACATTCCGGAAACTGGAAACAGAGGTTCTGGCGGAGCAGGGCAAGCGCTCCGGCATCATCCTCTCCACCGGCGGCGGCTGCGTCACCCGGGCAGAAAACTACCCGCTGCTGCATCAAAACGGCACCATTTTCCGCCTGACCCGCGACCTTGCCAAGCTGCCAACGGATGGGCGGCCCATTTCCCAAACCACAGACCTCGCTCAGCTTTGCGCCCGCCGGGAGCCGCTGTACCGCCGCTTTGCCGACGTGACGGTGTCCAATGACGGGGCGCTGGAGGTCACGGTACAAACCATTAAGGAGGCGCTGCTATGAAGCTTTTGGTCATCAACGGGCCCAATCTGAATCTGCTGGGCCTGCGGGAGCCTGCCATCTACGGCAGCCAGAATTATGAGGCCCTGTTGGCCCTCATCCGCACCGCTTGCGATGCCGAGGGCATCGAGGTCGGTTTCGTCCAGTCCAACCACGAGGGGACCATTGTGGACGCCATCCAGGCGGCCTACGGCGTCTATGACGGCATCATCATCAACCCCGCCGCCTACACTCACACCAGCATAGCCATTCTGGATGCACTGAAGGCCGTGGCCATCCCTGCCGTGGAGGTCCACATCTCCGATGTGGACAGCCGGGAACCGTTTCGTCAGGTCTCCTACGCCGGCATGGCCTGCGTCAAGACCTATAAAGGCTTGGGGCTTCAAGGTTATGTGGAGGCTGTGAAATTTTTGAAAGACTACCTCAGCAAGTGAGCAAGCGCGCCTTCCGAAAGGAGGCGCGTTTTTCTGCTTTCCGGGGTGCTTTACAACCCGTTGGAAATCCAGTATGATAAGGAAAAGCCGTAAATCGCCAAGGGAGGTTCTCATGGATACACTGCTGCGTCAAATTCCAAAGGTAGACGACCTGCTCCGCCTGCCCGCCCTGAACACACTGGCGGCGGAGGTGGGGACCTCCGCCGTGACGGAGGCGGTTCGCCGGACGCTGGACCGGCTCCGCGCCGATATTCTGGTGGGGACCGTCACAGAGCTGCCCTCCACGGAGGCCCTCTGCGCTCAAATCAGCGCGTCGTGCCGGGCATCCCGCCTGCCCTCCCTCCGGGGCGTTATCAATGCCACCGGGATCGTTCTGCACACCAATCTGGGCCGGGCCTGCCTGAGTGACCGCGCGTTAGCGGCAGCGAGGGAGGTCTCTCAGGGCTACTCCACCTTGGAATATGACCTGACAGCGGGGGAGCGGGGGCAGCGGTACGCCCATGTAGAGCCGCTTTTGTGCCGTCTCACCGGGGCGGAGGCCGCCATGGTGGTAAACAACAACGCAGCGGCGGTGCTGCTGATCCTCTCCGCCCTCACCGCCGGAGGAGAAGTCATTACCTCCCGTGGAGAGCTGGTGGAGATCGGTGGCTCCTTCCGGATGCCGGATGTGATGGCCGCCTGCGGCGCGGTGCTCCGGGAGGTTGGTTCCACCAACAAGACCCGCCTTTCCGACTACGCCAACGCCATCAGCGAGCAGACCCGCGCCCTTTTGAAAGTCCACACCAGCAATTACCGCATCGTGGGCTTTACGGAGAGCGTGTCCCCCGCCGCCTTAGCGGAGCTTGGCCGCTCCCGCAGCATTCCGGTCATTGAGGACTTGGGCAGCGGCTGTCTTGTAGATCTGGCACCCTTGGGCCTCCGGGATGAGCCGACGGTTCAAGCGTCCGTAAAGGCCGGAGTGGATGTATTATCCTTCTCCGGGGACAAGCTGCTGGGTGGTCCCCAAGCGGGGATCATCGTGGGCAAGCGGCACTATATCGACCTTTTGAAGCGTCACCCTCTGGCCCGCGCCCTGCGGGTGGACAAGCTGACGCTGGCCGCCTTGGAAGCAACTCTGCAAGCGTATGCGGACGGCACCGCCCTTCAGGAGATCCCGGTGCTATCCATGCTGGCCCAAACACCGGAGGAACTGCGCCAGCAGGCAGAGTCGCTCTGTCGCCGTCTGGGGGAGATCGGCGTGACCGCCGAGATGGTTTCCACGGAAAACCCGGTGGGAGGCGGGGCAGTCCCCACCCAGACGCTGCCCTCCTTCGCCGTGGCTGTCGTCCCAAGGGACAGCGCCGCCGCACTGGAAGCGCAGCTGCGGCAGCGGCCTGTACCCATCATCGTCCGTATCGCCCATGACCGGTGTCTGCTGGATATGCGGACTTTGTTCCCGGCGGATCTTGACGAGATCCTTCAGGCTTTTCGGGAAACCGCTTCATGAAACACGTCATCATCGGCACGGCGGGCCATGTAGATCACGGCAAAACCGTTCTGGTCAAGGCGCTCACCGGTACCGATACGGACCGTCTGGCGGAGGAAAAGCGCCGGGGCATTACCATCGAGCCGGGGTTTGCCAGACTGGACTGGCCGGACGGCACGCAAGCAGGGATCGTGGATGTGCCGGGCCACGAAAAATTCATCAAAAATATGCTGGCCGGGGCGGGGGGCATTGATCTTGCCATGCTGGTCATCGCCGCGGACGAAGGCGTTATGCCCCAGACCGTAGAGCATCTGGATATTCTGTCTCTCTTGGGCGTCCAAGGCGGCTTGGTGGTGTTGACCAAGGCGGAATTGGTAGATGATGACTGGTTGGAATTCGTTCGGAGACAGGCGTTGGAGCTGACCGAGGGCACCTTTTTAGAGGGTGCGCCCATTCTGTCAGTCTCCGCCGTCACCGGTCAGGGAATCCCGGAACTGCGGGACGCCCTGTACCGCTTGGTACAGGAGGCGCGGGAAAAAAGCGCGCTGGCACCCTTCCGGCTTCCCATTGACCGGGTCTTTTCCGTGGACGGCTTCGGCACCGTAGTCACCGGCACCCTTACGGAAGGGGCTGTCCAGGTGGGGGACGCTGTGGAACTGGTCCCCTCCGGGCTGCAAAGCCGGGTGCGGACCTTGCAGGTCCACGGTGAAAGCGTGGACGCCGCCTACGCCGGTCAGCGGGCGGCCCTCAACTTGACAAATCTGCAAAAAACAGAGGTCCACCGGGGGGACGCGGCGGTAAGACCCAGCAGCGCCCGGCCTTCCCGGATGCTGGATGTGCGGCTCCGGTGTCTGAGAAGCGCCAAACGCACGGTTTTGAACGGCTCCCAGGTCCATCTGTACCACGGGACCTCCGTTCATTTGGCAAAGGCGGTGTTGCTGGACCGGGACGAGCTGCGCCCCGGAGAAAGCTGCCTTGCCCAGCTGCGGCTGACGGAGCCGATGGCCGTCAAACAGGGGGATCGGTTTGTCATTCGATTCTACTCTCCGGTGGAGACCATCGGCGGCGGAACGGTGCTGGACCCCCGGCCCCTTCGCCACAAACGGCATGACCCGGTGGTGCTGGACAACCTAATTCTCCGGGAACAGGGCTCCGGCAGTCAACGGCTGCTGCAAGCTGCGGAGGAATTCGGTGTTTCACTGCCGGATAGCAGCCAGTTAGCGGAGCGTTCCGGTCTGGACACTGGTGCTGCTGCATCCTTGCTGGCAGAACTGCTGAGTCAGGGAAAGCTGGCGGAGCCGCTGCCGGGCCGCTACGCGGCGGCCTCGGCGCTGGACACCCTCTGGGACCGCTGCCGGGAATTGCTGTCCGCCTACCACCAAAAGCACCCCCTTCACGCCGGGATGCCCGCCGCTGAGCTGCGGCAAAAGCTGTTCCGGCAGATCACTCCCGCTGAGGGCGATGCGCTTTTGGAGGTTTTTCGGGTGGAGGGGCGGATGAAACGCACCGAAAACCGTTGGGCGCTGGCGGAGTTTTCCATTCGGCTCACCAAGCGGCAAACCGCCCTCCGGGACGCGCTGTTGGAGCGCTTCCTCCGGGGTGGCCCGGAGCCGGACACCATCGAAGCGGTGCTGGACAGTATTCCTCCGGAGCGCCGGGAGGAGGCTCGTCAGGTGCTGGAAAGCCTGCTCACCGGCGGAGAGCTGGTACGGCTGTCACCGGAGCTGTGCTGGCACCGGGAGGTGTTCCAAAAGGGGCTGGATATCTTGCGGACGCTGTGTGCTGACCACGGCGCTGTCACGCTGGCAGAGGTCCGGGACGCTTTCGACACCACCCGGAAATACGCTTTGCTGTTTTTAGAAGCCTGCGACCGACGGCAGATCACGGTTCGAGAGGGCGACTGCCGCCGCCTGAAGCTCAAATTTCATGACTGACATACCGCCGGAGCGTTGCTCCGCTTCGGCGGTGGTCAGCTTCAAAGGAAATATGGGAGCAGATAGGTGCTGGTGTGCCTCCCGGTCTTCAAAACCGGTGCGGACGGCGAACAGCCGCCTGGATGAGTTCGATCCTCATATGCCCCCGCCAAAAGCAACCCGCCGTATGGAATCCATACGGCGGGTTGCTTTATTGTCTGCGCCGTTTCTGGCCGAATCAGTTAAAAAAGCGGTGGGCTAAGCCCATCGCTTTTTAACAAGCTTTTTAGTCCCGGACCTTGTCGAATACATCCGTAATGCTCTTGTCAGGCGCGGGGGTAGCCAGAGAGACCACCACCAGCACGATGCAGTTGACGATGAAAGCAGGCATCAGCTCATAGATGTCCCAGATGCCGCCCAGAGGCCGGACGCAGAACTTCCATGCGAAGATCATCAGACCGCCGGCCACCAGACCTGCCAGCACACCCTGACGGTTGCTGCGTCTCCAGAAAAGAGCGAACAGCACGGCGGGGCCGAAGGTTGCACCGAAACCGGCCCATGCGAAGGAGACGATCTTGAACACGTTGCTGTTGGGGTCCGCCGCCAGGAAGATGGCGATAAACGCGATCACCACCACCGTCAAACGGGCGGCCAGCATATTCTGCTTGGAAGTCAGCTTGACGCCGAACACATCCTGCAATACGTTTTCAGAAAACGCGGAGGCCGCCGCCAAAAGCTGAGAGTCCGCCGTGGACATGGTAGCCGCCAGAATACCTGCCAGAATACAGCCGGCCACAATGGCAGGCAGCAGACCGTAGGAGGAAAGCAGGTCAGACAGCCGGACAATGACCGTCTCCGTGGCGCTGCCCTCCAGCATGGGGATGCGGCCCACACTGGACACGGCATGGCCCACGATGCCAATAAACACAGCCACGGCCATGGAGATCACCACCCAGATGGAAGCGATCCGGCGGGAGAGCTTCAGCTCATCCTCGTGCCGGATGGCCATAAAGCGCACCAGAATGTGGGGCATGCCGAAGTAGCCAAGGCCCCAGGCCAGCATGGAAACAATGCGGATCAGACCGTAAGGCTCCGCCTGGCCGGAGGCGGCGTTATAGGTCTGACCAAAGCTCAGAAAACCGGGAAGGCTGCTGGCATGAGCCAGAACAGCATCCATACCGCCGGCCTGCACAATGCCGAACACCACGATGACGCACAGGGCGACGGTCATAATCACAGACTGGATCAGGTCCATAGTGGCGACGGCGCTGAAGCCGCCCACGGAGGTATAGCTGATGATGACGATGGCGCCCACGATCACGGAGAGCATATAATTCCAGCCGAACAGACTGTTGAACAGCTTACCGATGGCCGCCAGGCCGGAGGCCACATAGGGCACGAAGAACACCAGGATGATGAGAGAGGCGATACCCATAATGATGGGCTTTTTCTCCCCGTAGCGCTTGGAGATAAAGCTGGGGATGGTGATGGCGTCCAGTTCCACGCTGTAACGCCGCAGGCGGCGGGCCACCAGCAGGAAATTCAGGTAGGTGCCGATGGCAAGGCCGATGGCGGTCCAGCTGGCGTCCGCCACGCCGCTGAGATAGGCGAGGCCGGGGATACCCATAAGCAGATAGCTGCTCATATCGCTGGCTTCCGCGCTCATGGCCGTGACCAGGGGGCCCATGCCCCGGCCGCCGAGATAAAAGCCTTCAGCGCTCTTCTTGCTTCGTTTACCGATCATCACGCCGGTGAAAATCACCAGACAGAGATACAAAATGATCGTTGTCATGATCGCGATCTGTGCGGATGTCATACAATACTCTCTCCTTTAACACTTCAATGCTTGGTATCATACCACAACGCAAACAAGAATGAAATACAGAACGCCGTATAGAATCAATTCTATACGGCATTTCTTATAATATCAGATTTTTCTTTATATTTCAACAGTTTTACACTGTACAGAAAGATGGAATACTTGAAAAACAAAAAATAAGATTTATTCTCCGACTCGGAAACTCTCCAAAAACAGGGGCGTCATCTTCTCCGCGTAGGCCACCAGAGAGTAGTCCCCGCCGCACAGGCACCAGTCGTAAAGCTGTGCCCGTTCCCACATGGCGAAGGCCCGGACGATCTCCTCCTGAGCCAGGCCAGGGCGGAATTCGCCCCGCTCCGCACCCTGACGGACGATCTTTTTCAGCAAGCGGAAGTAGACCCGGCTCCGGTCCAGCAGGTGCTTTTCTCCCCGGGCCAGCAGCTGGGTGGACAGCAGACGGGTCAGCAGGTCGATGGACACGCTGGACTCGATCATCACATACAGCTCATGGTTGATATAGGCCAGCGTCTCGATGGCACCCTTCTCCGGGTCCAGCGTGGGCATCAGGTCCTCGTATTTTTCGTCGAACACATAGGCCAAGGTGCCCATCAGGGCGTCCTTGCCGTCAAAATAATGGTAGAAGGAGCCTTTGGAGGTGCCGGATTCAAAAACGATATCCTCTACTGTGGTGCCGTCATATCCCTGCTCATAAAAGAGCTTCCAAGCGGCGGAGATGATCCGTCCCCGGGTATTGCGGCTGTTTCGTTTTGCCATGGCGTTGTCCTCCCTGCAATGTAGCTGTGAAAATTTTACAATGAAACCCGGCAAAAAGCAAGGGCCGGGGCCGGAACGGTCCGCTTTTGGGCAGATGTTTACACTTTACCCATTGAACCCGGCGGTTCCACACCGTATAATGGAGAAAAGCGAACGATCACCGGGAGAACCCTCCCGCAGCCATATTTGAAAGGAGAATTCTATGGAAACCATGCTGAACGTCACCGTGAACGGCACGATACACCAGTATCCCTACGGAACCACTTACCGCGCCATCGCTGCGGAATTTCAGGAGAACTATCCCCACCAGATCCTGCTGGTGAACCGGGACGGCAAGCTCCGGGAGCTGCAAAAGACCGTGAAGCGGGACTGCTCCCTCTCCATGGTCACCGCCGCCGACAAGCCGGGCCGCCAGACCTATGAGCGCAGCGCCATTCTCCTGATGCTCAAGGCATTTTATGACGTGGTAGGCCGGGAGCAGATGGAACACGTCCGGGTGGAATTTTCCCTGAGCAATGCTCTGTTCTGCCGGGCCAGAGGCAGCTTCACGTTGGATAACACCCTGCTGCACCGGATCGAGGACCGGATGCGGGAGCTGGTCCGTCAGGTTCTGCCCATCGAAAAGCAGTCTGTGGATATCGAAGACGCTGCGGCCTTTTTGACAGAAAACGGCATGGAGGATAAGGCCCGGCTCCTGAAATACCGCATCAGCTCCCGGGTCAATCTTTACACTTTGGACGGCTTCACTGACTATTTCTACGGCTACATGGTACCGGACACCGGTTATCTTCAGTGGTTTGCTCTGGAGCTGTTTGAGGATGGCTTCATCCTCCGCCTGCCGTCGCTGGAGGAACCGGAGCAGGTGGGTAAGTTCACGCCCTCTATGAAGGTGTTTCAGGCCATGCATGACGCCGAGGATCGCTCCGCCGCCATGTATATCTCCAACGTAGGGGAGATGGATGACATGATTGCTGAAGGCAACGCCACCCAGTTGATTTTGGCCCACGAAGCCCTGATGGAAAAGCGAGTGGGTGACATTGCCGAGGAGATCGCCCGGCGGAAGGACGTCCGCTTCGTGATGATCGCCGGTCCCTCCTCCTCTGGCAAAACCACCTTCTCCCACCGCCTATCCACCCAACTGATGGCCTGCGGCCTGCGGCCCCATCCCATCGCCACAGACAACTACTTCCGCAACCGGGAGGACACCCCCAGAGATGCCAACGGCCAGTACGATTTTGAGGGACTGGGCGCTATGGACGTGGAGCAGTTCAACAGCGATATGAGCCGTCTGCTGAAGGGCGAAACGGTGGATATGCCCACCTTCAACTTCAAAAAGGGCGTCCGGGAATACAACGGTGAAAAGCTGACGCTGGGAGACGGCGACGTACTGGTGATCGAGGGCATCCACTGCCTGAACGACGAATTTTCCCACTCTCTGCCTAAGGAGAGCAAGTACAAAATTTACATCAGCTGCCTGACCACCCTGAATATCGACGATCACAACCGCATTCCCACCACCGACGCCCGGCTGCTCCGCCGCATTGAACGGGACGCCCGGACCCGGGGCTACGGTGCTCAGGCCACCATCAAAATGTGGCCCTCCGTCCGCCGGGGCGAGGAACAGAACATCTTCCCCTATCAGGACAGCGCCGATACGGTGTTCAACTCCTCCCTCATTTACGAAACTGCCCTGCTGAAGCCCTATGTGCAGCCGCTGCTGTTCGGCGTCCCCCGGGGCAGCGACGAATATCTGGAAGCCAAGCGGCTCCTGAAATTCCTGGACTACTTCCTGCCAGTCCCGGCAGATGACGTACCCCAGACCTCCCTGATGCGGGAATTTGTAGGCGGCGGCATTTACAAGACGTGATCTCCATTTGCAGACAACTCCATCCGATCCCCGGCGGACACACTCTGTGTCCGCCGGGTTTTTCTACTGGAAACCCGGATTTTTTTAAATTTCCTCTTGACAATGGAAATGCGCCGCCGTATACTCCCATTAACCTACTTGATTGGTTATATTTATTCGCTCAGAAAAGAGGATTTCCATGAATCGTATGACACCAGGCTTTCGATGTTGTCAGGAATGATCCGTTTTCCATTTCTCAACAAATCATTCTACAACATAAAAAGGAGATCATCTTATGTCTCGTATCTATACCGCCGCCGATCAGTTGATCGGCCATACCCCCTTGCTGGAGCTGACCCATCTGGAACAGGAATTTGGTCTGAAGGCCAGAATCGTGGCCAAGCTGGAATATTTCAATCCCGCCGGCAGCGTGAAAGACCGCATTGCCAAGGCCATGATCGATGACGCTGAGGCCAAGGGCCTTTTGAAGCCCGGTTCTGTCATCATTGAGCCCACCAGCGGCAACACCGGTATCGGTCTGGCCTCCGTAGCCGCCGCCCGGGGCTACCGGATCATCATCGTCATGCCGGAAACCATGAGCGTGGAGCGCCGTCAGATCATGAAGGCCTACGGCGCGGAGCTGGTTCTCTCCGAAGGCTCCCAGGGCATGAAGGGCGCCATTGCCAAGGCCGATGAGCTGGCAAGAGAGATCCCAAACAGCTTCATTCCCGGTCAGTTCGTAAATCCTGCCAACCCCAAGGCCCATTTTGAGACCACCGGCCCGGAGATCTGGGCAGATACAGATGGTCAGGTGGACGCGTTCGTAGCCGGTGTCGGCACCGGCGGCACCCTCACCGGCGTGGGACAGTTCCTCAAGAGCAAGAATCCCGCCGTGAAGGTGGTGGCCGTGGAGCCTAAGAGCTCTCCCGTCCTCAGCGAGGGCCATGGCGGCGCTCATAAGATCCAGGGCATCGGCGCGGGCTTTGTCCCCGACGTGCTGGACACCAAGGTGTATGACGAGATCATCCCCGTGGAAAATGAGGACGCCTTCGCCACCAGCAAGCTGATCGGCAAGCGAGAGGGTGTGCTGGTGGGCATCTCCTCCGGCGCCGCTGTGTGGGCCGCCGTGCAGCTGGCCAAACGGCCGGAATTTGAAGGCAAGACCATTGCCGTTCTTCTGCCGGATACCGGCGACCGCTATCTCTCCACTCCGCTGTTTCAGGATTGATTTTTCTTTCTTCTCTTTTTCTTCTCTAATTCTCTCTTAAATCACGATAAGCGCCGCGGCTGAGCTGCGGCGCTTATCCAGATATCGGCAAAAAATACCGGCGGTTCGATGACCGCCGGTATCGTTTATTCGCTGATGTCGCGGGTAGCGTAGGCGTTCAGGTCCATGCCCGCCGTATGGCCCGCCAGATATTCGTAATACCCCTGTGCACCGATCATGGCACCGTTATCGCCGCACCACCGCAGCGGCGGCAGGTACAGCCGGCAGCCGGCTTTTTTGCAGGCCCGCTCCAGGTCCGCCCGGATGACGGAGTTGGCCGCCACGCCGCCGGCGGCGACGATGGCGGTGCGGCCAGACTGCTTTGCGGCTTCCATGACGCGGGGGACCAGCGTATCGCTGACAGCCTGGGCAAAGTCCCGTGCCAGTGCCGGGGCATCCAGCGGTTCGCCCACCTGCTCGGCGTGATGGGCCAGATTCACCACCGCCGTTTTCAGGCCGGAAAAGCTCATATCCAGCGGGGCACCCTCCACATGGGAATGGGGCAGGGTGTAGACACCGCCCCTGGACTGCTGGGCCAGCTTGTCCATGGGCGCGCCGCCGGGGTAGGGAAGTCCCAACACTCGGGCCGCCTTGTCAAAGCATTCCCCCGCCGCATCGTCCCGGGTCGCACCCAAAATTTCCAGATCCGTATAATCCCGGACGTCCACGATCAGGGTGTTGCCCCCGGAGATGGCCAGCGCCAGGAAGGGTGGCTCCAGCTCCGGGAAGGCCAGATAGTTGGCGGCGATATGGCCCCGGACATGGTGCACCGGGATCAGAGGCACCCCAAGGCCGTAGGCCACGGATTTGGCAAAGCTCAAGCCCACCAGTACGGCCCCGATGAGACCGGGGGCGTAGGTGACGGCCACGGCGTCAATGTCCTGCCGGGTGCAGCCGGCGTCCGCCAAGGCTTTTTCTGTCAGGGCCGCGATCACTTCAACATGCTTGCGGGAGGCCAGCTCCGGTACCACGCCGCCGTACAGGGCGTGGAGGTCCGCCTGAGAGGCAATGGCATCGGACAACACCCGCCGTCCGTCCTCCACCACTGCCACGGCGGTCTCGTCGCAGGAGGATTCAAAGGCTAAAATCTTCATAGCAATGCTTCTTTCTCCAAAAGATCGGCGTTCTCCGCCTTACTGCTGCCAGGGCACCTTTGGCCCCGGCGCCGCCTTGGGATCAAAGGGGATGCGGACATACTTGTGGTACTTGTCCGCAGAAAATGTATTCTCGTAAACGAACCGGTGCTCTTCCATCAGCGCAGCGTCATCCACCGGGCCGCCGGCGAGATACAGGGTCTTGTAGTGGACGCCGAACATCTCCGTATCATACCCGGCGGTCCGCAGACCGCACCGGGCATAGAACCCCAACCGCCGCCGGGCCATCTCCGGGTCCGGCGCGTCCTCCGGAGCTTCCGACTCTCCGAAGATCACCGTGTCCGCCTCCCGCTCCCGCAGCTTCTCCAGGATGGATGCACCGACGCCACCGTTGCGGCGGATACTGGAAACGCACAGGTAATCCAGCAGTGCCCAGCCGGGATGCCCCAGCCAGAGGAATGCCTCGCCTACGATATTGTCTCCGTCAAACAGGCAGTAGGGCTTGTACCAGCCCTCCGCCCAACTCTTCTCAATATTCCGCAGGGGTTTTAATTCCGCTGTGGGAAACGCTTCCTTCAGGTCCCGGTCATAAATCGTCCTCAGTTGTTCAACTGACGGGATTCTCAGTTCCATGCTGTTCAAACTCCCTTGTCATAATGATGGCATCCTCCCGGGGATGCTCATAGTAATTCTTGCGCCGTCCCACGCCCCGGAAGCCCCGGCTGCCGTACAGGGCGATGGCGGGGTAGTTGGAGGCCCGGACTTCCAGCGTCAGAAACGCCAGATGGTTGGCCTGAGCAAAGTCAAGAAACACTTGCAGCAGCTTTCCGGCAACGCCTTGCTTCCGGCAGTCCGGCCGGACAGCCACATTGGTGATATAGCCCTCGTCCAGCACCGCCTGCAAACCGGCGTAGCCCGCTACCTTATCGTTGTCATCCAGCGCCACAAGGAATGCGGACAGGTAGTTGTCCAGTTCCTCCGCCAGCATATTCCGGCTCCACGGCGTAGAAAAGCAGATCCGTTCCAGCTCCGCCACTTCATCCAGATGGTCCGCCGTCATAGGCACGATGCGGACATGCAGATTTTTCTCTTCCATCGTATGTTACTCCTTATCCCTTGGCTTCCAGCCAGTTGCGGCCCCAGTGGGCCTCCGCCGTCAGGGGGACGGACAGGTGGGTCACCTGCTCCATTTCCTCCTCCAGCAGCTTTGCCGCAGCCTCTGCCTGCGGCTCCGGGCACTCCACAATCAATTCATCGTGAACCTGCAAGACCAGCTTGGCCTCCGGCAGCTCCTTTTTCAGCCGTTTCTCCACGGCCACCATAGCCAGCTTCATAATGTCCGCCGCCGTGCCCTGAATGGGCATATTCAGCGCCACCCGCTCCCCGAAGGAGCGCATATTGAAATTGGAGGAGCGGATCTCCGGCAGCTCCCGCCGCCGGTGGAACAGCGTCTCCACATACCCCTGCTCCTTGGCCTTTGCCACCACATCATCCATATACTTCCGCACACCGGGGAAGGTGGCGAAATAGGCCTCCATATACGCCTTGGCCTCCGCCACCGTCACGCCGATGTCCTGACTGAGGGAAAAGGCGGAGATGCCGTAGACGATACCGAAGTTCACGGCTTTCGCCCGGCGGCGCATCTCGTGGGTCACATCGCCGGGGGCTACATGGAACACCTGGGCCGCCGTGGCGGTGTGGATGTCCGCGCCGGTGGTGAACGCCGCCCGCATAGCCTCGTCCCCGGAAATGTGGGCCAGCAGCCGCAGCTCGATCTGAGAGTAGTCCGCGTCCACTAAGACGCAGCCCTCCGCCGGAATAAACATCCGGCGAATTTCGCTGCCAAGATCCGTTCGGGTGGGGATATTCTGCAAATTCGGCTCCGTGGAGCTGAGCCGCCCGGTGGCGGTGACGGTCATTTGGAAGCTGGTGCGTATCCGGCCGTCCATATCGATGACCTTCATCAGCCCGTCCACATAGGTACTCTTCAGCTTGGTGTACTGGCGGAAGCACAGTACGTCGTCCACGATGGGATAGGCGTGACGCAGCTTTTCCAGCACATCGGCGTTGGTGGCCCAGCCGGTCTTCGTCTTTTTGCCGTGGGGCAGCTGCAATTTCTCGAACAGGATATACCCCAGCTGCTTGGGGGAGTTGATATTGAAAGTCTCTCCGGCGGCGTCATAGATGGCCTGCTCCACGCGGTCCGTGGTCTTCTGCAGAGCTGCGCCGAAATCCGCCAGGGCGTCCCGGTCCACCAGGAAACCAGCTGTCTCCATATCCGCCAGCACCCGGCACAGAGGCAACTCCACACTATAGTACAATTCCTCCATCTCCAGCTCCCGCAGCTTGGGCGCGAGCGTCCCGTGCAGGGCGGACACGGCGGCGGTGTAGCTGATAAGCGCCGTCTGGGCGGCGATGTTCTCCCCAGCCAGGGGATTGAAGGCATCCGCCGTCAGATGGTCGGGCTGGGGCAACTGCTCGTTATAGTAGGTGACAAACAGCCGCTGCAGATCGTAGCTGCCGGCGGTGGCGTCTACCAGATAGGCGGCCAGCGCCGTGTCGAAGATGAAACCATCGGCGGGCAGTCCCTGGGCCAGCAGGGCGCGCATCATGTCCTTGACATTGTGGCCAACCTTCCGGATATCCGGCGCAAACAGGGCGGACAGCAGCGCCCGCCAATCACCGGCATATCGGTTGACATAAATTTCAACCATCAGAGAGCTGTCTGCCCCGGTCTCGCATTCCACCGCCAGCGCCGCCAGATCCGGTGTACCGTATACGGTCACGTATGCCGCCTCGCGCCACAGGGCCAGGCACGCCTCGGCACGCTCGGCCGTCTCCAGTATTTCCGCTTCCGCGGTATATGTGGGCAGCTCCTCTGCCACGCAGGCCGGGGAGAGCTGGTATTTATCGATGAGCTTCTGGAATTCCAGCTTCAAAAACAGGTCATACAGCTCCGGCTTGAAGGGCTGGCGCAGGTTGTCCTCCGGATCAAAATCCAGCGGCGCATTTGTGTCAATGGTGGCCAGCCAGTAGCTGTGGCGGGCAGAGGCCTCGCCTTCCTTGAGTTTACATAAAAATACGGGCTTCA
>OIXA01003956.1_pt1 | contig 14870 bp, 8 predicted proteins | sample 1587721 | NCBI WGS metagenome assembly OIXA01 (sample SAMEA3888900, study PRJEB22519) | human gut metagenome | biome: human gut; feature: human-associated habitat; material: faeces | place: Denmark | collected 2013 | reverse complement strand
GCTTCTGGTTCGACCGGCGCTGACACCTCTAACTCATCTACCGGCTCGAGCGATTCGTCCGTTGACACCGGCTCTAACAACGGCTCCGGCTCTGACGCAACCCCTGATTCCGATGCTTCCAAGGACGACTCGAATAAGGCGCCGGACGCTCCCGTTGCTTCGCCGGACAAGAAGCCTTCTTTCTCCGAGCAGCTTGGTTCTACGCTGGGCTCTTCGCTGATGGCTGGCGTCAATAATGGTTCGACTCAGAACAAGGACAACTCTGATCAGGCTTCCACGGAAAAGACCGAAGCCGTAAAGGGCGACTCCAAGGATAAGGCTTCCGAGAAGGTTGAATCCGATAAGGGTTCTAGCTCTGATGAGAAGGACGACAAGTCCGCTCAGAAGAAGGACGAGGACAAGAAGTCTGAATCTGAGGAGAAGGACAAGAACAAGGACAAGACCGAGGACGGAAAGCAGCAGGGCGAGGACAGCAGTAAGGGCAACACCGACAACCAGAACCAAGAGCAAAATGACTCCAAGACGGTGACCACTACAACCACCACTACAACGACTAAGACTTCGGGCGGTAACATGCCCAAGACGGGCGACCTTATCGTTATGGCGAGCCTTGCCAGCGCGAGCTTGGCCACGCTGGGCGCTACGTCTATCGTAAGTGGTAAGTATAAGCTCGATCAGCAGAAGAAGGCTTCTGGGGAGGACGACTCGGGGGAGTAGGCTCTTAGTTGCCAGATAACTAAATAGTCGGGACGGGGTCCGGTGCGAATGTATCGGGCCCCGTTTTGTTGTGCAACGATTAATTGTGCCCCCTCACACCTCTTGTTACTACCGTTGCCCGATATGTTTGCGCGGCGACATCGGTACATGCGATGCGGTCATTACAATTGGCATCGTGCTGCGATTTAGGGGGAACGTTTTGGTGTCTGAACAGGCAAATGTTGATTGTGCTGCTGGCTTTGGCGTGCGTTTGATCGGCTGTGCCGACGATGCGGCTTTGCCCATTGGCATGCACGACTATGCGGAGGCTCTTGGTTGCTGCACGCTGGTCGACAAGACCATGTTTATTGCCGATGCGTTGGACTGCGACGCGTCCGTTGTGGTGTGCTGTCGACCCGAGGGTTTTGGCAAAAGCATGAACTTGTCGATGCTCAGGGCTTTTCTGGAGCGTCCAGCGGTTGGTCGCGCTGATCAGCGTTTGTTTGCCAATGCTCAGATTTGGGATGCAGACGGTGGGCGCTATCGGGATGAGTATGCTTGCTATCCGGTGATATCGCTGGACTTTTCTGGCGCTGCGAGGCGTGGTGCCGCTATTGCCGACGTCGTGCGCGATGCCCTTTCGGGCGAGTGCGCTCGCTTGTTGGCGCTCTTGGAGGCTCCTGATTTAGCTCGAGATAAGGTGCGTCACATCGAACGCGTCGCGCGTGGCGTGGCGAGCGCGGACGAGGTTGACTCGGTGCTCGGTGTGCTCATTGAGCTGCTGGAGATGGCCTGCGATGAGCAGGTTGTATTGCTCGTTGATGGGTACGATGCGGCGTGGTCTCGCCGTGCGAGCGCGAGGGACGCTTCCGACGCCGATCCGGCAGGGCTATTCGATCGCGTGCTGTTCGACGCCATTGCCACTGCGCGCGATTCGTTGCGGCTGACGTGTCTGATGGGGGAGCGTCCCGGCCCTGCCGAAGCGGCGCTTCCTTTGCATGGCTGCTCGTATTGTCTGACGACGCCGCTTTCGACGTGGTGTGACCGTTGGTTCGGCTTTTCGGATGCCGAGGTCCGGGCTCTGTTGAATCATGCTGGGCGCGAGGAATACCTTGATGATGCGCGTGAATGGCTCGAGGGATATCGGTTTGGTAGGGCCTGTTGCTCGAGTCCAGCGCGTGTGATCGGTTTTCTGGACCGAGGCTGCACGGCGCCTGTGCGCGCCGATCTGTATGGGTATGCGGATTGCCTGAGTAGGGTAGTTGCCGGGTGGAATCTCGACCGCCTTTCGGTCTTGTTTGATTTGCTCGAGGCCTATGGGTGTGCTGAGGTCCCGCTTTGTTTGGGCACTGCAGAGCCAGATGTCTCGCCTGACGATGGCATGTGGACAGCGCTGTATCTGTCCGGTTTTCTCACGACGGATATGACTGAGGAGCCAGAGCATGGCGATCGGCTCCGTGCTTTGCGATTGCCCAATAACGAGCTTCGCCAGGCCTTGCGTCTAGTGATTGTTGAGTGGTTTGAGTGCGCTGCCGAAGACATTCGAGACGTCGATGCGTTTCGCGACGGGCTGTGCCGTGGGAACGAGGATACGGTGAGGCGGGCGCTAAGCCGCATCCTGGGGGATGCGGGAATCGGTGAGACCGACCCAGATAAGCCGCTACCATATCATCTGCTCTTGCAGGGACTCTGCTTTGGCTTGCCGGGCTATGCCAATCCTGCCTCGAGGCGAAAGTGTGGCGCGGGTCGCTGGGACATCCAGGTTTTCCCTACGGGTGCTGTGTTCGACGTAGCAGACACGATTGGCATGCTGGACGAGCGCCCACTGATAACGATTAACTTGATGTATGACCCCGATGTGGATGCGCTAGGGTTGGAATTGCTGGCCGTGCAGTCGCTACTCGACATAGAGCGCGACGGCATCGACGAAATCCGTGTGCCGCGCCCCGGCGTGGGTCGCATGCGCTGGGGGTTCGGTTTTGATGGGCAGCATGTGGCTACGGTGTGCCAGCTGCTTTAAGCGCCGAGGTGTTTCCGGCTTCCGTTACTCGGTGTCCTTCATGGGCGGCATGGGCTTCCAGTTGGGATCCTTAACGATCTTGCGGGCGTCCTTCATGCCACGGCGCAGCGCCGGAATGCCGGTCTTAAAGCACTTGTCAACGGCGGCCAGGCGAATGAACTCCTTGCAGAAGGTCGCGGCGTTGCCCAGACGGAACAGCACGGGGTGATAGTCGCCGTAAATCTGCATGTAGCGGGCCAGATAACCGCGGTTGCGCATGATGTAGTAGCGGTTGGTGTCGCTCGTAGAGTTGAGCTGGCGCTTGCCGGCGATATCCCAGTTGGAGACGGCGCGGGCACGCTTGAGCACCACGTCGGCGACCACGGCGGCGGGGAAGTGCTGGCTGGCTACGTAGCCGTAGCAGGCATCGTCGCCGTAGATAAAGAAGCGCGCGTCGGGCAGGCCAATCTTGTCGACCACGCGGCGCGAGAACATGCCGCCCTCAAAGCACAGCTGGTTCATGGCGCGATAGCCCTCGGGGCCTAAATCCCACTTGGCGACGGGGTTGGGAATGCCGAGCGAAAGGATGAGCTGGTACTGCCAAAAGAAGGCGCCGCCGTCAAAGTCCAGGCGCGAACCCTGGATGACGTCGTAGCGGTCGGTCCACTTGGCCAAGCGCTCGATGCCTTCGGGGATGACGAGCACGTCGTCGTCCATGACCCAGAACCACTGGGCGCCCAGGTCGTAGGCGCATTTGGTGCCGGCGGAGAAGCCGCCCGCACCGCCGCCGTTTTCGAGCTGCGGGGCGTAGATGACACGGTCGGTGCCGCCCTGCGCGTCGGGCTGCTCGGTGTCGATGCCCCACAGGTTGGCCAGGCGCTCGTTGAATGCGGCGCACATGGCCTCGGTCTCGCGTGAATTCTCGTTATCGACAATCACGATGCGCCAAGGCGCGGCCGTGAGCTCGGTCATGGAGTCGAACAAGTTGGCCAGGAGTTCCTGGCGCTTGTACGTAACGACGACGATGGCGAGCTTGTCGATGGGGGCGGGAAGGGTTGAAGGCATGGGGCAATATATCCTTTCACGCGCGGCGGGCGAGCGCTGCACGGAAGCTATCGAATACGTCCTTGGGACTGTCCTATTGTAAAGGCTCGGCGCACCTTAGCGGCAAGCTTTGAATAAAACGCAGGAACCTGCCATGGGCCCGCCGCATGACGTGGGGCTGCTTTGCCCGCAAGAGGCTCCATAGATTATATAAACGCCCGCTGGCGCGCTGACCCTTTGATACCATGAAACGACAGGTATTTCCTAAGGAGCACATTTGTCTACTAACGCCTCTGACAGCCCTGTTCTGTCGCTGCTTATTCCCATTTACAATGTTCAGCGCTACCTGCGCGAGTGCCTCGATTCCGCCCTGGCGCAGACGCTCAAGGATATTGAGATCATCTGCATTAACGACGGGTCGACCGACAACTCGCCGGCGATTATCCGCGAGTATATGGAGCGCGATGGGCGCGTCAAGATGATCGACAAAGCCAACAGCGGCTACGGCGACTCGATGAACCACGGACTGGACATGGCACGTGGCAAGTACGTTGGCATCTTGGAGTCCGATGACTTTATGGCGCCCGACGCACTTGAAAAGCTTGTCTCGACCGCCGAAAGCAATAATTCCGACTTTGCGAAGGCGAACTTTGATTTCTACTGGTCTAAGCCCGAGGAGCGCCGTTCGCTGCACGAGATGTTTAAAGCCAAGGACTGCGGCAAGTCGGTACACCCGAGCGATACGACGCAGTTCTTTAAGCAAAAGCCGTCGATTTGGTCGGCCGTGTACCGTCGTGATTTTCTTGAGCGCAACGGCATTAAGTTCCTGCCGACTCCGGGGGCATCCTTTCAGGACACGTCATTCGCCTTTAAGGTGATCGCGTGCGCCGATAAGGCTGTTTACCTGCATGATGCCGTGTTGTCGTATCGCCAGGACAACGAGAATTCCTCGGTCAATTCTTCGGCTAAGGTCTTTTGCGTCAATACCGAGTATGCCGAGATTGAGCGTTGGATTCGAGAGGATTATGCCCGCGACCACGCAAGCGTCGATGTCGCGCGCATGCTCAAGTTCAATCAGCTCATTAAGTACGATTCGTACATGTGGAACTACGTGCGCCTGGCGCCTAAGTTCTATAAGGAGTTCCTGGTGCAGATGGCCAAGGAATTTCAGGCGGCCTTGGACGCCGGGGAGTTTTCGCTTGACGATCTCAAGCCGTGGAAGCGCGCAAATCTCGCTGCCATCCTCAAAGATCCTGAGGGCTGGGTTGACGAGCATCCGAGTTTTGCGACGGATGGTGCCTTGGGGCGTGCTAAGTATTACGCCTCGGTTGGAGGCCCAGGCGTGGTTGCTGCTTTCCTCATCGAATCGCTGAGGGGGTAGGTCGGCATGGGAGAGGCCTCTCGTCCTAAAGCTACCATTGTCGTCCCCGTTTACAACTCTGCGCGCTCCATTCGGCGATGCCTCGATTCGCTGCTGGCCCAGTCCGAGCGCTCGATTCAGGTTGTCTGCGTCAACGACGGTTCGACTGATGATTCGTTGAACGCGTTGCGCCAGATCGCGCAGGCCGACGATCACGTACTGGTGATTGACCAGGAAAACGCGGGCGTCTCGTGTGCTCGAAATGCTGGTATCGATGCCGCCGAGGGCGAGACCGTCTTTTTTGTGGACGCCGACGATTACATCGATGCCCAGACGGTCGAGCGCGTGCTGCATGCCATGGAGTCTGCAGATGCCGAGGCTGCCGTTTTTGGCGGTGTCTGTGAACCCGCCGATGCTGCCCCCAAACGCGTCCAGCAACTCATGAGCCCCAAAGCTGGTACCTTCGGTGCCCGTGATCCCCAACTGCTGTTCCATTCGAATGCGCAGCCCTATGCCTGCCGTGCGGCTTTTTCGCGCGAGCTGCTCAATCGCGAAGGCATTCGCTTCGCCCCCGGTTTGGCTTTGGGCGAGGACGTCGTCTTCCAATTTGCGGCTTATGCGCTTGCCCGCAAGACCGTCGTCATGCCGGACAAGTTCTACCACTACGTGATGGAGAGTGAATCGGCGACGCACGAGTTCAACAGTGCCGATGCTCGCGCCAAAAAGCTTGACGCCCACATGAGGATGCTCGAGGAGGTCTTGGAGGACTGGGCGGCCTACGGTCTTTTGGACCTGTGCCCCGGCGAGCTGATAACTTGGTTTTTAGACCTAATTGTGTTCGATCTGGCGCGCTTGGATGCCGATGGTTTCCATCGCGTGGCGGCTCGCGTCAACATGGATCTCACGACGTTTTTGGGAACGGAGTGGGCTGATATGCCTGCTAAGGGCGCCGTTCGCCGTGTTGCCCACAAGCTCGTTGCGGCGACCTCGGGCGTTTCGATGGCAGACGCCACGCTGTTCTATCTTTCGACTCGCGGTCTCAAAGCCTGCCTGGAGCGCTTTATCTAATTCCAAGCGCTGTCGCCCGCCGCAACCCGGCTGCTAAAATAACCCTGTTACACGCTATTCAACAGGAGGTTCTCTTGCAGAACTCTGATACCCCTAAAGTTTCGCTGCTTGTCCCCATTTGCAATGTTGAGCGCTACTTGCGCGAGTGCCTCGATTCCGCCGTGGCGCAGACACTAAAGGCCATCGAGATCATCTGCATCAACGATGGCTCTACCGATAGCTCGGCGGATATCATCCGCGAGTACATGGAGCGCGATGCGCGCGTCAAGATGATCGACAAAGCCAACAGCGGCTACGGCGACTCGATGAACCGCGGCCTGGAGATGGCGCGCGGTGAGTACGTGGGCATTCTTGAGTCCGACGACTTTATGTTTGAGGATTCGCTCCAAAAGCTGGTTGCCAAGGCAGACGCCGAGCACGCCGATGTGGTGAAGGGCGACTTCTATCTGTACTGGTCCACGCCCAGCGAGCGCCGTGAGCTGTTTGGGATCATCGACGAGTATATGACGGGCGCCGCGTATCGCCCCGTCGATCGCCCGGGCATCTTCTACCGCAAACCTTCCATTTGGTCGGCTATCTATCGGCGCGAGTTCCTCAACGACAATCAGATTCGGTTCCTTCCCACGCCGGGCGCCTCGTATCAGGATGCGGGTTTTAACTTTAAGGTTTGGGCATGCGCCGAGCGTGCAGCGTTTATCGCGGACCCCATTTTGTGCTATCGCCAGGATAACGAGAAGAGCTCAGTTAATTCGCCCAACAAGGTATTTTGCGTGTGCGACGAATACGCCGAGATGCAGCGCTTTTTGGATGAACGTCCCGAGCTCAAGGCTCAGCTCAAGGGCATTTTAATGCGCATGAAGGTCGATACGTACCGTTGGAATGATGAGCGTCTGGTCGATGAGCTGCGCGAACAGTTTTGGCAGAAGGCCTCGCCCGAGCTCAAGGCCGATTGGGATGCTGGTCGCTTTGACCTGTCGCTGTTCGACCCGCGTGGCGAGACCGACTTGCGCCTGATGGTCAAGTCGCCCCGCGCCTATATCGATTCGCGCTTTGACTTTAAGAAGCCGGGCAAGCTCAATACGTTTAAGCATTACTTTAAGATCGGTGGCCTGCCGCTGGTCTGGCGCGTGCTGACGTATCAGCGCACCTACGGCGACAACCCGCACCCTGATGACGTTCCGGCCGCACAGTAGGAGCGAGTGACTATGGCTACCCCCAAGATTTCCGTTGTCGTTCCCATCTATAAAGTGGAGGAGTGCCTGGCCTGGTGCCTGGATTCCCTGCTTGCGCAGAACATGACCGATTGGGAAGGCGTGCTGGTCAACGATGGCTCGCCGGACGGTTCGCGCGATATTGCGGCCGCTTATTGCGAAAAGGATGCGCGCTTTACGCTGGTCGATAAGGAGAACGGTGGCCTGTCGAGCGCCCGCAATGCGGGCATCGCTGCGTCCACGGCGCCTATCGTTGCGTTTTTGGATTCAGACGACCGTTTTACGCCCGATGCATGCCGCGTGATTGTCGATGCCTTTGAGCGCGAGGGTTGCGACGTGTTGACCTTTGGTGCGAACCCGTATCCGCTGGAGGCGGGGTATCCGTGGCTTAATCGGGTTCTGAGTCCGCGGGACGTTTCTTTTCATGGATATAGTTTCGAATTGCTGTTTAAAGAGGATTCGCGTCCCTTTGTGTGGCGGACTGCCTGTAGCCGGGATTTTCTGGCGGATAACGCTATTCAGTTCGATGAATCTATTATCTATGGTGAAGATCAGGTTTTCGAAATGGCGATATATGGTCGTTCGCGAAAGACAACGCTAATTTCGAACAAATTGTACGACTACCGTGTGGCGCGCAAGGGCTCGCTCATGGACACCATGCGCTACGATGACGAAACGCGTCTTTTGGAGCACGTAAAGATTTATTCCGCGGTGTTAGCCGACTGGCATCGCGATGACCTTGACGTACGGCATGCCGATGACCTGGCATACTTTCTGTGTGATTTGGTGCTGTACGATGCAATCAGGTTGCTGGGCACGGACTGCGGAGAAGTATTCGATGCTGTATCTACGGTGCTCGCTGGTTCCGCTGTGGGGAGCGATGCCGCGCTTACGCAATGTGCTTCTTCTGTTGCTGCTATGGTGCGCGCAGCGCTTGCCAACAAGGCGCCCAGCGCCCGTGCGTGCAGGAGGCTCATGTTCGATTACGACGTTTTGAGGTCTGGGTTCCTTCGGGCGTGCAAACGCATGGCCGCGAATATCCTGGGAAAGAGAGATGTGTAGATCGGAGCGGCCATGTCTGTTGTCTAGTTAAACCATCGTCGTCGTTGCGTTTTGCTTGTTGCTGTGGCCTGCCCGCGCGTTTTGCTGGGTGGGCCTTCTTGTCTCGGGTAGAGCGGTGCCCTTTCTACATTTGAATGCGAATGCTAATGCGGCTAGTCAAATATATATTTCGGTTTCAGACTTGAAAACGCTTGAATTCACCAGTTGCTAGTTTAAAAATAACATATAGATTCCGCCGGATTCGTGGAAAGGATGTTCTATGAAAGACGTTCGAAGGAGATGGCGCGGGCTAAAGGCTTTCGGTTTGGCCGCATTTGCAACTGCCTGCCTTACTTGCGCTCCATTGACCGCAAAAGCAGGACTTATTGGCGGTGTTGGAGGGGGTAGCGCCTCGGTAGACGAGCCCACGGAATGGTGCGTTGGCGATAACCGTCCGATTTCTTACTGGGGATATGACGGTTGGAACGGCACTCAAAATGAACAGATGTCTGGTCCTCTTACGCGGTATAGCGTCGAGTGCAATGCTGGGGGGACTGCTCACAGAGATTTTCTAGTAGGCTTAAGCTCTATCGATAAGAGCGCTTCGCGGACCGATCCTTCTGGAGTTACATCACGTCCCGCAGGTACATACTATTTCAACAAAGATGGTTTAATGCAGTCCGGACTCGTTCGGTGCGAGGACGGCAACCTTCGCTATTTCGATCCCGAAACTGGCGCCATGGTCACGAACCAGTGGCATAACGAATACGAAGCTGTCTGGTACTATTTTGGCGCTGACGGGACCGCGGTGTCGGGCTGGCAGTCTATCGGTGGGGACAAGTATTACTTCTATCCCGAAAACCATGATATGGCATACGGCCGAGTTCAGATTGACGGCAAGAACTACTTCCTGAACACCCCTGGTGCCAACGCCGATGGCCGCATGCAGCATAGTGGCTGGTTCTACGACTCCATCTACGGAAAGTGGTCCTATGCGACCTCCGACGGTGAGCTATTGACCGGTTGGCATAATCTCGGCGGGGCTTGGTACTATTTCAACGAATCTGGGGTCATGCTGACTGGCTGGATCAACGATTCGGGTACCTGGTACTACACTAATGCCTCCGGTGCGATGGTCACTGGCTGGCTCAACATCGGCGGTACGTGGTTCTACCTCGACGGCTCGGGCGCCATGGTCGCTAACAGCTGGCGCAGCCTCGGCGGCTCCTGGTACTGGTTCGGCGACTCCGGTGCAATGGCCACTGGCTGGTTCTTGGCAGGCGGCTCTTGGTACTATGCGAGCGGTTCGGGCGCCATGGCAACCGGCTGGCTCAGCAATGGCGGCACGTGGTATTGGCTCGGAGGTTCGGGCGCTATGGCCTCTAACTCTTGGGCTAACGTTGGTGGAGTTTGGTACTGGTTCGACGATTCCGGCGCGATGGCCACCGGCTGGCGTCAGGTCGGCGGCGCCTGGTACTACTTTAGCGGTTCCGGCGCTATGGCTCACGACGCCTGGGTCGGCGACTACTACCTCCAGTCTTCCGGTGCCATGGCTACGAATGCCTGGGTTGGCTCCTACTATGTCGGCGAGGACGGCAAGTGGATTCCGGGCTACGGTTTAGTTTGGTATAAGAACGGTAGCGATGTTTACCATACGCATAAGTGCCGTACCGTTGGTAAGGACGCAAAGGGCTATTCGCAGATCTCTATTCAGGAGGCCCAGAGGCGTGGCGCTTCACGAGAGTGCAAAAACTGCCAGCAAATTGGCTAGCACATTACTGAGCTAGTTTTGATTGAGGCCCCGTTGCCCTGAAGCGACGGGGCCGCTGCGTGATTGGATACCGTGCTGTTATGAAGAAATGGTCATTCGGAGTGCTGGCTTTTTCGGGCCTCATTTCTTTTGGGCTCCTTTTGGGTTCGCCCTCGATGTTATACGCCCTTGATTCGAATAACACTGACGAAGGTCCCGCATCTAACGTTGCTATTGCTTCTGTCGAGTCAGGCGTTGATGCTCAGCGCGAATCGACCTTCGCTGTCGAGCAGAACTCTCAGGTGGATAATGAGACCCCTTCCGAGGTTTCGAATCAAATTATTTGGCATCAGGGGTGGATATCACCCGAAGAAGGGGCTGGTTTTTGGCGTTGGGGCTTGTCCGACGGAACAATCGCTGTTTCTTCTTGGAGACATATAAACGGTAGCTGGTACTGGTTCGACGACGAAGGTCGAATGGCTCAGGATGGGTTGGTTCAAGTCGGGGGTGCGACGTATGCCTTCTCCTCTTCGGGCGCAATGCGTGTCGGCTGGTACCTAGATTCTACGGGCTCCACTTCTGCTTGGCGTTATTTCTCCGGTTCTGGCGCCATGGTAAAAGGCTGGCTTTCAGACGGCAGCAACTGGTATTGGCTGGATGATGAGGGCAAGATGGTCCACGATGCGATGCTGCAGATTGGGGGAGCCACGTATGGATTCTCTTCTTCTGGTGCAATGCTTATCGGATGGCATCTTGATGCTTCTGTCTGGCATTGTTTTTCCGGCTCTGGCGCTCTGGTAAAGGGCTGGCTCTCGGATGGGGGTCGTTGGTACTGGCTTGATCCTGCAGACGGTTCTATGGCCACCGGGCTGAATGAATGCAATGGCACCTCTTATATCTTTAACAGTTCAGGGGCCATGCTATCCTCCCAGTGGGCACTTATTGACAACAACTGGTATTACGCTGACTCCAACGGCTTACTGCATGGAGGTTGGTTACTTCTAGGGAATTCTTGGTATTACCTGGATCCAGGAAGCCATATTATGCTCACGGGCTTTGTGCAAGTGGGCTCGTCCACCTATTTCCTTACGAGCTCAGGTGCCATGGCAACAGGCTGGGCACTTGCTGATGGTACTTGGTATTACGCCGCATCAAACGGAGCTATTCAACGAGGGCGATGGATAAAGTCCGGAAGCGCCTGGTATTACCTTGATGATGTATCCGGCGCAATGCGTACTGGTGAATTTGCGGTAGGAAGCAAGCGCTATTTTTCTTATGATTCCGGTGCAATGGCATCTTCGTGCTGGATCAACTTGAACGATGGTATGGCATGGGCGAATTCGTCTGGAGCACTGAGCGAGCCGTTGCCTACTTCATCTGATGGATCTCCTGTAGTCGCTGATCGTACTGACTCGTCTTCATTGCCAGGTGTGATTCATATTGGAGATGCGGTTTTCTATGCGGATGCGAATGGTGTCGTTAACGTGGCGTCTGGTTGGATTATGTCGAAAGACGCTTCTGACGAAAGTGGCAATACTTGGTACTACGCATCTTCCAATGGTGTCCTTAAGTCTGGTTGGCAATATGTCAACGGTGCGTGGTATTGGATGGACCCTTCCACATTCAAGATGAAAACTGGATGGCTTAATGACGGCGGTACGTGGTACTGGCTCCAGCCTTCGGGTGCCATGTTTGCTAACGGGTGGCTGAAAATCGATGGCGTTGACTATTACTTCAATGCAAGTGGTGCATGGTTGAATACGTCTGGTTCTGTTTTGGGGGTCAATAGGTCCAGCCTGGTCAATTGGCTTATGAGCCACGAAAACGACGGCTATTACCGTGGAACACGCTACGACACGCATCTCAGCCAGGAAACGTGCATGTACCCAAAGGGTGATCCGCGTTGGGACGGTTATACGGGCATGAATTGTGGTGGATTTGTATCGCATGCATATATGAAGGCGGGCGGGAATTTAGCTCCCATTGCCGCCGAGCAGAGCCATTCCCCTTGGAGTGGAGGTCCCGGAAGGGGCGGCTGCGTAAACGCTTATCGTTGGTACGGCTACGCTATCGATACGTGTGCGAACGTGACTTATTTCAACTCTATTGATGAGTTGTTACGTAGTGGTTTGGCTCGTAAGGGGGACATTGTGTTCTTCAATCCTTACAACCCATATGCGGACGATAGCCACATTGGCTTTTTCTGGGGCAATTCGCCGAGCGAAAATTTGTTCTGGCATAGTGATGGTTATGGAAATCGCATCTCCGGTTTGACTGCTTTGGGCCCATCGAAAGTAATCTTGATTCGTTAGAATTCCGCGTTGTAGGGGACTCTCTGGGTCCCCTACCTTTTTGACATCTGGTTTGAAAGCTAACTGATGTCGGCATTCTTTGGGGCTAAGAGTAGGGACTAGGAGTCCTTGGTTTCACCCTGCTGGGAAGTTCTTGTTTACATTGTGGTATTGCGTGCAGTTATTTGTCGTCCTAGATGGCATCTTGTCCAGTTGGATGTTCGGAAATCTTTCACAGCCATGCTGTAAGCTAAACGCAAAAAAGAACGAATGACGAGGTTTACATGAGCAAACATCTTAAGTTATTTTCGGCATTGTTGGTGCTGATGGTCCTTGCGCCCATTTCTGTGTTTGTTTTCCCCTCGAACGCGGAAGCTGCGCGGTCCCTAGTTGAGAATTCCTGGCGTTATGAGGATGGGCAATTGGTCGCAGAGGATGCTTCTTCCGAAGAAGATGGAATAGCCTTATTGTCCATGGACATTCTTCCCGATGGGGCTACGGCGCAGGGCATCGATGTCAGTGAGCATCAAGGACGTATTGACTGGAATGCTGTTAAGGCTTCTGGTATCGATTTCGCTATTCTGCGTGTTGGATTTGGCGCTCCATCTTGGGGCGGTCGAGTTGACTATCAATTTAATCGAAATATTCTGAGTGCGAGCGACTCGGAATTCCCTACGGCGTCTATATCTATTCATATGCTTTTGATAATCAGCAGGCAGCTGATGAGGCATCAATGGTGATCAATTGCCTTTCTGGGCATAATCCAAGATTGCCGGTGTATTACGATCTTGAGGATAACTCGATAATTGCAAATGGACGTCAAACCGGAATTGCATCGAGGGCGCAGGTTTTTTGTAATAGGATTTCTGCCGCAGGATATGAGCCTGGTATTTATGCAAATTTAAATTGGTTTAACAACATTTTGACTGACTCTGTATTTAAGAGTAGCTCTTGGGATCATTGGATTGCTCAATATAACTCGCAATGTGACTATACCGGCAATTACAGTTTTTGGCAGTATAAGAGCAACGGAAAAGTCCCTGGAATCAACGGCAACGTTGATATGAACTACGCGTATGTTGATGTCTCCCTTTATCATTGGCAACTAATTGACAGCACCTGGTATTATGCAGCCTCCAACGGCAAGGCGTATACCGGATGGTTGTTTCAGAGTGGCACGTGGTACTGGCTTGAGCCCGACGCGGGCGGTGCCATGGCTACCGGCCTTCACGAGTGCAACGGCTCCCTGTACTGGTTTAATTCGTCCGGCGCGATGGCGACCGGGTGGGTCCTCGACGGCGGGACCTGGTACTACGCGACTGGCTCCGGCGCGCTGGCGCGCGGCCCCGTATCCGTCGGCGGCGTGCCCTACTGCTTCGACGCCCGGACGGGTGCCATGCTGACGGGCTACCAGACGGACGCGCAGGGCGTCCGCCGCTACTTCGGCAGCTGCGGCCCCCTTAACGGCTGGGGCTTCGTCGACGGCTCCTGGTACTGGTTCGCTGACGGTATCGCCTCGACCGGCTGGCTTTACACCGGCGGTTCCTGGTACTGGCTCGACCCCGACGCGGGCGGTGCCATGGTGACGGGCCTCCACGCGTGCAATGGCTCCGCGTACTGGTTTGACGCCTCCGGCTCGATGGCGACCGGATGGGTCCTCGACGGCGGGACCTGGTACTACGCGACTGGCTCCGGCGCCCTCGCCTCCGGCTGGCTCAACCTAAACGGTACGTGGTACTGGCTCGATCCCTCGACGCACGCCATGGCTACGGGTGTCCAAACTATTGGATCATGTGAATACATATTTAATAGTTCCGGCAAGATGATGGCTAATTGCTGGTCAAACGGTGATGGGTCCTGGATGTATCATTCTTCATCCAGCGGTGCAATTGACCTTAAAGGCATCATGACCGATTCAGGAATCCAGCTGATTGACGATGGCGGGAATGTTAGAACGGGCTGGATTGAGAGTCAGGGTTCTCGATATTATTGTTCTGCTAATGGGATAGTTCTGACTGGATGGCAGCAAATAGCTGGGTCTTGGTATTACTTTAACTCGGATGGTCGAATGGCGACCGGCTGGCTTAACGATGGCAGTAACTGGTTCTGGCTAGATTCCTCTTCTGGCACAATGAAAACGGGATGGCTATCCCTTGGGGGCACATGGTATTACCTTGATGCCGCACGTGGGGGAGTAATGTTGAGCAACGGTTGGTATTGGATCGGCTCTACTGACTACAAGTTCAGTTCATCCGGCGCAATGGTTGGCGCTTGGGTCGATGTCCCGTGCTATTTGCAGTACCCGGAACTTCCTACTGGCTGTGAGTCGGTTGCCCTTACAAACTTGCTTAACTACTATGGTTTCGGTTTAGGTAAGACGATTATTGCGGATTATTACTTGCCCAAGGGA
>OIXA01003948.1_pt1 | contig 14887 bp, 10 predicted proteins | sample 1587721 | NCBI WGS metagenome assembly OIXA01 (sample SAMEA3888900, study PRJEB22519) | human gut metagenome | biome: human gut; feature: human-associated habitat; material: faeces | place: Denmark | collected 2013 | reverse complement strand
GGCCTCGTAGCACAATGCCATCCGCCCGCGCACGACGGTATAGAGCCGGTTCTGTTCACCTCCGCCGAGCATCGCGTTCAGAAGCAGCATCGCGGGATACTGCGCGCTTCGCAGCGTCACATCCGTGCGGAAGCCCAGCGAGATCCGGCTCTGCGCAAGCGGCATTGTTTCGGAAAACCTCCGAGGCTCCTGCGGCAGCGGGCTGGGGTTTGTTCCGACCGGGACGCAGGCCGTGCGCGGCAGCTGCGCCAGAAGCGGCTGCAGCAGCGCCTCCGCTTCTCCGACGGATTTGCTGCCGAGATAGAAAAGCTCCACGCGCGACGAGGCCAGCACCGACTTATCGTGCGCCCAGAGCGTGCGCACGTCGATTTTATCAAGCTCTTCCGGCTCTCCGAGACGGCCGCAGGCGTAGCGTTCGCCCCGGCACATGGCCCGGAGCAGCTGCTGCTCACAGTACGCGCTCTTGTCGTCCAGTACGCTCTGCATGGCGTTTTGCAGATTCCGGCATTCCTGCGAGACAAGCTCCGGCACGAACGCGCCGTGTTCCGTTCGCGGGCAGAACAGCAGCTCGGAGACAAAGTCCAGCAGGTGCGAAAAAACGGCCTCGCCCGCATATTGGTCTTCCAGACAGTCGGCAAACAGGCCCGTGAGCTGAATTTCTCCCTTTTTGCGCACCAGCGCACCAATGGACGCGCCGTGCAGTTCGTCCAGCCGGTCGGCGATGGCGCGGATGGAGGACGTTTTTTCGCTGCCGCGCAGGAGTACGCTCGGCAGCAGCGCGTTCATGGCCGCCTCGCCTGCGCGAAGCGGCCTGAGGAAGCTGAGGCTGAAGCAGGCGGTCTTGAACCGCCCGTCCTGGATCGACGTGAGGAACACGCCCGGCAGGAGCTCTTTTCTTGTCGTCATGTTATTTCTTGTCTGCCTCCGTGCGCAGGCGGATGATCTCGTCGCGCAGCACAGCGGCATATTCGTATTCCATCATGTGCGCGGCCTTGCGCATCTGCGCTTCGAGCTTTTCAATCTCACGCGCAAGCTCCTGCCGCGTCATCTTTACGCCGCCCTTGCCCTTGTGTTCCGGCGTGGGGGAGGCGGAAATTTCGATGAGGTCGCGGACGGATTTGACGATGGTTTTCGGGACAATGCCGTGCTCCTGATTATACGCGTCCTGAATCTGGCGGCGGCGGGCGGTTTCGTCCATTGCCGCGCGCATGGCAGGCGTGATTTTGTCGGCGTAGAGCAGAACCCGACCCTCGGCGTTTCGTGCGGCGCGTCCGATGGTCTGAATCAGACTCGTCTCTGAGCGCAGGAAGCCCTCTTTGTCCGCATCTAAAATCGCAATCAGCGAAACCTCCGGCAAATCCAGACCTTCGCGCAGAAGGTTGATGCCGATCAGCACGTCGAACTTTGCCATACGCAGGTCGCGGATGATCTCCATGCGCTCCATCGCGCCGATATCCGAGTGCATGTAGCGCACGCGGATGCCGTTTTCGGTGAGGTATTTGGTCAGGTCCTCCGCCATCTTTTTGGTCAGTGTGGTGACGAGTGTGCGCTCGCCCTTTGCGGTTGTGGCGTTGATTTCGCCGATCAGATCGTCGATCTGTCCTTCGATCGGGCGGATGAAGACCTCGGGGTCGAGAAGCCCCGTGGGGCGGATGAGCTGTTCGGCAATGTTTGCCGCATGCTCGCGCTCATAGTCGCCCGGCGTGGCGGAGACGAAGATTGCCTGATGGATTTTCTGTTCAAATTCGTCGAATTTGAGCGGGCGGTTATCATACGCCGACGGCAGGCGGAAGCCGTAGTCGACGAGCGACTGCTTGCGCGAATGATCGCCGTTGTACATGGCCCGCACCTGCGGCAGCGTCACGTGGCTTTCGTCGACAAACAGCAGAAAATCGTCCGGGAAGTAGTCAATGAGCGTGGTCGGCGGGGTGCCGGGGGCGCGCCCGGCAATGACGCGCGAGTAGTTTTCAATGCCTGTGCAGAAGCCGATTTCCGAGAGCATTTCGAGGTCATACTGCGTCCGCTGGCGGATGCGCTGCGCCTCTAAAAGCTTGTCGTGTTCCTCAAAAAATTTGACCTGCTGCCACATTTCCTCTTCGATGTCGTGCATCGCGCGCGCCATTTTTTCCTTGGAAGCGACGTAGTGCGACGCCGGATAGATGGCAACGTGCTGGACCACGCGCTCCGGCATGCCGGTGACGGCGTTGATTTCGGAGATGCGGTCGATTTCGTCGCCGAAAAACTCCACGCGGATGGCGCGTCCTGCCCAGTAGGCGGGGTAAATCTCCAGCGTATCGCCCCGGACGCGGAAGGTGTTTCGTGTGAAGTTCATGTCGTTGCGCTCGTAGCGGATATCGGTCAGGCGGCGCATCAGCTCGCCGAGCTCGCGCGTCTGTCCGGTGCGCAGGCTGATAACCATGTTTTTATAGTCAATCGGATCGCCCAGACCGTAGATGCACGAAACAGAGCTGACTACAATCACGTCCCGGCGCTCGGCAAGAGACGAGGTCGCCGAGTGGCGCAGGCGCTCGATTTCATCATTGATGGCGGAATCCTTTTCGATATACGTGTCCGTGTGGGCGATGTACGCCTCGGGCTGATAGTAGTCGTAGTAAGAGATAAAATACTCGACAGCGTTTTCCGGGAAAAACTCGCGGAACTCCGAGCACAGCTGCGCGGCGAGCGTTTTGTTGTGCGCCAGCACGAGCGTCGGGCGGTTTAGTTTCGCGATGACGTTCGCCATGGTAAAGGTTTTGCCCGAGCCGGTGACGCCGAGCAGGACCTGATCGTCCAGCCCCATCTCAATGCCGCGCACCAGCGAGTCAATTGCCTTCGGCTGATCGCCGGTCGGTTTATAGTCGGAAACAAGCTTAAAGTCCATAGGACCCTCCCAGATAGCCGTCGTCCGCGAGCGAAACATAATCGTCGTCGGCGACAATGATGTGGTCGGCAAGCACGATGCCGACGCTCTGCAATGCGGTTTGCAGCGTGCGCGTGGTGTCCAGATCCTCCTGACTCGGCAGCGCATAGCCGCTCGGGTGGTTGTGCGCCAGAACGACCGAGGCGGCGTTCTGATTGAGCGCGGTCTGGACGATTTTGCGTACGCTGATGGAGGCAACCGTGATGCTGCCCCGGTGGACCGGCACACAGCAAAGCGCCTTGCACTTGGCGTCCAGACACAGAAGATAGACGACCTCTTCCTGCTCGCCGTGGAAAAACGGAACGAGATACTGCCCGCACTTGCTGGTGGAGTTCAGGATATTCGCCTTGCCGCTGCGGTCGATGAAGTGCCGCCGCTCGAGCTGCGGAATCAGACAGATGAGCTGCGCCGCGGCGTCGCCCATGCCGTCGATTTTCAGAAGCTCGTCCGGCGCGGCTTCCAGAACGCCGGACAGAGACCCGAAGCGCTCCAGCAGCTGGTGGGCAATCGGATTGGTATCGGCGCGGGGGATGGCGTAGTAGAGCAGAACCTCCAGCACCTGCACGTCGGACAGCGAGTCCATCCCGCTGGTTTTGAGTTGGCGGCGCATGCGCTGGCGGTGACCTTCATGAACGGACATGGCGCGTTCCTCCCTATCTGCATGAACTTACTTCAGAAGCTTTTTGAGATACTGCCCCGTGTAGCTTTTTTCGCAGGCGGCAACCTCCTCCGGCGTGCCCTGGCAGACGATGGTGCCGCCGCCGCTGCCGCCCTCGGGACCGAGATCGAGAATGTAGTCTGCGGTCTTGATCACATCCAGATTATGCTCGATGACCAGCACCGTGTTTCCTGCGTCGACCAGCCGCTGCAGAACCTCAATGAGCCGGTGCACGTCCGCCATATGAAGCCCCGTGGTCGGCTCGTCGAGAATATAGATGGTTCTGCCGGTTGCGCGGCGGGAAAGCTCGGTGGCAAGCTTCACGCGCTGCGCCTCGCCGCCGGAGAGCGTGGTGGAGCTTTGCCCGAGCTTCACATAGCCCAGACCCACGTCCACCAGCGTCTGCACCTTCTGGCGGATTTTCGGCAGATTTTCGAAAAACGAGAGCGCCTCCTCGGCGGTCATATCGAGAACCTCGGAGATGTTCTTGCCCTTGTACCGGACCTCGAGCGTTTCGCGGTTGTATCGGCTGCCGTGGCAGACCTCGCAGGGGACATAGACGTCGGCGAGGAAGTGCATTTCGATCTTTACCAGACCGTCGCCGCAGCATGCCTCGCACCTGCCGCCCTTGGTATTGAACGAGAATCTGCCCGGACCGTAGCCGCGCGTTCTGGCGTCCTGCGTGGAGGCGAACAGATCGCGGATGTCGCCGAACAGACCCGTATAGGTCGCGGGGTTCGAGCGGGGGCTTCTGCCGATCGGGCTCTGGTCGATGCCGACGACCTTGTCCAGATGCTCCAGACCCTCGATGCGATCGAACTTTCCGGGGCGCGTGCGCGCGCGGTTCAGGCTCGCGGCAAGCTTTTTATAGAGAATTTCGTTGATCAGGCTCGATTTGCCGGAGCCGGACACACCAGTCACGCAGAGAAATGTGCCGAGCGGGAACGAAACGTCCAGATGCTGCAGGTTATTTTCCGCTGCACCAAAGATTTTGAGCGCTTTCCCGTTTCCCTTGCGCCGCTCAGCCGGCACAGGAATTTTTTTTGCGCCCGAGAGATACTGCCCCGTGATCGAGCGCGGCTCGGCGATGATATCGTCAAGCGTGCCTGCCGCGACAATCTCGCCGCCGTGGATGCCCGCGCCGGGACCGACGTCGACGATGAAGTCCGCCGCGCGCATGGTATCCTCGTCATGCTCGACGACCAACACGGAGTTTCCCAGATCGCGCAGATGGCGAAGCGTATCGAGCAGCTTGTCGTTGTCGCGCTGGTGAAGCCCGATCGACGGCTCGTCGAGGATATAAAGAACGCCCATCAGGCTGGAGCCGATCTGGGTCGCCAGCCGGATTCTCTGGCTCTCGCCGCCGGACAGGGTCCCTGCCGCGCGCGAGAGCGTCAGGTAAGATAAGCCCACCGCCTGCAGAAAGCGCAGGCGCGAGCGGATTTCCCGCAGAATCTGCGCGGCAATGACCGCCATGGAGCCGGTCAGCTCCAGATGCTCCATGAAATCGAGCGCTTCGCTCACGGGCAGCCGGCAGAAATCCATGATGTTCATGCCGCCGACCGTGACGGCAAGGCTGATGTCCGACAGCCGGTTTCCGTGGCACTTCGGGCACGGACGCTCGGACATGCACTCCTCCAATTCCTTGCGCATCGCGTCGGACTGGGTTTCGCTCAAGCGGCGTGAGACGTTGTTGAGAACGCCCTCAAACGGGCGCTCGAGCGTGCCGCGCCCGTTGGCGCGCTCGTAGTAGATCGTGAGATTTTCTTTTCCCGTGCCGTAGAGAACGGCATGCAGCGCATCTTTGGGAAGGTCCTTCATGGGCGTCGTGAGCGAGAAATGATATTTCTTTGCCAGCGCCTCAAAATACATCCGGGCAATCGAGTCGTCCTTGACGTTATTGAAGCCGCTTGCCTGAATGGCCCCGTCCAGAATCGACTTGTCCCAGTCGGGAATGACAAGGTCGGGGTCGGCGACCAGCTGCGTGCCGAGACCCGAGCAGACCGGGCACGCGCCGTAGGGATTGTTGAACGAGAACATGCGCGGAGACAGCTCCGGCAGACTGATGCCGCAGTCTTCGCAGGCGTAGTTCTGCGAGAAGATGGTGTCTTTGTCCCCGTCCACCTCGTTGAGAATCACAAGCCCGCCGGAAAGAGACAGCGCGGTCTCGACCGAGTCTGTCAGACGCCGCGCAAGATCGGGCTTCATGACCAGACGGTCGACCACAACGTCGATGTGGTGTTTTTTGTTCTTGTCGAGCTTGATTTCCTCGGAAAGATCGTAGACGCTTTCATCGATGCGCGCACGTACAAAGCCGCCGCGTCGGGCGTCGTCGAGCACCTTCGTGTGCTCGCCCTTTTTTCCGCGCACGACGGGGGAGAGAATCTGAAAGCGTGCTTTCTCCGGAAGACGCATGATTTGATCGACAATCTGGTCGACCGACTGGCGCTGGATTTCCTTTCCGCACTTCGGGCAGTGCGGCACGCCGCAGCGCGCCCACAGAAGACGCAGATAGTCGTAGATCTCCGTCACCGTGCCGACCGTGGAGCGGGGGTTTTTGCTGGTGGTCTTCTGGTCAATGGAGATGGCTGGGGATAAGCCGTCGATGGCGTCGACGTCTGGCTTGTCCATCTGCCCGAGGAACATGCGCGCGTAGCTCGACAGCGACTCAACATAGCGCCGCTGCCCTTCGGCATAGATGGTGTCGAAGGCAAGCGATGATTTGCCGGAGCCGGAGAGCCCCGTGAGAACGACGAGCTTGTCGCGCGGAATGCTGACGGAAATGTTCTTGAGATTATTGACGCGGGCGCCCTGCACCCGGATGGTGTCCTGCATGTTTGTATCTCCTGACAGCTGCCGGGGTTTCCGGCAGACGTAATTTTTTGTAGTGTACTATTATAGCATAAGCGACGGTTCGATACAAGAAGAATTTTCAAACAAAAGTTCAAAACTGCGATGCCTGCTTGTAAGCTTGCAGCAAACGTGTTATACTGACAATAAGGAAAAAACCGAAAGGAAGTGCGTCTGTGCGGAATTTGCCGAAGCTGCTGTTTCAGCGCGTGGTTGTGGTGTCGCTGGGTATTTTGCTGCAGATCCTGTTCGTGGTGGCAGGGATGGACTGGCTGCGCGAATACTGGCACTGGGTGCGTATCGCAATGGGTGTGATTTCGTGGGTTGCGGTGCTGACCATCATGACCGGCAGAAGCAATCCGTCTTATAAGATGGCGTGGGTCGTTCTGATTCTCGCCTTCCCGGTTGCGGGCATTACGATCTATCTGCTCTTCGGCGGCAACCGCATTTCCGACCGGGAAAACCGCCGTATGGCGCGCGTCGAGGTCATGGTTGCCCAGCACCTGCGCCAGAACGAGCGCGTGATGCAATCGCTGGAAAAAACAGATATTCCGGCGTGGAACCATGCGCGGTATCTGCTTGCCAGCTCGCGCTATCCTGTTTACGACGACTCACAGGCGGTCTATTTTCCGAGCGGCGAGCGCTGCTTTGCGCGCATGCTCGAGGAGCTGGAACAGGCGGAGCACTATATTTTCCTCGAATTTTTCATCATCGATAACGGCAAGATGTGGGATGCGATTTTGGACGTGCTGCGCCGCAAGGCGATGCAGGGCGTCGACGTGCGCGTGATGTACGACGATTTCGGCTGCATCACCCGCCTTCCGATGCGCTACTGCAAAAAGCTGCGCGAGATGGGCATTCAGGCGCACGTGTTCAATCCCTTTATCCCCGTGCTCTCCGGCAGACTCAACAACCGCGACCACCGCAAGCTCATGATCATTGACGGAAAGGTCGGCTTTACGGGCGGGGTCAATCTCGCGGACGAATACATCAACGAAATCGAGCGCTTCGGGCACTGGAAGGACTGCGGCATTCTGGTCCGCGGCGAGGCGGTCTGGTCGATGGTCATGATGTTTTTGAGCATCTGGGACTATGTCGCGGGTCTGGAGGAGGATGTTGCGGCGTTCCGCCCGGATTACCCGGAAGCGCCCGCTGGTGAAGGGTATCTGCAGCCCTTTGCAGACAGCCCGCTGGACCATGAGGACGTCGGCGCGACGATTTTCCAGAGCCTCATCCAGTCTGCCAGCAGCCGCGTCTGGATCATGACGCCGTATCTGATTCTGGACGACAAGATGGTCTCGGCGCTGTGCGTCGCGGCAAAGACCGGCGTCGATGTGCGCATCATTACCCCCGGCATTCCGGACAAATGGTATGTCCACGCCGTGACGCGCGCCAACTACGAGGTTCTGACGGAGGCGGGCGTGCGCATTTTCGAGTATAAGCCCGGCTTCATCCATTCGAAGGTCTGCCTGTCAGACAACCGCTACGCGGTCGTCGGAACGGTCAATATGGATTTTCGCAGCCTGTATCTGCACTTTGAAGACGCCGTTTATCTTTACGGCAGCCCGGCGGTCCGGCAGGTGGCAGCGGATTTTGAGGAGACCTTCCCCGTCTGCCGCGAAATGACCTACGCGCGCTGCCGCCATGTGCATTTCTATCAGAGAGTCATCCGCACGCTGCTGCAGGTGTTCTCGCCGTTATTGTAAGAAAGGGAGTTTATGAGTCCGTTTTTGCTGCTTGCCGCGCTGGTGCCTGCCGTGTTTCTGATGGTGCAGGTCTACCGGCTCGACCGGATCGAAAAAGAACCGCCGGGGCTGCTTCTGAAGCTGGTGCTGTTCGGCGCACTGTCGGGGCTTGCTGCCGGCGTGGTCGAGGGCGCGCTGACGCGGGCGCTGGAGGTGCTGCTGAGCGGGTCTGCGCTGCGGCTGGTGATTGAAAATTTCCTGGCGGTTGCGCTGGTAGAGGAGGCGTGCAAGCGCTGGGTGGTGATGAAGTTCGCGTGGAACCATCCGGCGTTCGACTACCGGTTCGACGCGGTGGTTTACTGCGTGTTTGCCGCGCTCGGCTTTGCGGCGCTGGAGAACATTCTGTATGTTGCGCAGTTCGGCTTTGCCGTCGCGGTGTCGAGAGCGCTGCTTTCCGTGCCGGGGCACTGCTTTTTTGCCGTGTACATGGGCATCTATCTCGGGCAGGCGAAGATGGTCGAGCGCGCGATGCAGCGGTATTATATCGAGCTGCCCGACGAGATGCCGGAGCAGTATCTGCGCGCGAGTCTGCTCGTTCCGACACTGCTGCACGGCTTCTGGGATTTCAGCCTCAGCGTGGGCGGCGGGCTGATGACGGCGCTTTTTTACCTGTTTGTTCTGGCATTCTTTGTCGACGCCTACCGCAAGCTGCGTTTTGCCGCAGGTTCTGACGAGCGGCTTTGAAAAGAGTTCCCGTTTTGGCGTGATCGATAAAAAATATAACGCTCAAGCGGGAATTTTTGGTGAAGTTCTTGCGAGATACTAAAAATAATTGTATAATGCAAATAGATTTTAAGGCGTCTGCCGCGTTTGCGCCGGACGCCTGCTTCAAAACCTCGGAATTACGGTGGCTGGATGCCGAGAACAGAGCTTCTGTGACGTGAGAACCGAAATTCAGGAAGAGGAGTTTTTGCAATGGCTGTCTTCTTTGTCAACGGCAAGTCCGTTGAGGCAACAAAAAACCAGAAGCTGCTGCGCTTTCTGCGCGACGAGCTGCGCCTGACCTCCGTGAAGGACGGCTGCTCGGAGGGTGCGTGCGGGGCATGTACGGTGATCATCGACGGCGAGACCGTCCGCGCCTGTACGCCGATGACCGACCGGCTGGAAGGAAAGCATATTCTTACCGTCGAGGGCTTGACGGAGGAAGAAAAGAAGCTCTATACCTATGCCTACGGCGAGGCTGGCGCGGTGCAGTGCGGCTTCTGCATTCCGGGCATGGTTCTGTGTACGAAGGCGCTCCTGGATAAGAATCAGAACCCCACCGATGCGGAAATCCGCTATGCGCTGCGCAACAACTACTGCCGCTGCACGGGCTATGTGAAGATCATTGCTGCCGTGCGTCTGGCGGCGAAGCTGCTGCGTGAGGGCGGTCACGTTCCGGCGCCCTCGGAAAACGACTGGAAGGTCGGTTCGAGCGTGCACCGGCTCGATGTGGAGGAAAAGGTCCTCGGCTACGGAAAATACCCCGACGACTGCTATGTGCCGTATATGACCTACGGCTCGGCGGTCCGCGCAAAATATGCAAGGGCAAGAGTCAAATCCATCGACGCATCGAAGGCGCTTGCGCTTCCGGGCGTGTGCGCGGTGCTGACGGCAGACGATATTCCCGGCTCCAATCTGGTCGGGCACATCAAGCACGACCAGTATACGCTTGTGCCCGTGGGCGGTCTGACGCACTACCTGGGCGACGCGATTGCGCTTGTTGTCGCGAATGATCAGGAAACATTGGAAAAGGCGAAAAAGCTCGTGAACGTCGAGTACGAGGCCCTTCCTGTGGTCCACAGCCCGTTTGAGGCGATGCAGCCCGATGCGCCCCACGTCTTCGACGAAGAGGGCACCAACCTGCAGGCAATCCGCCACGTGAGCCGGGGAGACGCCGACGGCGCAATAGCCAACTCGAAATACGTGATCTCCCGCCACTTCGAGACGCCCTGGACCGAGCATGCGTTCTTAGAGCCCGAGTGTGCGGTGGCATACATCGACCGCGACGGCGACGTGATGCTGCTGACCTCTGACCAGTCGTCGCACACGACGCTGCACGAATGCTCGCTGCTGCTGGGCACGAAGAAGATCAAGGTCGAAAACCAGCTCGTCGGCGGCGGCTTCGGCGGAAAAGAAGATATGTCGGTCCAGCACCACGCGGCGCTCATCACCTACGTGACGCACCTTCCCGTGAAGGTCAAGCTCTCGAGAGAAGAGTCGCTGCTGGTCCATCCGAAGCGCCACCCGTTCTGGATGGACTTTACAATCGGCTGCGACGAAAACGGCATCATTCAGGGCGTGAAGGCGGAGGTCGTGTCCGATACGGGCGCGTTTGCATCGCTCGGCGGTCCTGTTCTTGAGCGCGCCTGCACGCATGCGGCAGGTCCCTACGCCTACGAAAACTTCGAAATCAAGGGTCGGGCATTCTATACGAACAATCCCCCCGCAGGCGCATTCCGCGGCTTCGGCGTGACGCAGACCTGCTTTGCAATGGAAAGCCTGCTCAACGAGATGGCAGAGAAAATCGGCATCAGCCCGTGGGAAATCCGCTACCGCAACGCGATTCGCCCGGGCGGCGTCCTGCCGAACGGTCAGATCGTCGGCGCGGAAACGGGTCTTGTCGAGACGCTCGAGGCGGTAAAGCCCGAGTTTGACGCGGCAATCAAAGCCGGAAAGCCGGTCGGTCTTGCCTGTGCGATGAAAAATGCAGGCGTCGGCGTCGGTCTTCCGGACTACGGCAGATGCAAGCTGATTGTGGAGCAAGACGAGAAGCTTCATATCTATGCCGGCGCGTCGTGCATCGGACAGGGGCTCGGCACGGTGCTGGTGCAGATGTGCGTGACATCGACACCCCTGACACGCGAGCAGATCGTCTACGAGCGCTCGAACACGTGGATTGCGCCGGACTCCGGCGACACCTCCGGCTCGCGCCAGACGCTGATTACCGGTGAAGCGTGCCGCCGCGCCTGCGAAAAGTTCACTGCGGCGCTGGAAGGTCACACGATGAAGGACCTGAACGGGCAGGAATTCTACGGCGAATACTACGCGAAGACGGACCCCCTCGGCGCGGACAAGCCGAACCCGGTTTCGCACGTGGCATACGGCTATGCGACGCAGATGTGCATTCTCGATAAAAAAACCGGGAAGCTGGAAAAAATCGTCGCGGCGCACGATGTGGGCAAGGCGGTCAACCCGCGTTCGTGCGAGGGGCAGATCGAAGGCGGCGTCGTCATGAGCATGGGCTACGCGCTGCGCGAGCAGTACCCGATCGATGAAAACTGCAAGCCCATCGACAAATACGGAAAGCTGGGGCTGTTCCGCGCGCATGAGATTCCCGAGATCGAGGCAATCGTCATCGACAAGCCGGGGCTTAGCGTCGCCTGCGGTGCCATCGGCATCGGCGAAATCACCTCGATTCCGACCGCGCCCGCGATTGCCGAGGCATATTATCAGTATGACCACGAGCGCAGAACTGTTCTGCCGCTGGTGCATACGCCGTATGAAAGGAAGTGGTGAGCGCCATGGCTGTGAAAAAACGCTTTCCCTATCAGGCGGCGCTCGTCGCCTGCAGCGGCGGCTGCCGCGCGACGGCGGAGTGCGAATACGGCTGCGTGGCGTGCGGGCTGTGCGTGGGCGTGTGCAAATTTGACGCGATAGAAATCAACGACCTCGGCGTTGCGCAGGTCAATGAGAGCAAGTGCATCGCCTGCGGCGCGTGCGTGCGCGAGTGCCCGCGCGAGCTCATTCGCATCCACGAGTGCGCCAACCCGATCGTCGTCAAATGCTCCAACAAGGATCTGGGCAAAAACGCCCGGAAATACTGCGAGGTTTCCTGCATCGGCTGCGGCATCTGTGAAAAGGTCTGTCCTGCCGGAGCGATCACGATCAGTGAAAATCTTTCGCACATCGACGAAAATTACTGCCTGTCCTGCGGGCAGTGCGCGGTCAAGTGCCCGAGAGGCGCGATTGCAGATTTGCGCGGCATTCTGACAGAGTAACAAAACCAGAAAAGCGCCTGAAGAATTACCATCTTCGGGCGCTTTTGCAATTGCTTTTTTGCGGCAAAACAGGTAAGATAGAAGCGTCAGTTGACGCAATCATCACAGAAAAAGGAGCGTGTTCCGATTGACACACGAACCGACGCTCGTCATTATGGCAGCGGGCATGGGCAGCCGCTTCGGCGGGCTCAAGCAGATGACGCCGGTAGACGGGGAAGGGCACTTTATCATTGACTTTTCGCTGTACGACGCCTATCAGGCGGGCTTCCGCCGCGTGGCGTTCATCATCAAGCATGAAATCGAAAAAACATTCCGCGAGACCATCGGCGCGCGCATGGAAAAATTCTTCCATGTCGCCTATGTCTATCAGGAGCTGGACTGCCTGCCGGAGGGCTTTTCCGTTCCCGCTGGACGCAAAAAGCCCTGGGGCACGGCGCATGCGGTCGCCTGCTGCCGCGGCGTGGTCGACGGGAACTTTGCCGTGATCAACTCGGACGATTTTTACGGGCGCGGCGCGTATAAGGAAATTTACCGCTTTCTGACAGAAAACGAAACGCCGCACCACTATGCGATGCTGGGCTATCAGCTGCGCAACACCGTGACCGAATTCGGCTCCGTCGCGCGCGGCATCTGCCACGTGGAAAATGGTTTCCTGCGCGACATTACCGAGCGCACGAAGATCTTCAAGCGCGGGCAGGACGCGGCGTACACGGAAGACGACGAGACGTTTGTGCCGCTCGCGGGAGACAGCCTGGTCTCGATGAACTTCTGGGGCTTCACGCCGCAGATTCTGGAGGAAATCTGGGATAAATTCCCCGGCTTCCTGGAGGAAAACCTGAAGACGAATCCGGAAAAGTGCGAGTTTTATCTGCCGACGGTCGTCAATAACCAGCTGCTCGATCACCGCGCGGATGTGCGCGTGCTGCCGTGCATGGAAAACTGGTACGGCGTGACGTACAAGGAGGACCTTCCAAATGTAAAGGCGGCAATCGGCAGGCTCAAGCAGGAAGGGAAATACCCCGAACGGCTCTGGGACTGACACCGAAACAAAAGCAAAACGCCCGCGCAGAACCGACAGCAAGGCTCTGCGCGGGCGATTTTTGGTTGTTGTTGGTGGTTGTTTGTATAAAATCCATGTGTGAAAGAATCGATGGCATCCCTCCCGGCAAAGACTTCCTCACAAGTGCTGTAACCAAATTGTAACCTCTTTGCTTTTATTATAGCGCAAACCCGGGCGGATGCAAGGAAAGAATTCTTAATTTTTTCTGAACAAAGCGCGCCGGTTGTCAAATGCTGCGCCATCTTGTATAATGGCAGGAGAACATCGACGGGAGGAGTTCATCATGCCGGACAGACTCGGACAGGAAAGAGACAAAAAGCGCAGCAAGACGCTGCTGACGATTGCGGGTGTACTGATCGCGCTGAATGTGCTGATTTTCCTCTTTGTGCCGACGCAGCGGAGCATTTCCTACGACGAAGACGCGATCATTTACAGCGTCTCGGACGAAGGCTATGAGAAGCCCTGCCACGTGACGCTCGAGGGCACGCTTACGCAGAGCGTGCTGCTGAAAGACAGCTTTTATGGTACGCTCTATGTGACTGACGTTCCGGGGATGGACGAGGAAATGACCCTCCGTTTGACGCGGCAGAACGGCGCCTGGGAGGGCTACCTCTACGATTGGGCAGGGCAGATTCTCGCAACCGGTGTCTGGGATGTGGAGGCGACGAAGGACTTTGCGGATATCACCATCGCCTTTGCCACGACGTTTGAGATAAAGGGCAACCAGAGGCACGCGGGCTTTGACCGGGACAACGCGACGTTCTTAAGTCTCGGCGCGCCGAATCGCGCCTATGCGCTGCGAAAGTATCAGGAGCTGATTCTGAAACAGAAGTAAAATAGCGGCTGCTCTTTTTTGAAAAGAGCAGCCGCTTCTAACATGAAAAACCTCGTAGAGTTTCGCCCCGCAGGGCGCAGACCCTTCTGTCAAGAAAGAGATAGCTTTCTTGACAATATGGAAATCCCCGCGAAAGCCGTGCGACTCCAATTATAACCTGCACGAAAGGGCAGGTGGGTTGCCTCTCCGATGCTTCTCTGCTTCCAACGTCCACCACCGGTCAGAGCCGTGGGCGGGAGGCCTGCAATCGACACCGGAAGATTCCGGCATCCCCTGAATATAATGTGGGTTTAAGTGGAGCCGTCACGCACCCCGCAGGGAAGTCGTGACAGAATATAAAGTTCCGGTGAAGCTCAGGTCTCGGACGGTTCTTCTTCCTCGTCCTCGTACATGAGATCCATCAACGCACTGTAGACCGCCTCGAGCTCGTCATCGTCGTCGATGGTGACGAGAATTTCTTCGCCGTTTTCGTCCACCGCCTTGAGGATGCTGACCTCCAGATCCTCCTCGCCGTCGTCATCGGCGGGGACAAGCGCCAGATATTTGCTGCCTTCGTATTCCAGCTCTGCCAGAACCTCCAGCTCATACTCCTTGCCGTCTTCGTCGGTGATGGAGATAAAATCGCTTCCGTATTCGTCGCTCATAGGTGCGTCCTCCGCATGATTTGTTCTTGCCTCTATTTTAGCGGCAAGCGTCTGCAAAATCAAGAGGAAATTCTGCCATCTGCCGGCTGGGGTGTATTCTTCCAACTCCCAACGCACCCGGACAGCGGGTCTTTTCGCGCTGCGCCGCGTCATTTTTCCTTGAAATACGTCAGTATTCCTGCGAAAAAATGTCTT
>OIXA01003937.1_pt1 | contig 14932 bp, 8 predicted proteins | sample 1587721 | NCBI WGS metagenome assembly OIXA01 (sample SAMEA3888900, study PRJEB22519) | human gut metagenome | biome: human gut; feature: human-associated habitat; material: faeces | place: Denmark | collected 2013 | reverse complement strand
TACATTAAAAAGAGGAGGCCGGATAATTATCTAAACACAAGTCTTTTAATACAGATTGTTGACAATCAGTAGATATTAAAAATGAACGTTGTTTTTTGAACATTCAATATTTTTACTACATTTGAGATCAATAAAGGAACGTTTTATGATATCACGACAGATGTTGTAATACCATTTTACTTGTATGGATTAAGTGATATTTCCCGGAAGGGAAGTGTGATAAAACCTTGGTATGAGCGAGGAAGAGATGATAAAAGCGATACTTAAAGGTGATCAGAAAGCCTTTAAGTTATTGGTTGACAACTATCAGTTGATGGTTGTCAATACTTGTCATGCTTTCGTGCATGATCGGGATGAGGCGGAAGATATTGCCCAAGACGTTTTTATCCAAGTCTTTGAATCTCTAGGTAAGTTTAGATTTGAAAGTAAATTATCCACGTGGCTGTACCGGATAGCAGTGAATAGGTCTATTAATCACTGCAAATCCCCTAGGGGACGAGCCATAAAAGTCGATATAGAATCATGGAAACAACAAGAGGTGGCACAATCGCCTGAAATGCCACAACAACAATTATTGGAAGAACAAGAGCAACTGGAATTATTACACCGGGCTATTGACCGACTTCCCGAAAATCAACGCACGGCGTTAATTCTAAACAAGTATGAAGAACTTTCATACAAGGAAATTGCAGAGATCATGGGGACTTCTCTCTCCTCCGTGGAATCACTTCTTTTCCGTGCAAAAAATAATCTTGAGAAAATATTCAACACGAAATAAAAGACATTGTCATGAAAAAGATGAATAAAAAATATTTGATTTACTGGGTGAACATTATTCTGCTGATGTTGAATACGGCTCTCCTCGTATTCTTTTGTTTTACTCCCGACAAAACAGTCTACAAGAATGAAGATTCCACTATATCCAACGAATTCTTACGTGAAGAATTGAATTTCACGGATGAGCAATATAAACTCATCAACGAATTAGATAAAGATGTCCTAAGAAGACACCAAACCGTATTAAAGCTACTCTGCCAAAGACGTTATCAGATGTTGAACGAACTGGCAAAACCCAATCCATCCACGGAAGAGCTGAACAAAATTGCCACGTCCGTGGGACACTTGCATAAAGCACTGAAAACACAAACAGCACGACATTTACTCAATATAAAAAAGGTATGCACCCCGGAACAATCGAAAAAACTCGAAAAAATGTTCATCGATTTACTGGAGATTAACAAACATTGTTCGGAATGTGCAGAAAAATGTACGGATCAAGAAAAATGCAAAAGATGTAATAAGTTCCACCATTACAAGAACATAGAATCCGATTCACTAGAGACAAACAGAGATTCTACAAAAAATATTACGAAATAATGAAAAAAAGTATCTTGCCAGCGCAAGTTTTTATAATAAAGTCTGTCATATAACCAAAGAGAGAAAAATCATGAAAGTTGAAGAGATCATCGAAAAGGACAAAGTAAGGGAAGTGCGTGAGGACTTTTATAACGGGATCATGAAAAAGATGGCCCGAAATAAAGTGGATGATGCCGGTCCGGTGATCCGCAAAAGACACCTAGGCATGAGCATTGCCGCAGGAATTGCACTAGGCATTCTGGTGGGCAGTATACACCACCACATGCACAAGACCGATCGGCAAGTGGCAATGCAGGAGTGGCTAGGAAAGTATAATATTAACGACACTAAACTTGAATGTATTGAGGACAGACTTTTTAATTAAAAACAGCTAAACCTACAAGATCTTACTATGAGTTTGAAAAAATTGTTTTTTTTAAGCACGGTCATCTTTTTGATCGGGCAAATGGACCTCTTTGCCCAATCTGAAAAGGTCAGCCTATCCGGAACTATACAAGATGCAAAATCCGGTGAGACACTCCCCTTCGTTGTGGTCAATATCAAGGACTTAAATCTATGGACCACTTCTGACATTAACGGAAAATTTTCTTTCAAGAACGTAAAAAAAGGTGAATATACCCTAACCGCTTCTTGTCTTGGTTACAAAGATTATGAAATGAAAATTAATCTAAGTAAAAATATCGAGAAATACATTCTAAAATTAGAGGAACAAACCCTAGCACTAAAAGAAGTCACCGTGACCGCAACATCCGGAAACAAGCTAAACAGTTCTTCCTCTATTAAAAAAGCGGCATTGGAACACGTGCAGGCTTCCAGTATCGTGGACGTGATGCAATTACTACCCGGATCGTTGACCGTTAATCCAAACTTAAACGACATCTCGAAACTGACGATCCGGGACGTCACGGGAAAAGATGCTACCAACGCTTTTGGGACTGCCGTGATCGTGGACGGGGCACGTATGTCAAATGATGCAAACATGCAAATGACCTCTACCGCTCTATCCAATCAAGGCATAAGCACTTCGGCCGGAACCGGAATCGATGCCCGCCAGATTGCCGTGGATAACATCGAGTCGATCGAAGTTATCCGGGGTATCGCCTCTGCCGAATACGGAGACTTGAACTCGGGAGCTGTAATCGTCAAGACAAAGGCAGGGAAATCCCCCCTGGAGGTACGTTTCAAGACTGACCCGAAAATCAAACAAGTCTATGCGGGCAAAGGTTTTGCCTTAGGAGACAATAAAGGATTCTTAAATATTGACGCCGATTACGTGCAATCACAGAATGACATTCGAACCCCGGCAAAATCCTATAACCGTTTGACCGCACAAATCGGTTATTCCAACGTGTTCAATCCGCAAGGAAGAGCGTTTAGTTTGAATGCCAAGCTTAAAGGTCTGACCACTTTGGACAAACAAAAAAGTGATCCGGACAAGCAATCCGAAGAAAAGACAAAAGTTGAAAATCAAGAAATCAGTTTGAATATCTACGGAAACTGGATGATAAACAAAGCTTGGTTAACCAGCCTGAAATACACCGTGGCCGGATCTCTCGGAAAACAATACAACTGGGACCACGAACAACATACAACTGTCGGGGCTGCAACCACAAATTCCATGGAATCAGGAGAACACGTGGCCGGTTTTCTTCCCTATGAATATTATAGTGATCTGAAAATCGAGGGAAAGCCCGTTTACGCACAAGCCAAACTAACGGCCAACATCTCCGGGAAATACGGAATTTTCTATAATAACTTCATGTTAGGAGGTGAATGGAGTACAAAAGGAAATGAAGGCAAAGGAAAAAGTTTCGACCCGAACAATCCGCCGATCCAAAACATTCGTCCCCGTTCATTCAAAGACATTCCCTACATCAATGAATACAGTGGTTTCATCGAGGACAAAATAAAAATTGAAATAGGCAAAAGGTCAATAGAACTTTCTGCCGGAAGCCGATTCACCAAGATTGACACGAAAGGAGCTGATTTTGACGTGATCGTGGATCCACGTTTTAACGCCCGAGTGACATTATTAGAAAATCGCTGGAACAAGAAAGGATGGGAAAGCCTAAGCATTCGTGTTGGATGGGGAATCCAACATAAAATGCCGACACTGGCCTACTTGTACCCGGACCCGGCTTATATAGACAAAGCCAGTTTCTCGTTCAAAGATGACGCTAATGATCATAAATTAGCCGTGATTACCACGAATGTATTCGAAACGGACAATGACCATTTGAAAATCCCCAAAAGTAACAATTTCGAAATTGGGGTAGATTTCAAAGTACTAAATATTAATGCCAGTTTAGCTTACTTCAAAGAGAAACTGACCCATGGATACAACCAAGCCGGCTATGCCGTTCCCTATCAATACCGGGAATATAATTACAGTTCCAGCCTGACCAACCCGGAATACGTAAACGGAGAAGTCGTGGAAAACGGGACTTCCGTGGGTTACCGCACCTTGAAAACATTCGGGGTTTTCCAACGCCCAGATAACGGAATCAAAACCGATAAATGGGGGATAGAATACTCCTTCGATTTCGGGAAGATCGACGTGATCAAGACATCAATTCTTGTAGACGGGGCATTCTTCCACACAAAAACATTCGACAATAGCCTCAAAATGATTCATGAATCCCGATATATAAACAATGAACCTTATCCCTATGTCGGGTTATACGTGGGTGGTACCAATGTCGGAAATGGAAATCTTTATCAACGCTTGAACACGAACTTGCGTTTAGTGACCCATATTCCTCAATTACGTCTTGTTTTCACGTTAGGTGCTCAATGCGTGTGGATGGATAAATCGAAAGCCTTATCGAAATACCAGGGACAATGCCTAGCTTACATGAAAGACGACGACGGCAACATTATTGAAGGAAATGTAGAAAAAGACAAAACCTATAACAAGTATATTAATCCGGTAGCATACATGGATCAAGACGGTACTATTCACCCGTTCACTGAAACAGAAGCAAACGACCCGGTATTCCAGCACATGATCAAAAGCGGGAAGTCCACTTATTTCGTGGAAGATTCCCTTGATCCGTATTTCATGTTGAACCTGCGTATGACGAAAGAAATCGGGAAATTTGCCTCTCTTTCTTTCTACGCAAACAACTTCACCAATGCCAAACCTTGGAGATATTACCAATCCAGCGGTTCTGACTTTAGAGTAAACAGCGACATTAGTTTCGGTGCCGAAATCAGCCTGAAATTTTAACGGATTAAAAAAGGAATAAAAATGAAAACATATCATATACTTACACTTCTGGTCGTATTCCTTTTCACGGGATGCTTGAAAGAAGAAAAAATGAGTATCGAGGCCTTAATCAAGGTGAATATGCCGGAAGGTTTTGAAAGCATGAACCCGGAAGGGATTGACGTGAAACTATACAGCACAACTTCCGGCCTTACTTACACAAGCAAGTGTGACGCCTCCGGTATCGCAACATTTAACGTGGAATACGGTTTCTACGAAGCAGTAGCCCAACACCGGGAAAGAGGAGAAAACACGATCGACATTTTCAACGGAAGAATGGAACGAATCGTATTAAGTGAAAGCGCAAAAGATGGGGAAACTTACACGATAAACCTGACTCATGCTAAATTACAGCAGTTAATCATCAAAGAGGTTTACTACGCCTCTTGTAAAAAAGATGACGGTAAAAACTATGGAAAAGACGCTTATATGTCTATCTACAATAATTCCGACGAAATCGCTTACCTAGACAGTCTCTGCATCGGAACCGTAAACCCAGTCACGAGTAACAGTCCTAGTAACTTCACCAAACCGGACGGAAGTTTATGGGATGAAATTCCACTATTTATGATGGCATGGCAATTCCCCGGTACAGGTACAGATTACCCATTACAACCCGGAGAAGAGACGATCATCGCAATCAACGCCATCAACCACATGGATATTGCCTCACAATCCGTGGATCTTTCCAAAGCCGATTTTGCATTCTGGGATCCGCTGTTAACAGCTGCATCTGTTCCCGCACCGGGAGTTGAACCTTTAAACATGATCTGGAGAAATAACGGCACGGCATTTACCATCAGTTTGACCGGACCGGCCATGATCATCTTCAAAATTCCGACATCCGCAGCCATTAGTGCACAAGCCTATGCAGAAGACTCCAAAAATCTTCAACTGGATCCGGTAAAACCCAATGCCTCTCAAAAATACTTGATGATCCATAAAGATTGGGTAATTGATGGTGTTGAATGCGTGACAAGTGCCAGTAAAGCAAACAAACGAATTCCGAATAACATTGACGCCGGATTCACCTATATCCCGACGAGTAACTTAGGTAATTCCGTTTGTCGAAAAGTAGACGAAGTTGTCGATGGCAGAACCATATACATGGACTCCAACAATTCCAGCGAGGATTTCGAAGTAGTTCCGAACACATTAAAAAAATAGATAGACGAACTGTATCTAAAAATGAAGATTATGAAATTCAAAAAAATATATACACTTGGTCTGGGTCTACTCATCGCCGGGATGTCGGCAGTAAATGCCCAAACTCAAGACAACGAGAAGATTTTTTACCGGATGGATCGGGTCAAAGCCAACAATCCCTGGACAAAGTCTTTAAACTATGCCGGATTAACATTCAACGAGAATCAAGATTTCACTATCGTAGAACTTGATTTTCAATATGGGAAAGGTAGTTTTAGAAATGTAAATGCTCCTCACGCGTTCAATAAAACAAACCTACAAACAGAATCCTTCCGAAGATTGAATAAAGTATTCTTCTACGGGAAATTCAGTTTTGACTACATGAATCGTCTTAAAATGGGATGGTGTAATGTTATCGACCCGTACCGCTCCCCAATATTCTTTGCAGACAGTATGCCGGGACGCCAGACCATGGAGACTTACATCCTGGAAGGCGGTATCGGCTACATGCTCGGGAAACGCTGGAGCATCGGAGCCAAAATCGATTACTTAACCGCTAGTAACGCCAAGAAAAAAGATGCCCGGAACAAAAACACGTACATGAACCTGAAAGTGTACCCGGGAGTGGTTTACCGTTCCCAATACCTGAACTTGGGATTGAACTTCATTTACCAGAAAGAAACCGAAAACATTGACATCAGGACAATTGGAACAGGACGGACACCGGAGCTCCTTTCCGTTGAAGGGTTGTGGTTCTACACGTCGGAACAAGTAAATTCAACTACCAGTATTATCCGGGACATTCGGGATGAATCCTTGGGCGGTGCCGCACAAGTGGAATTCTATTCCCGCCGAATCCGCTTCTTTAACCAATTCTCCATGTTAGAAAAGAAACAGGAAGTTTTCAAGGCCAACTACAATAAAGAGCGCGGGGGAGAAATGAAACAACGTGCGTATAATTACACCGGGGCTTTCAATGTCAGCGGAGAAAAATACAGTCACTATATTAACCTGCAAGCCGATTTTTCGAACATGCTAGGCTACGAGAACATCCAACAAAAAGAAGTCATAAACCAAAACAGCACTTGGACACAATTCGGGAAAAAGAATAAATCTTCCATCGAATCCATCGTTTACGACGCAAATTACAACCTGTTCCGTAATCGCACCGCATACAACAGTTGCTGGAACGCACAAATTGGGGCTAAAGGCTTTTACGCGGAAAGAGTGTACCGTCTCTACCCTGCCAAATTCCAACAAATATTGAGAAACACAGAAGGTTACCTTTCACTCGAAAAAAACTTCCTGTTCAAAAAAGGAATGCTGGATTGCGGCATAAATGGTGCTTACACGATCGGGGGAGGCACAATGCTAAAAATGAAACTGGAAGCCGAAACGGTCTTGCCGAATATTGACGAATACCCACAACGGAAAGACTTACTGGAACAGGAATTCGAGTACATCACGTCGGATAAAATTGCCGGAGGAGTAAACGTTCGCTACACCTATTTCCTCAACAAGGAAAAAGGGATGAACTTGTACGCTATCGGTAATGTCAATTATAAAAAGTCCACCAGCGGCCTGTATGACGGTAAGGACTGGACAACCTTACAAGCCACGATAGGACTATCATTCTAGGGAATCACAAATAACAAATATAGCAAAAAGAAATGAGCAAGATTAAGAAAAATTTATGGAGACACGTACTGCAACTGGGTGTAATTGCAGTCATTGCCGGATTCATTCTGAAAGTATTTTTCGGAGGAGAACCTGCCAACGTTGAAGCCTATTGTCCGTTCGGGGGCCTACAATCCCTCGTAACTTACTTGAATTCAAACACGCTGGCATGTAGCATGTCGATCGTGCAGATTATGATGGGAGTAACCTTGGCAATCGGTGTTATTCTTTTCAGTAAACTATTCTGTGGCTACCTCTGCCCCCTGGGTACGGTAACGGAATGGATGGCCGTGTTACGCAAAAAGATGAAAATAAACATCAACATCACCACGGGTTCAGTTGTTGACAAAATTCTAAGAGCAATCAAGTACATCCTGTTATTCTGGATATTCTACATGACAATTTCCAGCAGTGAACTATTTTGTAAGAACTTTGACCCGTACTACGCTATTGCAACCGGATTCATAGGCGAACTTACCGCATGGATGGCAGTGATTTCTATCGCCTGCTTATTCCTGGGTAACTTGTTTATCAATATGTTCTGGTGTAAATATATCTGTCCGCTCGGGGCATTAAGCAACGTGTTCAAATTCACACTTACCTTCCTGGGGCTACTGATACTCTCGTTAATCCTAGGTTATTTCGGACTACCGATGCAATGGTACTGGTTACTAGGTGCAAGCTGTGTAATCGGTTATATCTTTGAGATCGTTTACCACGAGAGTAAAGTATTCCCATTACTCCGCATTACCCGAGATGATGAAAAATGTACCCATTGCGGTTTATGTAGCAAAAAATGCCCGCAACAAATTGACGTGGCAAACTTGAAAGTCGTGAAAGACATTGATTGTACTTTATGTGGTGAATGTATGGGAGCATGTAATAAAAATGCTTTACAGATAAACCGTAAACCGGCATTCCGATGGTTACCCGCAATTCTAGTCGTTGTTCTCTTCTTCGTCGGGCTGTGGATGGGTACCCATTGGGAATTGCCGACTATTGACGAACGTTGGGGAGATCCGGCAAAATTAGAACACCTCGAATCATTTGAACGTGAAGGAATGAGAACCGTGAAATGTTTCGGTAGCTCCAAGGCATTTGCCGCACGAATGAAAAACGTTCCGGGAGTTTACGGGGTAACGACTTACGTGAATCGATTCGCCGTCGTGGTTTATTATGACCCGAGTGAAACGAATAAAGAAAAAGTAGAGAACGCCATGTTTACCCCGGTAAAACGGAAACTGAATACGCCTCCTGCCGGAGTGGAACAATTAAAAATAATCACTTTGGGCGTTGAAAAACTATTTGACCAGATGGACGTAACCTTCTTGGGAAATATTATTCGTGAAAAAGAAGGCTTCTATGGAATCCAAACCGAATATGACTGCCCGGTAAAAGTGAAATTATTCATGGATATCAATAAACCAATCGACAAAAAAGAATTAAGAAGTATTATCGAAACCCGTGAATTCGAAATGCCGGTACATGGCGGCGGGGTCAAGAAAATCGAATGTGACTACGAGCTGGTAAACATCTCGAATCAAGTGGATACGATCGGTCGTCAGGAATTCCTCGAAATGATGTTCCCGGCAACCAAATCACGTTTCCAAATCGCCTTGAAGAAATACGGGGAAGATGCCGCCACGGCTGTTTACGAAATGCCTTACCCGGGATTGGACAAACCGTTAGTTCAGCGTCAAGTTCCCTATTTGGGAAGTTTCCTTTCCACCCAAGATGGAGTGATGGAATTCGCCACGGCACTAAACGGCGATACACCGGTTATCCGGATCACGTACGTGAAAGAGGTACTGGACGATGATAAAATCTGGGAAATCCTTCAAACACCGAAATGGGAAATCCATTACACGAACGGGACGACCAAAGAAATTGATGCTACTCTAACCTTCAAAACACCGGGTAAAACCGTCGAATAAACACTTGTTTCCAAGAAGGAGTGTCAAAATCCATTTTGACACTTCCTTCACGGGAAACTCAAAACAATTTTACCATGCTTTCATCTTGCCAGAGTAATCCAAATGGATTACCCCGCAAGACTTATATCCATACAATTTGTAAATCACCATGATAAAATACATTATCTACACCATATTATTCACCTTGACCATCAGTCCCTTGGTGGCTCAGGACATCGGTGCAGACCAAACAATCCCAATGGATCCCGATATACGGATCGGGAAGTTGGATAACGGACTGACCTATTACATCCGTCATTCCGAGAATCCTAAAAACAGGGGGGAGTTCTACATTGTCCACAACGTGGGGGCCATGCAAGAAGAGGACAACCAGAACGGCTTAGCCCATTTCCTGGAACACATGGCTTTCAACGGGACAAAACATTTCCCAAAGAAAACCATGTTGGAATACCTTGCCAGTATCGGCGTACGATTCGGAACCAACGTGAACGCCTTCACGTCCAGAAACGTAACGGCATACAATATCTCAGAAGTTCCCTTAGTTCGGGGAACGATCATCGATACCGTGTTGCTGATGCTTCACGACTGGTCCAGTTATATCACCTGTGATTCGGCTGAAATCGAGGCTGAAAGAGGGGTCATCCGGGAAGAATGGAGAACCCGGGACATTCCCCGTACGCGACTATCGGAACAACTGAATCCCGTGATGTACAACCACTCGAAGTACGCAAAACGCAACGTGATCGGGGACATAAATATCATCATGAACTTCAAACGTCAGACTTTGTTGGATTTTTATCACAAATGGTACAGACCCGACTTGCAGGCCGTGATCGTGATCGGTGATTTTGACGTGAACATGATGGAGAGCAAAATCAAGACAATTCTATCACCACTACCTAAAGCACTGCATCCGGTACAAAAAGAAGTGTATTCGGTCCCCGACAACCAAGAGCCTCTTGTCGGTATCTCGACTGATCCGGATGCAGGTGCTATGGTGGTCAGACTCATGTACAAGCTAGACCTTCCTTCTCCCAGCGAAAGACAAACCGTGAAGGCCTACAAAACCGACTTGAAAAGAAGTTTTATTTCCGAATTATTCAAGAAGAGAATCATCAACAAAGCCGCACAAGGGAATCCTTATATTCGTCAAGGATCAGTCAATTACACGGATTTAACACCCGATAAAAAGATGGTGTTCATCATGGGTGCCGTGAAAAATAATAAAGTCAATGAAGCCCTGAATGAACTGGCTATCGAAGTGGAAAGAATAAAAAAACATGGATTCACGCCGGAAGAGTTCAATGAACAGCAAGCCAATATGCTTAAATCCGTTAAACTCCAGATGGACCAGAGAAAAAACCTTAAAAGCGTGGATATGGTGAAAGCTTGCCTAGCCCATTTCACCACGGGTGCTCCAATCCCATCAAATGATTTTCTTGAAAAGATGTCCGTCTCCACGTTACAAAATCTAACTTTGGAGGAACTGAACCGTACAGCCCTAGAGATGTTCTCTGATGACAACATACTTATCACGGTACTCGGGCCCCGGCGAGAAAACATCAGTTATCCCAACGAGCAAGAGTTAATCGCCACCGTTCGGAACGCCAAGGACCAAGACCTCACACCTTACATCCATCGGACACTGAAAGACACTCGGCTAATCACGAAGACACCACAAGCCGGGAACATCCGTGAAGAAAAGAAAAACGACACAATGGGAACCATTGAATGGACTCTTTCAAACGGTGCAAAGGTCATCATAAAATCGTACCCGACGAAAAAAGATATTGTTGACATCAAAGGATTCAGCCAAGGAGGGACCTCTACTCTACCGGCAGAAGAACTTTCCAATGGATTCATGGCCAACAATTTCTGCCAACTCATGGGAGTGAAGAATTTCTCACGAAGTGATTTAAAACAAATCAATGTCGGTAAAGTAATCTCCATTACACCGGAAATCGGGGAATATCACGAAACATTAAGCGGGTACGCAGCCAAACGTGACCTGGAAACCTTGATGCAAATGATCTACCTTTACGTCACGGAACCGAATTTTGACCAACAAGAGTTTAACCGCCAGATCGAAAAAATAAAAAGCACGCTAAATAATCGCAAGGGCCTCCCTAAAGCCGAATATAGCCAAGAGATTCGAGGCGTGAAATACAACCAGCATCCAAGGAAAACAAGTATGACCCTTGAAAAAGCGAACACGATCACCTTCGAAAAGACAAAACAAATATATCAAGAACGTTTTGCCAATGCCGGAGACTTCACGTTCATTTTCACGGGAGACATTGAACTGGAAAAATTAAAACCGCTCGTGGAGACGTACATTGCCTCTCTACCGACAACAGGAATAAAGCAGGAATACAAAGATAACCACGTGCGTTACGCCAAAGGAACAATCATCCGTCATATAGAGAAAGAGTTGACAACCGACAAAGCCTCAATCAGCGTGCTTTACACGGCAAAACTCCCTTACTCCGCCGACAACAAAATCCTCTCGGCCGCTTTCTGCTATATCCTTCGGGACAGGTACATGAAATCCATCCGCGAAGAGAAAGGGGGAGCATACAGCGTAAGTGTGAACGCCACGGAAGAGGCTGTTCCGACCAACCAGATCGCAATAGAAGTGAATTTCGATACGGCTCCTTTCATGGCCGATGAGATGCTGGAAATTGTCCAAAAAGAAATCGACGATCTTGTTAAAAACGGTCCTTCATCTTCCGAACTGGAAAATGCTCAACGCTATTTTAACAAGCTTTACAAGACCAACATTTCCACCAATGCCTATTGGCAGGAAACTTTATCAGACTATTACCTACACGGAATTGACAATTTCACGAATTACGAAAACAAGATGAGCAACCTAACTCCATCAGATATTCGTAAGTTCGCCAAAACCGTGTTTGGACAGAAAAATAAAATGGAATTCGTATTACTACCAAAAAAATAACGGGATGAAGAAAATAACATTTATCAAAAGCATTATTGCTACTCTCTTAATTGCAAGTAGCACGTTTACAGCAAAGGCAGACGAAGGAATGTGGTTGATCCATCTTATGGCTCAAACCAATTACGAGGCAATGAAAGCCAAAGGAGTTGAACTCTCGGCAGAAGAAATATATAGTGAAACCACTCCTTCCTTAAAGGATGCCATCGTGGCCCTGGATTTCGGAAGCTGCACGGGAAGCATGATCTCCAAAAACGGTTTGATGATCACGAATCACCATTGTGCTTACGACGACATCCAGAAGTTGAGTAGTCTTGAACACGATTACCTAAAAAATGGTTTTTGGTCAAAAAATCAAAGCGAAGAAATTCGTATACCGGGTAAAACAGTCATGTTTCTAGATCGGGTGATCGACGTCACGGACGAATACCGAGAAGTACTGAAGAATTTCGAGAAAGATGACGGAAGCATCCCATACACATCCAGAAGAGCCAATTCCGTGATCGAGAAAAAGTACGCAAAAAAAGGATTCGAAGCCTCATGTGCGGCCATGTTGCGCGGCAATAAATATTACTTATTTTACTATAAGGTGTACGAGGACGTGCGTCTTGTAGCGGCTCCCCCCACTTGTTTCGGGGCATTCGGGAAAGACACGGACAACTGGTCATGGCCACAGCACAAAGGAGATTTTGCCATGTACCGAGTGTATGGCGACAAGGATGGAAATCCTGCAAAATACTCACCAAATAATCAACCGATCACTCCGAAATACGTGCTACCCGTGTCAACAGCCGGGATTAAGGAAGGTGATTACGCTATGGTTTTAGGTTACCCTGGATCAACCGCCCGCTACACGCCATCTTTCGGGATAAGCGAGAAAATTAACATCACGAATCCCGCCATGATTAAGGTTCGAGACACGAAATTAGCTATCCTACGGGAAGCCATGAATGCAGATGAAAAAATCAACATTCAATACGCTTCCAAATACTTCATGAACAGTAACTACTGGAAATATGCCATTGGCGAATGCGAGTACACAAAGAAATATGATGTTGTTGGTATCAAAACAGCAGAGGAGGCAAAACTAACTGCATGGATCAACGCTGATCCGACACGCAAAGCTAAATATGGTAACCTAATCGAGGAACTTCGAGCTTGTTACGCATTCGCCGCCCCCTATATGGCCACGGGCATCTATCACCGGGAAGCTATCGTAAACGGGGCTGACTTGACCCGCTTGGCAATGCGCTTTAAAGGATTTGAAAGCACCATGGAAAAACAAGGATGTTGTGTCCTACACAAAGATTGTGCTCAATGCAAAAACCTAAGACACTTCTGCGAACAATATTTTAAGGATTACGACGAACAGGTTGACCGTAAAATCTTTACTGCCATGATCGAGTTGTACGTGAAGAATATCGACCCGAAATTCTTCCCGGAAGAGATCGGTAACCTAGTAAAAAAATTCAAAGGTGATTACCAAAAATTGACCGATTACGTTTACAAAAATTCCATACTAACGACAAAAGACCGCTTGTTTACTTGGCTAGACAAGGGCGTTGATAAAAAAACAATCGACAAGGATCCGGCATATCTGATCACGAAGTCCGCACAAACGAAAAACTACGAGTTACGTGATTATTTAAAAGACAATAGTCAAAAAATAGGAACTTTACGCACACTTTACATGGAAGCTCTTGTCGAGATGAACAAGGGAACCGTGCTTCCTCCGGACGCAAATTCAACGATGCGAATCACTTACGGAACAGTTGGCGGTTACTCCCCCAAAGATGGTGTTATTTACGACTACCGTTCTTCTATCGACGGCTACAAAGAAAAATACGTGGAAAATGACCCTGAATTTGACTTGAACCCGGACTGTTGGGCTGCCATCCAAAAAGGAGATTGGGGACGTTATGCCGACAAAGACGGCAAACTTTATACCGGATTCGCCACAAATCTCGACATCACGGGAGGGAATTCCGGTAGCCCGGTGATCAATGCCAAGGGAGAATTAATCGGTTTGGCCTATGACGGCAACTGGGAATCCATGGCTGGAGACCTCTATTATAACCCTAAATATAATAAATGTGTATGTGTCGACATTCGTTTTATCCTATGGATTCTAGACAAATACGCAAGGGCTTCAAATTTACTAAACGAGATTAGCATTGTTGAATAATAAAAAATTACTATATTTGTTTGGTCAAGGAGTGAGTAATCTTGATACGAAAAGCACACTACGATTATTTAATGTTTTTAATCAATCGATCACTGAAGCACGCACCAAAAAAGTGATCTTAGTTTGATTCCTTGACATAGCGGTCTCCGAGTGGGGCCGCTTTTTGCGTCTAATCATTACACTCACCCATATTACAATATACACTCTTAGGTGTCTCGCTAGTAAGTTAACGGGAAGTTAACCGAAAATCAATGGAGTAACACCGTAATTTTTTTTCTGTTCTTTATCTGATTTCATCCATCGCCCCCCTAATTTTCAACCCACAACGATTTGCTATTAAAAATCCTCTCGAATATACACGTTCATTTAAAATAATTTCTATCTTTGTC
>OIXA01003933.1_pt1 | contig 14938 bp, 12 predicted proteins | sample 1587721 | NCBI WGS metagenome assembly OIXA01 (sample SAMEA3888900, study PRJEB22519) | human gut metagenome | biome: human gut; feature: human-associated habitat; material: faeces | place: Denmark | collected 2013 | reverse complement strand
TTAGAAGATGGAAAAAACTTTGCGCGCCAGTTCTGGCAGCTGCCTGCTTTGCGGGAACCGTGGGTCAGAATTTTACCGGAAGCTGCTCCTTTGTGCAGGCGGCGGAGACGGAGAGTGAAACGGAGGCCGAGACCGTTTACAGCCAGGAAGATCTGGAGCTTTTGAACAGCCTGGATCAGGCAGAGGCCGAAGGTGTGGATGGCCTGGATGCAGATTCCATTGACTGGGGAAAAGCAGAGATTCAGGTTATGGAAGATGAGGAGGTCTCCAACATTCTTCTCATCGGTCAGGACCGCCGGAAGGGAGAAGACCGCCAGCGTTCCGATTCCATCATTATTTGCAGTGTCAACAAGGATAAAGGAGAAATCATCCTGACCTCCGTTATGCGTGATCTCTATGTGCCGATTCCGGGCTATAAAGATAACCGGATCAACGCGGCCTATCAGTTCGGAGGCATGGAACTTCTGGATGAGGTCATCGAGGAAAACTTAGGTGTCCACATCGACGGAAATGTGGAGAATACAACTCTCCACTATATCGTCCGTGACCATGATATGACGCGGTTTGAGGAGAGAAAAGCACTCGGAAAAAAGATCGGTGCGTTCTTAAACGAGAAGTACGGTGAGGGAACTGTTCAGGTGGAGATCGCAGACACCTACTACAACATGGCTGAGAAGATCCGTCCGCATATGTACCTGATGGATGTGGCTGCTGAGGCATTTAAGGAGCTTGGCATCGAGACTCCGGCGATCAATCCGGTCCGCGGAGGCACGGATGGATCGAGACTTTCCTACATGGGACTTCCATGTCCGAACCTCTGTACCGGCGGACATAACTATCATGGAAAGTATGAGTTCATCTGCATTCAGTCCATGGAGAAGACAGTGGAGCTGCTTCTTAAGATCGCAGAAAAGTTTACGAAGGTTGAGAAGCAGGCATAAAATCTGGATCAGGATATGGCTGTTTAGAAAATGCGGGAGGCGCTGGATGTCGCTTCCCGCTTTTCTTTTTGGATGTATGAATGTAATTTAGAACATGGCTTTATGTTGAAGGGGCAGATTATTCATGATATAATGAGCGATAGTGAGTCAGAAGCGTGCCTGCACGGTTATGGCGAACGGCGAAATTAGTGAGTGACGAAGTCACGATATAATCATGCGCAGAAAGGCGGTACAGATTATGATAAAAACGATTCAAAGACGTCTGGACGCGATCCTGCATTGGAATATTTCCTTTGTGGGCGGTTTCCTCGGCGGTTATGCAATCCTTTCCCATGCCGGAGTCTTCGGCTCCGCACAGACGGGAAACCTGATGGAGATGGCTTCGAACGTCCGATTTATGGAGTGGGAGGAATTGGGACTTCGTCTGCTGGCGATGGTGATTTTCGCCTGCGGTGTGATCGCTTCCTATATGCTGACAAACTATACAAACTTACATATGCGGAAGCTGGCGATCTGGGTGGATGCGGCCGGTCTCGGACTTACGGCCCTGCTGCCGGATTGGTTCTCGCCGATTGCGGGCGTTTACCCGATCTTTTTTTGCTCGGCATTCCAGTGGGGTGTATATTCCGGCGCAGATGGTTTCAACAGCGCGACGGTCTTCATCACAAACAACTTCAAACAATCCGTCCTCGGCTGGACGCAGTATGCGTTGACGAAAGATAAAGAATTTAAGAGAAAAGCGGTGCTCTACAGCAACACGGTACTTATGTTCTTCCTCGGCGCTCTCCTCGGTGTCACCGGTGTAGCTGCCTTCGGCAACGCCCTCGGCGCCTGTGTAGGTTTTATTCCCCTTGCTGTCGCCCGGATCTTTATCAGCATCGGTGAACTTCCGGTAGAAGATGAGACTCCGGAGGAGACAGAGGAAGAGGCAGAAGAGATGCTGGAAGAGGCGAAGATTTTGGAGAAGGAAGAGAAGAAGAAAATTTAAAAATTGGATATTTGATGAACGGGAATGGGCAGTTGATTCAGGGATGGGTCGGCTGCCTGTTTTGTATATCGGGAAATGCCGAAAAATTCCCTGGTACACAAAAAGACACGAATGTGCGAATATCTGGTGTGTAAGACTAAATTCCGCATGCCCCCGGGGGAATTTACTTTTGAAATTTTCACGTGAATCAAAAAATCCATACCCCCATGCAATTTTCCGCTATTTTGTATATACTTAGAATATGAGTGGATAGATGCAGCCGCTATGTGTTGGGCATTTTGCCTGCCGTAGTTGAACGGGGCACTATCCACTCTTTTATGCTTATGAACAATCAATAGCCCTCACGCGGACTCCCGCAGCAGCCGGATCAGCTCCTCCATCGCCGGAAGTGTCTGTTTTCCTTTCAGCGTAACGATGGAGTAGCTGGTAGTATCAGCTGGATTTCCGATCCGGAAGCAGCGGACAGGCTTGGGATAGTGGAAATGTTTCATATACTGGTAGAAGTTGAAAGCGATCCCATAGCCTTCTGCTGCGAGCTGACAGGCAGATTCAAGATTCTCGAGGAGAAAGACCTGTCCCGGTTCAGCGTGATCATAAGCGATGGCAAGGTCTGTGTAGTGTCTGGAGGACTGATCCGGCTTTTGCAGGATAAAACGTTCCCCGTTAAATTGTTTGAGATCGATCCTCGGACATGGATCTTTCCGGCTTTTCTTTGCCGCGCCGGTGCACAGTGAGTGCCCGGCGGAGACAACAGCGACCATATAGTCCTCATAGAGAGGACGGTATTCCAGCAGCGGATGGCTGGAGGATTCGTTTACGATGGCAAAATCAAGCTCTCCGGCAAGCAGATGCCGGATCATCTGCTCAGTAGATTCCTCGTATGGGACCAGCTTCACGTCCGGATAGCGGGCGGAAAAAACAGGCAGCGCCTTCGCAAGAAGATAAAGTGTTCTTCTGGGATGGATTCCGAAACGGATCGTTCCCGAAGAGCCACCCATGTATTTTTGAAGCTCATTTTCATAATGGGCTTCTATTTTTATCATTTCTTTTGCATGTTCCAAATAGATCTTTCCGGCCTCGGTTGGGACAAACTGTTTCCCGATCCGGTCGAAAAATCTTGTCCCGGTGCGTTCTTCAAGATTTCCTAAAAATATGCTGAGGGCAGGCGGAGAGATATGCAGGGCTTGCGCCGCATCCTTAATTCCCCTGTGTTTTTCAATTTCAAGCATATAGAGCTGTTCCCGCATATCCATGGCGTTTCGCTGGTCCTTTCCCTGAATAAATATTTGCAATTTCGCATAAAAATAAACAATATTAAATAAAACAATAAAAATATTAAACTTGCTTTAATTTTATATCTTGATTATAGTCTAAGAAAGAAAACAAATCAAGGAAGGATTGGAAGTATGAAACCATTAAAAGAAAAAAAGCCTTTTCAGGCGCCGCACACATTTGTGATCCTTGTAGTGCTGATCCTTCTGGCAGTCGCAGCCACTTATGTTGTGCCTGCCGGAGAGTATACCCGGTATACGGATGAGGCGACAAACAGAACCCTCGTGGAAGCGGGGAGCTTCCATTATGTCGAATCTCACCCGGTAAGCTTTTTAACCGTTCCGGCACTGATCTACAGGGCGATCGTAAAGGCGGCAAGCACAGTTACGTTTATCCTTATTATCGGCGGCTCCTTTGAGATCATCACATCCACAGGGATCCTCACAGTTCTCTGCAAGAAGATGGCGAAAGCCTTCCGCGGCCGCGAGTATTTTGTGATCCCTGCATTTCTGCTGTTATTTTCTGTTTTTGGAACAACGATGGGAATGTCTGCCGAGGTCATGATCTTTGTGCCGATCGGAATTGCCCTTGCGGCATCTCTGGGACTTGACAAAGTGACAGGTACCGCAATGATCGCTATGGGCGCCGCATCCGGATTTACAGCCGGAATCCTGAATCCCTTCAATGTCGGTGTTGCTCAGGATATTGCGGAGATCCCGATGTTTTCCGGTATGGGATACCGCATTTTTATTCTCGGAGTTCTTCTGGTGATCGATACGGTCTACATTACCTGGTACGCAAAGCGCGTGAAAGCGGACCCGACAAAGAGTATCATTTACGGAGAGCCTGAGGATCAGGAATTTACTTTCGATGATACAGAAGAAGCGCTGAACCTGACCCATGGTCTGACTCTGGCAGTGATCGTAGCCGGCTTTGCGGTCCTGATCTATGGACTCAGTAAGCTCGGATGGTATTTTGAGGAGATGTCTGCGATCTTTATCGCGATGGGTGTGCTCTGCGGTATCGTGAACCGCTATAGCCCAAACAAGATCGCCGCTACGTTCGGAAACGGAGCGAAGGGAATCGTTGTGGGAGCTCTGATCGTCGGTATTGCCCGCGGTGTTGAGCTTGCATTATCTGACGCGATGATCCTTGACACCATCGTCCATGCGATCGCAAGTATCGTAAACATTCTTCCGCAGTCCTTAAAAGCCGTCGGAATGTTCCTTGCACAGTCACTTGTCAACTGTGTGATCACCTCCGGTACCGGACAGGCCGCGGTTACCATGCCGCTTATGGTACCGGTTGCGGATCTGATCGGTATCACGAGACAGACAGCCGTCCTTGCGTTCCAGCTCGGAGACGGATTTTCAAACTCTGTTCTTCCGACATCCTCTGCGCTGATGGGTTATCTCGTTGTTTCGAAGATCCCGTATGTAAAATGGTTAAAATTCATGATGCCGTTATTCCTGATCTGGACATTCTTCGGATGTCTGTTCATGCTTGGGGCACTCATGATCGGCTATTAAGACGGAGGAAAAGAGAAGATGCAGGATTTTGAAGTGAAGGAGCGTTTAAGAGAACATCTGGAGTACCTTTGTTCGTTCGACAAGCTTTCCGGTGAACCCGAGGCGTATCGCGCGGTCGAGTATATTCTTGAGGTATTGGAGAAATCCGGGATCTCCTGCCATGAGGAGGATTTTCCGGCTTATCTGAGCAATCCGGTGAGCAGTGTCCTTATCGCAGATGGTGAGGAGTTCCCATGCCGTCCAAGGTCTTTCTCGGAGAGCACAAAAGGGAGGATCGAGATCCCACTGATCTGCGATCCCGGAACAAAAACGGAAGTCTCCCTTTCAGAACAGAAAAGGTTTATGGAAACGGTTGCCGGAAAGCTTGTCCTCGGGTACGGATTTGATGAGCGTTATGCAAAATTACTGGAGCAGCATGGAGCGGCCGGGTGGATCCAGATCTGGACCTCCGACGAGGACGCGGTCCATGAGGACACGGTAAGTCCTGTCTGGGGAACTCCGGATATGGACTCATCTCTGTTCCAGTTACGGATGCCGGTGGTCGCCGTCTCAAAGCCCTGCGGGGAGAAACTGATCCGGAAGCTGAAAATATATGAGGCAGAAGGAAAACAGCTTTTTGCGCAGCTTTCCAGCGAGGTGGACACATGCGTAAAAAACGTCGCGCTGCCGATCGCCGAGATCCCGGGAAAGAGCAGGGATTTTGTTCTGCTCTCCGGTCACTATGATACCTGGTACCGTGGCGCTTTTGACAACTGTACGGCAAATGCGCTGGCTCTGGAGCTTGCTCGTTATATGAAAGAACATCAGGATGAGCTGTTCTATTCCCTGCGGATCGCCTGGTGGCCGGGACATTCCAACGGGCGCTATATGGGATCCACCTGGTATTGTGATCACCACTGGGATGAGCTTGAGGAGCACTGTATCGCTCACCTGAATCTTGATCTTCTGGGATCAAAAGGAGCAGACCATACGCTTGCGATCCGGACAGCGGGGCTTGAGGGCGAGGAATGGATGAAAGAGCAGGTGCGGAAGGTAGATCCGGCGGCGGAAATGATGTTTGGGCGTATCGGGCGGGGAGCGGACCAGTCGCTCTGGGGCGCAGAGATCCCATATCACATCAATCCCCGTTATGAGGCGAAAAAAGAACGAAAACACTCGGATGCTCCGGGTCCCGGCGTGTACTGGTGGCATACGATCGACGATACCTTTGATAAGATCGATCTTGACGGGCTTTTGCGGGATGGGAGAGTCGTGGGCGTTCTGCTGTATGAACTCCTCTCGAAGGAGAAGCTTCCTGCCGATTATCGCGGCTATGCAAAAACCTGGCTCCCATACTTTGAGACGTTAAAAAATTCAGAGGAGCATGAACAGGCGGCGGATGAGATCGAAACACTTCTAAAAGAGGTTCTTGATCGTTGTGAAACGCTTGAACATATATGGGGAACGGAGAAGATCGAAGAACACAACCGCCTTTGCCGTCTCGTCGGAGGAGTTTTCAGCCGTCTTATGCACTCCACAGGCTCCGCGTATGAACAGGATACTTCTTTTGCGTATGGTCCGCTGCAGCTCCTTAAAGCTTCCGCGAAGGCGCTTCCGGAAAACAGTCCCGCGGATTGGAGCCTGTTCTATCAGACAACATTCGTGAGACAGAGAAACCGGATGGTGACGGAGCTTAGAAAACTGCTGAAAGAGATCGATCTGGAATTCAGGAATGGATCGGATCGCTTTGGATCTTCACGAAATTGTGACAGGAGAATGGAGATATGAAGAAAGAAACAATAAAGCAGGCCGTTGCGCCTTACATGGCAGAGCTTACCAAAATGGCAGACAGGATTTATGATCTGGCTGAGCCGGGGCTTGAGGAAGTCCGCTCCAGTGCGATCCTTACAGATTATCTGGAGAAAAAGGGATTTCAGATCGAGCGTGGGATCGCGGGTCTTCCGACCGCTTTCCGTGCTGTCTATGAACAGGGAAAAGGAGGACCTTCCTTTGGATTCCTGGCAGAGTACGACGCGCTGAAAGGGATCGGTCATGCCTGCGGTCATCACATGCAGGGACCGTCTGTGATCGGAGCTGCTCTGGCACTTCGGGATCTCTGTAAGGATCAGCCCTATAAGATCGTGATCTATGGGACACCGGCGGAGGAGACGGTCGGCGGAAAGATCATTATGAAGGAGAAAGGGTGCTTTCAGGATATCGATCTTGCACTCATGATGCATGCAGCTCCCAATACCTGCGTCGATGTCCGCTGTATGGCCCTTGAGTGCTTTTACGTTACCTTCCATGGGGTAGAGGCCCATGCCGCCATGAGCCCGCACAAAGGGAAGAGTGCCTTTGATGCCGCGCTTCTTTCCTTTCAGGGGATCGAGTTTATGAGGGAGCATGTCCTTGAGGATTCCAGAATGCATTACACGGTCCTTGACGCCGGCGGTCCATCGAACATCGTTCCGGGAACGGCAAAGGCAGAGTATACACTTCGCTCTTATAGTACGGATTACTTGGAGAAGGTCATCGTTCCGAGATTTCAGGACATCATAAAGGGGGCGTGCCTGATGACGGGAACAACCTGTGAGACAGAGAGAAGCTACCCGTTTCAGGCAAAGATCCCGTGCCTGACCCTGAATGACCTGATCATGGAAAATGCAAGAAAATTTGAGGCACCACAGCTCGCCGGACCGCGTGAAAAGACGGGCTCCACGGACTTTGGAAATGTTATGTATGATGTGCCCGGATGCTGCATCCGCACAGCGTTTGTGCCAGAGGGTACCGCGGCGCATTCGCAGGAATATCTCGATGCGGGAAAGACGGAGCGGGCCCATGAAGCGATCCGGTCCGGTTCGGAGATCCTTGCGGGAACATGCATCGACATGATTGAAAGACCAGAGCTTTTGGAACAGATCAAAGAGGAGTTTCGGAAGCGGAAACAGGAAGAAACCGCAAAAATATGACAAAATTGTCATTTTCCAGTCATGAACAATTAAACTGCTGTCTGTAAAATATGAATCTGTAAGGAATTTAACAAATATCCAGAAAGGAAGATGATTATGACAGCAGCTATTGGTTTTCTGATGATCATTGCGATCGTAGCACTGCTCTTAAAGGGCAAAATGTCTCCGATCGTGGTACTTGCGGTGATTCCGGTCATTGCAGCCCTGATCCTTGGCTTCTCCCCGGTAGAGGTCATGGACTTCATTGCGGATGGAATCAAAACCACCACAAGCAATGGTATCTTATTTATCTTTTCAGTAATTTATTTTGGTGTTCTGGCAGACACTGGACTCTTTGATGTTATCGTAGGCTGGCTGGTAAAAAAAGCCGGAAATAATGTCATCGCGGTCACGGTAGTTACAGCGCTGATCGCAACGATCGCTCATCTGGACGGTACTACGGCTGTCACCGTTCTCATTACGATCCCGGCAATGTACCCGGTATATAAGAAAATGAACATTGACTCCCGTATCCTTCTCTGCCTGACAGGTGCCTGCATGGGCGTTATGAACCTGCTTCCGTGGGGCGGTCCGACAGCGAGAGCGGCTACAGTACTCGCTATGGATGCCACTGAGTTATGGCACATGCTGATCCCGCTTCAGGTTGTCGGCTTGATAATGAACATTGTTCTTGCTGTACTTCTCGGCATGTTTGCGATCAAGCATGGTGCCGGCGCTGGAAAGGGCGTAGAGGTGGAGTCTGATGAGAAAGAGAAGAAAGAGGCGGCTGATTTAAGAAAATCCAACGCTTACCTGATCTTCAACTTCTTACTTACAGTAGGTGTGATTGCCCTGTTATCCACAGGTATCGGTAAATCCTATGTAATCTTCATGCTTGGTCTCTGCATCCTTCTGGCTGTCAACTACCCGAACCAGAAGACTCAGGACAAGCTGATCAAGAAGCACGCTCCGGCAGCCCTGATCATTTCCGCAACATTGTTTGCCGCAGGTGCTATGGTCGGCGTCTTCGACGGAACCGGTATGCTGGAAGCAATGGCAAATGCGATCATGGCGATCATTCCGGCAGCTCTCGGAAAGTACGTTCACATCATCTTTGGTATTCTTGCGCTTCCGCTTGGTCTCTGCGTTGGAACAGACGCATACTTCTATGGCATCATGCCGTTAGTTATGCAGGTAGGCGAGACCTATGGCGTGGCTTCCCTGAATACTGCTCTGACCATGCTGATCGGTAAGAACCTTGCGTTAATGGTAAGCCCATTAGTACCGGCAACTTACCTTGCGATCGGTCTGACCGGAACAGAGCTGAAAGATCATATGAAATTCAGCATTCCGCCGTACTACATTATCAGCCTTATCATGCTGGTATTCGGTGTGATTCTTGGCATTGTTGCCATCTAAATGATACATAACGAATGAAAACCCTGTTCTGCAGTACAGATCTTGTACCGCAGAACGGGATTTTTTGCTATAATGAAAGAAAAATGACGCAGGAGAAAGTTTATGAATACAGAAAAGATCCTACTGGTGGACGATGAGCGGGCGATCCGGCTGGCTGTGCGGACCGCCCTGACCCGTGAAGGAATGCAGGTGACGGAGGCAGCCGATGGAAGCGAAGCTCTGGAACTTTTAAAGAAACAACAGTTCCATCTGGTGATCCTGGACGTAATGATGGAACATGTGGGTGGTTATGATGTGCTGCAGGCAATGCGCGCCGCGGGAGACCACACGCCGGTCATGATGCTGTCGGGAAAATCCGATGAGATGGATCAGGTGCTGGGACTGGGCTTTGGCGCGGACAGTTATCTGACAAAGCCGTTTCATACTGCGATCCTGATCCAGACAGCAAAGGCGCTGATCCGCAGAAGTCAGATCTACAGCCAGGGAGCAGCCGGAGACGCCGGGATCCGCAAGGGCCCGTTTGCGGTAGATACCTTAAAGATGGAGTGCCTGAAAAACGGTGAGCCGTTAAATTTTACTGCCAGAGAGATGACCTTGTTCCGATTCCTGATGGAGCATCCGGGACAGGTGTTTACGAAGGAACAGCTTTACACCCAGGTGTGGAATGAGGCAGTGGTGGATGACAATACCATTACCGTCTATGTAAAACGGATCCGGAACAAGATCGAGGATGACCCAAAGCAGCCCCGGTATCTGAAGACGGTGCGTGGAATCGGATATATGCTGAATGTGTAGGGATAAAAAATGAAGAAGACAGAAGAATTCTTAAATCGATGGAAACTGAAGCTGATGGCAGTTGGGGTGTTGATCGCTTTATCCCTTGTGGTGGTGCTTGCAGGCTTCAGATTTTACAGCCGGTACCGGGAGCAGGTGATCCGGACAGAGGAGAGCCAGCTTTTGACTATGGCCGGGATCGTAGGAAACAATCTCGATTCCTATCTGGAACAGCAGCTGGATGAGATCGATCTGTTTTATTCACAGCGCGGGATCCCGGAAGAATGGGCAGAGTCCAATGGGATCAAGCTGTGGACATCATATTTTTTAAAGAAGAATGCAGATGTCTATAACTGGATCACAGTGACGGAGCCAGACGGGACAAGGTTTAAGTATGAATCGGGAAAGGAAGCAGTTCAGGAATCTTCAGCTGAGAAGACGATGAGCGTGGCGCCCGGGAACAAAGATCAGAAGGCCAGGATCACCGGAAAGGAAATTTCGGACCGGACGGGCTGGTATGAGCTTTATATTGAGAAGAAAGTTTCTTCCATGTCCGGAATCTGTACCCTTACATTTGCCATGGATCTGAAAGCACTGTACGAGAAGATCGTCGCGCCGGTAAAGATCGGTGAGGCCGGATATTCCACGGTAAAGGATCAGAACATGAATATCATCATGCACCATGCGAAGAATCAGATCGGTCTGGAGGCAGTTGAGGGGCGCATCCAGAAATATCCGGATCTGGATCTGAGCAGTCTAGAAACCTGGATCTCCAGACAGGAAAAAGAAGATTCCGGAACCGGTGTGATCGACACCTATGTATGGGATGATCCGGGATTAAAAAAAGTCCGACGTGTCGTCGCATTTCAGGCGATCTCGATCCAGGGAGAACGATGGATCATTAATTCCACACTTCCGCTCCAGGAACTTTCGGGGCCACTGGAAAGCATGATGACGATGATGATCGGGGTTATGATACCTTATGTCCTGATTCTTGTGGTGGTCACAGTGTTCTTTCTGAGAAACCGTTTTCTGGCGGAATCCCAGCAAAAGGAGATCACGTATTTAAAAGAGATCAATCACGGAATGGAGATGCTGGTCCAGAAGAACAACGAGATCCGGCATTACCAGCGGATCCAGTCTCTGGGAATGATGGCGAGCCACATTGCGCATGAATTCAACAATTATCTGACACCGGTGCTGATCTATGCGGAGCTTCTTGAGAATGATGAGTCCATTTCTTCCGAGAATCAGGAGATGATCCATGAGATCACGAAGTCGGTGGATCAGGCATCGAATCTGTCAAAAGAACTGCTTGCCTTTTCCAGACAGGATACCGGCGTGCGTCTGGAACCGCTAAACTTTACAGAAGAAGTCCGGAATGCGGTATCCATCGTGCGGCAGCTTGCCCCGGCGGCGATCACGTTGAAAACAGAGATCACGGAGGAACCGCTATATGTTTTAGGACGCAGACGGATGGCGGAACATATCCTGCTGAATCTGAGTAAAAATGCGTTTCAGGCCATGGAAAAGACGGAGAGAAAGGAACTGCTGATCCGGCTGGAGGCAAAAGGTGACGATATGATCTGTCTGCAGGTGTCCGATACCGGCTGTGGAATCGGGGACGATGCCATGCAGAAGATCTTTGAACCGTTCTACACAACAAAAGGATCGAGACAGGGTACCGGACTCGGTCTTTCGGTGGTTCGGAATATGGTGACATCGGTCGATGGAACGATCTGTGTAGAGAGCAAAGCGGGTGAGGGAACAACATTTGTCATTGAGATCCCGCAGAGCGGCCAGGAAGTGGAAGCTGACGGCCGGAAACGGCTGAAGCATGTACAAAAGATCGCCATTGTATCCGGCGAAGAATCTGCAAAGACCTGGAAAGCGGCCGCATCTCACAGCCGGAAGACAGTGGAGCTATACGCACACCCGGCGGCCCTTATCGACCGGGTCCAGAAAGATCCGTCAGCCTATGATCTTCTGATCGCGAAGTACACACTGCCGACCATGAACGGAATCGAACTGTGTGAGGTGGTTCGCCGCATCAATCCGGAAATTCGCCTGATCCTGATCGCGGAACAGGGAGGAGCCGATTTCGAATGGTACCTGAACAACGGCATGATCGACCGGTTTATGCTGAAAGATGAGTTTGCGGAGGAATTTGCGGAGATGTTTGAGGGGTAAACCGAGAATAATCCCTTGCGGAAAACAGGAAAATAACGTATAATGATGCGGATTGACTACGTTTCTGCGGGTTCGTGTGTCCGCAACAGGATAGATAGAAACAGCAAACTTTAAATAAGACAGGAAAAACAGGTAATTTATGAGAAAATTAGCATTACCAGAAGAGATACTCTTGAGTATCCAGCAGCCCGCCCGCTACATCGGCGGTGAGGTGAATATGGTGAAGAAGGATCCGTCCGCTGTGGACGTCCGGTTCGCCATGTGTTTCCCGGATGTATACGATATCGGAATGTCCCATCTGGGAATCCAGATTCTTTATGATATGTTTAACAAGTACGAGGACGTGTACTGTGAGCGCGTATACTCCCCGTGGACGGATCTTGATAAGATCATGAGGGAGAAGCATATTCCATTATTTGCCCTTGAGTCCCAGGACCCGGTGAAGGAATTCGATTTCCTTGGAATCACGCTTCAGTATGAGATGTGCTACACGAATATTTTACAGGTGCTGGAGCTTTCCGGCATTCCGCTTCACGCGGAGGATCGTACCTGGGATGATCCGGTCGTCATCGGTGGCGGTCCGTGTTCCTACAACCCGGAGCCGATCGCGGTGTTCTTTGATATGTTTTATATCGGAGAGGGAGAAGTCTCCTACCGGAAGCTTCTTGATGTCTACAAGGAGTCCAGAAAGAACGGGGATTCCAGACAGGAGTTCTTGAGAAAGGCAGCGGGAATTCCGGGAATCTATGTTCCGTCCTTATACGAAGTGACATATGAGGAAGACGGCACGATCAGGAGCTTTCTGCCGACAGCGCCGGGGGTGCCGGAGAAGGTAGAAAAGCAGCTTGTTATGGAAATGACAGAGTCCTTCTACCCGGAGAAACCGCTGGTTCCGTTTATCAAGGCGACCCAGGACCGCGTGGTTCTTGAGATCATGCGCGGCTGCATCCGCGGCTGCCGTTTCTGTCAGGCGGGGATGATCTACCGTCCGGTCCGCGAGAAGAACGTAGAACGCTTAAAAGAGCTGGCTTATAGGATGTTAAAGAATACGGGACATGAGGAGATTTCCTTAAGCTCCTTAAGTTCCAGTGACTACAGAAGTCTGGAAGAACTTGTGACATTCTTAATTGATACCTTCCATGGCAAGGGCGTGAACGTTTCCCTGCCGTCTCTGCGTATCGATGCCTTCTCCCTTGACGTTATGAGCAAGGTTCAGGATGTCAAGAAGAGCAGCCTGACCTTCGCGCCGGAGGCGGGTTCCCAGAGATTGAGAAATGTTATCAATAAGGGACTGACAGAGGAAGATATCTTAAACGGATCCGCACTGGCCTTCCAGGGCGGATGGAACCGTGTAAAGCTGTATTTCATGCTGGGTCTTCCGACAGAGACCGTGGAAGATATGGAAGGGATCGCCCTTCTTTCTGAGAAGATCGCAGAGACTTACTATGATGAGATTCCGAAAGATCAGAGACATGGTAAAGTCCAGGTAGTTGCCAGCTCCTCTTTCTTTGTTCCAAAGCCATTTACCCCATTCCAGTGGGCAAGAATGTGTACCAAGGAAGAGTTCTTAGAGCGTGCCAATATCGTCCGCGGCAAGTTCCGTGAAATGAAGAACTTTAAGAGTTTAAAATATAACTGGCATGAAGCAGAACTGACTGTTTTAGAGGGTGTTCTTGCAAGAGGCGACCGCCGTGTAGGCGCTGTGATCGAAGAAGCATACCGCAAAGGCGCTATCTATGATTCCTGGTCCGAGTTCTTTAAAAATGAAGTCTGGATGGAAGCATTTAAAACCTGCGGCGTGGATATTGATTTTTATACCACCAGAGAACGCAGCTTAGATGAGTTATTCCCATGGGATTTCATTGATGCAGGTGTTTCCAAGGCTTTCTTGAAGAGAGAGTGGCAGAATGCGCTTGATGAAAAAGTGACTCCAAACTGCCGTCAGAAATGTTCTGGCTGCGGTGCTGCCAAATATGGTGGCGGTGTCTGCTTTGAGAAAAGATAAGACCATAAAACTGTAAGAGTGCAAATTAGTAAATGAATGTAAATATATAAATAATAAAAGGAACAATACAGACAATGATGAAAATTCGTATAAAATTTCGTAAGTACGGCACCATGAAATTCATCGGCCATCTGGACGTTATGCGTTACTTCCAGAAGGCGATCCGCCGATCAGAGGTTAATATCCGTTACAGCGAAGGCTTCAGTCCTCACCAGATCATGTCCTTTGCTGCACCTTTAGGTGTAGGTATCACCAGCAAAGGCGAATATGTGGATATTGAGGTGTTAGATACTGAAAATTCAAAAAAGATGATCGACCGTTTAAATGCAGTGATGTCAGAAGGCTTTGAGATCCTGGAGTACAAGCTTCTTCCTGACGATGCAGCCAATGCCATGTCTATCGTTGCAGCTGCCGACTACAGTCTTGTTTTCCGCCCTGGTTATGAACCGGAAAAGGAAAGCCCGGAAGAATGGTTTGAGAAACTGGTCCGTTTTTTTGACGCTGATCATGTGATGATCATGAAAAAGACAAAAAAAGGCGAGAGAGAAATGGATTTAAAGCCTTTTGTCTATGAACTGAACGTGCGTAAAAATGGGGAGGTTCCTGCGCTCTTTATGAAGGTGTCTGCAGGCAGTGCTGCAAACATTAAGCCGGAGCTTGTTTTAGATGCATACTATGCTTCTTTAGGAGAAGAACGTCCTCAGTTTGCTTTTATGACAGAGAGAGAAGAAGTTTATGCAGATACAGCCACAGCAGAAGAAGCTGAGGCTGGCACACATAAATTTGTGACACTTGGAGATCTGGGACAGGATATAGAATAATGGATAAATTAGTCATTACCCGTTTGCAGGGAAAAATATGTACAGCTTCTGTTTCTGACAGAAAGGTGACAG
>OIXA01003928.1_pt1 | contig 14962 bp, 10 predicted proteins | sample 1587721 | NCBI WGS metagenome assembly OIXA01 (sample SAMEA3888900, study PRJEB22519) | human gut metagenome | biome: human gut; feature: human-associated habitat; material: faeces | place: Denmark | collected 2013 | reverse complement strand
CCTAATGTAACTGTTAGAGAAAACGAGGATTCCTCGCTTTACGGAAACGAAGCCGTTTATCCCGTAGAGCAACCCGAAGGACAGTATTTCAATAATTTGCCTCAAAATATATTGGAGCTTCAGTCCGATTTGTGGACGAGGGTTAAAAGCGGTCAGCTGTCGTTCAACAGCAAAAGCCGCGAAAAAAGAATTTATATCGAATTTTCCGTGATCGTCGGCCTTGCGGTGCTCGGCGTTGGCGCTAAGCTTATATATGATGCCAAAAGCAGAAGATTTGAAGATTTGAGTGATGTTTATGAGCAAAATTCAAAATAATGCCGATTTCAAAAATTGCCGCTGTGTGATTTTCGATTTGGACGGCACTTTGGTTAACACTATCGACGATTTGGGCCTCGCATGCGATTATTTGCTGAAAAAAGCAGGCAGGCCGCTTAAATGGAGCGTGGATGATTACAGGCAATTCGTCGGCAACGGCGCCAAGTTGCTTGTTAAGCGCGCATTTGAGGATACCTTGTCCGACGAAGAGCTTGAGCGCCAGTACGAACTCTTCAAGCCCGAATATGATGCAATTAAGCTTGACCATGCATATATTTATCCCGGTATCAAAGAAGTTCTTGAAGGACTTAAAGCGGCGCATAAAAAGCTGATTGTGTGCACAAATAAGCCTAATGTTGCGGCAAACGGCATGATCGAAGCTCTTTTCGGCAAAGATGTGTTCGATATTGTGCGCGGTAATGTGGACGGCAAACCGAAAAAGCCCGATCCCACGGTGCCGCGTGAATTGATTGCTTCTCTCGGCGTTTTGTCGGATGAATGCGTTTGGGTAGGAGACAGCGATGTTGATATACTTTCGGCGCAGAATTTGGGCTGCAAAAGCATTGGCGTAACTTGGGGCTTCAGAAGCAGAAAATTGCTTGAATCCTGCGGCGCCGATGTTATAATTGATGAGCCGAAAAATATTTTAAAAACTTTTGATATTTTTTGCAAATAAGTGTTGACATTTCAATTCTTATCTGTTATAATCTCAATCGTTGTGAGCGAGAGTGGCGGAATCGGCAGACGCGCACGTTTGAGGGGCGTGTGGGGCGACTCGTACGGGTTCAAGTCCCGTCTCTCGCACCAAAGAGCGGTTATTTCCATTTGGATTTAACCGCTTTTTTATTTTGTCTTTTCTGCTTTGCGGTCTTGCAGAAATTAGAGGGTGAGTATATGGCTTATTCAAAAAGAAATAATGCGCTTGAATTTTATCGCTTTGTTTTTATAGTTTTCATATTTTTTATGCATTTTCGCTCTTACGGCGGATTTGAGGGCGATAAGAATTATTTTGCCGGCGGCTATCTCGGCGTTGAATATTTTTTCATTCTCAGCGGCTTTTTTATGATGCAAAAAATCGAAAAGCTGTTTGCTTCAAATAATTCCTTAAATCCCGAAAAAAGCACCGTTTCGTTTTTTGCCGCCAGAGTCAAAAGGCTTTATCCGCTTTATATTTTCTCGCTTTTTCTTTTTATGCTTGCACTTAAAATCGTTAAGCCCGAATACGGCTTGCTTTCACATGCGAAAGACGGCTTAGCGGATTTCTTTATGCTTCAGGTGTTTTTTGAAAAAGAGCCGGTTAATCTGCATCTGTGGTTTGTAAGCGGGCTTCTTTGGGGCTCCTTTCTCGCTTATTATCTTGCCGTTAAATATCGCGAAAAATACACCTGTATTATCGCTCCGCTTGCTTTTCTCGGCTTTGCGGGGTATTGCTTCACAAATTTCGGAAAGATTGATATAACAAGCATTTCGCCCGTTTTCCTCGGCGCGTTTTTCAGGGCTTTTTCTGAAATAGGTATCGGCTGTACGCTTTATTGCATTTATAATAAGCTTAAAAACCGTGATTTTTCCAAGCTTGATAAAATCACGCTCTCCGTTTTGGAAATCATATTGCCGCTTCTGTGCGGATATATCGCGTGGCGCGGGCATTGGAATATTCTTGATTTTATAGCCCTTTTTGCGATTTGCGCGCTTATTCTCGTTACCGCGCTCGGGCAGGGCGTTGTTTCAAAATTGCTCAATAATAAATTCAGCGGCTTTCTCGGCTCAATAACTTATGCCATGTATTTGAATCAGGCAGTGTTTATTTATGTCGGCGAGCGCGATTTAAATTGCGAATTTCGGCTTCTTGTGCTTGTTGACCTTGCCTGCCTTGTTGCATTTTCTGCCGTAGTAACGGCTGCCTATAATAAGATAGTATCTAAATTAAAAAATAAATCATTTAATAAAAAGATTGGCGGTGAAGTTAAATGAGGCTTGTAACTCCGTCTTTTTATAAGAATTTTAAATGCATCGCGGGAACGTGCCCGGATTCCTGCTGCCAGGGGTGGGAGGTTGACGCGGATGAACGCTCGCTTGCGTATTACGAAACACTTGCCGGTGAAATCCGCGAAAGAATAGACAGCGTGCTTGATAAGGACGAATACGGTAACACGGTTTTTCGCCTTACTCCCAATAAACGCTGCCCGTTTTTAAATGACGGCAATTTGTGTGATATGCATATCGCAATCGGGGGAGAGCATACTCCGTTTACCTGCCGCACTTTTCCGCGCTTCATAAACGATTTCGGCGGCACACGCGAAATGGGCATTTCCTATTCGTGCCCCGTTGCGGCGGATATAATGTGGAGCGAAAAAACTGATTTTGACTTCGTGAGCGAAATAAACGATTTGCCGCCGTCGCTCAACGATATTGACGCCGAGCTTTATTTTCAGCTTTTGACCGCACGCAAAAAAGCGTATGAGATTGTTAAAAATTCCGCGCAGCCTCTTAATAAGCGCATGGCTGAGCTTCTCGATTTCGGCGTGCAGCTTCAAAACGAGATTGGGCCGTATGCGGAGGGAAGCGCTCCTGCGCCTTTTGCAAGCACTTTTGATAATCCCGAGCTGATTAACCCGGAGTGGCGCGAAAAGGTTGAAAACGCCGAACTTAACCCTTCTGCAATCAACTCCAAAAGCTGCGAGAATATTGCCGTGTATTTCCTTTTCAGATATTTTATGCAGGCTGTGTATGACGGCGATGTGCTTTCAAAAATCAAAGCCGCCGCCGTGGGGCCGCTCATTCCCGCATTTTTCGGTAATGACGCGTGGACGGTGCACCTTTGGAGCAAGGAAACCGAACATAGCGATGTGAATATGGAAAGATATAAAAAAGAGCTTCGCAATAATTTTGCTCTTAATGCTTCGGAATTAAAGAAATATTATATGTTTTGATTTATTGTGATTATAATATGTTTGGTTTATTATGATTATATAAGCACCCAATGCGAATTTGGGTGCTTTTTTTATGCTCGAAAGTGATTGATTGTGTAAAATTTATGTAAACTAATTATGAACATAGCGCAAATTTATATGCATATAATGGGATTGAAACTAAAATAAGTGCAAATATTAAATTCACGGTGTGAATATCAGACAATTAAGATTATGACAATATTGCAAATCTGTATAAATTGCAAAGCAAATTGTTAATTTTTTATTGACAAATAATTATCAGTATAATATTATAATCATGATATATTTTAAAATTGCCGTAATTATGTGCGGCAATGACGCCTGTGCAAATTATGCAGCGGATGCAGTCAGTAAATCCCGCATTTTCGGCACGGTATGTTTATAAGGAGGCATAATTATGAAAAAACATTTTTCAAAAAAAGCAATTGCGCTGTTTCTTGCTGTGCTTATGCTTGTCACAAGCGCGCCTTTAGTTGCGTTCGCCGACGGCACAACATGGACTCGTGCTGCTTCCACGGATTTCTCCAAATCATTTTGGGGTGAAAAGGCAACTTCCGGCAGCGATACACGCCGCCAGATAACCGGCTCTGCTTATGTTGACGGCGATAAGACCATGGACTGGACTGCAAACTCATATCATGACAATACAATGACGCTTGACAGTAAAGGCCTTTATATTGCAGACGGTTATACTTTCATGAATCAGTATTCCGGCCTTGGCTACACACCCATCACAGGTGCAGACAGCTTTAAGGTTGATTTGGAATATACTGTTCAAAACGACAAGTCTTCCGTCACAGGCAGATACGGCTTTTTGGCAATCGGTATGTCTGATTCGGCTGTTCTGGGAAAGCAAAATGCAGATATGAAAGATCCCAGCTGGGCTTTTGTGCAAGACCTTTGCGGCCCTGCTTATTCGGCAGGTAACACCCTCACCAGCACTTCAAGCAGCTCTTATAACCTTTCTCACAGCTCAACAATTTTGAAGCGGAATGAAACATATCACTATGTTTTAACTTATGTTGATGGTTATTTCCACGCTTACATTACCGATGCAAGCGGTAAGCTTGTTCAAAACCTTTTCAAAGGCTATAGCAAAATAGACACTTCCAAAATCTCTAATATTGCAATCGGTGATGAGGATGGCAGCTATTACTGCGATGATCAGCTTTATAACGGCATCACTTTCTACACCGGCACAAAGTCTGATGCAACGCCGAATAAGCTTCCTGCAGATGTTAATAAATATCTCTTCGCTTATTTCACCGGTAACGACAGTGAATATATCCGCTTCGCTGTTTCTGACGACGGTGAAAACTTTGAAGCTTTAAACGGCAACAGATCTTTTATTAATCAAACAACAACGGAATCATATCCTAAGAAAGACGGCGTTCCCTCAACAGGCTCGGGCACCGCAGCCACAGGCCATGCAAGAGACCCGTATATCTTCCGTGCGGAAGACGGCAGCTATTATATGCTTGCAACTGATATGAATTCTGTTAACGGCTCATCTTGGAGCGGCAACAGCAAGATTATGTGCTGGCATATCACCGATCTCGGCGATATTGAAAGCGTTGTTCCTTGGAATATTGATCTTAAGGATGTTTTTGGCAAGGATATAGACAGAGCTTGGGCTCCTCAGGCTATCTGGGATGCAAACCGCCAAGAGTATATGCTTTATCTCTCCATCAAAACAGCGGATAACGGCTCAACGGTTCTCTATTATGTTTACACACCCGATTTCAAAACATTCACTTCCGAGCCTGCTCTTTTGATGTCCAACACATCTGCTCAATACAGCTCATCCAATAAAACCGTTGATACGATAGACGGTGATATCACTTACGATTCGGCAAAGAACCTTTACTATATGTTCTATAAGAACGATGATAGTGACGATCTCTATTGGGCAACAAGTGCAAACATTAACGGCCCATACGCCGGCACTTCTGTCTTTAACGGCGACGGCGGTAATACGGATATCGACAATCTTGAAGGAGTCCAGGTATATCGTTCTCTTGCAGACGGTAAATATATTCTTATGGCCGATACTTACGGCAATCCTATTTTCGCTGTTTTCAACGGCTACGATTTGGAGAACGTTTATAGTAATGCGCAAACTGAAAATAATATCAACCATCTTTCTCCCCGTCACGGCTCCGTAACATATATTTCATCTTCCGATTATGATAAGCTCGCAACTAAATACGGCAAAGAAACCTATGATTCATCGGGTGTTATGTCCGGTGAAGATGTAAATGATTGCCTTGTTGCAAGATATTTCACAAATTCGGATTTAACTTATGATGCTGCAGATAAAAACGGCAAAAACACTCTTGTTAATGTCGGCGCAACTGCCGTAACAACAAAAGATGCAAACGGCAAAACAATTGCAGCGGCTCGCTTCCAGCCGACTGATGCCGTAAACAGTTCCGGCACAAAGAACGGCGGTTATGCTTATCTTAACAATACAACCGATTTGTTTAATGGCGTAGATGATAAATCCGGCGTAACCTTCTCTTGGTACGGTTATTCAACCAAAACAAGCATCGATGGGCAAAATGACTTCAGCGGCCACTTCTTTGATTGGACTTCCGCTAAGGAGCCCGGCACTCTTGCTTGGGATTCTGCAACAGAATCGCAATTGAATAATGCTTATATGTATGTAACTGCCGGCAACTCACTTGGCGTAAACAATAACGGCACCAACAACTTCATGAAGGGCTATATGGGCAGTGATAATCTTCGCAGCTGGCACCTTTATACCATGACTGTTACAGATTCTTATATCCATTATTTCGTAGACGGTCAGCTTATTAAAACCACCTACAACAAGGATATGAAGTCCGTTAATAAGCAGGGCACACCGCTTTATTTCTCTGATTCTCAGGGTTCAACGATAGAAAGATTAAAATCAGGAAATCTCTTCTTCGGTATTTCTTCCTATGGTCAGGATCTTATGCTTGATGGTTATATTTCCGATTTCAGAATTTATAACAGAGCGCTTTCTGCAAATGATATAACAAAATCTCTTGCAGAGCTTGATAATGTTTATCCAACAACAGCTTTGGATAAAAATGCCCGTTCATATTTTGACCCGTTTGAAACAACAACAATCGGCACAAACAGTTACACTGCATATAATGCAACCGTTGCCGATCCTAAAGCAATTCAGGGTCAGGTCGGCAGCTTTGCGCAGGCAAGCGGAGTTGGCTTTGATTCGCACTACACTTATGCTGCTAATGATTCTGCCGCAAACGGCTACACCATCAGCACCTATTATAATCCGGGTGAAACTATTAACACCGGCACTGTATTCTCGCTCGGCAAGGCGTCCGGCTCTGCCGCATCACGCGCTTACTTTGAGCTCTCGGAAGACGGCACTCTTCATTATGCTTGGGAAGAGGGCATCGATAAGTCAGCAATTGATATTGCAAATGTCTTCGGCAGCCAGGGTCTCACGGCAGATAAATGGAATCATATAGTTATTCAGGTTCAGCCCGATGCTGATTTTGATGTTGTTTACACCTATGTTAACGGTCAGCTTGTCAGCAAGGTAAACACTTACACAGCAGAAAACTCACTCGTTAAGGGCAAGGCAATTCATGATTATCTTGCTCAGGAGCACACTGTTTCTTACGGTAAGAGCTACGGCGGATACGCTTCACCTGCAGACGGCTTTATTGATAACTTCGCCATTTATAACGGCACTTATGCCGCCAAGGATATTTATCTTCAGGATAACCTTGAAATAGCAGATACTCTTCTTAATGAAACAATCACCGAATTTGAAGAAAAAATTCAGCAGATTGATGATAATATGAACACCGTATTCACTAATATGGGTGCCGCATATAAGATTTATGATGAGGCTCAGCGCTATAAAGCGGCTGTTGAAAAAGGTGAAAAAGAAGTTAATCCGGAAGAAATTTCAGAACTTTATACTCAGATGATGACCGCTCTTAACAGCGATAACATGAAAGAGTATTCAAAGCCAGAAACCTTAAACGGCATAACTACCGGTAACAGTAGCGTTATCGATGAAACATATACTCATAATATGCTTTCATCTGTTAATACTTCGTCAATTATCAGGCCGGAAACCAAGGATGGCTATAATGTCGGTATTGCCTCCGGCTCATTTGTTTGGCTTTATAACGGTGCAGAAGACACTTCAACTGCTCCCATAAACGCCGGTATCTATAAGAGAGATAATACCGGCACTGACGCATACGCCGAAACGATTTATCCATCTGCCGGCGATGTGGCACTTGCAGATCTTTGGCACTTTGATATGACCCAAACCTTCAGTAATGTTGACAACCTTAATTTTAATGGTTGGTATTACAGTGGCGGCGGAAGACTGAATCATACTTCGTCATATGATAAATCCACAAACAGAATTAACTGCCCCGGTAAAGTTAATGGTGCACAGCAATGGCAGGCCGGTTCAAACTATTTAAAGTATACCGGCACGGGTCCTACCGAAACAGACCACAGCAATGTTAATTCTTATTGGACTTCTATCACTCCGACTTATACATCGGATGCAAGCGTTAAAACAAATGTTTTTGGATCGTATTGGGTAACTTCTCTTACAATACCATCAACCGGCCCAATTTATGTTGTAAGCTTTGTTCCGGTTAAAGAAGCATTGTTCAATAAGGATCGTTTGAACATTTTGTCTCATATCTATGATTATGACCCCGAATCTGCTCAGGAGCTTCTTGATGCTTATGATGCTCTCACAAGCCAAAGCTATATGATTGATGTTGTAAACAGCGATAATGTTACCACTCTTGCAAACACACTTTGCGAAAAGGTTAAAAAGCTTGAAAGCATTGATGTTTCAAAGATAGAGCAAAAAGCGGATTATACCGAGCTTAACCAAACTGCCGCTGAATATGAATCATTATATAATGAAGCATTGCAGCATAAGGATGAATACACTTCAGACGCTTGGACGGCTTTTGAATCTGCTTATAATGCGGTTAAAAATCACTATACTTCTCTTGACCCGTTTGGCGATAATCAGCCTTTCGTAACCAAGCAGTCAACCGTAACCCGTCTTTCAAACAACATTAAGACCGCTTATGCGCATTTAACCAATAAGGCAGATTTTTCTCCTGTTGATACTAAAGTTGCAGACGGCACGGCTTACACAATCAATAAAAACCAAAACAACCTCACCGCAAACGGTGATCAGAAATATACTTACAGCACATATAATGCATTCTCGCAAAGCTATGATGCTGCTAAGGCTATTTCAAGCACAGATGATGCTGTTAAGAAAAACACGCCTAAATATCTTATCAGCTATGTAAACACAAATCCCGATTTGGATCAATACGGCCCTTATATCGCTTACGACAGAGTAGGCAATGTTGTAACCTCCGGCTTTGTTTATGATTCAAACGGCAATCTTGATCTTAACGCTTCCGGCGTTGACAGGCTTGTTTATGTTGGCACCTATTATGACAAAGATGCCGGCGGCAAGTACACCGAAGATCGTCTTGAAGAAGGCGACTACATTAAGGACGATAAAGCAGGCTATGTTAATGTAAGAAATGCAAGATTCATAATTAAATCCGTAAGCGATTCAGAGCTTTCTTCGGCACAAAAGAATATCGATCTTTCAAGCTCAAATCTTGTTGCCACAAATGATAATCTTACCGAAGTTGCAGATTACACCGCTTATGATGCAGCAACAAATATTCTTAAATATCAGGATATGGCTGCATTCAGCGCGAAATACAGATTTGATATCGGCACAGTTGCAGATCAGTCCATTTACGGCATAGTTACCGCAAACGGCACAAAGGCTTCAACCGTAACTTATGCAAACGGCGTAAGCGCAGGCTATTCAATCACAACTCCTTCTTTCAAAACCGCAGGTGCTTCTGCATATGTTTTGGCAAACGATAAATCTTATAAAGATTTCTCTAAGGAGGATCAAACCAAGCTTGATAGCTACACCTCAAAGATTCTTTCGGATCTTAATGAGGCAAACACGGATGATAATTCTTCTATCCGCAGCACATACACCGTTACGCTTAATGTTAAGTTTGACGACGGTACTTCAACCGTAACAAACTCTCAAATCCTTAAATACGGCAACACTTATTCTGTTAACCTTAACACACTTTCAAGTGTTCCGAGCGGCTATAAGTGCTATCGTTGGGAAGTTGTTTCCGGCTCAACCAAGCAAACAAATATTCCTGCATCTCAAACCTATAATCTGAAGATTAACAGCAACACTGAAATCACCGCATATTGCTCTAAGCAGGCTGTTGATGAGAATTATGTTAAGGTTCAGATTTATGATAAGTTCGGCAGCCTTGTTCAAGAGCACAACGTTGCCAAGGATGTTCAGTTAACTCTTAAGAACGGCTCCTATGTAATCGATTCTGCAACCTTTGATTCAAGCAATCTCTCATCGCTTGAAAACACACCTTACTTCACATTCAAGGGTTGGAAGGTTAATAATTCGGATATTGCAAACGACACAACCATCACGGTTGGCGATTATGCAGGCAGCGATAAGATTCTCAGAGCACAAATGGTATTCGATAAGGCTGCAGACACTATTACCGTAACTATGGACGGTGTGCCTCAGTATTATGAATACGATAAGTATGAAACCGTTAATGCTGCAGAAGGTGCTTACGGTATCGCAGCTGAAATAAACGGCACATTCTATCCCGTTTCTTATTCTGATTCCTATTCATTCCTCACTTCGGGCGATTTGAATTTCTATTCAATTTATAAGAACGGTGAAGGCGATTACACAATCGGCGGCGTTCCAATAACAGATAATCGCCAAATAGTTTCTCTTGACAATAGATTACCTTTCGTTTATTCTATAGGTAAGCTTGTTGCGGTAAACGGCAATAATCTGTTTGTAATGTACAGCGGTGCTTCAACAAAGAATCTCGGTCCTAATGTTGAGATAACCGAAATGGGCACTCTCTTCACAACGGATGCTTCGGTTGGCTCCGATATGAGCAAATTCATAATCGGCGCTTCCGGTGTAACTGCCGTTCCTGCAAAGAACCCGTCTTCCGATAACCAGTTTATGGCTAAGATTTCAACAGACAGCTCAACACAGGTTTATGCAAGACCTTATGTTAAGTATAAATGCACTGTTGATATAGACGGCGATGGTTCTTATTCACCTGCAACTATTCAAACTATAGCATATGGCAATATTTGCCATGATTGAGGAGGAGTGGAATAATGAAAAAATTATATGAATCTCCTCTTGCGGAGATTGAAAAGTTTACTGTTGCGGAGCAGATCACAACATCTTGGGATATTCACGGTGATGAAACTTTGGATGATACCGAGCTTCGTGAATTCTGAATTCAAAACAATGGAGCAGAGGCTTATGCCTCTGCTCTTTTCATTTTTAATAAAATACTTGTTCCCTTTTTTCAAATGTTTGTTAAAAATCACCTTTGCAAAAATCTTCTGCTTTGATATAATTATTTTATTAAATACATCGAGCAGCTAAAGCGTAAGACCGGATGACGGCCTTGCGCTTTTTTGCTTTTTTAGGAGGATTTTATGGAAAAAATTAAGCTTTGGAACAAGAATTTCATTATAGTAATAGTAATTAACTTTCTTGTGTTTTTAAACCACCTTATGGTGCTTTCAACTTTCCCGTTTTTTGTGCGCGAGCTTGGTTATTCAGACAGTGTTTCCGGCGCCTGCGCAACATTGTTTTCTGTTGTTGCCGTTTTCTTTCGGCCTTTTGTCGGCAAAATATTTGATTGCGGAAAGCGTAAGTCTGTTTTGCTTGTGGGATTGTGCGGAATGGCTTTAATGCCGCTTGGTTATCTTGTTGTTTACACATTTGCGGCATCCGTTTTTCTTGCCGTAATAATGCGTGTTGTGCACGGAATTTCTCTTGCTTGCTCAAACACTTCAACATCAACCGTTGCAACGGATGTTATTCCCAAGCCTCGCTTTGCAGAGGGAATGGGCATTTTCGGAATGGCAACGGCTCTTGCAACCGCATGTGCACCGGCAATCGGCGAATTTTTAATGAACAAAGGCTTCGGGCTTTTATATATTGTTTCTTGCGGGATAATGCTTTTTTCGCTTCTTTTGCTTGCTTTGCTCAAAACACCTAAGCTTAAAATTGAAAAACAACCTTTTTCTTTTAAAGATTTGATAGATAAAAATGCGCTTCCCGCATCTGCCGTTGCACTTGTTTTTCTGCTTACATACGGCGCTCTTGAAAATTATACTTTAAAATTTGCTTCCGATTTCTCCGATATAACGGTTTCCGGTGGTTTGTATTTTACCGTTATGGCAATTATGCTGCTTATAACAAGATTCTCTGTAGGAAAGGTTGCGGATAAAAAGGGCGAAGCTGTTTTTGTTTACACTTGTAATGCTTCAATGTTTCTTGCGCTGCTCGCTCTTGCTTTGTTTCCGAATAATGCGGGATTTATTGTTTCTGCTGTATTGTCCGGTTATGCTTTCGGCGGAATTGAGCCGTCTCTTCAGGCAATGGCGGTAAATATTGCACCTGCGAATAAGCGCGGTGCGGCTAATTCAACTTTTCTTTGTGCTTATGATATCGGCATCGGAATAGGGGGCGGCCTTGCGGGCGTTATGATTGATTATGTCGGTTATGAAAAAATGTTTGCTGTTATATCATTTGCAAATATTCTTTCCGTTGTTCTTTATTTCTTGTTCGGAAGAAAGCATCCGTCTTCTTTAACCTATAAAATCAAGCAAAGCAAAATGTAAACAAATAATGAATATTGTAAATAATGTGTTAACAAACTATTGACCTCAATATATACAAGTTCTATAATATTTAAAAAAATAAATGGCGCAGTTTATCTGCGCCATGTTTGATTATGTGGAGATTGTAATATGCTTAAATCAATGACCGGCTTCGGCAGAGCCGCGAAGGAGATAGACGGCTATGTTATTTCAGTTGAGCTTAAATCCGTTAATCACAGGTATTTTGAGTTCAATTGCCGCCTGCCGCGCCAATACGGATTTGCCGAGGAAAAATTAAAATCCTATATCAATTCAAAGGTTTCCCGCGGCAAGGTTGATTGCTATCTCGGAATAGAAGCTTTAAACAGCGATAATGCCGAGGTTGCCGTTAATCACACTTTGGCTAGCGCTTATGTTAAGGCGCTCGGCGAAATCAGCGAAAAATATTCGCTTAAGCCCGATTACGGCACTGTCGCGGTTGCAAAATTCCCCGATGTGCTTGTTGTTAAAAAGGCCGAGGAAGATGAAGAAAAGCTTTGGTCATATATTAGAGAGGTTGCCGACGAGGCAATTGAAAGATTTGTTTCCATGCGCGAGGTTGAGGGCGCAAAGATGAAAGCGGATGTTGAATCCAGAGCCGCTTATATTCTTGATTGCGTTAAATTTATCGAGGAGCGTTCTCCGCAAACCGTTAAGGAATATAACGATAAATTGATTGCCCGCGTCCATGAGCTAATCGGCGATGTTTCGCTCGATGAAGCAAGAATTATTCAAGAAGTTGCGATTTATGCCGATAAGGTGGCGGTTGCCGAGGAAACCGTTCGCCTGCGCTCTCATATAGAGCAGCTTTTCACATTCCTGCAGAGCGAAGAGCCGATCGGCAGAAAGATGGATTTCCTTGTGCAGGAAATGAACAGAGAATCAAATACCATCGGCTCAAAAGCCGGCGATGTTTCCATTGCCCGCAAGGTTGTTGACATTAAAGCGGAAATCGAAAAAATCAGAGAGCAAATTCAAAATATTGAATGATTCAGAGGTGCGTTTATGAACTTGGTTAATATCGGCTTCGGCAATCTCGTAAATGCAGACAGGGTTATTTCAATCGTAAGCCCGGAATCCGCTCCCGTTAAGCGCATTGTGCAGGACGCTAAATCAAACGGCGTTTTGATTGATGCCACTCACGGCAGAAAAACAATGAGCGTTATCGTTATGGATTCCTATAATGTGATTCTTTCCTATCTTGATTTATCGAAAATTGCCGAAAAATTCGGTGCGGAGGTTGATACACAATGAAAAAAACGGGCATGATAGTTATCCTTTCCGCTCCGAGCGGGTGCGGTAAAGACACCGTATTTAAAGAAATATCCAAAATAAGAAGCGATGTGTGCGAGTCGATTTCCGCCACCACAAGAGCTCCTCGAAAAGGCGAAATTGAAGGAGTTAATTACTTCTTTAAATCAACCGCCGATTTTGAAAACATGATAGAGGAAGATAGCTTCCTCGAATATGCCTGCTACAACGGTTGCTATTACGGCACTCCCGCCGCTCCTGCGCTTGCCGCAGTAAATAAGGGCAAAATTTGCTTTCTTATAATAGAGCGAAAGGGTGCTCAAAAGGTTATGAAAAATTATCCGGATGCAGTTTCCGTGTTCCTTATGCCGCCGGATATAAAAACTCTTGAGCGCAGGCTCAAAAAGCGCAACACGGAAAGCGAGGAAGCTATTAAAAAGCGCCTTAAAATCGCCGAAGAAGAAATTGAATACGCTTCAACCTTTAACTATGTTATCGTTAATAATAAACTCGAAAAAGCTGTTGAAGAGCTTAACGGTATTTTAGATAAAGAGCTTGAAAAACGTAATAAATAATATAAATTATTAAAACAACCATTAAAGGAGATAAAATTATGTTTAACCCCGATCTTAAAAAATTACTTAAAAATTGCAGCAGCAGATACAGTCTTGTTGTCGGCGTTGCCGAAAGAGCAAGGCAAATCAGAGACGACGCAGTTGAAAACGATGTTTTGCTTGATGAAAAAACGGTTTCAACTGCTATTAACGAGATTTATAACGGAAAATATGTTGTTGTTGAGCCGGATGAAATTAAATCCGACGAGGAAATAAAGAGAGAGGAAGAAGAAAAAGCCGCACGCGAAAAGGAAGTTGAAGCGGCTGTTGAGGCTGTTGCCGAGGCAAATGAAGAAGTTTCTTCCGAATCGGAGAATAACGGCTCCGAGGAATAATGAATCGCTTAATTGCAACGGTTGCGGTTGAAAACACTTTTTTTAATACAGATTCGGATTATGATTATTATGTGCCGCAAAAGCTTGAAAACTGCATTAAATGCGGCACAAAGGTTAAGGTTCCGTTCGGTAGGGGCAATGTGCTGCGAAGCGGCATTGTTTTAAGCGTTTTCAGCGGCATAAATTCCGAATTAAAGGAAATACATTCGGCAGACGATAAAATCATTCCTCTTGATGAAGAAATGATTCAACTTGCGCTTTGGCTTAAAGAACGCTGCTTTTGCACCACTTATGACTGTTTGCGTCAAATGCTTCCGCGCGGTGTTGATAAAATTTCCGACAAAAGCAGCAGGATGATAAGGCTCTGTAAATCTTCGGTTGTGCCAAAGTTAACCCCGAAACAGCAAAGTGTTTATCAGCTTTTGTGTGATGTCGGTTGTGCAACCGTTAATGAAGTTACCGAGTTTTGTTCCGTCGGCAAAGGCGTGCTTGACGCCGGTCTGGCAGTCGTCGAAATTGCCGCGCACGGCCCACACCTGCACGTTGTCTCCGGTGGTGGTGACCATCTGCTTGCGCTGGATGTCGCTCACGCCGCCATCGGGGAACAGCACCCCGATGGAAACGCCGTCTACGCCCTTGAAACCCTCCAGGGCGGCCTTGCCGGTGTCGCCGGAGGTGGCCACCAGGATGCACACGGTGCGGAACTCCTCCGTCTTGG